>OCZT010003886.1_pt1 | contig 15224 bp, 12 predicted proteins | sample 1539031 | NCBI WGS metagenome assembly OCZT01 (sample SAMEA3539308, study PRJEB22396) | soil metagenome | biome: tundra; feature: field; material: soil | place: USA | collected 2010-05 | depth 0.15 m
AAAAAGGAAGTGGTAAAAAATATTGATGTGTACGGAGAAATGCACCGCTACATTCCTGTGCTCGCGGGATGGGCAGGTTTCCGGAAAATAGGGGAGAAGGAAGTTCAGCACCAGAAGAGAAAATACGGAACCACAAAATTCGGGTTGGAAAGATTCATCAATGGTTTTTTAGATCTGCTTTCAATTGGTTTTGTTACCAAGTTCGGCAAGCGCCCCATGCATTTGTTTGGCTTGCTTGGCACTATTATTTTTTTCTTTGGTTTTGTAATTGCATGCTACCTCGCATATTTGAAATTTTTCCTTGGAGTTGTAAAAATGACCGACCGGCCTTTATTCTATTTCGGTTTGCTTGCCATGATTGTCGGAACTCAATTGTTTCTTACCGGATTTATTGCAGAACTCATCGTTCGTCATTCTTCGGATAAGAACAAATATCAAATCGAAAAGAAAATTGGAATATAATTAGAACTCATCTGTCATGCTGAGCGTAGTCGAAGCATCTATTGCTAAGTATAAAGACCCTTCGACTTCGCTCAGGGTGACAACAATGTAATGTTAATCTGTGGCTATGAAGTTGAACGAAATAAAATTCGGCTGCAAATATTTTAAGGGTGAAATTCCCTGCCTTCCGAACAAACTGCGCGATAAGGTTTGCTCTTCCTGCGATGAGTATGAGAAAATTGAAACGAGGATACTGATCATCAAACTCGGGGCGATCGGTGATGTGATGCGCTCCACTCCTTTGCTTGTGCGTTTCAAAAAAGATTTTCCTTCTCCGCATATTACATGGATTACGCACACTCCCGAGATTCTTCCCAAAGACTATATAAATGACATTTATCGTTTTGATTTTACTTCTGTTTATAAAGTGAGCAATACGGATTATGATATCGCCATTAATCTCGACAAAGACAAAGAGGCCTGCATGTTGCTGCAAAATGTAAAGGCGAAAAGGAAGTTTGGTTTTATTTGGAAGGATAATCATGTTTCCATTGCTACTCCTCATGCTGAACACAAACTGATCACCGGGGTTTTTGATAATATTTCCAAGCAGAACACAAAAAATTATCTCGAAGAGATTTTTGAGATATGCGACATGAAGTTCGAGAATGAACCTTATCTCCTGAACTTTGATACCAAACTTGCGGATAAATTTAAATTCATCAAAGAGAAAGCCGGAAACAAAAAAATAATTGGATTAAATACCGGATGTGGAAAACGCTGGCAGACCCGCCTTTGGCCCGAAACTTATTGGGTTGAATTAATTAAAAAGCTCCAGGCGCAGAATTATTTTCCTCTCTTGCTTGGCGGACCCGATGAAGATGAGATGAATAAAAAATATTCTGCCGCTACCGGAGCATTTTACCCTGGCACTTTTTCATTGCCTGAGTTCATCGCGCTCACTTCCGTTTGTGATTGTGTATTGACGGCTGTCTCCATGATGATGCATATCGCAATCGGATTGAAGAAGCCTTTGGTACTGTTCAATAATATCTTTAATAAACACGAGTTCTATTTGTATAATAACGGTGTGATCGTTGAACCGCCAACCGGCTGCAATTGCTATTATGGAAATACCTGTAAGCGAGGAGAGAAACACTGCATGAAAGATATTTCAGTTGACACGGTTTTTGATTCAATAAAAAAAATGACAAAATAATTATTTTCCATCTACTCCCGATAGCTATCGGGACTGCCATTTTACATCTTCCATGAAGCTTGCCTACCTCTCCACTTTCTACCCTTTTCGTGGAGGCATCGCCCAATTCAACGCTTCTCTTTACCGGGCATTTGAAAAAGAGCATACGGTAAAAGCGTTTACGTTCACACGGCAGTATCCTGATTTTCTTTTTCCCGGGGAAACGCAAATGGTGACGGAAAAAGATAATACGGATAAAATTCCTTCTGAAAGAATTCTGGATACAATTAATCCTTTCACTTATTTTTCTGCGGCAGACAAAATTCAAAATTTTTCTCCCGATATACTGCTGATGAAATACTGGATGTCCTACATGGCGCCTTCGCTGGGTACGGTCGCTAAAAAACTCAAGAAACAATCCAAAGTGATTACAGTTCTTGATAACGTGATCCCGCACGAGAAGAGATTTTTTGATGAAGCATTCACAAAGTATTTTCTAAGGCAGAATCATGGTTTTGTGGTGATGAGCGATACCGTGAAAAACGACCTGCTGAAATTTATTCCGGATGCTAAATTTATTTCTCATCAACATCCTTTGTATGACCACTTTGGCAAGAGGGTTGATCCGGGTGAAGCAAAGAAAAAGCTGAACATTCCTCCGGACAAGAAAGTGATCTTGTTTTTTGGATTCATCCGTGATTACAAAGGGCTTGACCTGCTCATTGATGCTATTGCTAAACTCGATAATGATTATATTCTGGTGATAGCCGGTGAAGTATACGGTTCATTTGACAAATACGAACAGCAGATAGAAAAGCTTGGTGTTAAAAATAAAATTTCCCTTCATGTACGTTATATCAGCGATGAGGAAGTGCCCTTATTCTTTTCTTCTGCGGATGTTTGTGTTCTTCCCTATAAATCCGCCACGCAAAGCGGCATCACTTCTATTTCCTATCATTTTGATCTTCCGCTTATCGCTACTGATACAGGAGGGTTAAAGGAAAGTATCCTGCATAACAAAACGGGGCTAATAGTTGATTCTCCGGATTCATCCCTTCTTGCAAAAGCAATTGGAAATTATTTTTCCGGAGATATGAAGTCGAAATTTCAGCAGGAGATCAAATTGCTGAAAGATCAGTTATCATGGAGCAACCTGGCGAATGCAATAATTGACTTCAGTAAATCGTTATAATCAAAGTAGGGCGAAGCCATAGGAAAAATACGAACAAATACATTTCGTATTTTTCGGACAAATTCATTTTTCGAAGGTTTATTTTTTCGTATCTTCGTTATATATGTTTAAAGCCGCATTATCATCATTATTATTTATTCTGGCTTCTGTTCTCCTGTTTGCCCAGCCTGCCTCATTGAACCAACTTGATAAGAACGGGAAAAAGCAGGGGCATTGGATCAAGAAAGACGAGCACGACAGGCCCGTTTACGAAGGATTTTTCAAAAACGATAAACCGGTTGGTGAATTCAAAGATTTCTATGATACGGGCGAATTGCAAACAGTGTCCTGGTTTTCAAAGAACGGTTCGGTTTGTATGACCAAACATTATTTTCCCGGAAACATCCTGATGGCGGAAGGCAAGTATGTGAATGAAAAGAAGGACAGTACCTGGAAATTCTATGACGCACCGAATGCGCTTGTGTCGGAAGAATCTTATAAGAACGGAAAGAAAGATGGTGTGGAAAAAAATTATCACCAAAATGGAATGCTTACTGAAGAAAAGACATGGAAGGACAGTATTTTAAACGGGCCATGGAAACAATACTACGATGATGGAAGTATTAAAACTGAAGGCACGTATAATTCCGGATTCCTTGAAGGAGAAATAAAGTATTATTATCCCGGTAAGATTATTTCCACTGTAGGGCATTATCAGCATTCGATCAAGCATGGCAAGTGGATATATTACGACAGGCGCGGACTGGTTATTGTCGGTAGGGAAAATTATAATCTTGATAAACTGGATGGAGAGTTTGGTGAGTGGTATGGAAAAGACGGCAAGCAAAAAGTAAAAGGGCAATACATAAACGGGCAGGAAGATGGCAAATGGGAGTACTGGGATGAAAAAGGAAATACTCAGAAAGAAGCCAATTATTCTTTAGGACGTTTGCACGGATATTTTATTGAATATTATAAAGACGGTAAAAAGAAAGCGGAAGGAAACTATTATTACGATTACAAAACCGGAAAATGGATGGAGTGGGATGAAGACGGCAAAGTGACAGAGGATAAAACATATGATCCGGTAGATATTTTGAAAAAGCAAATTATAGAAAAGGGCAAAGAACAACAAAAGAAAAAAAAGAAGTGAGTAAAAAAGGAAGAGTGCTTGTGGCGATGAGCGGGGGAATTGACAGTTCCATGGCTGCGCTTTTTCTTCACGAGCAGGGATACGAGGTCATCGGCATCACGATGAAGACATGGGATTACGCTACTGCCGGAGGATCGAAAAAGGAAACCGGCTGCTGCAGCCTGGATTCCATCAACGATGCGCGCACGCTGGCTGTTGCTAATGGGTTTCCTCATTATGTGCTGGACCTGAGGCAGGAATTCGGAGATTCTATAATCAATAATTTTGTGGAGGAATATCTTGCAGGAAGAACGCCAAACCCATGCGTACTGTGCAACACTTATATCAAATGGGATGCGCTGCTCAGGCGCGCGGATCAGCTCGATTGCGAATTCATCGCCACAGGACATTATGCGCGTACCCGCTATGAGAACGGAAGATATATTTTGTCGAAAGGATTGGATGAGACAAAGGATCAATCCTATGTTTTGTGGGGACTGACCCAGGCAAGTTTGAAGCGAACTATTTTTCCTCTTGCAGATCTGACAAAAAAAGAAGTCAGAAAAATCGCAACAGAAAAAGGCTTTGCTGACCTTGCCAATAAAAGCGAGAGTTATGAAATTTGTTTTATTCCTGATAATGACTATCGTGGTTTCCTGAGAAGAAAAGTAAAAGACATAGATGTAAAAGCCGGTGAAGGTGATTTTATCATGGCAAATGGAACCGTAATAGGTAAACATAAAGGCTATCCTTTCTACACGATCGGGCAGCGAAAAGGATTGGAAATTGCTGTTGGAGAGCCTTTGTTTGTGACAAGAATAAATGCTGAAACCAATACAGTTACACTCGGCAATTTGGAAGATGTGAAGCAGCAAAAAATGAATGTAAAAAAAATAAATCTGATCAAGTACGATAAGCTTCCTGAAAATTTTCAATCTTTAACCAGGATACGCCATAAAGATCCGGGTGCGATGAGCACCGTGAATCAGGAATATGAAAATACGGCCGATGTGTTTTTTCACACCAAAGTTTCGGCCATTGCTCCGGTGCAATCGGCTGTGTTTTATGAAGGAGACGATGTGGTGGGTGGAGGAATAATTGAAAAAGCGTTGCTATGAAAATGCGGAAAAACATATTTTTCTTTATGCTTTTTTTAGAGCTGGTTTTTTTTTCCTGGAAAAAAGATCACCCGGTTGTATCCTCGCCAGATTTTGGATACAATTATTTTCCGAATGATGTTGGAAGGTATATTATTTGTCAGGTAGATTCTATTAGTTATGATGATCCGTTGTCACGTCCACCCGACACAACCCGCTATTTATTAAAGGAACTGATCGCTGCAACTTTTTTTGATAATTCCGGCAGGCCGACACTACGAATCGAGAGATATTATAAAATGTATCACTTCAATACACATTCTTATGATTCTGTATGGAGTGTTCCACGGGTTTGGTCTGCGAACAGGACAACTTCAACTGCTGAAAAGGTGGAAGAGAACATCCGATATATCAAACTTGTCTTCCCGGTGCGGCAGAATAAACAATGGAATGGAAACGTGTATAATATGCTTGGCTCGAAAGAGTACCAGATTACTTCAGCCGATCAATCCGAAACGATCAATACGGTTCATTTTGATTCAGTGGCAACGGTGTCTCAATTCGATGAGGAAAATCTTGTACTTTCACAAATTGAGAAAGAAAAATTTGCCAGAAATGTCGGCTTAATTTATAAACAACGGGATAGTTTGGTCAAGCAGGGAACTAATTTTGCTGATACAACAGGATATAGAGTCACTCAAAAAATAATTTCATATGGAAAACAATAATTACAAATTTTTTTTATTTTTATTGATCTGCAGCCTGCAATTTGCAATTTGCAATTGTTTTGCTCAACCCACTTCGTATACAAAATATTTTATTCAATTCAAGGATAAGAACAACAGCCCGTACAGTATTTCAAATCCATCACAATTTTTATCACCGCGAGCCATTCAGCGCAGAACAAATCAGAATATTTCTTATGCACTAAATGATTTGCCAGTGAATCCTGCTTATATAGCCAGCGTCAAAAGTGTTTCGAATATTACCGTTCTCAATCATTCAAAATGGTTCAATGGAGTTATTATCTACACAACGGATACGAATGCGTTGAATCAAGTCAAAGCATTGCCTTGTGTCGCGAATGCAAAACCGGTTAAACGTATCAAAGCAAACCTGCCTGCCGGACAGGCAAGTGGAAAGAAAAAATTTGAAGAAGAAGTGAGTAAGCCGATCTCTTCTACCGAGATGAAAGAAACAAGCATTTCTTCTTCCGGATACAATTACGGTCCATCGTTCAATCAAATAAATATGCTCAATGGCGTTTGTTTGCATAACAAAGGTTTTCATGGTGAAAAAATGATTATTGCAGTGATGGATGCCGGTTTTTGGAAAGTGGATTCGCTTCCGGCTTTTGATTCGCTCAGGGTGAACGGGCAAATTATCAATAAGTGGAATTTTGTAGACAATAATTCGCTGGTATATGGCAGTCACACGCACGGTGAAATGACACTTTCAGATATGGGTGGAAATATGCCTGGAAAAATTGTTGGTACTGCACCCAAAGCACAATATATGCTCTTCATTACCGAAGATGCTTACACCGAAAATATTATTGAAGAATACAACTGGGCTTCGGCTGCTGAGTTTGCCGACAGCGTTGGCGCTGATGTTTTCAGCACTTCGCTGGGCTATACAACTTTTGATTCTGTAAAAATCAATAATGTTACTGTTGTGAATCCGGCTAATCATTCTTATGCTGATATGAATGGGCACACCACTCCCATTTCTATCGCCACCAACATTGCAGCAAGCAAAGGAATTCTGCCTGTGTGCAGTGCTGGAAATTCAGGGTGGGATACCTGGTTTTACATAGGGACACCTGCCGATGCCGACAGTGTGTTGGCCGTAGGTGCAGTTGACTCCATGAAAAATGTTGCGGGTTTTAGTTCCCGCGGACCGAGTTATGACAAAAGAATAAAACCCAATGTTGCAGCGCAGGGGCAGGATGCAGTTGTCGGAGATCCGGGCACAGGAGGCATTGAACATTTGAGCGGCACTTCATTTTCTTGCCCCATCACAGCAGGAATGGCTGCGTGTTTGTGGCAAGCGCATCCAGCGGTTACCAATATGCAGTTGTTTAACGCCATTCAGCAAAGCGCCAGCAAGCATGCAAATCCTGATTCGCTGGTTGGTTACGGCATTCCGGATTTCTGTCTGGCGGATGTATTACTTGGCATAAATGATTTTACTGCAGGCACAGCGGATGTTCTTACCGTTTATCCAAATCCATTCACCGATATAATTGACATTTCATTTGTTGATTGGAAAGGGGAAAAAGTTTCGTTTGTTTTATACGATATTACCGGGAGAAAAGTGCTTGACAGGCAAATCTCTACTAAGTCAAGTGTTTCAACTTTTGAAATAAACAATTTAGATTGGCTGCAACCGGGAGTTTATATTCTTACGGCTGAAATTGCCAAACAAAAATTTTCAATTAAGGTGATCAAGTAGTGACGTGATTTTTGGTGAGTACAAATTCCATATCGCAAAAAGAATATTCTTCCTTGTTGTAATTGGAGCAAACGATCACTAATTTTTCCTTCGCGAATTCTGAAATAAGATTTTGATACCATTTCACCCCGTTTTGATCCAGGTTGGTTGAGGGCTCATCCAGCAGGAGAAGCGGTGTATCGGATAAGATAGCAAGAGAAAGCCGTGCGCGCTGTTTCATTCCGGAAGAAAAATTTCTGAGCTCTTTGTCTGCCGAAGATTCCAATCCTGAAAGCGAAATAATTTTTTCCTCTGAAAATCCCAAAACGAATTTCTTGAATTTTCCATGAAAACGTACCGCTTCTTTCCAGGTCATTTCCTCCGGAAGCTCAAGATAGGGTGCGGCATAGGAAAGATGAAGAAAGACAGATTCAGGATTCAGAATTGTGGATTCGGGATGCTCGTAATTTATTTCGCCTTCCGTCTGAGATAAGCTTCCGGCAATAATTTGCAGCAATGTGGATTTTCCCGAACCATTCGTTCCAAGAATAGCATACTTGTTCCAGACAGAAAATTCATGACTGACATTTCTGAATATCCATTCCCTGTTAAAGCGTTTGCCTATATTTTGTAAAATAATTTTCAATCTGTAGCCTTTTTGTTAAATAAAATGTATCCGAAATGAAACAAAAAGCTAAATGGTTTAGCTTCTTTTTTAATTCCGAGTGGATCTTTTTCGTCATAATAATAATTCACGCTGAAACTGATCGGACCGATAGGGGTGTGGCCAACCAGGGCGGCAGTCGCGATAAAATATCTTCGCAGGAAAGGAGTGGAATATTCCTGGTGACCATTCACCAAATCCAGTTGCCTGTATGGCTGATAGAAATATCCTTCCAGCCGGAAGTCGAGTCTGTTTTTAATGGTGATTATATTTTTCAAACCAAAAGCGGCATATATATGCGATCGGAAGTTTGGCTGAAAAAGTGTTTTGCTTTCTGACAGCGGTTGAAAAGCAGGTGAAGCAAGAAGCGATGCGGTGTAGTTATTCATCGTATCCTGATTGGAATAAACTCCTTCGAAATAAAACCCCATCCTAAGTATTCCTCTTTGTTTGTAATATTTATCAAGAACGAATTTTAACTGAGCCCATTGATGTATTTTACGGCTTGGTTTTAAGAGAGTATCAGTGGTGCCCGGCTTTGTATATTCCTCTCCCTGGATAAGCCGTATTTTGAAACCAAGATAAGTTCCTTGAGTGGCATATTGTTTCCGGTTCAGTGTATTGCGCTCCAGAAGAAGATGTGCAGTGACCATGTTAAAAGTTGTTACGTCAGGTGTATCTTTTTGTGTGAAAAGCGAGTTCTGATAATATTGGTCATTTGTTGTTGCAAGTCCGCTGCCAATTACCAATTTGTCTTTATTGGACAAGGGCATAGCCAGATTCAAATATGCGCTTTGGTCTGATTGAATAAGATAAGCAGGTCTCACATCTTCAAAAAATAAATTACTGCTTTTGAAAAAATCCCAGCGGTTAAAGGTAAGCACAGGTTCTATGTAAAAAGGAACGGTAAAAGGAAAATCAATCCGCACTTTGGCCTGCGCGGAAGCGTATAATTTTCCGAAGTATCCGTTTGCCATCGCACTAACGCCTATGTTGCCGAGGTATTTGTATTCAAACGCGGCAAACACTTCGCTGATCGGGCGGTTGGAAATATCTCCTCCCATTTCCGCCACAATGTCCCTTTCTTTTTTCATTTTCAGGAACAGGTCGTAATTCCCGTTTTGAGGATTGAATTTTGCTTTCGGATAGATCTGTTTGATCTTATCATCTTCCACCAGGCGGAAATAAGCGGGCTTGAATTTCTCAAGAGGAGTACTTTCCCTTTTTTTGTGCAGCACACTCCGGACATATTGCGCCTGATTTTTTTTTAATCCGGTAATGTAAATATCCCCGAATACCAGTTTTGGTTCTTTGCCGATAAAAAGTTTTCTTTTGCTTGCGAGCTGGGTTGAATCCACTCTCCGCGTAATCCTGTTTTTTATTGTTTCGATCTGCCTCATGGTAGCAACGTATCCGCTGTCAATTTGAGCTTTCGGATTTGAGAAATCAAATGTGGAAGAGTTTACTTTCGGCTCGATCAGAATTCCATTCGGGCATTGTACATCATAAGTTGTCCGGTTGATGAGCATGGTTTTTAGCTGAGAGATCAGGTTGTCTTCGTCAGGAGCTGGAACATTGCCCGACACGTTACTGCCGATGATAATGTCGGGAAAACATTGTTCGTACATTACGTTGGAAGGAAAATTATTGTAGATGCCACCGTCAAAAAGAAGTTTTCCGTCAACGGTTATGGGCTTGAGATAAAACGGGTATGAGATGGATGCGCGCACCGCTTCGCCCAGGTCTCCGTTATTAAAAATAACGGATTTCTTTGCTTCAATGTCAGCAGCAACGCACCGAAACGGTATAAAAAGAGAATCAAAATTATAGTTAGCAGCAGCGCTTGCCGGGGCCATGTTTTCCATCAGCGAAAAATCTATCGAAGCAGGAGAGACAAGGTTGGTTGGCAGGTTGGTTTCGATCGCTGTGTCAAGGGAAAGTTTCAGGGATATCCAGGATGCGTTATTGTCTTTCTTCTTGAAATAGTAAACATATTTTTTATCAATGTTTCCGTAAGCCCAGTTGCTGAAATCTTCAGACAAAACAATTTGTTCCATCTGTTTAGGAGAATAGCCGATGGAATACAACGCGCCAACAAAAGCACCGATGGATGCTCCGCTGATGTAATCAACGGGAATATTATTTTCTTCCAGCGCTTTGAGCACACCGATGTGCGAAAGTCCGCTGGCACCGCCTCCGCTGAGAACAACACCTACTTTTTGACAAAATGAAAAATGAAAAATGAAAAAACAAAAATTAAAAAATAGAAATATTTTTTTGTTGATGTGCATAGACGAAATAATGAAAAACGCTCTTGTATTAGAGGCGAATTTACTAAAGATTTTGCAGCAGCCTTCCGAAGTAAGCGGGCGCGTAAAGCAGCCGGCTTCCGTACCACGAAAATAGTTCACCATCCACTAAAACAATTTTTGCGTTCGGGCAGATATGTTGAAATTCTTCGATATGTTTTTTTTGGAAAGGGTAGGGCTCGGAAGAAAGAAAAATGAGCGAAGGATTTGCTTTTTGGATTTCTTCTGTTGTTATTTCAGGATACCTCACCCCCAACCCTTCTCCTCGAGGAGAGGGGCGAAGGGGAGAGGCAAAAACATTTTCAAACCCGCAGACACTGAGCAGATGGTCAATAAAAGTAGTTGCACCGGCACAGATGTAAGGTTTTCTCCAGATGAAATACGCTACGCGTTTGGTTGTGTTTTTAATGTTTGTAGTTGAAAGTTTAAAATGTGAAAACTGCTCCCTGATATCATTTTGAATTTTGAGCGCTTTGTTTTCTTTCCCTGTTATTTTTCCTACTGAATCTATCATACTGAGCGCATCTTCAAGCGTTTTGATATCACTCATCCAGACAGGATAATGTTTCATTAATTCTTCTATCTGGCTTTTGTCGTTTTCTTCCTTGTTGCCAATAATGAGGTCAGGATCAAGTTCTTTTATTTTTTCAAAGTTTAATTTTTTTGTTCCTCCGACTTTAGTTTTTGATTCGTGCCAGCCTTTCGGGCGAACACAAAACCTTGTGATGCCCACCACTTCTTCATCCAATCCTAAGTCGAAAAGTAATTCTGTCTGGGAAGGAACGATGGAAATAATTTTCTTCGGAGAACCGGAAAGAGAGAAAGTATTGCCGAGTTGGTCAGTGATTTTCATCTGCTGAATGCAAATTTACAAATATCAGCGAAGATTTTTTTGGCGTTCACAGTTTTTGTGTTGAAAGAAACATGTGTTTAAATGCGGTTAGTAACTAAAATTAGTCGTACTTTGTATATAATCAATTAAAAAATAAATAAAATGGCTAAGAAAGCAACAAAAAAGAAAGCAGCTCCTAAGAGAAAGAAAGCAGCTTCAAAGAGAAAAAGATAATGAGGAGACACCGCAAGGTGTTTTTTTAATATTTTCAAATCCCGGCAATTTTTTGTCGGGATTTTCTTTTTGTACCGTCATTGCGAGGAACGAAGTGACGAAGCAATCTCACAGAAGAAAACAGGAAACATTTTTTTGGGAGATTGCTTCGGTCGTTCCTCCCTCGCAATGACGTTTACCCGTTAACCTTTTTGTGATCCGCGAGGAACTGCGCAAGGCCATTATCCGTAAGCGGATGTTTGAGCAAGCCCATGATGGCACTCAGCGGGCAAGTAGCCACATCAGCGCCCACTTCAGCGCACTGAATGATGTGCATCACGTGGCGGACAGATGCGGCAAGTATTTGTGTTTTGTATCCGTAGTTGTCGTAGATCAAACGTATCTGCGCAATGAGTGAAACACCATCGGTGGCAATATCATCCAACCTGCCGATGAAAGGAGAAACATAAGTGGCTCCGGCTTTTGCAGCAAGAAGCGCTTGTCCGGCAGTGAACACAAGCGTGCAGTTGGTTTTGATCCCTTTGTTTGAAAAATATTTTATCGCCTTAATGCCGTCTTTTATCATCGGTACTTTCACCACGATCTGTTTGTGAAGCTTGGCAAGTTTTTCTCCTTCTTTAATAATTCCTTCGTAATCGGTAGAAATAACTTCCGCGCTCACATCGCCCGTAACTGCATTGCAGATATCCACGTAATGCTTGATGATATTTTTTTCTCCCTTGATCCCTTCTTTCGCCATCAGGGAAGGATTGGTGGTTACGCCATCCAGCACGCCCAGTGCCTGTGCTTCTTTAATTTGTTCGAGGTTTGCTGTGTCTATGAAGAATTTCATGAGATTATAATTTAAATGTTTATTGTTGGCAAATGTAGAAAAGTGCAGATGAATGAAGAGTGAAAAGAATTAACAAGTTATTCAGAAAAATGATAACGTTTTGCAAGTTTGCGATGTGCGGGATTTTGAAATACAAAATTGTCTGCCATTACAAACATAAACCGAAGATACAATTTTTCAAACTTAAACGTCAGCCCGCATAGCGCAAACTTGCTGTTGAACTAAACCTTCGGTAGCCATTATGCTAAAGTAAAACTACAATAAAGACCTTAGTTGTTCACTCTTAAAAATCCTAACAAGATGAACAACAAACGAAGGTACAACACGATTGTATCGCAAGCAAAACAAAATGTAACAGGCTTTGGCGCAGCCTATTCAAAATTCATTGAACGCGTAAGCATTGATCAGAGCAGCAAAAGTATGATCATCAATTACAGCCGAAGCATAGCAGCAGTTGCTTTGCATTTCAACCGTGTTCCGCATCAGATCAGTGTGGAGGAGATCAACAGTTATCTGTACCGGATGACAGTGCATGAAAAACAATCCATCAGCTATTTCAAGCAAGCGGTGTATGGACTAAGACATTGGTTTCGCCTCTTTGGCATGGAAGAGAAAGCGATCCAGATGCCGAGCATAAAAAAAGAAGAAAAGCTGCCGGTAGTATTATCCAAAGAAGAATGCAAGGAACTGTTTAAAGCGCCCAGGTGGCTCAAGCACAAATTTTTACTGGCATTTGCCTATGGTGGAGGACTGAGGATGAATGAACTGCGCCTGCTGAAAATATCAGACGTGGATTTAAACCGCAAACAAATTCACATCCGCCAGGGAAAAGGCAAGCGGGATCGTTACGTAGTATTAGCTAATCTGCTTGCCCAAAAGTTCGGGCATTACCTAAGCGAAGTAAAACCACAGATATACTTGTTTGAAGGACAAACACCCGGACAGCCCATGGGTGAGCGAAGCATACAGTACATCATAGGCGAAGCGCTTCAAAAAACCAGTATAAAAAAAGCGGCAAGCATGCACACGCTCCGCCACAGCTTTGCCACGCACCTGCTGGAAGATGGCATAGATATACAATCCATACAGCGACTCTTGGGTCATAGCGATATGCGAACCACGATGGTTTACTTACATGTGGCTCAGATAAAACCGCGTATGGCGCACAGCCCATTAGATAGCCTGTATAACATCCCTCATGGGAAGGCCGGTCTTTGAGTTGGCAACTATCCTGAAAGATTACAAAACTGCATTCCAAGAAAAGTATCCTCCTCTAAAATATCATCAGCGTGTGCTCAGTGCCATAGAGCATTGCCGCACTGCATATTTTGGCGGACATATAGATAAGTGCAATTCATGTAATCATTTACGGATCAGTTACAACTCCTGCCGCAACCGGCATTGCCCCAAGTGCCAGAATACTAACCGCGAGCGCTGGATAGAAGAGAGGCAGCGGGATTTATTGCCTGTGAGCTATTTTCATGTGGTGTTTACACTTCCGCAGGAGTTAAACAGCTATTGCCAAAAATATCCTGAAGATATTTACAACATTCTGTTTTCAGCAAGCAAAGAAACCGTAGAAACATTTGCAAACGATCCCAAGCATCTGGGCGCCCGCACGGGCATGGTGAGCGTGCTTCACACCTGGGGACAAAACCTGAGCCTGCATCCACATGTACACATGATCATACCGGGAGGAGGAATAACAGAAGATGGGATTTGGAAAAGGGCAAAGAGCAATGGCAGTTTTTTATTTCCAGTACAAGCGATGAGTGTGGTTTACAAAAACAAGTTCATGGAAAAAGTAAAACTGTTTTTGGAAACAGAAAACAAACCCATGGATGCTGCCTTGCGCAGAATGCTTTACACTAAAAGCTGGGTAGTGTATGCCAAGCAACCCTTCATGGGTCCAAAACAGGTAATAGAATATCTGGGCAGGTACTCGCACAAAATAGCCATCAGCAATCATCGGATAAAAAATGTGAGTGAGGGCAAAGTAAGTTTTACTTATAAGGATTATGCGGACGGGTCAAAACAAAAAATAATGACGCTGGAGACAATTGAATTTCTAAGACGATTTTGTTTACACATACTGCCACCCCACTTTATGAAAATACGTCACTATGGCATTTTATCGAGCCGCACCAAACCAAAGCTGAGGATGCAACAGATGAAAATGGGAATCATGGTGATGGATACAAAAACACTACCCGAAAAAAACTGGAAAGAACTCACAAAAACAAAACTAAATTTTGATGTAGAAAGTTGTCCCTGCTGTAAAACCGGAAAGATGGTAAGGATATTAAGTTTTGATGCCCATGCACCGCCTTTGTATTATATGGAATTAATAAAAAAGCAAGCGGACAAAAAATAAAATTGCCAAAAGCGAGGTGCTGCTGCATTGCTCAAAAACGAAAAAAACAGAGAAAAATGAAAAGAGGAAATAAGAAAATGCACCGACAGATGAATTTTTTTTGACCATGATGCTCGCTTTGTGTTCAAGCATAAAACTGCTATCCGAAGACCCATTGGATTGCAGCTCGTAATACAAATATCCGGTTTTAAATCCCCATAAGAAAAAATTGAACTCGTAGGCTTCCGAAGATTCTTTCAACACAGGATTAAATCGCACCTCTCAGGGCAGAGCTGCGTTTAATCCTTATATGTTGGCGGTTCGTGCTTTTTTCCTGCGTCACTGTCCACGAGCAAAGTGTGTTACAGTAAATGCGAAGCTGTCAGCCGTGAATGTTTTGTTTTTTGTCTGCCGATGCCGAAGCGGAAAATAAAAACGAAGGGCGAGCCGATTTGCAACCCATAAAAAAGTGTCTACCGATAAAAGAAGGTTGAAAATGGGCTTGACCTGAGAGGAAAAGCATTGGTA
>OCZT010003887.1_pt1 | contig 15222 bp, 11 predicted proteins | sample 1539031 | NCBI WGS metagenome assembly OCZT01 (sample SAMEA3539308, study PRJEB22396) | soil metagenome | biome: tundra; feature: field; material: soil | place: USA | collected 2010-05 | depth 0.15 m
TAGAAAGCATATGATTTCCATGTTTGGACGCGGGTTCGACTCCCGCCAGCTCCACAAATGACTTTAACTCAATCAGTTAGAGTCATTTTTATTTCACGACCAAAACCACTGATATACAACAATTACTGCGGACGCTTAAGAATCATCGACCGCCACCCGAACACTGAAATTGTCATAAAATAATTAGAAAATTCTTATGTCAAAGGTTTCAAAAACCCAAAAAGGCAGGCCAACATTCATCTGTCATGGTTTTTGCAAACCACCTTGACAATTTTATGATGAAATGACAAACCCTGCCCACTTATCGGGACAATTTTATCGTGACATTGCAACTTCGGTCCGCCAACATTGACTGGCAAATACTCCACAAGTCCTGAATCTTTTTAGATCAGCAGAGATCCGACTACAATTAATGCATCTAAATAGTCGATCCTTAAAAAGCATTTAAGAATCGACTACTTAAGATTATTCGCCCATATCTTCCTGATTGTTTCCTCCTGAGAATACCCTACAGGGCAACTGGGGCTTTTAGTATTAGCAAAGTAAGTTCTCAGAGTTTCGTTCGGGCATGTTATCATTCGGGTTCCGGGCATCTCAAGATGACCGTTTGGATCTGTTTTCTTTATCCAGTTCCAGGCATAAACCAGCCAGTTGTTTCTGTCTTGCTCTTTTTGAAGAGATAACCACGATATCTCATCCCAACTCTATATAAAAATATTAGTTGTATCAGCAACATTTGTAGTTTTTGCTTTGCCAAAATTATCAAATTCAACAAGATATGGTAAACTTTCACATTTCCAACCACTGGGGGAAATACAACCTTTGCTTCTCTTAAAAATTGCATCCAGATAACCTGCCTGAAGCTTAGCTTCGTAAGGTTTTTCCGGTATTGGCCTTATTCGCAATGGGAATGAATTGAAATCCAATAGGCTGACGCCATCTTTTACCATACCCCCGGTTGGTACATGACCATCAAGGATTATATAATGACGGCGAGCATGTCCTTTTGCATAATCCCTTATTTTTGCAAGAAATTCCGAATATATTGTCAAATCCTTATCATCTGCACCAATGAGTCCAACCTGCCCCAGGTGAAAAGCTTCACAACCAATATTGATATATGAAGCAGCCAGGTAAAAAAACCAGAGTTGTGTCTCACGATTATTAATAATCGGGACACCACCTCCCCCCATACTGGTTGAAACGCTGCTTTTTCGCTTAATCATTGAATCACTTGAAAAAGTCCTGTTTTCAACCGGAAGGCCAAGGTCAGTAAATACCCAGGCCGGTATTTTTAAGTTATTAACATCTTTAGTTACAGATTCAAACAAACAACCCTGGAAGATAACTTCAGGATCAAAAGCATGGACTGTATCGATCATAGCCTTAGCATAAGCTAAAAAGCCCTGATCATTTAATTTGCTTTCTTCACTCCAACGGTATATAGCACGACCAATGAACTTGGCTCCCATGTTTTTAATCATGCGTATATCGTCGTGTTTGTAAGGAAGTTGATAACCTTCAGGTGTTCCGGGAACTAAAAAATATCCCATTGTAACGGACCTGTCAATATAGTTTTCAAGTACTTCACGTGAAATTGATCCATCGAAATAATACGGATCTTTACTGAATTTAGTTTGAACATTTCTGGTGATGAAATCTACCACTGGCTTCGAATCTTTCGGCGCTAAAGAGGAATGTTCTTCACCTTCTTTAACAATGACAATGATCTTCCCGCCAAGTTCTTTATATCGCTTCTCTGCAACGCGTGTATTGTCATTAAAGAATGGGTCAAGACTGCCACAGACATGTAGAATGGGTATTCCGGCTTTTGCTAACGGAGCAAGGTTATCGAGTGGTTGTATTTTTGCCAGGTTACTGTGAAGAACCGGATTCTCTCCGTAAATGCACGAAATTTTATCCGGATTCTCGATGGCCCAGGCATAAACTTCACCGGTAGCGCCACCGCAGCCTTCCATTACAGGCTTTTTTGAAAATCCATGGTCAGTAAGGTATTTATAAATTGTGTCCCATTGAATCATTACCGGTCCGTCAGCGTTGTATGGAACCGCACCGGTTACAATATAGAATCCTTTGGCTAACAGGGCCTGATCAACGACCGCGTCCAGATTGACGAAATCTGAGCGGAATACCCAGGGTTTTCCTGGTGCCGCAGTCTTCGGCTCTATGATTGTTATGAATGCCTCTACGTTTTCAAGCTCAATCTCATAACGGTTGTAACATTCCGTGAAGAATGGCCCCCGGCAGGTGATATACGCTCCTTCTAATGGAAAGTTCCGGATAGAGTCAGCTATACTATAATAGGATCTTCTGGTGTATCGTTCACCAACAAAATCAGGCGGTGTGACTTTGGTCTCCTTAACGCTCTGTTCAATGAAATCCGCAATTATTTTCGGATCACGCAGGCTGTGCGGATGATGACCGAACCCTTCCTTGATCATTATGGAAATTCGTCCACCGAATTGCTGATAGACATTCTCGATGGCCAGGGAAAATTTTCCAAATATTGGATCAATGCTGCCGCAGACATGAAGCAGGGGCACATCATTCAGGGCCAGTCCTGACAATCCATTCATAATTCCCCAGTTGGATCCCGGATTGTCGGCATATATACATGATACTTTGTCGGGATGTGCGGTCGCCCATATATATGAATATTCTCCGCCCCTGCTCATGCCAATGAAGGCCGGCTTTGGCGACAACCCATGTTTTTGAGTGAGAAAATCATACCATGCATCCCATTGTTTACCCGGTTTCAGATCCTGGTTGGCCGAAATGTAAGCGATGTGAAAACCCCGGTTGAGAAGCTCAATTTCGGTCTGGGGTTGGTGATCCCAGTAACATCCGCGCCATGACCACGGGTTACCTGGTGCATCTATTTTAGGAACTATCACGATGCACCGCCGCTGCCCATTAGCCGGGTCCCTGACTCCACTTCCTTCACCTTCAGATGATTTAAAAGGGATGATTGTAAGGGTTTCGGCATCCATTATGAAATCATAGCGGTCGAATCCATGCCAGGATGTCTTATCTCCGGTGAAAGGAGTTGAATCGTTCTGCACTGATTGTCCTTCTCCGTGGATAGTTCCACAGATAGCAAATATGCAGACAGCAACAACCATATCAAATACGTGCCGTGTCCGTATCCATTCCTGTGGATCAGTTGCATACTTGATCAAATTTGTCCGAATATTCATTTTTACAATTATTATTAGTTGAGATCTTTTACTTTTTGTTACCTTTTGTCTGAACAACTTTCTGTACTGTAGAGGAGCATCAAAATTTGATGGTACAAATTGGAGCTAATATAACGCTTCTAACAGCGGGTTATCTAATGGTTTTAGGAGTGAGTTAGATTATGTGAATTGCAGGTATCTGAAATTCCTGATAGATGAGAATAAAAGTTAAAAACTATTTTAAATCACCTGCACTAATAAGAGTAATCAAAATCACACCATTGGATCCTCTTGATCCATAAATTGAAGCAGAAGCACCTTTGAGTACCACAATGGATTTTACCATTTGAGGGTATATATAATCTATTGAACTAACGATTATGCCATCGACAACTATCAGAGGAGAAGTTGGACCCATAAGTGTGTTTAAACCCTCTATTAAGATATTATTCCCCGGATCAACCCGAACTCCCTCCCCTGATAATTCTCCACGTATCAAATCATAAATTGAATTGTACATAGCGTATTTTTTATACACTGTGTCAATTTTGGAAATCTGATATGTTGAATTTTTTTGCTTTACAGTACCATAACCTACATTAATTTCTTCTTCATTATCAGATCTTTTCCTATTAACCTCTTTTAGAGTAACCTGAGTATTCAGAATAAAATCAATCCGGGTCCTTCCGTTTATTGGCTCTTCATATATTCCATTACCAAATGTGAAAATTCCGATCTTCCCGGCTTTTTGTTTAACCTTTATTTTATAGTTACCTTTTGCATCAGTGGTTGAACTGGTATTTTTATTATCGATCATAATTATTGCATTTACAACAGGTTGATTTGATATATCCACTACAGTACCTTCTATCATAATCTTCTTATTGTTTTTTTGGACATATATATTATTAACGCACAATACTGTCAGCAGGAATAGGGAAAATAGTTTTGTTTTCATTTCATTTTATAATATTTGACTAATAATTTCAGATTCCCTTAAAGTCATCAAACTTCTTACTGAATATAATATTCCAATTTTAAAAGCTTTAGTTGATATTGTTCAGGCATGAATAAAATCAAAGAATCTCTTTAACTACCAGTTGTTTGCCTTTGGGAACAAGTGTTAATGTTTCTCCAGCTTTTGAAGTCAGTGCCAACAACTTTCCTGAAATATTCTTTGATTTCTTTCCGTTTCGATACAATGTCAATTCTGCATCACCCCATGGGTTTTTAATCATACAGTTTCCCCCTTTATCCGATTGGATTTCAACAAACTCGATTTGTCCTTTTTCCATCGAAGCGCTGATAAGGAAAGCATTCCTGGCTGCAAGCGTAAACTGGGCATCCCATTCTTTTGGCCATGAAGGGAAAATATAATTTATCGGATCTTTGCCGGCTGAAGGAGGAACACTCTGAAGTAATGCAGCATTAAGCGCCTGCGAGGCTAAGCCGAGTCTTTCACATTCAATCGCGCCTGGCCCTTCGCCTAACATTAACCGGTTGGGAAATACTCCTGATCTGCTGTTAGCTTTTTCGTTAACATGCATCTGATTCGGTATTAAATATTTGACCTGGTCACCCAAACCTAGATTGGAGGCTGCAACTGCATCTCTGGATAAGAGTCCGACATTAGTTTTCTCATTTGCACCATTCGGATTTCTTTTTTTGTAATCAGCCAGGACCCTGTTAAAAAGTTCCTTGTTTTCCGTTCCAATAGTACATAAGTCATAAAATTCAGCCGGGATCTGTGTAATAGGAATCGGGGTAAGATTATCCAGTACTTCTTTCCAACGAAGACGCAGATCTGCATCAACACCGAGAATCTCCGAAGCATAAATAGCAATAGGTATCATTGCATACATGGCTGACAGTTCTTCCGAAGTGTCTTCTCCTCCCCATTTATCATGATCCTCAAGATTATTTATATATCGTATGTGATATTTCCCATCTTTACCTTTGTACAGGTTTGGAAAATTACAATACAATTCAGCGGTCCCTTTTATCACAGGATATCCGGTATTCCTGAGCCATTCCTTGTCCAGATAATAGGCATATCTTAACCAGTACAGATAAGCTATTTTAGCTGTTGAAGACATAACATGTAAGGTATAAGCAAATGGAGGTTTTGGAGCATAACCTGTATTTTCATTTCTTGAAATAGGACCATCATTGGTTTTTTCCAGGAACAGCCAGTTCCACCTGCTGTTCAGACTGTTTTTGTACCGCGCATAATCCTGAAAAGCTTTAGAACGGTTTTCCCACGGTTTTTTTATTAAATACAAATCACGCATCTCATTAGCAATACTATCAGGAAGATCTTCCAGACCATCAAAGAAAGAAGTCTCCGGGATCCAGATTCCTTTTGTCCCCCATTGCTGAACTGCAGCTTTTGAAAAGGATTCAAAATTCCTGCTGTATGTCGAAAATACAGGGTCAATAATTTCCGGTCTGTTTGTAGCTGTCAACCCGTTGTAATATGTTCCCTGGTTATGCCACCAATATTGTGATCCCCACATACACATGTCGCCGTTAGTGTACCATAACATTCCGCTGAATCTTGGCATATAATCTCCCCGGGAGCAGGAGGCCATATATAAAGCAAATAAGTGTAATTCTTTTCAACGTTGTCAGCAATGCTGTCAGCACTATGAAGATGGATAAAGGCTCTTGACCAGTAGTTGCTCCACCACAGACGATTGTTGTCCAGCAATTCGTCAAAGCTTTTTTTCTGAGCCGCATCTAATTGTTTTAATGCCAATCCGGCAACATCGACTTTAGGATCAGCACTTGCAGCGCTGGAAGTCAGTATGATGAACTTTCCTTTACCAGGCTTAGCAGACAGACGAATAGTTGATTCATTGTAAAAGGTAGCTTTGCCGGCACGGCCAACAATACCAATTGCCACAGCAGAGGCATTATAAAAATTGTCCTCTTTAAATTCCTGGATCAGAATAATTTGTCCATCCCGGATCTCAAGATGTGAAGTGGCAGTATGAGCGCCGGTTTTTACCTGAACGATATGCTGGTTCAGGATATCATATTTGTTATTACCAAGATATGATACAACATACCGTAACATTCTGAGATCAATATTGATTGGCGACGGTGTTGCACGCTGATCGTCTATCTCAGTGGCTATTACATCCCCGTCGTTCCAGGCAAGAACCCGTGCGTCAATATTCTTCCCTCTAACAGTTGAAAGTCCATCATAAACAGATAAATGCTGGTTGAATGTATTTCCTGCAAAAACTCCTTCACCGTAATCTTCCACGTTTATGTCAACATAGCTGCAACCATTTGAATAATCTGAATGTGCTATTGGAAAACTGTTAGAGTAACAACCTATTGAAAAGACATCAACCCGGTTAATCTGAAAATGCATGGCATTTGGAGTTGTCCAAACAAGGCTCCCCATCCTTCCATTCCCGACAGGTATTCCTTCCTCACTTCTTGAGACAGGCACGTTGTAAGAAAGGTCAGCTTTAGAAACTAAACTTTTATAATTTACTTTCATCAGTTTGGTTGTTTCCCCTGCCTTTATTTGTAGAAAGGATAGCAAAGAATAAAGGATAATCAATAAACATATTTTTTTCATTTGAAATGATTTATTCTGTCAGGGCGTTTTTGTTTTATTTAAAAAAGAGCATTAGTTTTCTGTAACCCATAAACTTGCGGTTTGCCGGATATCTTCTGAAGAACTACCAACCATTATTTTAAATTCTCCAGGTTCCACTACCCGCTTCATTTCCCTGTTCCAGAGTGATAATTGTTCAGGTCCGAGTTGAAAATTAACAATTCCGCTTTCCTCAGGCTTAAGAGTAATCCGGGTGAATCCTTTCAAGGAAATTACAGGATTTGTAACACTGCTGATCTCATCGCGTATATAAAGCTGAACTACTTCTGTGCCTTCAACTTTACCTGTATTTTTGATCTTTACACTAATAGTTGTAGTTCCTGAAACCGGAATTTTTACAGGTACAATCCGTAAGTCCGTATATTCGAAACTGGTATAGCTTAGACCCAGACCGAAAGGAAACAAAGGAGTATTTACTTCATCTACATAAACATGTCTTGATGTTGGTTTATGATTATAATAAAAAGGAACCTGTCCTATGGAACGGGGAAAGGTGATAGGTAACTTACCTGATGGATTAACATTCCCTAATAACACATCAGCTATAGCAAGACCCCCTTTTTCGCCGGAAAACCAGGTTTCGAGAATTGATGGAATATTCTGAGCCACCCAATTGATGGTTAATGGCCTGCCATTGAATAAGACAACCACAATGGGCTTTCCGGTTTGATGTAAAGCCTTAACAAGGTCAAGTTGAATTTCGTCCAGGTCTATATTTGACCTGTCTTTGCCTTCCCCAACCACCCTGGTATCTTCTCCGAGGACGACAATCGCCATATCTGATTTTTTTACTAATTCCACAGCTTTCGTCTGGTATATAGACGGCACTTTAATAGAATCCTTAATACAATTAATTTGCAGAGAATTTCCAGCTCGTTCTTTCAAGCCATCAACAATAGAGATTCCTTTCGCATCATTATTTGAGTAACCCCCCAAATATGTACTTGTAGCCAGAGTACCCACTACGGCAACGGACCTGATGTTTTTGCTGACAGGTAGAAGTCCATGATCGTTTTTCAAAAGGCAGATTCCTTCCCTGGCTGCTTTCAATGCCAATTCCTGGTTTTCTTTGGTATGTATAACTCTCGATACCAGGGATGTATCTGTAAATGGATGATCAAATAATCCCAGCATAAATTTAACTTTCAATACATCATGAACCGCCTTGTTCAAATCTTCTTCTGAAAGCATCTTCTTGTCAAGAGCCTGCAATATAGCCCTTCGAAAGACAGGATGATCAAAATCATAGAATTGCATGTTCATACCTGCTTTGAAAGTCTGAGACAAGGCATCGCTCGTGTCAGAAGCAACCTTATGATTTTCCAATGTCATCTTGATTGCGCCCAGATCGGACAGCACAAAACCTTTAAATCCCCATTCTTTTCGCAGTACATCAGTCAAGAGCCATTTATTGTCTACGCATGGTATCCCGTCCAGTTCGTGATATGCTGCCATAATACCCATCGCTCCTCCGTCGCGTACAGCTTTTTCAAATACATATAAAAACGACGTGCGGGCTTCCCGTTCACCTATACTTACAGGAGAGGTATTACTGCCAGCTTCCGGAATACCATGTACCGCAAAATGCTTTGGTTCAGCAATTACTGCATCCGCACGATCCAAAGATGATCCTTGCAGTCCTTTAACCATAGCAACACCATTTAAGGCATCCAGATATGGGTCTTCTCCATATAGTCTCTTCTACCCTTCCCCACCGTGGATCACGTGGCAGACACAGGACTGGACCCAGAATCATATCCACTCCATGAGCTCTTGTCTCCGTAGCTATAGCCCTTCCAACACTGTGCACCAGCGATGTATCCCACGCAGCAGATAATTGAAGGGGTATTGGGAATGTCGTACTCCCGAGTCCGCAATAGCCATGCAGACCTTCTTCGATGAATAAAACAGGAATTCCCAACCTTGTTTTTTCCAGAGCATATTTTTGAATTTCATTGGTGATTTCAGCGCGAAGAGGATAAAAATCGTGAATAGAACCTATCCCGGTGTTTCCAATCATTTGTTCCACTTTTTCTTCTGAATACGAAGAAGCTTCGTGTCCATTCATATTGGCCACTTCTCTTCCCCAGTACATATCGAGCTGATGGATTTTTTCATCGACGGTCATCCTTGCGATCAAATCCGTTACTCTTTTTTCAACCGCTAAACCGGCATCCTGATAAGGATACTTATTGTGATTTAATTTTCCGGTACAGGAATATAAAAACAGAATAAGAATCAGGAAATAAGTAATGCTCTTTTTCATTATTGTTGATTTATATTATTTAATAGGACAGTTTTGCCTGTTTTAGCCGATTCTCTTGCCGCATCCAGAATTTTAACAACTAAAACGTTGTTTTCCAGCGAGTATGGGTCACTATTTGTCATTTTAATTTTCCCTTTTATAACATCTGCGAAATATGAAAATGGATCTATATAGACTTCAATATCTTTTGAAGTAACCTGTCTGGTGACTTCTGAATCCATTTTCCCATTTCTAAAACGCATGGTGTTATTATTTACGGCAATTATATAACCCGATACGCCATATATTTCCATATCCTTCCTGCCAAAAGGCCAGTTCCAGGAAGCCTGTATTATACATTGGGCCGTAGGATAGGAAACAATTATGGTTGCTTCGTCATCCACTTTCGGATAGATATCAGGTTTAAAATGACGGGTAACAGCTGTGACAGAGACGGGCTTCTGACCTTTCATTAAATAAGTCATTAAATTTGCCCCGTAACAACCAAAATCGATTAACGCACCACCACCATTCTGAACAGGGTCGGTGAGCCAATCGAAAAACTCTTTATTTACCCCTATTTCTTTTGGTCCCTGGTGCCCGTCATGAATTACCACTTTTTTGATACTACCAATAGAATTACTGTCGTTAACTAACTGGAAGGATTTCGCAGTAGTCGGATACCAGGAAGTTTCGTAATCGGTTAGTAAATAAATATGGTATTTTTTTGCCAGTTCTTCCATTCTTTTGGCATGTTCAACATTAGTAGCCAGAGGCTTTTCAACCATTACATGAATTCCTCGGGGAGCGCATGCTTCAACGACTGCCATGTGCTCGAAAATAGACCCGAATGCTACAACAGCCTCGGGTTTCACCAGATCCAGCATTTTACCCAGATCGTCATAAATCAGATTTGGGTTGAAATTATAAGTTTTAGCATATCGCATTGCCAATTCGTGGTTAGGTTCATAGATTCCTACCAGGTTAAAATCCGATTTATCTTTTCTTCCTAAGATAAATGCAGAATGTCCATGAGTCAACCCGGCAATAGCTAAGCGAATCGGTTGTTTAGAAGGTTCCTGTGCCTGAGTGTTTAACAAGACAAACATTAGCAGCGCAAGAAAAACGATCTTATTTTTCAAGTTTCTCATATCATATTTAAATTTTATCAAGATTTTGGTTCAAAATTAATATATCTCCCGGTTTAGTAGCGAAAACTGCAGTTTGTTGTCCCAGCCGGATATGAAGGATTCCTCCAAGAGTTGAAATTACATGTGCATTTACCAAATGCCCGCCATTCCATGAAAGATCAACTTCAAATCCTCCACGTGCCCGTAACCCTTTTACCGAACCTGAGGGCCATGCCGAAGGCAAAGCCGGCAATAGTTGAACTTCAAAAGTACCATCCGGTGTCTTCAGTTGGCTTTGTAACAACATTTCAGCAATTGCTGCCGTGGCGCCAAAATTTCCGTCAATCTGAAAGGGAGGATGATTGTCGAAAAGGTTGGGTAAGGTTTTATTGCTTAAAAGTACAGACAATAATTTATAGGCATGATTACCATCAAGCAAACGGTTCCACATGTTGATCTTCCACGCCAGACTTCACCCGGTACCATCATCTCCCCTGGCCTCCAGAGTCTTACGGGCGGCTTCTGCCAATTCTGGAGTGCCAAGAACCGTAATCTGATTCCCGGGATACAATCCAAACAAATGTGAAGTATGACGGTGATGCGGTTCTGTCTCTCTATAATCTTCGGCCCATTCCATTATGCGACCTGTCTTTTGACTTATCCGAACGGGGGCCAGACGCGACAACGTTTTTTGACATTCTGCCAGAAAATCATCTTCGATATTTAAAACCTTGCAGGCATCAATGCAATTAGTCAACAAATCATGAATAATTTCCAGATCCATAGTTGCTCCGTAGGTAAAGACCGACTGTTTTCCATCAGGCAGATAAAATGAATTTTCAGGTGAATAGGATGGGTTAGTAACAAGCTTACCTGCAAAGGCAGTTCCTGCAGGCGCTTCTACAAGAAAGTCGATGATAAAACGGGCAGCTCCTTTCATAAGTGGATATCCGCGTTTTGCAAGAAAATCAGTATCTCCCGTATAACAAAAATATTCCCATGGTTGCCGCGCGAGCCAGGCTGCTCCCATTGGCCAGATTCCCTGGGGGCCATCTGCCGGAGCTGTAAAGCCCCAGCCATCAGTTAGATGATGCACTACCCATCCACGTGCGCCATACATTACCTTCGCTGTACGTTCTCCTGATTTTACAAGGGCATCTTCAAGATCGAAAAGCGGCATGTCCAGTTCCGAAAGATTTGTTATTTCAGCCGGCCAGTAATTCATCTGAACATTTATGTTAGTGTGAAAATCGGCATTCCATGGCGGGTTCATCTGCCAGGCCCAGAGTCCCTGGAGATTGGCTGGCATTCCACCGGGCCGGGAACAGCTGATAAGAAGGTAACGGCCAAACTGAAAATATGTCTCAACCAGACCGGCATCTGGATATCCTGTATTTCTGGCGCGATCAAGACGCTTATTCGTTGGAAGAGATAATATTGAATCTGGAACTGCTCCAAGCTTCAATTCCACCCGGCTAAAAAGACGTTGATGTGCAACTATATGATCTGCCTTAAGCCGGGTATATGATTTAGAACTTGCTTTTTCAATAGTTTCAGTGCATACTTGTTCAGGGTTCACCGTAGAAGCGAAAATGCCTGAGGCGAGATTCTTCAAGCCCGGATAGTTGGTGGCTCCCGCAATATAGAGAATCACTGAATTTGCATCCTGAACAGTCATTACCCCATCAGAGACAGTTACCTTACCACCTTTTGTGACTGCTTTTACCTGAGCAGTAAACCTGATCCCCCTGGGTTTTCCCTGTGAATCTCTTATTGGCAGCTGACCTCGTAAAATCAGCGACTGAGGATTTGCAGGATCAACAGTGCATTCTGCATCCTGTTCACGTTTAAGGATTAATGAAAAACTGATTTTACCATTTCTATTCGCTGAAAATCGGACCACAATAACTCCATCAACAGGGGAAGCAAAGCTTTCGCGTGTATATTCAACGCCTTCTGAAAGATACTTTGTTGTCGCTATAGCCGTTGAAAGATCAAGACTTCGAACATAGCCTGATGCTTTTAGTATAGGCGTATCGAACCATAATTCTCCAAGGGACTGGTAGGACTTAATGCCCGAAGGAATGCCCATCATCGACTTTCCTGCCAGAGCAACGGCATCATTATTCTTATTCTCAAAAAGAAGACTTCGCACTTCAGGCAATGCTTTCAGCGATTCGGGATTGTTCGGGTCCAAAGGATAACCATCCCAAAGAGTACTCTCATTAAGCTGAATTCTTTCGTCAGCAACTCCACCGAATATCATAGCTCCCAACCTTCCATTCCCAATTGGTAAGGCTTCCTCCCAAATTTTGGCAGGCTCACGATACCATAAGACATTTCGACCTTCAGGACTTGTTGAACGACCAGTCAAAGTTGCCCGATCCACCCATTCTGAATTAATCTTCCCGGAACGGGAAATAGCCGGTAATATTTCCTTAGGATCTTTATTGGGCACCTGAGAATTTGACTTCACAAAAAAAATCAGCAGGAATAAGGACAACATATATTGGATCTTCATTTTCTATGAATTAGTTGCGTCAAAACAAAATCTACTTTGCTTGAATTACTTTCTGAATGGTACCATCCGGATTAAAATACAATTTGTCAACACAAATTGATCTCAACCAATCATTATGAGAAATAGAACTATTAAAATAAAACTGATACCACTGATCTTTATATTCTATCACAGAACCATGAGCACAATAACTATCTGTCGGATCCATATAAACTCCCTTATACGTCCATGGGCCTAATGGATTCGTACTTATAGCATATCGCATCCGGTTATTTCCCGTTGAGTCGGAATGATTATCAGCATAGGTTAAATAGTAAACTCCATTTCTTTTAAACACCCATGTTGCTTCATGAAAATCGACCAAACCAACCATATCCTGCATTGACCCATCTATTTCCATCATATTATCTTTGAGTTTGCCACCTTTGCAGATAGCTCCGCCACCATAATAAAAATAGTATTGTCCATCATTATCCTGAAAAACTTGTGGGTCAATCAAAGGTTCGAGGCCTTGAATGTAACCTTGAACTTTAAAGCCACTTACAGGACTTTTACTGGTGGCAACTCCAATTTTCCAAGTGTCATTCCATTTTGTCCCACTGGGATGAGGAAAATAAAAATAGTATGTGCCATTTTTAAAAGCACAATCAGGAGCCCACATAAATCCACCTTCGGGTCTGCCCCAGGGTACCTGGCTTGCTCTTAATATCTCACCATGATCGGTCCAATGTATCATATCGTCTGTAGAAAAAACGTGATATTGATCCATTAAATCACAGCCTCTTGGAGGATCTATATCATGTGATGGATACACATAAAGCCGGCCGTCGTTCCATATATGTGCCGAAGGGTCAGCCGTATACATTTGGGTTATAAAAGGATTCTTCTGCGCAAAACAGCCGTTGATCGACAAGGCAAGAAATGTACAAAGACTTAATCCCACAAAAAATAATTTTTTTGGTAAGCCAACTACAGTTGTGATTTTATTAAATAATCTAAATCTAGTCATATCATTCCTATTTTAATCATCTAAATATTAAATAGTTATTGATTATTACTGTCAAGTATCAGGTCTAATTTTTTCTTGGAACTTCAGTCATTATCCATCGGGGACCAGGGGTAAATCCTACTGGTCCTGACTTGTCACGCATCAATCCGTTTAACCTGAAATAATTCTCAAAATGCTTATTCATGATTGATTCTCCAGCCCCAACCTGAATAAGTACAGGAGAATCCTGATCAGCACCATAACCTCCCAGTGCCGCCGATTTGATATCCGCAATGTAATTTGGCCAGGTTCCCTTGTACCAGGTATAGCCAAACAAGAAAGGATTGGCTGAAACATCCTCGATTTTCTTTTTCCAATCGAGTTGCAACTGAATAAACGGCTCACCCGGGCAAGTCGCTATCACAATATTTTTATTTATCAGAATAGTTGAGATATGTACATCAAAATTGGTAGTCTTGTTAAAGCGTCCTGTGAACATTAAGGAATCATTCATATACCTGATCTCTGTTGTATCACTCGCTTCAGGTTGCAATGTTCTGGCAAGTTTGACTGTTTCCCAGGCCAGAAGCCCACCTACCCTCTCAATGGAATTGTAGTCAGTTTGAAAAGGGTCATCAGGTCCGGTTCTTCGTGAACTTATGATCAATGACTCGATGTTACCTCCTGCTCCCTGTACAAAAAGACAATTCACTTTATTCCCATAAGCTTCTTCAACTTTTCTGCATGCAACCCCCGGATAATCGGCAGATATGGCATAGTTACTACAAACAACATCAGCATGACAGGCATAGTTCATCATTATAACACGCGTCTGACCTTTCATGTCTTCAATTTTGATAACCCCAACTTCAGGATCTACCGGTCCAAATGGGATCCGTTCCGGATTCTCAGACGTGTAATGATCATCAGGGAACCACGATTCCCTGGAATGTCCGTCCTCGCGAACAACCAGCCTGTTAAATCCCAACTGAGGAAAACTGCTGCGACCGGCGCATATTTTCGCAGGGAACATATGTCTGATAGCCAGATCGACTGCTTTGACTATCTGATCTTCAATGTAAGAGCTTTTGCTATCTCTTGGCCCTGAATGTGTATGAGAAGAGCAGAGCATAAGTTGTGATATCCCGTATTTTTCTTTACAAATTTTCTCCAGATTTTCGCTTGTGTAAATGCCCAGATCCACAGATACAAATGCCAGGCGTTCACCATTCAAATCCAGCACCAGGCTTCGGGCATACAATGAATCGTGAAGAAGTTCATTGCTTTTGGGAGTTATGTTCACTTTCCCGGTTCCTGCCTTTAGCCTTCCTTCTATACCAAACAATTGGTCCGTTTGAATTAAAAGACTTAATATTATCAAACAGATGGTATAAAACTTCATTGCTTTCATAATTGATTTATTTAGTCGATCCTTAAAAAATGGTTAAAGTGTTGATTATTAACACTTAATGTTAATAACTTAGTTTGATTAACTGCAAGGTAATGA
>OCZT010003889.1_pt1 | contig 15220 bp, 31 predicted proteins | sample 1539031 | NCBI WGS metagenome assembly OCZT01 (sample SAMEA3539308, study PRJEB22396) | soil metagenome | biome: tundra; feature: field; material: soil | place: USA | collected 2010-05 | depth 0.15 m
TCGCATTCCCAGCGGTGATGTATGTTTGAACATCGTTGGTTGAATCCAAGCGCCCGGTCATGTCGTAACATGGCGCTGTAATCATATAATCAACTTCCATGGTCATTCTCCTCGTATCAGTGCTTTGCACAGCGCAACTGCTCTGGCCCCATACTTGTGCCGAATAGCACTAGCAGTTGAAGTTCCTTCAGGTGGCTTGATAAAGTTCTCATCAAATGATACTACATCAAATCCTGTTATCTTATCCCAATATTCATGCAGAGATATACCGAAGGTATCGGTAAACTCTGCGGCATACTGGTTGAATAGTCTTGATTGCTTTGCAGCTAACTGTGCTACGCCGATGTATCCCATAATACTCCTCCTTAGCAAGCCTATAACTGCCTACTTATAGTGTACCACTCCGCCTTAGCTGAGCTGCCTTGGCGCTTTGCCGCCGCTTACCTGCCCATGCAGGCCAATGTCACTTCCAGCATCCTGCCCGGCATCGTAAGCACGGTGGTCACGCTTGGCACCAGCGCGTTCCTGCTGCCGCCAGTAAGTATCACTCCAACGTTCGTCACGGCGGCACTGCTTTTCAGCTTCTTTAGCTTCGCGTACTTCACGCTTTGCTTTAGCCTCTGCACTTTCAAGTGCACGCTCAGCAGCTATTTTCGCTGCCGCCGCATCCTCACGTTCTTTGCGTAGCACCATACGGCTGTCATAGCCAGCAGCCCACTCAGCATCTCGCTGTTTCATACGCGCCCACGCGCCATCACCATTCTGTGCGTCGTAGTTCGCAGCTTTCTCCTGTTCATAAATACCCCGTACTACCATAGCCGTGCCGGGTGCTGCGGTATACCCGGCAGCGTCATGAGCACTGTCATCCTGCTTCATTTGTTCAAATTTCTCTTCCATTCTTTCAGCCAGACGATCCATACAGCCTTCGCGCCAACTATGAGCTGATCTGCTCATATGTTCGAAGGAAGGGTAGGGCAGCAGACGGTTGATGGTATCAATAATATACTCACCCATCAACTGTACAGTCTTTACATTAGACTCTTTGCCCAATAGCACGATACGATCACCTTTGATGGTGCGCCCATATGGATAATTCTTGCTGGACGCATAGTGGTCCTCACCAACCTCAATCCACATAGCACAGAAGTTAGTGCTGGCCAATGACTCCCACAACTTTCGCTGCCACGCATACGCAGCTCGGTACTTCGTGGCATTCTTGGCACGCTTTTCTTCAACAGTGCTGGCACCATTCGCAACCTTGGTGCCCATCACAGTTTGCAGTTCAAGGTTGTAGCGGGCAAGCAACTGCTGCGCCAGCATCATGGCTGTAGCAGCTTCATTCTCATTGGCTGTGGCGTGCTTGGCCAGCTCAAGCAAGTTCTGTATCTTGCGGATTACCCCTTCATCGGGTACAGTGTCATTTCGCAGCATAATACTCCTTAATGTTTCTTTGTAAGTACGTCAACTTCAGCCTGCGTTGGTACAGAGCGCGGTTGTATCAACCTGTTACCGCGAATATCCCTATCACCGCCGACTTTATCACATTTAGGTTCTGTAGGCAGATCAACTGCGGCTGATTGTGCTGTGTACTCCTCCGCAATACCGTAGGGATCACCGTTTTGTGAGTAATCTTTCTTCATACTTCGTAATCTCCTGGTTCAATTCCTGAATCATCCAAATAGGTTTTAGCCATTTCAAGTGCTTCAGTATCAAACCGAAGTTTCTTCGCACCTTCTGGAATCTTAACTTCGTAGTCAGCCGCTAAAGCTTCAACTATATCTTCCCACGAAAGATATGCAGTGCTGCCCAGTAGTTTCATACTCACCTCACGATCTGTGTATCGCCAAACTGGATGTACGCGGCCCGCGCCTCTGGTCCCAGCAACTTCATCGCGTCATCATTGCCCATTGCCATCAGCACACACTTGCCGATTTTACTGCGTACATCAATTCCGGCATAGCCTCGTGCCTCTGGCTCATTGGTGCGGCACACCAATAGTCGCATTTTCTTGCTGTTGATTACCACATTGGTCATCATCCCAACTTCAAGGGCTGCATTCTTCATTCTAACCATCCTCCCCAGCTAGCCATCAGCAGCGTATACAGAAATACTATTACGACAGAACCTGTGAACACTGCGCCTATCGCGGCGAAAATGTGCAACATCATTTCTTCATCTTTAGGCTGGTGTTGCAGCGTCCGCTGTGGTGCGGCAGCCGGTTGCAATACTTGCTCTTCTCACATTTAGAGGGCACCTTAGCAGACTTTACCTCTGCTGCTTCAGTAATGCCCAGATCTTTTTCGTTTTCAAGGGCTTCTTCTAGTGCGTCTGCTGCCTCGTTATACTTCTGAGCCAGTTCGTTATAATGCGTTGATTTATCCTCGGCACTATCTGCCAGTTCACGGATGTCAGCAATCAGTTTATTCATGCTTGACTTGTTCATTGTCAGTTCTCCTTTTCTACAAAATTTATTCGTACCGATGCTTCTGCTTCATCCCATGTTTCAGGAGTATTGGCCTCAACCCTGTAAGCGTAATCCACCGCTGCGGCGTTGCTGGAATCGTACAGAATCTCAACGTCGTAGTAATTGCCGAAATCGTGCGGGTTGTTGGCAATGTGGTATCGCACTCCCTCAACCAATGGGAATATCTTCTTCAGCAGGTTAGCGAAACGATGGCACTCTGCCAACGCTGCAATCGGGTTATAGTCAGCAGTTCCTACCTGTTGGCACGTTTCATCACTTGGAACGGGGCCGATACTGAGAGAATCCCACATTAGCGTCCTCCTTGAATCTGGCGCATACTTGCCGCCGTGGCATTGATACTCTTGTTGAGCTGAGCGGCGTAGCTGGCCAGCACGTCGCAACTGAACTTGGGAGGGGTTGGAGTAAAGTTGTGCAGCTTGTCTACCCTGACGGAAGCTGCCTTCGTGGGTGTTTGCTTCATAGCGTTACCTCGCTTATAAGTGCCTACATACCTGCTATTACCAGTGTACCAATCTGGTTGCTTAGATTGCAACAAGCTTTACATCTGCGCTGTAGCTCTGCCAACGCAGCCGCATTATCCACGCGCACATGCGGATACTGGTGCGCTGCCACAACAGGTTGTCGCAATGGCGACAAATGCTGATATCCACGCTTCATCATTTCTGCAGCCAGTTGTCTGTGCCGTGCGCCGATAGCCTTTGGCTCAAGGCAATTATTCAATGCCCATCCATCAACTTTCTTACCACTAACTATCCATGCTGTCAGCATGTGCAGCTCAACATGTTCACCCAGCAGGTGCTGGTGGCACATCAATTTAGGATCTACCATCCACATTCGCATAAAGCTACTTCTCCTTCGCCAAGTCAAACTTCTCACGCCACCCCAGGAATATGGGCTGCCGTGGCAAGTCAGTCACCATGCCCACGCGCTGGAACTTGTACTTCGCCGTTCTGCCTACAGTCCCTTTGCCCTTAGCTTTCCAAATCTCTGCGCCCTCAGCATGTGTCATCTTACCCAGGCCGATAAAGAACTCAGCCTTGCTGGTCAAGTCTCGCACCCACATTTTGCCCAGAGTGCCTGCCGGTACCATCCCAGCCTTCAGGCTGCGTCGGCGGCCCCGGTTTCCCTCCTCGTTGGTGTTAGTTAGCTTTTCTTCAATGCCGATTACTATGCATTCACTATCTTCAAACGGTTTCAGCTTCATCAGGTACTGCTCGCGCATAGTGCTGCGGCCATACTTGTAGTGGTCACTGCCATCTGCTGTTCGAAGGACTGTTCCTTCGTAGCCCAAGTCCATCATTTTGTCAAGATAAGTTTCAAGTTGGACTGTGCTATGAAGCTTAATTTGTTCAACGAGACGTAGCATCTTACTATTACATGTCTTAACTATGCTGGCAGCGGCTATCAGCCGTTCTTCAAACGGCCTGCCCATTACTGTGATATAGTCAAACACCCAGAAAGTCACATCTGGCTGGCCCAGTTCACGTGTTACGGCGCTGCTGGTACGGGCATACACGCCTTCCCCAAACGGTTCGCCGGCTATAAGTTCACCGTCCAACCCATTTATTGCCTTGCTGTTGAACATCTGGTTCACGTAGATATTTGGGAATTGCATCAGGCTGCTGGTCAGCATCTTACCACCATGCACACTAGCCCTGAATCCATCCAACTTAGGGCTGGCCCACACTGGGAAGCGCAGCTTGCTATACTTCCCCACCTCTACCGTCGCTGCTTTCATGTATTCGAAGGACTTAGGTTCTTTCATTTCGTCACCCGCTTCGCATACATCTTAGCTGCTCTGGCAATTTGCCGCAACAGTCTGTCAACCACAACAATGCTGGCGTTGTCCCAATTATCTACAGCTTTCTGGATGGCTGCTGTTTGGGTAAGACCATCGCCGCATGAATATCCAGAAGTCAACTCAGTTACCGTGTACTTCTTCTTAGTGAATTGACCCTGAGTTCCCTCTACATAAGCCGGATGCACTGCGAAACGCAGCTTGCCGGGTGCAGTCTTTATATCTACCTTTGTGCCCTGTGTCTGATACGCGTCGTCGCCAGATGTGCGAATAGTTACTGTCACCTCTTTCAACTTCTGTTTCTTCTCAAGTATCTTTATAGACTTTACCCGTTCGTCAGGCGAAGCACTTGGGCCAGTAATAAATATTCCACCCACTTCTATAGCAGCTTTTGTCTTTGGCATTTACTCACGCTCCGTAACTGCATTCTGCGCTTCAGCGGCGGCAATTTCTTTGCGGCTGGTGCCAAACATCTCAAGCACTGCATCAATAGCTGACTCTTGAAAGAAACGTGACAAAACAAAGCACACGCCTACATGCATATAAGTAAATGCTTCACAAGCACGTACTACTTCATCTTGAAACTCCTGCCTCTGTTCATCATCCGTGGGAAGTATACCCACTGTTTCAATTACGATAACATGTTTCATAGTAGCACCTCAGCTATGTTTTCAACACCGCTCCATATCGGGCAGAACTTGTCACAGAACGGTGCTTCTTCTAAATCAGTTGACCAGTGAGCGTTGATAATATCACCGGCTTGGTTGCAGTGAGCTGATGCAACTAGAATTCCTGCCGTTGCCAACCCACGCGCAAAATACTCACAGCTTCTGAAATCGCCTTGCAATAGCCTCTTTGCATCGCGACCAAAGTCTGCCATATTGAAACAAGTTACCGCAAAAACATTCGCAATCCCCGCTTGGTAAACCAGCACTGCACGGTCAAACTGAATGGTCTCCTGTTTTACATCATTTATCATATTTCCTCCTTAGTTTCGTCCTTCAACAATCTCACCAGCCGCCATCCACAAGATACGCTGGAGGTTCTGAGTATGATCTGCCAATTCCTTATCATCCCATGCACCGTACTCATGCAGTTCGCTGCGCAGTTTCAACGGGTCAAGACTGGCAAGCTGCCGTGCAATCTTAGGCTGCTTGCTTAGTTCCAGTACATCTGCATCACACTGACCTTGGTGCGACACAGCTTGGGCCTGCGCCTTAGTCATCTGCAACTCAATGCCGTGCTCACCTTGAAACCACATCACTTACCTCCTTATACTTAGCACTGAACGCATCCACCGCTTCCTTCACCGTTACGCGCTCACCCGGCCCACCTTCAATAAGGAAGGTTTCAATGGCGTTACCTACACAGGTCACCGCGCCCAGCAGCTTCTGACTACGGTCGCTGATCTGCACATGATACACCGCCGCGTTGCGCCACAGTCCTTCAGCAATGCCGTTTTCATTGCAGTAGAGTTGGCCCTTACTCTTCAGCGTAGCTGGGAAGTGCTCAATGTATCCACTCACAGCCATTTGCAGTTCTTCAAGAGTGAAGTTCTTCTGGGTGAGAAACTTTGGACGAACCTCTACCATTGATCCATCCATGAAGTAGATGATGCCTACATGCTGTCGCTTTGCCATTGTCTTATATCCTTCCAAAGATCGCCTGGCCCACTAAGTCGTCCATGGAATCGCCAAACTGCTCATTGTATTCATTGACCTTGAGCCACGCTACGAACTCCGGCGAGTATAGCTTCCCACCGTGGTTCTGCACATAGCTACTGATGTAGTTCGCATCCCGTACAATCTCCACCCACGCTGCGCGTGACAACTTACCGCCTTCGCCATCACTGCCAAGTGCTTCTACATCATCACCGATGTACTGATACGTTCCACTCGCCGCGCTCAGGTACTGTTTAGCAAATTCTTCAGGGATGGGTAACTGCACTGGTTTCTTGTACTTTGTCTTGGTAGCCATAATACTGCCTCATAATACTGATAGTGGCCGCTGTACTGGCCTACATAAAGTATACTAATCCGCTATACATGACCACAAGCCTGAGCCTTACCTACCTTGCACCCTGGACTGTAGTGTCACCATTGTAGCGGCCCCGTCGCCCATAGCCATGCTCAGCTGGTACGCCCACAACACGTTGGAACGTCATTTGCCCTATTCGGTCGCCGGGGCGGATGCGTATAGGTGTGTAACGAGTGCAGTTGCACAGTTCAAGAGTCAGGGCGCTACCGTGCCAGCCGGGGTCACACCAACACGAATTCAAACTCTCAAGACCAATACGTCCCGCGCTGCTCTTCATGCAAAATCGCGCTGCAAGACTAATGGGCAGATTGAATATCTGTTGAGTATGTGCCAACACGAATTCATTAGGCATCAGCAAATAGCCCTTCTCATCAGTCATCGTGTATTTTTCAGTTGGAAGTGGATCGTGCCTGCACAGGTCTATTTCTCGTCCACCTCGTGACTTAGTTTCAAGCAACAGTTCGCGACCAAGCGTTAGATCAATGCTGGCACCATTCACAAACTCAGGTGCGCTGTTCAACACTACGCCATCCGCCAGAAGTTTCAAGAGTTGATTATAACTTAGCAGGCTGCTCATTGTCTTCCCGATCCTCCACAAGTCTTACACTCTGCTGATTCTGTGTATCCAAACCCCTTTTGCAGCATTCGGCTACCTGTGCCCATGCAGGAACCACACAGCAATATCTTCTTCAGCAGCTTGCACTCAGCATCAAACTTACGCCGCGCATTATCATCGTATAAGATGCTGTAACTGTAGCTAATGGCCGCAAACCGCCCGGTTGCATCTGCAACGTCGCCACGAGCCAATAAAGCATCTGGGTGATAGAGTTTAGCCAGCTGCATATATGCCCCCCGCACCGCTGCCGCGCTAGCTGCGGGCGGTATGCCCAGCACTGCGTAGTGGTCAACAAAACTTGTGCTCATAATTCAGCGATCTCCTCCAACCGTTCCAAAGCGCCCAGCAACAGTTCCGCGGCCACAATCGGTTCAAATTTCTTACCGCTGGCAGCCATAGCTTCAATCTCGGCGACCATGGCGTTCAACTTCACCGATCGTGAATCTAAGGGTTGCTTACGACCCTCAACTAAATGATGAACAAAATCTTGCACAGGCCCATTAGCTATAAAATCTTGCATCTTATTTTCAGCTGCGTCAAATTCAACTGCTGTAAACGGCAGCAAAGGAAACTGAACATGCGGAGCGGCCATCAGCACCATTAGTCTGCACGATTCAGCATACGTCATAGGGCTGTTATTCTTCAGTACTATGATTTTAGTAATTTCAATAGCCGCCTGACTTATCTGATCAGGACTCAACAATGCTGCTACTTCTTCATTCGTCATATTAGAACTTCCTCATTTGAAAGTCTTTGCGTTCTTTACGGTACACATCCTGGGCAGCCCCTTGCAACATCTTGGCATCATCTACATTGCGTATGGCCCACACTACGCGCTTAATTCCATGTGGTGTACTGAGCTCAATCCAATTCCCTTGGTTCACTTGGCTGAACCCGGCGCGGCCCAGCGCTCGCCCCATCGTGTTCACGGTTACATTCTTGTTATTGGCGGCTCCAGCTGTGTACAGATCAAACAATTCCTGTGCAGTCCACAGTCGGTAAGGTATTACCACATCTCCGCGGCGCAGGCAGCTATCAGCATCCTGATGCAGTTCATACATCCACTGATCAAGCTCACTGCGCCCCGCCTCAACCACTTTATTATGACTCTTAGTCACTAGCGCTGCCGCGGTCGGGCTAAAGCTGCCTACATCACGGTCAATAAACCACTGGTGCAGGTGTGCCGCGCCGCCATCATCGTAGAGCCACTTGCTGTATTGCTGCCACCATGCAGCAGGCAGCTTGGTACGGAGCTCATGTACAAAATATCGTCTATCATCTTCGTCGATGAACAGGGCATTGCTGTAATTGCTGGTGAACAAGAAATTGGCCTTGTTCGGATAGTCAAATGCCTCAATACCCTTCTTATTGATATGAATACTGTGGCCGGTTACTAGATGTTTCAGCTTAGCTACATACCGCCTAGCATCGTTGCCGGCTATTTCCTCTGCTAGAATAAACTGTTTGTCTGCCAGCCAGCTATTGAAGTCTCTCTCCAGTTCATTCTGCCCAGGCACGCTGCAATTATTCTCACCATATACAGCCTGCATGGTTACCCCGATAGTACTCTTGCCGGTTCCTTGCAGTCCCCATAGCAATACTGCCGTATTCAATTTCTCACCAGGATACTTTATGGGATAGGCCAGCCAGCTAAGAAACCATTCTCTCGCTTCAGCAAGCCCCTTACCAGGAAACATAATGTCTATCAGCTCAAGCCACGGTGCAACGTTCCCTTTGCATGGCAAGTTAGGCCAGCCTTGCCACATATTCAACTGGTTATCAATCACAGTGGGCTGGCCGGGGCTGTATATGATATTGTGGTGACTGCGGCGGCGCTGGTCACCGAACCACATCTCCGCGGTTCGTTTTATAGTGAATTTTCCATCGTCAGCAGTTACACTGTGCGTCCGCGCATAGAACCGCTGTTTGACGAACACATGCGGCGCTATCAACTCAGGCTTTATACGCCACTCTTTAGGAAATCCCGGTTGTGGAAACACCACTACCATGCTGGGAGTCTCAATGTACGCAACCTCAGCATTCAACTTGTAGATCTCACTGGTTTCTGCCCATCTGTCTGCGTTATCTAGCAAGTGTTGCAGCAGATCCTTATCTATCTTGCCTTTTCCGTCTACCACATAGTCATCAAGGCCCACCTTTACCTTTTTGCCCTCAACCTCTTGGGCAGGCGGCACAGCTATCAGAACGTCGGCGCGCTTTACCGCCAGCAGCCGCGCCAGTGCGTTCAAAGCTTTCTGCACCTGTAAGTTGTACACACTGTCACTGTCGTAGACTATCCACACCTTGCGACCCACCCATGTGAACTCTTCAAGCTGCGGCAAGAACTCAATATCTAAAGCAGTACTTTTGAAGTTCCATACTCCACCCAGCCCGATGCAAGGGTGCCCAGCTTTAGTAGCGCAGGCCGCTTTTAGCTCACCTTCAGTTATTATCAACTCCACATTAGAGTTCTGCTGTATGGCTTCCCAATTCACCCCCTTTAGCTGGGGCAGATACACAGCCGGAGCTGATCCTACGGGCTGGCTATACTTCATCAGTCTGCCGTTGGCATCTATCTTAGGCAGACTGTACCTGAACCTGAACATTTGCAGCGCCGCGCCTTTCGCAGTGAAGTATGGAATACGAAAACCACCGCCTGCCGGTATGCCTTTCATGTGTGAGTGTGGTTGATCCTCCGCATTCGTACACGGCTCAAACTTCAATGTATCTGCATCACCCGATGTAAGCCCGCTGCCCCGAATTTTTGCCAGCATAAACTCTTTTGGGTCTGGCTCTTTTATGAATCCCACATTCGTGCCTCTCTGCTAGAACTTGGTAAGCTATGCTACCCGCAACACTTCTGCTCCGTAGCTGGTTTTGCTGACTACAAACTTGTACCCACACTGCCTGCTGACATTGCTGGCGTATACCCGCAAGCCGTTTAGGTTCAAAGGCTTGTACTGAATATATGGGTGACCGCTAAAATTCACTACTTGTAGTCTGTTCCCTCGCTCTAATCCCTTGAACCGTTTCCCACGGTAATCACCAATTAGATTCTTATGCTCCGTAGCTTCTAGGGCATAGGGCCAAATGGTACTGGCCGTGCGCACGCATACTACCACGGTTAACGCAGGCGTCTGGCGCACAATGGCAAATGTCTTATTTTGCAGAGTAGCATCCGCATCCAGAACGGCAAACAGAGCATGAGTTGGTCCTGCTGGATGGTTAATGCTCAGCACATCGCCCAAAGTCATACTTTCTGTAGGTACAGCTACCATCTTATCTGGTATTCGCACCTCAAGTTGCTGAACCAGTTCGCTCACCCTAATCTCCTATACAACGCTTCCATCTGCCGATGGAAGTTCTCAGCGCTAGTGCCAACATCTAGTTCTTCACTTATGGCACGTATAAATAAGATTGGGCCATGCAGGTTGTGCTGCCGCCAAAACTCCTGCCCTGTAAAGAAATCAGGTGTGTGTTCAGTAATTCCACACTTGCGACAGCGCATGGCAATAATTGTTACGGCTACTTGATTATCGTCAATCATTTTGATTCCTCAATCATTACAGATTCACATCCAACTACTTTGCAGCTATGTGGCAGCAAACCTTGGTCCTCAAGATGGAATGCAACGTCTAATGCCTGCTGCTCGTCGGGGAAGCAGGCGTACAGAGTTACCCTGTGTCCACGCACGTTTAGCCCACTGAAATGTACGATCTGCCCATTGTTGCCACAAATTATGTGCATAGTATTCCTTTCTAAATTATCATACAGAGCCGCCTACGCTAAGGGGTGGGTTGGCGGAGGTTTGGGTGAGGTATCTGTAAGGCCAGCTTCCTTGCCGGTATCGGACCACCACTCGGTTCTTATATTCCACCAGCCCCACACAATCAGCAGCAAACTACTACGTGTAAGCCCGATGGCTAAGATAATTTGCAGTCCTCCCATTCCAGCACAGAACCAAAGCACTGCAATCCCTCAAGCTCAACCACGCGGGCCTCGGCAAGTTCGGCGCGGTCAATTAGCATGTTTAGCCCTTGACTGACCTCTGACAGTGTAAAATCAAGCGCATCTCCTGAATCGCATCCACCGCCGTCTATGGAATCACCGCAAGTTTTGCGTAGAAGCTGGTAGATGGCATCCTGCCAACGACTTTCAAATTCTTCGGCAACCTTCTCCTCCACAGCCCTCTCTCTCATCCCGCTAACCTTTGCTTCCGTCATCTGCACCACTCCCTTTCGTTTTTAGTTCCTTATACTCACACGGCTTGCAACGCCATATAGGGGATATGGACCCATAAAGAATTTTCGTTCCATTTGATTACCACATTTAGGGCATTCTTTTGCCTCTGTCATACGGCCTCCTTATGGACATACCGTGACAGGCGATACCAGCCCACTGCTGTAAGTAGCGGAATTTCCGCCGGTGGGTGTAATCACAAATGTCACCGAGTTCACAACAAAACACTTCGCCGCGGCAATGCTGGGAATCACCACAGTATCAGTCTTTCCATTGGAGGTCACTGGAATCTGCTGGGTGACGTTCGTTTGCTGGATGGCAAGATTGCTGCTGCTGAGGTCTACTGTGATCGGCACAGAAGCAACGGTACACAGCCCAGCGCCAACCTTATATATAGTGGCAGCGGGCAACGCGGCGCTTTCTCCAGCAGTTCCGCCTCCAATCTCCCACCAGTTTACGTTCGTCGCTGTACATGGATCTACTGGAGTAGTCAGTGCGGGTATGACCACAACCCATGGATTTCCGCCAGCCAGCGTATACGTAACAGTGTACGGAGCAGCTAATCGTTGGAAGTAAATACTCTCACCCGTTCCCGGGCTGGGGTCAGCTCCCAGCACTCCGGGTGCAACGGTTAGTGGCAGGGCTGGAACACTGGCAGTAGTAAAAGTGGTTCCGCTGCCGAACTGAGCGGTAGCAGTGGGGTTGCTAGCGGCTGTGATTATGCAGGTTTGGGCAGTGCTGCATACCGCGCGGCTGTTAGGAAGTAGAGACGTAGGAGCTTGGGCGCGTGCAGCCCACAAGAATCCTAGACTAAGTACACCTAAATAAAGCGGTGTGAACTTTCGCATCTGTATTCTCCTAAAATTTCGGGTGGGATACGGCACAGGACATCCCGGCAGCCTGCCTGCTTATTCCCCATATATATTCACAGGTATCCCAGTTTGTGCGTTATGCGATTTGAGTTACTGAAATGGTGAATTTCTGAGCTACCGGCAGGTACGGCACCACCAGCGTGCCCACCTGCATAGCTCCACTTGGATCAGTGGTGCTGGCGCTTATGGTTACGCTCTGGTTGGTATCCCCTGCCGGAACGGTGATAACTACAGTTCCACCCGTAGGATCAGTGGTGCCTGGTGCTATGGTTGCCGATGGATCAGTGGCCTGCCACGCCCAGCTACTTCCACTGGGGATAGCGATAGGTTGTCCGTTGTCGAGAAGCTGAGCTGCGAGGGTTCCTTGTCCGCCGAGTGCGATTCCTGAGTTCATAGTGTGCAGTCTCCTGATGTGTACGCTGTATCGGTGATGATGCTTGGGTTTATGGTGTCCGTGCAGGTGATGGCATAAGCACTCCACGCACCACACGATTTCATCCAACAAATTTTTCATATGCGGCCCTCCTTAGCCCGCATTCGTGCTTTGCGTCTATTACTTCGTTCACGCAAACTCTTAGCCCGCTTGCCGTCAAAGTACTTGCCGGTGTTGCCACCCATGCTGTAAGCAATCCTAGGTGTTCGTTGTGTCGTGCCCATATTATCATTCTCCTAACTTCAGTCCCAGCCTCTCAGCTGTTCGGTGCCACACCAGTCGTTGGCCTATATCTAACGACTCCCACTTGAACTCCTCAAATCCCTGCTTTCCACGTTCCAGCCAATAGATAAGATACAAGGCATGGCCAGCAGTGGCAGGCTTCAATTCTTGCATTACCTCAGCCACCGGCTTCTCTTCCTGGCGCAGGCATGGCTCGGCAAAGCGGCGCAAGCTGAGTTTCAAGCGGGTTGCGGTGTCAAGAGTTATGACGGTAGCCATTACTCAAACTCAATTCTATCTGGATGTATTCTGCTTGCGAGCATTACTCTACAGCCAGCGATGGTTACAAGACTAATGTCTGGTGCCGGAGTACTTCGTAAATGCGCGGGTAATTCTGCCTTCCACTCGGCTACTATACTTGTGTATGTATCTGGATGAAGAAGAGCATGGCTCGGTACAGTATGCTGCATCTTATACCACTGCACCAATGCCCGCATTATTTCCTTGCTGCAATCTGCATAAGCCAGCATCTTAGCTCCTAAACTTTCGGGTAGGATGTGCGCCAGCAGCCCAATCTGCCATCCTGCTTATTCCCCGTATTATTCGCAGGCATCCAAGGTCGTTACTTCTTCAGCTCTAACGTCTTTAGTATTACTTCGGCAATGGTGTCATGATTCCCTCCTTGTTTGTTCTCAGCACTCGGCACGCTGCCGCTTTTGGTTACGAACTGCGTTGGGCGCTTACCTGAGTGTAAGCATTGTGAACGATCACGTTCACCCTCTGCGTACTCCGTAGTAGCCACATCCTTTGGCGTTAGCCCTATAGGGTAGGTGGCGCGGCAGCGTGCCCGGTGCTGATTGAAGAGTGGCCGGTTTTGCCCGACCACCTTAAAGTGGCTGGTGCTAGCTGTTCTGTTTTGCTTCAAGTGTTGCAATTTCCTGCTTTTGCGCAGGAGTGCGGCTGGCAGCTGGAACTTTGGTCAGTTCAGCTAAGCGAGCTGCTTCGGTTGTATTGAGCTCAGGCATAGGTGGTCTCCTTTCTAGTAGATTTAGTTCACAAGGCTGGTATCTATCTCTTTGAGGTATTGGAGCTCATCTTTCACTACCTCAAGTTGGCGGGTGAGAATATCTACACGGTAAGTGAAGAAGTTGATAAGTTGCTTGTGCTCCTCAACAGATCTTGTTGCCAGCTTCCACCCCACACATTTGTGCAGCCCAGCTTTTGACACTGTTACTCGCTGGTGTGCTGGTAGATTGAGATGCACGGCGCAGGTTCCACACAGTGTTTTAGACGATTTTGGCTTTTGGGGCATACTTCTCCAGGCATGTGCAACTGGGTTTGGTGGCGCCTATAAATACTATTGCATATTAGGGTTGTGATGAGCAAGCTATAACATTTTCTGCGGTTGCCAGGATGTGTGAAGGCACCCATACAAGCTTTAGGTTTGGCTGCGGGCTGCTGGCGCTTGCTCTTTGCTCTCAACTCCTCAGTCCAAACTTGGCTGATTCTAGAGCTGAAAAAGGCTGTTTCAGCTATTTAGTTGCACGCGACCTATGGGCGCTCTGCGGCATTGTTATGTGCAGCTTAGGGCGATATGGCTGCGGCTTCATGTGTGGGCAAGTTTTCATTAGGGTGGGCGGTCTGGCTCAATAGTTTGTTGAACTTAACATACTACCCATACTACCCATACTCAATTGAATCAATATAATAATGGGGTGGTAACCATGTATTTAAGTATTTACAACTTGCGGCGTTTTGGGCTATGGGTGGCCCACTTTGCAGGTCGTAAACAGCCTCGCCCATTGGTTTTAGAGCACCCATACTCTATTTATTATACGCTACAGCTTACGGCTTTTGTTGCAAACACAGGCACTTAGACAAAAGGACTAGTAACTAAGTAGTAACTAGGCTTTTAGCGGGCTATACTAAGTTGTCTGTAGCAGGAATGTCTGTATCATTCTAAGAGGTATGCAATGAGTCCGTTGGCACTTAGAAAGATTGTCGTCAGCAGGTTTATCAAGAAAGATAAACAGCAGAAATCTAAGCCAAAAGTTGAGCAAAGACCTGAGGGTGAGGTCCTTAAACCAAAAACAAAATTGAGCTTCCACGCCAGTCCAGCTACTGAGTTCAAAAAGGGGAGAAGTGGAAATGTGAATGGCAGGGCGCCATCAAAGCCTACCACAGAGGCAATGAGACGATATTTGAATGCGCCCTACAAAGGGCGGAATAAGGAGTGGAAAGCACGTGAATTCACCAATGCTGAAGTTTTAGGAATCCAAGTATGCCAGTGGGCCATGGATGGTGATATGCGTGCTATGGATACTGTACTTGAAAGAACCGAGGGCAAGGTGCCGAACCCTACGACACTATCTGGCCCGAACGGAGGGCCGATAGATATAGCCGCCATGACCCCAGAAGAGAAAATGGCCCGCATCGCCGAGCTCACCCGCTTATCCATTTCGGCTGGTGAGTAGCTGGGCGCTTAGTATATAGCTGCCTGGTACGCTTTGCTTGTTCA
>OCZT010003890.1_pt1 | contig 15218 bp, 11 predicted proteins | sample 1539031 | NCBI WGS metagenome assembly OCZT01 (sample SAMEA3539308, study PRJEB22396) | soil metagenome | biome: tundra; feature: field; material: soil | place: USA | collected 2010-05 | depth 0.15 m
CCCCTACGTCGGTGAACTGGTCTACACGGCGTTCTCGGGCTCGCACCAGGACGCCATCAAAAAGGGCATGACCGCCATCGGCGACACCTACGACGTGTGGGAAGTGCCCTACCTGCCAATCGATCCCAAGCACACCGGGCGCACCTACGAGGCGATCATTCGTGTGAACTCCCAGTCGGGCAAGGGCGGCGTGGCGTATTTGCTCAGCTCTGAACACGGTCTGGATTTGCCGCGCGCGATGCAGGTCGAGTTCTCCCAGCAAGTCCAGAGGGTCACCGAACAATCCGGCACCGAGATATCGTCCGCCGAGATCTGGAACGTGTTCACCACGACGTATCAGCCCGAGAACCCCACCATTCAGTTGATCTCGAGCGAAGTGGCGGCCGACCAGCACCAGACGCGCATTTTCGCGCAACTTCTGGTGAACGGCCAGCACGTGACAGTCAAGGGCGAGGGCAATGGCCCCATCGATGCTCTGATGGCCGGACTGCGCGAAGAGCTGGACGTGAACTTCAACGTGCGCGACTACACCGAGCACGCACTCACGGCGGGGTCGGGTGCGTCGGCCGTTGCCTACGTCGAAGCCGAGGGCCCCGACGGTGCAACGTGGTGGGGAGTGGGCATGAGCTCATCAATCCTCGACGCGTCGCTCGAGGCGGTAATTTCCGCCGCCAATCGTCGTCGTTAAGTATTTTCAGGCGTAGGCTGGTGGTGTGTCTCATTCGTTAGTTGTATTGATTTCTTGGGCTGCGGTAACCGCCGGGACACTGGCAATGTGGGCGCAATACCGCCGGGTTAACGTACAGGGCGTCGAGGGCGTCTCGCTCGCCACTTGGCTCATGTTTAGCCTTAACGGCGGCTTCTGGATCTCCTACGGTGCCTTCAGCGCTCATTCGCTCGCGGTCATCTTGGGCAGCCTGCTCTGTTGGCCGTTGCAGATGTCCATTGTCTTTCGACTCAAGCCCTGGCACCATCGCCGCGGATCGTCGCAGGCGGTCGCACTCTTCCTCGCGTGTTGCGTCGTACCCGGGGTCGTGGGTGGCTGGGCGTACTGCATCTACGGCAGCGGACTCGCCATGACGCTGCTGCGTCTTCCCCAGTTCGTGGAACTGGTGCGCACGCGTGACGCCAGCGGGGTCTCGGCGGCGTCGTGGTTCATCGGGGTGGGTTGCGCAACGCTGTGGATCATCTACTACGCCAACGTCAATTTGTGGGCACCGCTCATCGCCACCGCGTGTGCGGGCGTCGCGAGCACGGTGATTGGCTTGATGGCGGTGTGGCGTCACCGCCAGGCCGACGAGGAATTCGTTCGCCGCGAGGTGTTCGCAACCTGACGTCAGCGCGTCAGAACGTGGCCCGCGTCGTCGAAGAGTCCCGTCAATGTCGGAGCGTGCGACGTCGACTCGAATGAGGTGATCTCGCCCTCGTGAATCAGCGTGAGGCCGATGTCGTCCCAGCCGTTGAGCAGGCGCTCTCGGGTCATCGGGTCCAGGACGAAGGAACGCAGCCAACCCGCCTCGGGAACTTCGACCTGCAGTGACTCCACGTCCACGACCACCAGTCGCGACGGGTCCTCGTGGATCAGCGCCACCAACTCCTCGACGTCCGGCACGCTCAATTGGGCGATGACGAGACCCTGCTTGGAGGAGTTGTTGCGGAAGATGTCACCGAAGGACGGCGCGATGACGGTTTCAAAGCCGTAATCCATCAGCGCCCAGACGGCGTGTTCGCGCGAGGAGCCGGTGCCGAAGCGCGGACCGGCCACCAACACCGTCGCGCCGGCGAACTGGGCGTCATTGAGGACGAAGGTCGGATCGTCGCGCCACTCGCTGAAGAGTCCGCGGCCAAAGCCGGTGCGTTCGACGCGCTTGAGCCAGTCCGAGGGGATGATCTGGTCGGTGTCGACATCGGCGCGCTCGAGGGGGACGGCCCGGCCTTCAATGACGTGGACGGCTTTCATGAGCTCACCTCGTCGGGAGTGGCGAAGCGTCCGAGAATGGCCGTCGCGGCGGCGACCACCGGTGAGACCAGGTGGGTACGCCCGCCGCGCCCCTGGCGCCCTTCGAAGTTGCGGTTCGACGTGGAGGCGCTGCGCTGTCCCGGGGACAGCTGATCGGGGTTCATGCCGAGGCACATCGAGCAGCCCGGCTCGCGCCATTCGAAGCCCGCCTCTAGAAATACCTGATCAAGGCCCTCAGATTCCGCCTGACTCTTGACCCGGTGTGAGCCGGGGACGACCAGGGCGCGTACCGAAGCAGCGACGTGGTGACCGCGCGCGACCGCGGCAGCAGCGCGCAGGTCTTCGATGCGACTGTTGGTGCACGAGCCAATGAAGACCACGTCGACGGGTATGTCCTTGATCCGCGCGCCCGCAGTTAAGCCCATGTAGGTGAGCGAGCGCTCGGTGGTGCTCGCGACGTCGGGGTCCGCGAAGTCCGCGGGATTGGGCACGACGCCGTCCAGTGACACGACCTGCGCCGGGTTCGTGCCCCACGTGACGACGGGCACGAGATCGGCGGCGCTGATGGTTACGGTTTGGTCGAAAACGGCGTCATCGTCGGTAATGAAACTGCGCCAGCGCGCCGTGGCCTCTTCGAAGTCGTCGCCAGCGGGGACGCCCGCGCGACCGCGCAAGTACTCGATGGTGGTCTCGTCGACCGCGACGAGTCCAGCGCGCGCACCGGCTTCGATGCTCATGTTGCACAGGGTCATGCGACCCTCCATCGAGAGGTCGCGAATTGCCTGACCGCGATACTCCACGACGTAGCCCGCGCCACCACCGGTGCCCAGGGTGCCCACGATGGCGAGCACGATGTCCTTGGCGGTGACGCCCTCGGGCGCGCGGCCCTCGACGACGACCGCCATGGTCCTGGCGCGCTGCTGGGGGAGAGTTTGCGTCGCGAGGACGTGTTCGACCTCGCTGGTACCGATGCCGAAGGCCAGTGCGCCAAACGCCCCGTGGGTTGAGGTGTGCGAGTCGCCGCAGACGATTGTCATGCCCGGTTGGGTCACCCCCAGTTCGGGTCCAATGACGTGGACGATGCCCTGATTCTCGTGTCCGCGAGGAAATACCGTGATGCCGAACTCCGCGCAGTTCTCCTCGAGGGCTTCGAGTTGGCGCTTGGACACGGGATCCTTCACGGGCACCGAGAGGGGATCGGTGGGCACGTTGTGGTCGGCGGTCGCCAGAGTCAGGTCGGGGCGGCGCACGCCCCGACCGTTGAGGCGCAGCCCGTCAAAGGCCTGGGGTGAAGTGACCTCGTGCACCAGGTGCAGGTCGATGTAAATGATGGCCGACTCGCCTTCGGGCGCAGCGACGAGGTGCTCGTCCCAGATCTTTTCGTAGAGGGTACGTCCCGGCATTTAGCGCAGTCCCACGATTTTGACGCGTAGCACTCCCGACGGTGCTTCGTATTGCACCAGGTCGCCCACGGCGTGGCCCAGCAGCGACGAACCCAGCGGCGAGGTGGGCGAGGCGACGAGCACCCCTTCGGGCTTCTCCTCGATCGATCCGATGAAGAACTCCTGGAAGTCCTCGTCGGCGTCACCCTCGTACACGATCTGCACGATCGACGCGTGTTGGGCGACCCCGGCGTGCTCGTCGCGCTCCACGAGCTCGTGGTTGCGGATCACGTTGTCGATTTGGCGGATGCGCGACTCCATCTTGCCCTGCTCGTCCTTGGCGGCGTGGTAGTCGCCGTTTTCGCTCAGGTCGCCCAGGAGTCGGGCGGACTCGATGATGCGCGCTATATCCGTGCGCCCGACGGTCGTCAGGTGGTGGTACTCCGCGCGGAGCTTGTCCAGAGTTTCTCGTGTAATGCGATGAATTTCGACCGCCATGGTCCGTCCCCCACTAGAGCAGAAGTTCTAATTCTACCGAGTCGCTCCCCGGACGAGGTAGGCGGTTTTGCCAGCCCACCGCTGCGCCGGGCAAAATGGGTACAACAAGGAGACGACGTATGACTCAGCGTGTTCACTCGATCGCCGTAATTGGCGGCGACGGTATTGGTCCCGAGGTGACGGGCGCCGCCCTCGAGGTGGTACGAGCCGCCGGTATCTCCTTCACGACTGAGGAGTTCGACCTGGGTGCGGCGCGCTATCTTCGCGACGGCTTCGTGCTGGACGATGCGACGCTGGAGAAGCTTCGTGGCTTTGACGCCATCATGCTCGGCGCGATTGGCCCGGCGATTGGTGACACGCGTATCCCCGGGGGAACTCTCGAGCGTGGTTTGTTGCTGCGCATGCGCTTTGGCCTGGACCTCTACATCAACTTTCGACCCTTTCACGCCGTGCAGGGCTCACTAGCCCAGGGTTGCGATTTTGCCATTGTGCGCGAGAACACCGAAGGGCCCTACGCCGGCGAAGGCGGCGTCCTGCGCTACGGCACATCCCACGAAATCGCCACCCAGGGATCGGTCAACACTCGCTTCGGCGTCGAGCGCTGCGTGCGCTACGCCTTCGATCACGCGGCGCGCGCCGCGCGACCCAAGGTGACCCTCGTACACAAGACCAACGTGCTCACCTACGCAGGCGACCTCTGGTCGCGCGTCGTCGCCGAGGTCAAGCAGGAGTACCCGCAGGTCGAGGTGGATTACAACCACGTCGACGCCGCGTGCATCTATCTCGTGGAGGACCCGCAGCGCTACAGCGTGATCGTCACCGACAACTTGTTTGGCGACATCTTGTCGGACCTGGCCGGCGCGGTGACCGGAGGAATCGGCTTCGCCGCCAGCGCCAATATCAACCCTACGAAGTCGGGCGCGTCGCTGTTCGAGCCCGTGCACGGCGCGGCCCACGACATCGTCGGAACCAATCGAGCCAATCCTCTCGCGGCCGTCTCCTCGGCGGTTTTGATGCTCGAGCACCTGGGCGAGGACGAAGCGGCTGCGCGCATCGCTACCGCAGTGAGAGACTTTGAAGGTGACGCCTCGATTCTCGGAACGTCAGGAATCACGACTCAATTGTTAGAGAGGTTGTAAATGCCCATCACCCCCACCAAGAAGATCTGGATGGACGGTCAACTCGTCGACTGGGACAAGGCCACGACGCACGTCTTGACCCACACCCTGCACTACGGCACCGGGGCCTTCGAGGGCATTCGCGCCTACAAGACGCCCTCGGGTCCGGCGATCTTCCGTCTGCGTGAGCACATGGAGCGCCTGATGCGCAGCTGCAAGATCTTGATGATCAACGTGCCCTTCACGCTCGAGGAGCTCATCGACGCCTGCGTCGAGGTGGTGCGCGTTAATGACTTGCCCGACGGTTGCTACCTGCGTCCGCTCGTGTACTTGGGTTATGGCGAGATGGGCATCAACCCGCTCAACTGCCCGGTCAACGTCGCCATCGCCGCGTGGCCCTGGGGCGCCTACCTGGGCGACCACGGTCTCGAGAACGGCGTGCGCATGAAGATCTCCTCGTGGGTTCGTCACGCGCCCAACGCCATGCCCACGGCGGCCAAGACCGTGGGCGGCTACGTCAACTCCACTCTCGCCAAGGTCGAGGCCATCAAGGCGGGCTACGACGAGGCCATCATGCTCGGCCCCGACGCGCGCGTCTCGGAGTGCACCGGCGAGAACCTGTTCGTCGTGCGCGACGGTCTGATCATTTCGCCCCCGCCCTCAGAGGCCGGTGCCTTGACGGGCATCACCCAGCACAGCGTCGTCACGATCGCCAACGACCTCGGCTACCGGGTGAGTTTCGAGGCGCTGCGCCGCGACGACCTCTACATTGCCGACGAGGCGTTCTTGACCGGCACCGCCGCTGAGGTAGTGCCGATTGGTTCGGTGGACGACCGCGTGATCGGCGACGGCACCCCGGGGCCGATCACCCAGGCCGTGCAGGCTTCCTACTTCAAGGCCGTGCGCGGCGAACTACCCCAATACGAGAGCTGGTTGACGAGGGTCTAGGGCCCTGGCGGGTAGTCTCAAAGCGTGACGCAGCCGACCTTTTCGCCCGTGCCGCGCAGTGGGGAAGTACGTCCCACCGTGTCGACGACCACTCCCGAGATTGGCCGCACCCCCAAGGTTGGCCTGTTACGACACGTGCCCACCGGTGCCGGTGCCGGCACGCAAGCCCCCGGTGAAGGCTTCGCGTTGACCTTGGCCGAGCGAGAGTGCGCCAACCTGCACATCGACGGTGTCGACCACCACGACCTGGTAGTGGGAATCGCACTGGTGGCCGCCAAGCGCGCGAGCCTCGCCGGTCGCGGACCGACCGTCTACGACGTGCGCGCCGCATTGGACCACTTTGGACTGCGCACCCACGAGTCGGACACCACGGCCGACTTCGCGGGTATCGCTCACAGTTACGCCGCCCAGCGCCGCTTCGTCGACGCCGTCTCCGAGGAACAGCTTTTCCCTCGGCCCTAGCCGACTCAAAGAGGAGCCCGCATGAGTTTCGTATTGAATGAGGAACAGCGGGCTTTTAGAGATGTGCTCAAGGTTTTCGTCGACGACCGCATTGCGCCCCACGCCGCGCGCTACGACCGCGACCAGGAATTCCCTCGCGACAGTTGGGACGCGTGTGTCGAGATGGACTTACCGGCATTGTGGATCCCCGAACAATACGGTGGCGCCGACGCCGACATGGTGACCCAGGCCGTGGTCGCCGAGGAACTGGCGCGCGGATGCGCGTCGACGTCAGTCACCTGGCTGATCTCCAAGCTCGGCATGCTGCCGGTCATGAACTTCGCCTCCGAGCAACTGAAGTCCACGTATCTGCCGCGAATCGCTGCGGGCACCGCCCAGGCGAGCTACTGCTTGTCCGAAGCAGACGCCGGTTCCGACGTGGCGGCGATGCGCTGTCGAGCCGAGCGAGACGGCGACGAGTACGTCTTGAACGGCTCGAAGTACTGGATCACCAATGCCGGGGTCTCCGACACCTACACCGTCTTCGCCAGTACTGAACCTTCGGCGAAGAGCCAGGGTATTTCGTGCTTTCTCGTGGAGAAGGAGTGGGGAGTGCAGTTCCCCAAGCACGAAGACAAGCTGGGGCTTCGCGCCTCGCCCACGGGTGAAGTCGTCTTCGACAACGTGCGCGTGCCGCTTTCGCACCGCATCGGTGAAGAGGGGGAGGGCTTTCGTATTGCCATGCACACGCTCGACCGATCGCGTCCGACGATTGGCGCCCAGGCGGTGGGCATCTCCCAGGCGGCCATTGACTACGCCGCCGGGTATATGACGCAGCGCAAGGCTTTCGGCGCCCCGATCGCCCAACTTCAGGGTCTTCGCTTCATGCTCGCTGATATGGCGATTCGCACCGAAGCCTCGCGAGCCCTCGTCTACGCGGCCTGCGCGACAATTGACGCGGGTGACCCCGACCACCAGCTCAACTACTTGGGAGCTGCCGCCAAGTCCTTCGCGTCAGACACCGCAATGAGCGTGACGACCGACGCCGTGCAGCTTCTGGGGGGTTATGGTTTCACGAAGGATTTCCCGGTCGAGCGCTTCATGCGCGACGCCAAGATCACCCAGATCTACGAGGGTACCAATCAGGTCCAGAGGGTGGTCGTCGCGAAGAAGTTACTTGGTTGACTAAAACCCAATTATAGCAAGGGTTGTGACATCGACTTCGGCTGCGCCTCCGCTCTGTAGTCGATACCGAGCGAAGATTTGAGAGCGATTTCTGGTGACGTTCGTGGTGATGGCTGTGCGAACCCATCGGGACCACTAAAGAAGGAATGTCCGCGCTCGAAGGCTTGACTTTCTGAGGCAAGATGACTTGGCAATCTGGAATTTGTTCGCCACCTACCAGTTGACCTTCAACACAAATTGGAGTCCGGCTAAATCGCGACAAGTACGGCCTACCTCACAGCATCTGCCCACGGCGGGTGCTTGATTGGCGTCGGGCCCCGTCGCTAGAATTCTCTCCTCGGCTGGGGATCGAATCGCGCGGCCGGAGAAGGAGAATGACATGAGCCCGAGTGCATCATGTAGAAAGTGTCTCGACATGCACTGTGTGTGTGGAGGGGCGAACCGTGGTCACACCACCTACCTTGGCCAGTGGGCGGACGCACCCACGGATCAGGGCGAGTGGTGCACGTGCTGCCTGTCGCAGGTGTTGGAAGCGATCAAGAGTAACCAGGACGCGACGACGCGCGAATTGATTCTGCGCTTCCTAGTGACCCTGGCCGTGAACCCCGACCAGTACGTTCGCGAGGAACCCGTCGATCCGACCGGCTGGGATGGTCGATTCCCCTGCTGGCATCCCACCAACTGCGTGACCAGAGAGAAGCACGTCGAGAAGCTCAAGAAGAGCCGGTCGAAGTCGATGTCACGAGCGTCGAAGGCCATGACCGGATTTCGATATGGGTACTGGCCGTACAGTTACGACCAACTGAGCTTCTCATACCCCTTCCCCTACATCGTGACCCCGTTCGTAGCTGAGGTCATCTTGGGGCAGGTAGATGAAACACAGTTTCCGCCTAACCCCCACGTGGTGTTGATGGGTGGTCATCGAAAGATGGGCGTGACAGAGAACACCCACCATTAGAGCAATACTGCGGCCGTCTTGGAGTCAGGACGGACCCAAGAAGTTGCGACACCCTCCGTTCCTGGTGGCGGTCGCGAAGTATTCATGTGTTCGACGGGAAGGCATAGGTGACGCAGACCCGTTAGGCAACCATCGGGAGGAGCATGGTCAATTCTGCTCGGGCACGCCAATGATGCACGCCGAGACGCGCTCCTCAAGGGGGGCAGCAACGGGCAGGCCAGCGAATGCCTGGATCACACTCTCATAGTCCAAAGGGTCCCTTTTGAGGTCGGCCTCGATGTGTCGCAACAAGATGTATCGGCTGCTCCGGTTCTCTTCACGAAACCTGTCCATAACGGGTGCGACGAGACTGAGCCAGCACTCGGCGACTCGAAAGGGATCAACTCGACGTTCTTCCTTGGATGCAAGTTGACCAACCTCGAGCCACTCGGTAGCTCTAATCTCATCACTTCGCGCTCGGGCCGACGCAGCCCAAGCGGCCGTCACTTTCGCCATCTGATCAAGCGCGCGTAACATTCGTCGCGGAAGTAGTTCCATCTCAGCGCTTGCGGCAGCATCCAACAATTGGTCGAGGGCGTGAGCAGCAACTGGGTCCAAGCTGCGACTTGGCGGGTCGTCAGCGAGCAGGAGTCGGAGACGCCCTGCAATCTCGTTGAGATCCGTGATGGATTCCGCGCCGTCGATAAGTATCCAGCGAGGAGCTCCGTGGGCAATTGCCGCGACGGCGAAGAACCCCCACCGCCTGCGCGATGTCACCGGAGATACTCGCGACATCACTCGCGCCTTCGATCCGCTGTAGGCCGAATAGGTGGCCGAGTCGATGAGGGCGCTGTCACCCGTCACGAGTTGGCGGACGGGATCGAGCGCATCTCGGATTCCGTCCCAGAGTTCTGGTTCGACCTCCTCCAACTCCTTGATTTGCGAGGCCGCGGTCAATATCGTCAGGTCATCAGCAAACCGCTCGAACTCAGGCAGTTGCAGATTCGAACCAAGGAGATCCTCACTCTCCTTGGCGCGCCGCATCAGTTTTTCGTAGGCGCGCGTAGCGAATGCTCGGCCGTCCTCTGGCCACCACGACTCGATCCGGTCATGAGGACTGTTCATCCTCTCGATTCGACCGACGCGTTGCTCCGCCACTCGAAGAGTCGTTGGAAGGTCAAGATGGATGATGCACGAGGCTCGCTGAAGATTCAGTCCCTCGTTCATCGCGTCGGAACAGAGAGCGATCGCGTTGCCAGTGCCGTTGAGGGCGAAGCGTTCTTTCACCTTCTTCTTCTGCCCCTTATTGCTCGTTGCGAAGATCACCTCGTCGCGTGGGACTCCCTCACTCACAAGGATTGACTCGAGTATGGCCAATGTGATCGGGTGGTGGTCAAATGCAAGGACCAGGCGGTGTTTGCTGAATTGCTCGGTGAGGAGTGCTATCTTCGTGCGTTCTCGTGCATCAGATACATAGTCCACTTCTTGTCGTGCGGCGTCATAGAGTGACCACTCGGTTCGGCACATGTGTTGCCAAAGCTCGGGATCTCGTAGCCACGCGTCGACTTCACAAGAGAGATCAACAGTGGGTGGACCTGCTTCGGCAAGACGCTCGATCTTGGCGAGGACGTCGCCAGTATCGGCTGTCTTGAACCTCAGATCGAGGCCAAAGAGCTGGGCTGCCGCACTCGTGCCTGAGAGGTGCTCGACGAGAGCAGCTCGTGATGACCGGAGAGCGTCGAGAACATGATGACGGGCAAGGCCAGTGGCTGACTTCATGCGAAAGCGCAGCCACTGTTCGTCGGTGTAGAACCGGGCAAATGCTCTAGGTACGAAGATTCGTCGCTCGAGTTGAGCGATGCCGACCAGCCCATCAACGTGCTCTCGAATGTGATTTGCGACGTCGCAATCCTCATCAGTCTCACCAGTTTGGTACACCTCAGCCCGGTGCATCGGATAGCGCGAAACTCTGCCACTCGTTGTGTCAAGGAATGCTGTTTCGTCCCTGTCCACCATTTCATTGATCTGCGACTTAGTCCTGCGCACGGTGAAATGTTGGATCTCTCGTCGAAGCGTCGCAACCTCATCAGGAGAGAGAAGACCGTTAGATCCTCGCCGCGCGACGAGGCCGTTGAGAATGTCGAGAGTCGCATCCTCGAAGTTGTCGGGTCCTAGGAGCCCTACCAGGTTGAGAAGATCAGAGGCGCCTCGACTGATTGGCGTTGCCGTGAAGAGCATGATGTTGTCAGCCAAACTGTCGCGGACCATTCGGGTGCGCTTGGAGTTCGCGTTCAAGAAGTTGTGTGCCTCGTCGACGGCAAGGATCTGAGCGCCTCGCACCGCCGTCTTCTCCCTGCCTCCTTCGGTCTGGGTCGAACGCGACAAGAGGCCGTGGGAAACCGGGCTGATGGTGAGCCCAATCTTCATCGATTCTTCCTCCCAAGTCTCGATAACTGCGGGAGGCCCCACCAAGACCGTGAGATCTCGCCGGACTCTCCCGGTGCTCCACAGTCGGTCGCGCGCGGCGCGCACGAGGTGCGCGCCCATCCGTGTCTTGCCTGAACCGGTGGCGTCAGCCACTAGGACGCTGCCCACGCTCTCCATAATCCAGAGTGCCTCGGCGATGCCAGTCCTTTGAGATGGCCAGAGGGGCTGGCTCGTAGTGCCAAATTCCTTGATGTACCGTGCGGCCCATGTGCCGGTCAGTAGATCGGAGCAAGCCTGGGCCAGCGCTTCTTTCCACGTGACAACTTTGAGTAGCTCCTCAAGTAGTTGCCTCAGCTCTTCGTTCCAAGTTTCACCCGCGTCCCAATAATTCTCGGTAATGGAGCACAAATCGAGGTATCGGCGCTGCTCCTTCTTCTTCGACGCGTCGAAACGAGCGTTGGCCTCAAACTGCGATAAGAGTCCGTAGTCCGTGAAGTTGCTCGAGCCAACAGTGGCCGCTCCATCTCCAATGAAGATCTTGGCGTGGAGACGGGAACTTCCATGAATGAAGCGAGTGTCAATCTTCCCCGCCTTAAGCAGTGCGAGAACTTGCAAGACCTTCGCTGAGAGTCGAAGAGAGATCCCTCGCTCCTCCAACCAGTATCGGCGAGCCTCGTCGGTGAATTCCTTGCGATCTGAACGAAAGGCAACTCGATTCGAATTGAAAGGTTCAGCACCCAGGACGAGTCGCGCCTGGCCATCGTGGGAGTGATCCGACCACGCAGTTAGCAGTTCAATGAGTTGTCCAATCGATGAGAAGCCGGCCACCAAGACTGGGTGGGTGGAGTCAATCAAATCGTTCCACACCACATCTCGAACGTGGTGCCCACGCCGATTTATTGGAAACTCTTCTGGCGAAGGCCAACTCAATTGATGAAGGACGTCAGAGGCCCTGGAGGAGGATCCGCCAGAAAAGAGATCGAGCTGTAAGACCACACTCTTGCGAGAAGGTTTCCCTAGTGAACGTCCATTCTCTTGGTTTGAGTTATTGACCTGGTCCACAGTTCATTCTCGCATTGGACTGTCACAGATGCCGGTGAGGTTTCTTGGGGAGGTACTTCAACTAGTGCCGTGAATAGCGCCGGGTTTTGCACGTTATCCGCAATATCAGAACCAAGGGGCAGACCCCTCTGAAGGTTGGTCTTATTGAATGGACCGCGTCGGTCGGCTCATAATTGCCGTGAGTATCTCACGGAGCGGACAGTAGCGGCGACATACCTAACTCTGGTTGGTGCAGCCCTTCGGGCTGCTCGCGCCTGCGGCGCACGGTGAGTGGGCCATTGACTGATCGCAAGCGGGGAGCCATCATTCGCAGAGACACGCTCTATGGACGAAGTCCTTAGGGCGTCGGCGCAGGTAGCAGCCGCTGTGGCGAGGGATTTACAGGAGGCTGGCCAACGCTGCGCTCGGCCAGTGAATGTCGTTAAGTGTTCAAAGTACGAAAATCGCGTCAATCATCCGGTTTTACGAAGGATGTTGTTTCGGCCTCAAAATCTTTCCGGATCAGTGATTATGCGTGAGTTGACGGTTTGAGCGTTTCGAATCCCTGGGGTTCGGTTTCCCAAGCACATCTCAACGAAGACCGACACTCGGAACTTCCTTGAATGAGGAAGGATGAACGTCCCAAGAGGGGAATCTCTCACTGTGTTGCCGAGGTCACCAACGAAGCTCCAGCATCACGAGCCTTTGCACTTCGATGGTCAAAAGGGTCGATTGCGCGGTCGGTTTGGCCCCGCACAGTACTCTCCAGGTCGACGAGAGACCGCCATCGGTCAGCGCGTTTGACGCGACTGATCCCAAAAGATGGGCCTTCAGTGGCCCGGTCTCCTCGCCGACCCCCTTCCATCCCCTGTTGCAATACCGGAAAGCCCGGTCAAGCTCGAAGTCCGCCCGACCACTCCGTGGGTGCTTCGATGGCTAGGCTCGCTCGGACGTAACGATTATCCGCCAGGCAAGTAAATGTGGTCGATTGCGCGAACCGCGTGGCGACGCACCGTACATCTTGGATTGGTGAGGGACCGCACTCCCAGGAGACCTCGTCGTCAAATGGGCACAAAGATAGGCCTTAAATGGCCCGGTCCCTTGCCAATTTTTTGCGCGAGTTTGCAGCACCGGTATCAATTCAAATACACCGATGGAATGGCTTCGGACAGATCGACCGCGACAAATGGAGCTCATTGCGCGGTTACGAAGAACCGACACCATATGAGTTGCTGAGTCAGCAACAGGTCTGACCGTCCTCCATAAGTGCGTGCTGACCATTCGGGCCCGCGGCGTCGACAGGCCGATGGGTCCAGTACGAGTGGTTCGCGGGTCCAGGAGAGGGCGGAAGGATTTGACTCAGCGAATGCGGACTAGATATCCGGAGTAAAGATGTATCAAGATGATACCGCATGGCTGTGAACAGGGAGTTTGTATGACATTTCTCTACGTCGCGAGAGTATGTTGAGCGATGATGAAGACAAGAACACTTCACTGCACGGACTGCTTGCGCTTCATTCGCTCACGATCAAAAATGACCGCCTCAGTCAACTCATCCTGACCTTCCTGCGGACTCCGTATAAAGAGTAGAAGATCAACTCTTCGATCATGAGAAGTACGTAGCAAAGCTTGGTGGTGGGTAGTTCTGAACGGCAATCCCTTGACGTTACGGTTTCCTGGGACCGACGTGTGGAATCCGACTTGAAGTGGACCCGTTCATCACGGTGCTGGTCGACGCCGAGGTCGCCATCTCGATGGACGGCGTCGGACGAGCGATCGACAACGTGTTCATCGAGCGACTGTGGCGCACGATCAAGTACGACGACATCTACCTGAACTTCGCCGAGAGCGGTAACGCCCTATGCGACGGACTCGAGACGTTCATCGACTACTACAACGAGGACCGACCCCACAGCTCACTGGACGACGCCACGCCCAACGAGGTCTACTATCAAGCAAGGCTTCAACAGCGAGCCGCCTAACTCGCTGCAACCAACCCGCTCAACTCTTAAGAAGGGCAAAAGGCTGGCGTTGCCCCCATTTTGTGGACCACGTTTATGCGAGTGAGGCTTTGACAGAGGTTTCGGTCGAGATTACTCTGTTCAACATGATGAACAGCGTGCAACATATTAGCCTACTGAGGCAACGTTCATTCGTAGCTGAGATTGAACTTGGTGCACCGAATGGGTCGAAGTCGCAACGCGAACGGAATAAAACGTGCCGCAGTCACGAAGCGTTCGACAACTCGTCGCCTTCCTTCTGGGCAACACGATCCAATTTGTCGAGATGTCAACGGCCTGGCATCATTCCTGTTGGAGCAACCATCTCAGCACATACTCCGAAAATGTTCGCAGAAGTTCGTCCACTTCACCACCAGATCTTGGTGCAGGTCCAGATGGCGCGCGAAATGTACAGTTCGGTTTCGGATTCGATGGTCTCGCCATGAAGATTCAATCAATTGAAGTAGCGGGTTTGCGAGGGGCAACACCGAAGGGTGGTTGGAGGACCGCGGAACATGGTCCCGAGGAAGTTCTTCATACGCTTGTGGCGGTTCATACCGACGAAGGCATCATTGGATACGGAAGTATTTCGACGAGCGATGAACTTGCTCGAGCGGCGATCAAGGTCCTTGAGAAGCACTGGAAGGGTGAGAATGCCCTCGAACCCGAACGGGTCAGTGAGAAACTCCACCGTGCAACCTTCTGGCTCGGTAGGGGGGGTTCGATTACCCACGCCATTAGCGGTATCGACATCGCGTTGTGGGACGTATTGGGTAAGGTCACTGGTCAGCCGGTTGGCCGTCTACTGGGTGGTCGCTACCGCGAGAAGGTGCAGCCGTATGCGTCACTGCTAATGGACGAGCCCGAGGTGATGAGCAGCGAGATCCTCGAACTACGCGAAGCTGGATTCCGAGCTTTCAAGATCGGCTGGGGTCCATTCGGGCGTGTGAGCAGTAAGAACGACGAGAAGATCGTGGCCGCCGCGCGTGAGGCCGCCGGCGAAGATGCGCTTCTCATGGTGGATGCCGGAGGGAGTGACGCTGCGTGGCCACACGGTTTCAAATGGGCGTTGCAAACCTCGCGAATGTTGAGCAGCTACGGGGTGTACTGGTTCGAGGAACCACTGCCGCCCGATGCCATTGACGATTACGCCATGCTGCGCCGTCAGTCAGATGTTGCAATTTCGGGTTGCGAAGTCATTACCCGTCGCCAAAGTTTCGTTGCGTGGATAGATCGGAAGAGCACACGTCTGAACTCCAGTCACGCCAATATCTCGTATGC
>OCZT010003891.1_pt1 | contig 15215 bp, 18 predicted proteins | sample 1539031 | NCBI WGS metagenome assembly OCZT01 (sample SAMEA3539308, study PRJEB22396) | soil metagenome | biome: tundra; feature: field; material: soil | place: USA | collected 2010-05 | depth 0.15 m
TGAACTCGAGAAGAAGATCGGCGACATGGTGACCAAGCTCATCGCGGGCAAGTAGATGCAGACGGCAGAGGGGGCGTTCAATGCAACTCACTTTTCAGCTGGCATCCCTCACCGGTCGGGAGCGCTCATGCGTCGATGCATGATTGCGGTGCTGCTTGCGGTCGCCCCTCTCGCGCTTCGCGCACAGGTGGCCGACACCGCCGCGTTCCCCCCGGTGCCGTCCGTCGTGCCGGCGCTGCTCCTGCCTCCCGACCCCGCCGATTCGGGCTTCGCCGCGTGGCGCCGCATTCCGATCCCCCGCCATGACAAGATCCCCGCGGCGTGGACGATGCGCGCCGGCAACTGGGACTTCCTGGTCGGCACGCCGCGCGCAATGGACGCGATGGACAAGAGCGGGATCATCGACACCACGCTCGCCAACTGCCGCAGGCCGCTGAGCATCTCCGAGGCGGACAGCGCGCGCGTGGCCTCGGCGCGTCCCTGGGCGCCGTTCGACTCGCTGGCCGACGACCGCCCGGTGTTCGTGATCTCGATCATGCCGGTGTTGCGCAACTTCACCGAGTGCGGCTGGAAGAACCTCGGGCGCCCCGCCATGATCCGGCGCGGGCTGCGCTTTGTCACGACGTTCGAGTACGACCCGCGGCGCGATCCGACGAGCGCCGTGCTCCTCTCACGGCTTCGCATCGTGAAGCCCACGCAGCTCGCCCGCGCGCCGGTGATGGTCATGGCCAGGGGCGGCGCCCCGGGGCAGCAAACCGACCAGATCCGGCTATACATCCCGTTCGACGCCATCGCGCCGGGACTCACCGGCGACATGCCGCAGACCGAGTTGCTGATCTGGACCAAGGCGGGCGGCAATCCAGACCACATCGTGCTCCCCGGCGACATCCTGCACATCATCTGGTGGGAGTACCTGCACTGGCGCGCGGCGCGGCTCGCGACGCGCGACAAGGCAACGAGCGCCGCCCCCGCCGCGGCGCGCGCGGCTGTCTTGCGCGTGCCCTCTCCGTCCGACGAGGGGCTCAAGACGGCCATACGGCAGCAGCGTGCGGGCCGTTATTCCGAGTCCGCGACACTCACGCTCGAGCGACTGACCGACGAGAAGATCTCGGTGAACGACCGCCGGATCGCGCTGATGTCCATGGCCAACAGCTTTCAGGTGGACGACGACGCGCCGGCGGCGGCCTTCGTCGCGAACGAACTGACGGCGATGGATCCCTGCGCGCTGAGCAACAGCGACGCGCCCGGTGGCACCAAGGTCGGCAACGAAGCGTACACGGGGCTCCGCAACGTCGGCGCGATGCTGGACCACACGAGGAGCGGCGTGCGTTGCACCTCGTACGCGCCGGGGGCGACTCTGCTCCGCGGCCTCCTCGTGCCCGGTTACGGCCAGTACAAGACATGGTCGCATCTCTTCGGGCTCTCGGCCACCGCTCTGACCGTGGCGGGCGTGGTCGGGTCCTATGCGTTCGTGCTGTCGGCCGACAACTGGTACTCGCGCTATCAGAACGACCATTCGGGATACGCGCCTCGCGAGTTCACCACGGCGGTGAGCCAGCGCCAGAACGCGAGCACCGTTCTCGTGGCGACCATCGGCCTGTGGGTCGCGACGGCCGTCGAGGCCGAGTGGCAGGAGCGTGTCCACGCATCGCGGCTGGCGGCGGTGCACGACTTCTGGTTCAAGCCCATCGTGACGAGTCCGGCGGGTCCGGGCGGCAGCGCGCCGGGGCTCGCCGGCGGGCTGAGGTTCGAGTTCAGATGAAGGCGGCCGATCGCGCGTCAATCGGGCCAGCGTCACGCCGTTCCGTCCTCGCACCGCGAATCGTAGCGCTGTTCGGCGTGGTGATCCTCGTGGCGGCTGTCGCCTGCGGCGATCCGTACGCGCACACCAATCCGTACGATCCATTGGTATCGGTGACCGTAGTCGTTTCGGGTCCCGACACGCTCTTCAGCTACAGCGAGACGGGACAGTACAACGCGCAGTCCGTGCCGGCCTTTCCGGACAGTTCCTTTCAGTTCGGTACCTCGGACAGCGTCGCGTTTCCCGCGTCGGGTCGCGGAACGTTCGTGTCCAGAACGCCGCCGCTCTATCCCGCGACGCAAACGGTTCGTATCATGGGGTTGCTCGGGAAGATCGACACGGTACGGGACGACACACCGCTGGGTCCGGGCAAGGTACTGGCCTTACCAACGCTCGCCTGGCGGCACTCCGGGTCCAAGAATGTCGTGCTGACCCAGCGCGTCGTGCGCATTCAGCTACGGTGCCCGGCGGACCATGCCTGCGATACGCTCTTGGCCGGCGCCGCCTGGACGCTGTGGGCCGACGGCTTCGACGCGCTCAACTTCAAGGTCGTCGCGCTCACCGGCATCAACGCGAATCCGGCCGTATCGGCCGGCACGCCCGTGTTTGCGACGTTCGCAGTACGCGATCCGTCGGTGGCCGGCGTGACGCCGGTCGGGATTCGCGTGGCGACGGTGACGGCGCGGAAGTCCGGCACGACCTGGATCGTGGGAACGCGCGGCGCCTTGCTCGACTCCCTGCAACTCGTGGTGCAATGATGGCGTGCAGAATCTCCGGGCCCCTTTGCGCCGCGGTTCTCGCTCTGGCATCCGCCTGCGGCAACCCGTACCAGCGCACGAATCCGTACGATCCCGCGTACCCGGTTTCGATCAGCATTGCCGGTCCCGACACGTTGTTCAGCGCCGAGCAAGTGGGGACGTGGAGCGTGCAGATCGTACCCGCCTTTCCCGACACAGCGTTTCGATACGATTGTTCGGACAGCATCGCGTTCCCTCCCGCCGGCCCCGGGTCGTTCCGGTCGCACGCGCCGCCACTCTATCCCGCGACCAGGACCGTGACGGTGACCGGCGGCGTCGGCAGTATCGACACGCTGCCGCCGTTCGCTGGTGGTGCACTCGGCCCCGCACCGACGATCAAGATCTACCGCCACTCAGCGTCCAAGGTGGTCGTCCTGACCCAGCGGGTGACGCAGATCCAGCTCCGCTGCCCCGACACTCACGCCTGTGACACGCTTTCGGTCGGTGGCTCATGGTCGGTGTGGGTCGATGGACGAGACGCGCTGAACCAGCTGATCATCGCGCTCCACAGCGCTACGGCGAACCCCGTGACTGGCACGCCCGTCGCGACCTTCGCAGTGCGCGACCCGACCATCGCGAGCGTGTCGCCGGTCGGCATTCGCGCAGCCACGGTGACCGCGCTGAAATCCGGCACGACCTGGATCGTGGGAACACGCGGCGCGCTCGTCGACTCGCTGCAACTCGTCGTGAGATAGTGCGCGGGCGAGTGGTCACCCTGCTCGGCGCCGCGGTCCTCGTGGCGTTCTTTGCCTGCGGCGACCCGTACCTGCACACCAATCCGTACGATCCGGCCGTGCCGCTGGAAGTGAACATCGCGGGTCCCGACTCGCTCTTCAGTTACGGGGAGGTGGCACAGTACAGCGTCCGGACCATCCCAGCCTTTCCCGACAGTGCAATACGGTGGAACATCGACACGACCACGATCCACCGGGGCGGAAACGTCGACACGATCTTCCCCAACGGGACATTCACCAATCCGGGAACGGGCGACACCGTTGTCGAAGGCGACTCGCTCTTCAAGCCAATGGGCTTCGGCACATACCAATCGACCGCACCACCGCTCGAACCGACGACACAAACAGTGACGGTGGAAGTCCTGATCGGTCGCGTCGACACCACGCTGCTACGGGGACTCAGCCCCGTCGCCATACAAACCAACCAGTATCGCCATTACGGATACAAGAGCGTCGTGTTGACGCAACGACTTGTGCGCATCCAACTCCGCTGCCCTGATACTCATGCCTGCGACACGCTCTCGGTGGGCGGCACATGGTCGATATGGGTCGACGGCTTCGACGCGCTCGGCCGTCAGATCTACGCGCTCACGAGTTCCACCGCGAACCCGACGAGGGGACCACCCATCGTGACGTATGCCGCGCGCGATCCGACCATCGCCGGCGTCGCGCCCGTTCGTATTCGCGCCGCAACCGTCACCGCGCTCAAGACCGGAACGACCTGGATCGTCGCGACGCGAGGCTCGCTGCTTGATTCCCTGCGACTGGTCGTGAGATAGCAGTGCGCGACAGCCTGGCGAATCCGGCGAGATCCACAGCCGTCCATCGGATGAACGGGTTACTCGGCGTCGCGGCGCTCACCGCATCGTTCGCCTGCGGCGACCCGTACCAGCGCACGAATCCGTACGACCCGGCGGTCGACGTCAGGATCACCGTCCAAGGTCCCGACACGCTCTTCAGTTCGTTCCAGCAGGGCACTTATGCCGCCCAAACCGATCCGTCCTTTCCGGACTCGGCCATCCACTGGCCCTGCTGTGGCTCGTCGTCCGGGCGTTCGGCGACCTTCATGTCGGTGGCCCCGCCACTGTGGCCGCAGACTCGACAGCAGATCATCGAGGCGGTGATCGGCGGCATCGACACGATTCCCGCGACCGCCGGTTCCACGCTCGGACCCGTGACGCCGATCAGACTGTATCGCCACGCCGGCTCCAAGACCGTCGTTGTGACGCAGCGCCTCGTGCGCATTCAGCTCCGCTGCCCCGACACGCACGCGTGCGACACTCTCCCGGTGGGCGCGGTCTGGTCCATGTGGGTCGACGGTTTCGACGCGCTCGGCTTGCAGATCTACGCCTTGGTCAGCACCACGGCGAACCCGGTCACCGGAACGCCCATCGCGACCTTCGTTGCTCGCGACACGACCATCGCGAGCGTGTCACCCGTCGGCATTCGCGCCTCGAACGTGACCGCGCGAAAGTCCGGCACGACCTGGATCGTCGCCACACGCGGCGCGCTCCTCGACTCGCTGAAGCTCGTTGTGCGCTGACGCCTACGGCGACCGGGTGAACGTCGCCTGCGTGGACGCGTTGATTGACGGCCCCGTCATGTTCCCAGCCAAGGAACCGCTGGACAGGACTCCGGAGAACTCCCATCCAAGCGTCTGCCCCGTTTGGGATGCGTGGAGGGTGACCGTCGAAGCGGTGCGCGTTCCAACGATCGTGACGGGGCTTATCCAGTTACCGGTGCCCTTGATCGTTCCCGTGGAGTCCGTCACGGCAGAGTCCGTCAGCGTCATCGAGAGAGAGCACGACGCGGGCGCCGCGAGGCACCCGCTCCACACGCCTGCCGCCCTCAGGGTGGAGGTGACCGGTGCGGTCGTCGTGGAAGACTTGGCGCAACCAACCAGCATCGATGCCGCAACCGCGAGAGCAAGTGCAAATCGCATCATTGACCTTGTTGATGTTCGCTATCAGAAACGGATGGTCTTCCATCTGCTGCGCCTAATACAGACAAGTACCGCTGGAGATCCGTTCCCAGGCGCCGCAGCGCCAACGCGTCTCAGTCCGTCTCCGCGGGCCGCGTCCGTCGGACGTAGTCGAGGAGCCGCTCGGGCCGCCTGATCAGATAGATAGCGATCACGATCTGAACGACGTGGCCGATGAATCCTCGCAACGGCCCGGCGCGATCGGTCATGTTGGGGAACTCGCCCGCCGCGAGATAGGACAAGACGGCGTTCAGCGAGCCCGGAATCGCCTGCACCAGCAGAAACACGCCGAGCAGGACGACCAGAGTCTGGGCGAGGTCGGGGGAGCCGTCGACCGAGGCGCCAGCATCCGGGGAGATGGCGGTCGCCAGTTGGCTGTTATGAAAAACCAACAGGTAGCTGAGGCCGAGCAGGAGCGCGACGGGCAGGCCGATCGAGATCAGCACCGCTCCGGTCGATTCCTGCCCGAAGATGGCAGCGAAGGTCATGAATCCGTTGAGGGCGTCGAGAAGCGCCCAGACACCGATGAGGCCGAGCCCGACCTGGGCCAGCTGGCGGCTGTTCACGATTGGGCTCCGCAGAAGTAGACCACTGACCATACCGACGATAGCACCTATCGTCCGGCCGCGCGAATCAAGAAGCGTGGAGCTTGGAACGTAGGGCATTTGCCGCTGGCGACGACTTCCAAAGCACCGAATATTGACGAGGCGCTGGACGTGTGATCGTGGCACCGCACATCGCCAGATGGCAGTGAGTTGTTCAGCGCCTTCCGCGGCAGGCTCCCAGTTCCCATGATGACGAGGCCGTCATGATCGAGACATGGATGTTCAGGCAATGGCACGACTGCGCGAAACAGATCGCCACGTGCATGCTACTCACCGCCGTCGTTGCATCGACGGCGCAGGGCCAGACGAACCTGGCGCTCCACAAGCCCGCCACGATGAGCAGCATGTACGATGCCCAGTACCGCGGCAGCAACTGCGTGGACGGCGATCGCACGCCTAGGAGCCTCTGCGCGACCAACAGCGAGGCCAATCCCTGGTGGCAGGTGGATCGGGGCGAGCTACGCGCTGAGCCAGGTCGTGGTCTACAATCGCGCCGGGCAGTACGGCTCGCGGGAGCATACCCTCCGCGCGCTGCTTTCCACGGACGGGCGGAGCTGGACCACGATCTACACGCACAACGGGACCGACTTCGACGTGCTGCCGATCAACGCCGGCAACCGGACCGCGCGCTATGTCCGGGTGCAGTTGGCGGAGACCAACTACCTGAACCTGCAGGAAGTCGAGGTGTACGGGGCCGGCTCGGCACAGCCCACCTCGCCTCCGCCCCCCACATCGCCAACGACGGCAGCGCCGGCCGGCGGGAACCGCTACCGGGTGGAGAACTTCGTCTACAACGCTCCCGACGTCTATCAGAATCCGCGGAACTACCACGACTTCATCGTCAATTTTGCAAGCTGTTCGGTTCAGGAGTTGAACGCCTTGAGCCAACAGGGGCAGGAGACGATCCACGTCTCGGTGTGCCGCAACAACAGCCGGCTGACGTTTACCACATCCACGCCCGGGTCAACGGTGGATTATGACTGGATCCTGCTCAACAACGGCCAGACCGTCGCGGGAGCGTGGAGGCAAGGCAGCGGGTTCGGCCCGTCGGTGGGCGGCGTCATTCCGAATCGCTAACACCGCGTTGGAGCTTCCGGGAACGTTCGAGCGTGGGCAGCCTACAACCAATTTGTCCGCATCGACGTCCGCTGATCCCTCCGTCGGAGCCGTGGCCATGCGCAACGCACGTGCGTCCGTTCTGCTTCTCGTGCTGGGGACCGCCTGTGCCTCCAGCGGCGCTTCTGAGTCGTCCTTTTCGCCCTCGAGCACGGGCTCAGCCAGGGGCATGAGACTGTACACGGCCATCGCCTCACCCGTCGCCGTGTCGCCGGACTCCGCGTATCAACTCCTGATACGTGTCTACACGATGCTCGAGCTCCCGATGGTCTCGGTGGATCAGAAGCTCGCGGTCGGAAATGACGACCTGAGGGTGCGGCGTCACATTGCGGGGCTGCCGATGCAGAACGTCGTGGACTGCGGAGAGAAGCTGGGCACGCAGAATGCCGAAACGTGGGACATCGACCTGAACCTGTTGAGCTACGTCAAACCCGATCCGAGCGGCGGATCGCAGGTCCTCACGCGGATTCAGGCGATGGGCAACCGGCCCGAGGGCTCGAACCTGCGGCAGACCTCGTGCTCCACGACCGGCGAGCTCGAGAAGAAGATCGGCGACATGGTGGTCCGACTCGCGGCGGGGAAATAGCCGCGGCGCCTGGCAGGGTGCGGCCTCGAAGACGGGAGGCGGTCTATCGCCAGGCCAGCAAGATTCCCGCGTCGATGAGCTGAACGTTTTGTGGCGATCCACTCGCAAGGAACCCGTTCGCGAACAGCCTCGCCTTGGCGGGGCCCCAACCTGCAATCTCGTAGACGGCGCCGAGTTGGCCGGCCAGTCCTGAGAGCGCTCCACCGCCAAAGTCGCCGCGCCCGAATCCACCACCGGCCTTGACCGATAACGGAGTGCCGGAGAGATGGACCGTGACGACGGCTGTCGCGAACAGCGCGTTGACGACCGTCCGTCGCCAATAGTCCTCCTGCAAACCGATCATGACGAGCGGCGCGACCGGAAAATCAACTGCTGCAGTGACGACCACACCGGCTTTCTTGTCGGAGGTCGCTGTGCCCGATCCACCTGACGCACCGGCGATGCCGGCGCCCACTCCCACGCTCAGGCTCGGGCCGAGCGGCTGTTGCGCGCTCGCGGTGCCGGCGACCAGCGATGAGACGACGACCAATGCGAGCGCGACACGCATGCGGCTTCTCCTCATACACGGGGTGAACCACTGAACTGAAAGGTACGCGTGCGGCGGACGGTGAGCGCCGCCCGCCGCACTCCCGGTAAGACGTCAGCTCATGCGGCTTCGGTGTACAGCTTCCCGCCCACCCACGCGCTCACCAGGAAGTTCACGATCGAGAGGCACGAACTGAACAGGAACGTGTTCATCGAGAACATGCCGGCGTACATACGGTTGCGTCACCCAGTCTTGTGGAACGTGATCGAATAGGAAGGAATCATCGCATCCTTGGGCCCGTACTTGATCGCGCCCGCGAGCACCGCACCCACCGGGAGCGTGCCGTCGAAGTGCGCCAAGGCGCCGCTATCGTAGGCGAAATCGAGCGACACGTGCGTTGGTGTCGCGACGCCGGAGACCGTCAGCGACCCCGGGCGTCCGGCTTCGATCGTGTAGCTGCCCGTGCCCCTAACCACGGTATCGCTCACGGAGAGCGACAGCGCGAGCGATGAGCCGACCACGGTGTTGTCCTGCAGCCATTGTCCCGCCAGGACGCTCCCGGTGAGTGGGCCGCCCACGTTGGCGGATTGGTTCCCGCACGCCGTGCCGAAGAGGATCGCGGCGAACAGTGAGCAGCGTAAGGCTCGGCGATGCATGGAGACCCGCAATCCGTGACGTGGTCGTGGTGCCCGAATCATGTCATACCCTGTCTCATATCAGGGTTCCGCGTCAAGCGGATGGCACGGTCCTCCGCCGGGTCCAAGGCGCCGGTTGCACGACCCTCTCGTCGCCTGGGCGCGGCCTCAGTTCACTCTCATTCCGACCGACACCGCGTTCGACGTGCGCGGCGTCGGTATGGACAGATCGTCGAATTGATGCTCGTAGGACACGAAGAATTCGATTGCGCCGACCGCTCCCGGGATGTGCATTCCCACCTCGGTTCGCACGTTCGCGTTCACACGCGGCGTTCCGCCGAATGCAAAGACGGGGGCGATCCATTCGCTCGTGTAGATCGTGTGCCGATTGGAAACGGCGTAATCGATGCGCGCGTCGAGCATCGCCGAGCCGTGAATGTCCGACCATAACATGCCCACTTCCGTCGCGCCCGGTGGGTCCCGCCTGTCCGAGTGAACGACGTAGTAATCGGCGCGGGCGAACCCGGTGAGCGTGACCCGGGGAGAAAGTGCAATTGGCGTGGGCGCGATGATGCCATACAGCCCGCCGAGGATGACCACGCGCTCCAGCGGCATGCTGTCGATGGTCGGCATGACGGATGATGTCGGACTCTCCGTGTTATCGATATCGTGCTTGCAGCGGTAAGTAAGCCCGGCTTCCCAATCGAACGTCCGGGTGTGAAAGACGCCGGAGAGGTTCTCCTCGAGCTGAATGCTCCGCGGCTTGAAATTGATGTTGTTGTGCGTGTTGGCGAGCATCTCTTCGGAGAACCGGGCGCGTAGCGCGCCGCCGCCAGCCCAGCGATAGAGGTCCGCAAATCCGCCGATCGTGGCGTCCCACGCGCGGTCCTCACCGGCGGAGCCGACGCCGCGCATCAGCTCACCGCTGAAATGCGACCGCGCCATCGTGCCGACGACGCGTCCCGTGTCCGCAAGAGGAGTGGCGGCCAGGTTGCGCGACGGCAGGATTTGCGCGGACAGAGATGAGTCGGGTGAAGACAGCGCCACCAGCGCGAAGACGCACAGCATCGTGTTTCTCATCGACTGCCTCTCGTGCGATTGCCGTCCTGTCGCCGCGCCCGCTCCATCCTTCGCGTCTGACACGGCACGCCGGTACTCAATAATTGACGTTTGGAACTTAGGACGGATTCTCCAATCGAACACGAGTTCGCGGGTGGTGAGAAATGTTCAGTTCCCGGTCGACACGACTCCCTAACGAACCGCGAAAGAGCCGAGAGACGTTTGGGCAACCCAGAGACGCTTCGCAGTCGAGGTTAGGCCGCGAGATGACGAAGCGCGTGCTCGTACTGCTGTGGACTGAAGCGGAATGGACCAAAGCCCTCGAATGGCCAGAAACCTGCCGCGGCCCCGGGACCGCGATGGGGGTTGGCGAAGTCGTGCCACAGGATGACTTGGCGGGAGACTTCGATGCGACACACGAAGGGCCAGCAGGAGGTACTCCACAGGTACAGCCGAGCACTTGGACGCGAGAGCCATACCGATATGCCGCCGATGTGGGGTCGCCACGAAAGTGTTCTGACGCGGGCTCGATATCTGGCAGCCGAAGCCCGGCGTACGACGCGTCGTGCGAGTACTTCGAAAGCTGATAAGCCCGAGCGAGGGTGGCGAGAAGCTGGCCATCGATTTCGGGCTGCACGAACAGGTAACCGTGCCACAGGGGGTCGTCCAGGGGGGCAACGCGGAACCGAATGCGATTCGAAGTGCTGTTCACATGTAGCCGCTTCGGTTATGCGAGGTGCGGGGCCCCCGCCGCCTTGTAACGAACACCGTTGTGCTGCAACGGCTCAAATGAAATGCGAATGGGCGGCGCGCGCAAACCTTGGAGTCGCTATCAAGCGCGCGCCGATCAAGCGCGCGCTGATCATGTTGCGTGGTTCGTTCGCCTAGTGGCGTCCTGACCGGTTCGCCTGCTGTCCCAGGAATTCGCCGGGCGCGGAGGGCGACGACTTGTCCTTGCCCCACGTCCAATACATGCCGATGTAGGCGTAGTTCTCGGTGAGCCCGGCCACGCTGCGGCCGTAGCAGAACAGCAGTTGCTCGTTGGGATTGTGGAAGTGGTAATAACCGCCGAAATCAATCGTCGTCGATGGGCGTATCTGGGCTGTGGCGTCGCCTTCGGCGCCATGGAAAAACACTTCTCCACCGAGCTCAAGCCGGTCGCCCACGGTGTACTTCAACAGAAAGCCGCCGTAGGAAAAATTGCGATAGCCGGTTTGCGGAACGAAGGCATAGCCGCCACCGCCATCGAGCAGCCACTTGCCGATGTTCTTCTGCAGCCAGATTGGAACCTTGAACCAGGCCTTGCCTACGCCGAGGCCTTTGTTCGCGTTACCCGTCGGCACCTCGAGCATGGTGAAAGTGCCGATCTGCGGGACGTACTTGGTCTCTTCGAACAACGCGATCTTGGCGCCGAGTTCGGCGTCGGTCAGCCCGAATTCGGTAGGGCCGCTTCCGCTAGGCAGATACGCCGCGTTGTTCGACGGAGCGACCACACCCCACGGGAGGATTGCGTGAAGCTGAACCCGGGGAATGGCGCCCCAGTTGAACTCGAAGGCCGGTCCGGTGACGTCCTTTTCGACCGGGGTTCCGGCAGCGGCGGCAAAAATGTAGAACTCGTAATGATGCAACTTCACCGGCACCGGATCGTCGATCTGAAATGGGGGACCCTGTGCCCACAGCCTCGGGGCGGCCAGCGCGAGGAGGAGTAATGCGGCCAGCTTCAGGCTCTTGGCGGTCATTGTCACCGGATCTCCTGACAGCTCTCGCGCTATCGAGGCTCGATGTTGGCGAATTCCTCGTTCGCGAGTCACGCGCTGTCGAAGATCGATATGGGCACGTTACCGGGGCCGGAGCCGCATTCACGCAAACCAAGAAACTGTGGGACCAATCTGGGGGACCCACCTGAAAAAGAAATAGGGCGAGCCAACCTAACCGGTTGACTCGCCCTAAGTTGCCCCTCCTGGGATCGAACCAGGACTCTCCTGATCCAGAGTCAGGCGTGTTGCCAGTTACACCAAGGGGCAGTGGTCACGCATTCTAGCGCGTATACCACTCCCATTCAACCCCGCCTCATCCCGCCATTGCACTGACAACCATTTGGACCTATCTTGTAGTCCATATGAACCACGAGAACGCGGCCACTGATATCCTCCGCCTCTTCAAGGGGCCCAGAAACCTGCGCGCGCCCGGCAAGGTCAGCGAACGCCAGATGCATGCCTACGACGTCGCCCTGCACCGCATGGTCGGCCACGGCCTCAAGGCGTCCGACCTCGACGGCATCTCGCGCGTGATCGGCGCGACAGCGGGCGCCGCCGCCGACGTGCGCCGCGCCGTGGTCCCCGACTCCACATGGAAGCGCCGCAGGGGCCGGACGCTTTCCCGAACCGAAAGCGACCAGACCGCACGCCTCGCGCGCGCCACGGCGCTCGCGCTCGACACGTGGCATGACGATCTCGACGCGGTGCGCGAGTTCTTTGCGACGCCGCACCCGGAACTCGGCGGCGAACGCCCGGTCGATGCCCTGCGCACCGACTCCGGCGCGCGCCTGGTGGAGGAGATTCTCAATCGACTGAGGCATGGGCTCCCCGTCTGAGCGCACGCTCGGCGAGCCGCTCGACGTCTTCAGGCTTCACGATCCGCGGTTTCCGCCACTCGACGCCACCGGCGCCCGGCTGCATGGCGGACGATGGAACAGTCGTGGTGCAGAGGTGGTCTACGCCTCGCTCACCTATGCCGGCGCCATCCTCGAAACGCGCGTCCATGCGAACGTGCGCACGCCGCCGCCGCGCCGGATTGCGGTCATCACGATTCCGGCCGGCGTTCGCATCTCCGAGTTGACCGTGGCGGACGTTCGTGGCTGGGACGACGCCGGCCTCGTCCCGAGCAGGGTTGCGGGCGACGCTTGGATCGCCGCGTCACGCTCGGTCGCGCTCATCGTGCCGGGAAAGGCCGGCGCACCGATCGAGCGGAATATCGTGCTCAATCTCCACCACGCCGACGCCCGACGGCTGCACGTCGAATCACTGGGCGACGTTTCGTGGGACGTTCGGCTCTTTGGCGAGCCGGAACACCAACCCGCACCGCGACGCACGAAGAAACGCCCGCCCGCGCCGCGAAGAGCGAAATAGCGCCGCTGCGCCGCACGCGATGATCGTGCAAATTGTCGCGCATGACATCAACCGCCGATTCACCCGACCTGCGTTACCCCATTGGCCGGCTCGTCCGGCAGAGCGCGCTCTCGCCCGCCGAACGTGCCGCCGCCCTTGCCACGATCGCCGAAACGCCGGCGAAGCTGCGCGCCGCAGTGAGCGGCCTCACGGACGCACAGCTCGACACGCCGTACCGCCCCGGCGGCTGGACGGTGCGCCAGCTCGTGCATCACGTGGCCGATTCGCACATGCAAGCCTACGGGCGAACGCGGTTCGCCTTGACCGAGGAGAACCCACCGGTCAAGCCGTATCCCGAGGCCGAGTGGGCGGAGCTCGCCGACGCGAAGGCCATGCCGGTCGAGTTCTCGCTCGGTATTCTCGACGGCCTCCACGCGCGCTGGGTCTTCCTGTTCAGGTCGCTCGCGCCCGACCAGTTCGCGCGGACGATGTTCCACCCGGAGCACGGCGCGCTGTCGCTCGACGGTCTGTTGAAGATCTACTCGTGGCACGGGCCGCACCACGTGGCGCATGTGACGGGACTGCGAGAGCGGAGCGGATTTTGAACTGAAGATGGAAGATGGAAGATCGAAGATGGATCGCCGTGCTCGACTTCCATCTTCGATCTTCAATCTTCAAGAAACCGAAAAGGCCGCAATCCCAGGGGATCGCGGCCTCATGTTGAAAGTTGTCCTGCAGGTGCCACGCACACCGTCATTGGAACTCTACGTCCTACCGAACGGCGGCGGGCAATCACTACGAGGACAACCGAAATCTCGAAAAGTCACACGACCTGCAAACAAGTGGAGCTGAGGGGGATCGAACCCCTGACCTCTGTCGTGCGAGGACAGCGCTCTCCCAGCTGAGCTACAGCCCCGTAACCCACTCGGGCTCGCTTCGCTGCACTTGCCAGGACCGGTCTCGCACTCGAGTCCTGATACGACCAACCCCGCCGTAAAGCTGCGGGCGGGGCCGACTTCACTCCCCATATTGTACTCATGCGCACGCCAGAAGTCAACCCGGAGCAGCGGCTTCTTCCCTCCCCCGGGGAAGTCCGCGCGGCGGCGGTGCGCATCGCGCCAGCCATTCGCAGCACGCCCTTCTACAGATCCGAGACACTCAGCGCCTTCCTCGGCGGCGACACCTGGCTCAAGCTCGAATCCGAGCAGCACACCGGATCGTTCAAACTCCGCGGCGCCACAAACGCACTCGCGATGCTCACCGCCGACGAGCGCGAACGGGGTGTCGTGACCGCAAGCGCCGGCAACCACGGGCTGGGAATCGCCTCCGCGGCGAAGGCGCTCGGCGTCCTTCTCACCGTCTACGTGCCCCGTACGGCGCCATCCGTGAAGCGCGACCGCATCGCGGGCTTCGGCGCTACCGTCGATGCGAGCGCGGCGAATTACGACGACGCCGAGGCGCTCGCCCGCGCCCATGCCGATCGCACCGGCGCGGTGTTCGTCAGCGCATACGCGGGCATGCCGATTCTCGCCGGCCAAGGCACCGTCGCGCTCGAGATCCTCGACGCGTTGCCGACGCTGCGAACCATCATCGTCCCGATAGGGGGAGTGGGACTCGCGAGCGGAACCGCGGGGCTCCTGCGCGTCGAGGCGCCGCAAGTGCGAATCATCGGGGCGCAGAGCGAGCGCACGAACGCGATGACCATCGCCATGGCCACCGGCCGCCCCACCGAAATCCCGGATCTTCCGACGCTCGCGGACGGGCTGTCGGGGCAGGCGGACGCATACATGCTCGCGCAGGGCCGCGCCGCGCTCGACGACATCGTCGCGGCGAGCGAGGAAGATGTGGCGAGCGCGATCGCCTACCTGTTCATCGAAGAAGGGTTCAAGGTCGAGGGGGCGGGGGCGGTCGGAGTGGCGGCGCTGTTGTCGGGCAGAGTGAGTGACCTGCGGTTTCCGGTGGTTGTCGTGGTTAGCGGCGGAAACATCGATGAGGCGAAACACAAAGCGGTGCTCGCGGGAGAACCCAAAGACGAGTGAACTGTTCTCTGTTGATCGGTTAACTGTGAACGAATTCGTTAACCGACCAACGGAGAACTGTTCACTCGCAGTTGACGTTAGCTTTAGAGTGTGAGCCTCTCCCTCCACTTCCTCGGAACTTCTGCGAGCCGCCCCACCGTCGAGCGCGGCGTCGCCTCGCTCGCCATTGTCCGCGAGGGCGAGACGCTGCTCATCGACTGCGGCGAGGGAACCCAGCGCCAGATGATGC
>OCZT010003892.1_pt1 | contig 15214 bp, 13 predicted proteins | sample 1539031 | NCBI WGS metagenome assembly OCZT01 (sample SAMEA3539308, study PRJEB22396) | soil metagenome | biome: tundra; feature: field; material: soil | place: USA | collected 2010-05 | depth 0.15 m
GGATACTTCAACCTGCTTCTTCGAGCGACCTCCGTGCTCGTTCGAGTCCCAATCATCTTCGTCCACCTCCTGGCGAATCGAAGGGTCGAAGGGTTGGTCTCGATCACGGGGGCCAACTACCTTCTCTCCGTCGGGAGGAGAGTCCGGTAAGGCTCCCATCGGACGCATAGGCGAGGGGTCACTTGGGCTCTTACTCATGAGGTATCTCCATGTTCAGGTTGTTTGAGGTTGTCTGGTCGTACTTTAAACATTTTAAATATTTTGTCAACACAAAACCACGCTAGGGTGGTTTTGTTTATCGTTCTCTATTTTGTCCCGTTCCTTAATTCTACCGAAGTAGAGTGCATTCGTCTTTCCGAATGTCATCAAGTTTCTTGGAACTCTTGCAAATCCATTACGTGCTCAATTGTGGCACATAATATCGACTCGATCATCTCGCATAGCGAGAGTGTTTCAAATTGAATTACTCCACGAGCAGCTTCCGCTACCCGTGCCTTGTTACGACTTACTCCCTGTCGATGAGCTTACCGTAGGCCGCGTAAACGCGGACTTCGGGTACTCCCATCTCCCTTGAGTTGACGGGCGGTGAGTACAAGACTTGAGAACGTATTCACCGCAGTATAGCTGACCTGCGATTACTAGTAATTCCGGCTTCATGAAGTCGAGTTGCAGACTTCAATCCGAACTGGCGCCGCTTTTATAAGGATTGCCTCCATCTTGCGATATCGGAACCTGTTGTAACGGCGATTGTATTATGTGTGCAGCCCAGGGTATCAGAGGGACATGCTGATCTGGCGTCATCCTCACCTTCCTCCCCGTGAGATGGGTCCGTGCTCGGAATTTTTTCCGGCACCGGCACATTTCACGGGGCAGTCTCAGCTGACACTTGTAACAGCCAACGAGGGTTGCGTTCGTTACCCCACTTAAGGGAACAGTTCAAACCACGAACTGACGACGACCATGCATCACCTGTCTAATTGTCCTTGCGGACGATCAAAGTTTCCTCTGATCTTCAACTAGATATCTAGTCCTGGATAAGGTTCTTCGTTTATCATCGAATTGAGCCACATAATCCACTGCTTGTGCAAGTCCCCGTCTATTCCTTTGAGTTTTAACCTTGCGGTCGTACTACCCAGGCGGTCAACTTATCGCGTTAGCTTCGCCTCAGAGAGGGTCGATACTCCCTAAAGCTAGTTGACATCGTTTAGGGCGTGGACTACTGGGGTATCTAATCCCATTCGCTACCCACGCTTTCGTGTTTCAGTGTCAAGAATGCGCCAGTGAATTGCCTTCGCTTTTGGTGTTCCCCATAATATCAACGGATTTCACCCCTCCACTATGAGTTCCATTCACCCCTCGCATCTTCTAGTCGTACCGTTTCCTATGCATGTCTTAGGTTAAGCCTAAGAATTTAACACAAGACTAATACGACCACCTACACACCCTTTACGCCCAATGATTCCGGATAACGCTTGGGGCACTCGTATTACCGCTGCTGCTGGCACGAGTTTAGCAACCCCTTATTCATGAGCTCTTCAATAACTTAGTGACTCATAAAAGGTTTTTACGTCCCGAAGGACTTCATCAACCACGCGGCGTCGCTCCATCAGACTTTCGTCCATTGTGGAAGATTCTCGACTGCAGCCACCCGTAGGTGTATGGACCGTGTCTCAGTTCCATCGGTGGGGAACAGGCTCTCACCCCCCCTAAGCGTCATTGCCTTGGTAGGCCATTACCCTACCAACTAGCTGATACTGCGCAGGCCGCTTCTCTAGCGATAAATCTTTACTCCCAAAAATTAATCTGAGAGACCATTGGGAATTACCTAATCTTTCGACTAGCTATGCCCAACTAAAGAGTGCGTACCCACGTATTACTACTTCGTCTGCCGGTTGTCTTGCGACCCCCTTGACTTGCATGCCTTATCCACGCCGCCAGCGTTCATCCTGAGCTAGGATCAAACTCTAATATATAATGAACGGAACAAAATAAAAGATACTATCGCGAAAACTTCTCGATAACAAATCTACTCTGAATTCTATGTATATATTGAGCTGTGTCCTGCTCGAATTATTGTTACTTTTTAACTTGAACTTTGCACTTATTTTCTCAATTCAATTTAATGCATAACTTCTATGTAATTTTCAAAGACCAGACTAAGCCGTAGCGCCTCTCTTTAAGGCGTGGATAGTATTCTACTCGAGCCAGAAATATTGTCAAGCATTTTACGCGATTAAAGTTATACACAGCATTTGTTCTGTAAAATAAAGATGAGGTACTGTATAATTCGAGCATTGATATGAAGTACTATTCACCCACGAATAGTATCTCTTGACCTTTCGTCTGAACCTATAAAGTGGGCAGAAACAATGGACAAAGAAACTTCCCCCACAAGCGAACAAAAACATACCACTCTTGTACGAGAGCCACTGGCTGTCGGCTATCATAAAAATGATCTTTTTCTTCTTGTTCGAATCGTTCATAAAAATAGGAAGCAGGAACTCGCACTTATTAAAGGTAAAGGTGACACGCTTTTTACCGGAAAACCCCAACAAGTCCATCTAAAATACAGTAATGGCAAAGACGAGGAAATCGAACACTGTAGTGATTTTAAATTCTTCTGCGATGGCGATGATGTCACGTTGACGTACCTCAAAAAAACTGGAGACTCCTCCATCCTCATGTATGCAGGGACTGACGACAGAAAAGAATGGATTGTCGGAGGTAATGCCAAAGAAGCAAAAGCTGCTGGAGTCCTCGTGCCCGAGCTTGCACCACATGCAGGTGATATTATTTACTTTGAAGGAAAAGACGCTATTCGTGCAGTCGCATCAAAGGATCTTGTAAAATGGAATATTGTTCACCCGCCACGCGTACCGCAGTGGAATTTTTTTGAAGGACTTCCATTTAAAATCATCGGCGCGATGGTGATAAAAGAAAGCATTGGTCTTTTCTTTGAATCGCATATAAAAACCGATATCATGACTGACGTTGGACTTCGTGATGAAAAAGTTGGTGAGGAGCGTTTTGTAAAGATGGGTGTCGCTCTCTTTTCAAAAGAAGACCCTCTCAAGCTCAACTGGCAGACAGAGCTTCCTCTCGCTGAAGTTTCCGTAGAAGCACATGGTGGAAAAGTTACTTTTCTTGGGGTGGTTCCGCCTGTGGACAAAACAGACATCGCCCGCTTTTATATCTCCACAGCGGATGGTAAACTCGCACATTTTGAATTTCCTCACGATGTGATCCATGACCACAGGAGACGTAGTCCTGCTTCCCTCCAGAAATCGGTAAAAAATCCAATCCTCGAACCGACGACTCATTCCTGGGAAGCCGATGGTGTCTTTAATCCCGCAGCTATAAAGCTTGGCGGAAAAGTTCACCTTCTCTATCGTGCTGTCGGAAACGATGGTTGGTCACGCATTGGGTATGCATCAACAAAAGACGGTATTCACATCGACGAGCGTCTTGATTATCCAGTCTACTCACCACATGAATGGTTTGAAAGCGAGGGACCAAAAAAAGACGGTTCCGGAAAAGCACCTGGACCACAGCATGACCACTCAATATTTGCTTCAGGAGGCGGCTGGGGTGGCTGTGAAGACCCAAAGGTGACACTCATCGGTGATCGTATCTTTATGACATATGTCGCCCACAACGGCTCGTGGCCAATGCGCACAGCAATCACCTCCATATCAGTAAACGACTTCCTTGCGAAAAAATGGAATTGGACGACATCAAAGCTCATGTCACCTCCCGGTATTGGCAGTAAAAGCGTTGTCATTCTCCCAGAAAAAATAGATGGTCAGTATGTGGTCTTCCATCGTATTTGGCCAAATATTATCGTCGACAAAGTTCCCGAGCTCGAGTTTGGCGAAGGTGTTCGTTGGCTTGAAAATAAATTCTCGATACGTCAGCGATACTCACACTGGGATAGCAGAAAACTTTCGGTTGGTGCCGCACCGATAAAAACAAACCGTGGGTGGCTTGTCATATACGGTGGCGTTGATAAACGTGATCCTTCGCGCTATAAAATGGGCGCAATGCTTCTTGATTTGCGAAACCCCGAAAAAGTTATCGCTCGTACAAGAAAGCCAATTCTCTCACCAGATGAATGGTACGAAAACCACGGCAAACCTGGAATTGTATATCCTGGCGGTGCCGTGGAGCTCGATGGTGTTCTTCATGTCTACTATGGTGGCGCAGACCGAGTAAGCTGCGTTGCAACTATCCCGATGGTTGAGCTTCTCGACCACCTCTCAAAAGACACTGAACCTAAACTTACAATTCTACCCGTACGATTTGCTGAGACTGAAAACTAATAGCGAAAACTAATTATGCACCTTTGAATGTTTTGTTCGTATTCCGTCTAGAACAACTTTTGCAACAACTGATGTGCTGTTTATGTTTCCGCTTATCCGAACAGAATCACCAGCGCTAATGTCTGAAATGGTTGCTTTGCCTTTAACTGAAGTTTTTAATATTTTTGCTGAACTAGCATCTACGGTGTAGGTGGTTGTGCCTGTCGAAGTTGCTTCTTTACCATCTACAAGTATCGTTGAGCCGTTTACCGATGATACGGTACCAACTATGCCCTGGTAGTGTCTTGCTTTGATTGCGGCTGGGTTATTTTTCCCAGAAGGGCCGTGCTTGAATTTTCCGTCGAATATTGAAGTGGCAGCTACGGATGTGCCGGTTATTACCCCTCGTACCGCAACCACGTCACCGATTTTCAAACTGGCAATTCCTGTTGTGCTGGTAGCGCCCGGTGACGATGGGTCTACAATCTTTGCATTGCTTGCATCAACCGTATAGGTTGTTGTGCCGTTTTTTGTGCTTATTATGGTAATACTATTTCCATTTATGAGCGAAATAGTGCCGAAAATGCCAGAATTGCCGAGATCCTGGGATTCTCCACCTTTGTTTTTATGGCCTTCTTTATATCCGCGCCAGGAGAAATTTGCGGTAGATGAGGACATAATCGGCGTGGATGCAGAAGCCTGCCTTGTCCCAAGGCTAGTGCTTGATATGACGATTGCGGCAGCGATAATAACATACGCCGGTATTTTAGTGTGCTTCATAATTTTTAAAAGTGTAGAAAATTAGAATAATCTCGACACTATTTAATACACTTTTTTATCTGGCGTATTTCAAATTTTCGCTCGAATTTATATGAGATTACCTATTCCGCCAGCATTTACAGCTTTTGTGAAGCCATTGCTTTTTAATATTTGTGTCGCAACTCCCGCACGGGTACCCGAAAGACAATATACTAGTATTTCTGTGTCTTTTTCTATATCTATATTGGCATTTATGCCGGCGGCAGGCATTTCGCCCTTCATTAATCGCGCTAATTCAAAATGAATTGCGCCAGGTACATGTTGCTCATCGAATTCAGGTTTTGTTCTTACGTCCAAGTAAATCATATTTTAAACTATACCATAAATTGCGTAAAAGCCTGGCGATTTTTTCGGTTCATTTTTAGGATTTTTTGCGAAAAAAAAAGGGGGGGCAGTGAACACTCCCTTTTTCACACATTCTTAACATGTTAAGACTACACGGAAAAGAGAGTGCTCGACTGTCCGACCCCATGCTTGACAAATTCATGAACATATATTAGTGTCATTTATAGATAGACGTTCCGTTACGGAGGATATGTAATGGGAATACGGTGGTTGTATTCAATACAAGCTTAGTTTAGGCGGAGATTCGGTCCATCCTGACTCTCTGACGCAATAGTCGTCGTTCAATGACATTTTTGGACAACGTCCGTTTTGCAAATGTTAGAGCGCAGCACCTCCCTGCGCTCTTTTTTATATCTTAAACTCCATCACATCCCCATCCTTCACAACATATTCCTTCCCTTCCGTTCGGAGAAGCCCTTGTTCACGTGCAGCACCAAAAGAGCCGGAAGCGATGAGCGTGTCCCACTCGATGACTTCAGCGCGAATAAATTTATCCTTAAAATCCCCATGGATAGCAGTACCAGCTTCGGGAGCAGTCCAGCCACGGCCAATAGTCCATGCGCGAGTTTCTTTTTCACCTGTTGTAAAATAGGTAATCAAATTTAAAAGCTCATAGCCTTTTTTAATAAGATTGTCGATGCCGTCGTCTTTTGCGCCAAGCCCTTCGCGCATTTCCGTCTTTTCCGCACCTTCAAAATCCTTGAGTTCTTGCTCAATACCAGCATCTACTACTACGTACGAGCCGCCGAGATTTTTAAAAAAATTCATAAGCGCAATCCATCGTGGATCAGTCGGCATTTCATCGAGGTTTCGCCCGCCCGCTTTTTTATTCAAAATATACATGATTGGCTTTGATGTGAGCAGGTGCAGCGTCTTTACAAAAGGTTTTTCAAACTCAGTGACGCCGCCATTTTCCGCCGCAAACACCGCAGACGCGAGCTTGCCTGACTCGAGGACTTTTTTAATCTTTTCACAAAGGCTTGCCTCAAGAATAGCTTCTTTCTTTCCGGCTTTGACGTCGCGGCCAAGGTTTATAAGACGTTTTGAAACTGTCTGCATGTCAGCAAGAATGAGCTCGAGATTGATAACCTCAATATCTCCAACGGGATTCACTTTTCCGTCAACGTGAATAATATTGTCGTCTTCAAAAATACGCACAACTTCAGCAATAGCGTCAGTCTCGCGGATATTTGTGAGAAATTGGTTACCAAGACCTTCTCCTGCCGAAGCACCTTTTACAAGACCAGCAATATCGACGAACTCGACGACTGCGGGAACGATTTTCTGTGTTTTTGAAAATTCAGAAAGTTTATAGAGTCGGTCGTCTGGCACCGCCACAACACCCACAGAAGGGTCGATGGTAGCAAAAGGATAATTGGCAACAAGCACACTCTTTCGCGTAAGCGCATTAAAGAGCGTCGATTTGCCGACGTTTGGGAGTCCTACGATTCCGATGGATAGTGACATGAATAGAAATATAGCTTATTTGCTGGACTTTTGAAAGGGGTGTGAGAAATTTTTATAAAAAAAACCCGCCAATGCCGACGGGTTTGATTTTTGCGTTGTATTACTGCGTTTTGTTATTGCATTGCGTATGAAGCAATTCTTGAAACGGGTCTCTTCCGTTTGTATCGCTTCACGATGTCGAGCGATGCGATATGGACGGCGACTTCCTCGGGCTTCTTTTTGTGCCAATCCACAGGAAGATCTAAGACGTTTTTCCGCAGAGAAGTGATAGTTTTCACCTCCCAGTTTGCACCAAACGATGATTCCCATCCGGGGATGAGCACGATACCTTGCAGGTGTTTATGATCAAACAATCCGCGGTAGAAATCCTCGAGAATTGGCATGCAATACGTGTCAGGATGCTCAATTTTCCAGGCTTTATTGACCGGGACAAAAAGATCCTCAAACGGTATCTGATTAAAAAGGAGCAGGCCCCCTTTAAAAAGAGTTTCAACAGCTTGATTGAAACACTGAAGGTTCGCCTTGATATCTGCATCTTCCGTGCCGGGCTTAAGTATCCCGCCAGTCGAGATAGGTCCCGACACGAGGAAGACAGGATTTGGCGAAAAATGATCCATGACGCGGTGCGAGATGGGCACAAGGTCAGCGATCGTTTTCGCTTCCCTGACGCTATCCCACTCTTTTTTCCGCCATCCTACTGGCATCGGCCGAAAGGGCCACTGTTTAGTAATATGCTTGATATTCATCTAGAGCTATCCTAGCTCATTATCTTTTTTAATTCAACTTCATTTGCCTTCATTACAGCGGCAACAGCGTCGCCTTGCTTCATACCGCCATTTACCTTTTCCTTGATGTCATTGGCAATTTTCATGAAAAAGTCGGGGTTCTTTTCAACAATCCCCAAAATCATATTTTGCTGGTCTTCCGGTATCCCCTTCATCTGACGCTTAAGCAGCTGCTTCATGAAAAAATTTTGTATCATATTTTTTAATTATACTTCCCTCGTGCCTTTTTTGTAAACATTGAGCGGAAGCACGTGCCATGAATTCACAATTGGAGTAATAAATTTCCATGCCGCGAGGACTTCATCGGTACTTGTAAAAAGTGTTTGATCGCCAACAATAGCATCGTGAAGAACACGCTCGTACGCATCGGGTAATTCTGCCAACGAAGAAAATTCTGAATATTTAAAGCGGAGAACTTTTGGCTCGGTTCCAAGAGACCACCCTGGTGTCTTTACCCAAAAACGGATTTTGATACCCTCGTCGGGCTGGATACGGAATGTGAGCACATTTTGGCGCATTGTCGGCTCTCCTTCACCTTTTACAAAGCCTTTTGGCATAGGGCGCTCTTTGAAATACACATCTATCTGACAGCGGTTTTCGGCAAATGCTTTTCCACTCTCAAGAAAGAATGGCACACCTTTCCAACGCGGCGTATCGACGTGTGTTTCAAGTCTAAAATAGGTCTCGGTCTGTGATCCAACTCTGACGCCAGGCTCTCTCACATAGTCCGAATACTGCCCACGGACGGCAAATTGCTCGATGTTTTTTGCCGTAATTGGACGGAGACGGGAAATAATTTTCGCACGTTCTTTTCGAATAACTTCAGCGCCAAACGAGCTCGGTTGCTCCATAGCCACGAGGCCGAGCATTTGAAGCATGTGGTTTTGCCCGACGTCTTTTAGTGCGCCAATATTGTCGTAAAAATGTCCGCGTTCAGATGCGCTGCCCTTTTCATGAAGTTTAATATGAACTTTGTCGATAAAATCGCTGTTCCACAGAGGCTCAAAAATTGCATTGGCAAAACGAAATGTCAAAATATTTTGGACGGATTCTTTTGCTAAATAATGGTCGATGCGGAATATTTGCGATTCCTCAAAAAGATTGCCGAGTTTTTTATCGAGCTTCATGGCGGTTTCGACGTCATTACCGAAAGGTTTTTCTACAAGCACGCGGGTCCAGCCGGTATCGTCACTACAAGGAATAGTGAGGCCGGAAGCGGCAAGGTGGTCGAGAATCACTTCATAATAATGCGGAGAAACCGCCAAGTGGAAAAGTTTATTTGAACACTGTCCCCAACTATCGTCGATGGCTTTCAGTCTTTTTGCTAAATTGAGATATGAATCCTTTGAATCAAAAAATCCTTGTTCATAGCACATGTGGTCAAGAAAATGCTTTATATCCTCTTCGCGAAAATGGCCTGATTCGATGCCGATATTTTCGCGGACAAACTGCCTGAATTCTTCGCGAGAAAAAGCCCTGCGTGAAAGGCCGACAATCGAGAAGTGATTTGGAAGCTGCTTATTGACGTACAGAGAAAGAAGCGCAGGCAAAAGCTTTGCCATCGCCAGGTCTCCTGTGATGCCGAGAATGATAAATATGGTCGGGTTCATTGCACTATATCGCTAGTATACCATTAAAATTCATCGCCCCATTTTTCCCATTTTGGATATAAAATACTTGCCACAAAAACGCACGGCAAAATAAAAACAGCCGAGACGACCCAAAGGACGAATTTTAGGACTTTCAACGTAAGCTCCATTAGAAGAATACTATATGCTAGAATTACGATCATGCCAAGTCTTCACGGTCTCGTCGCACTCATCCTCGCCTACAAATATATCATCCTCTTTCCTCTTGCTCTTTTGGAGGGACCTATTCTTGCCCTTGTTGTTGGATTCCTTATCAGGTTCGGATATCTTGATCTTTCCATCTCTTACCTTGTCATGTGCGCTGGTGATTTTTTCCCGGACACGATCTACTACTATATCGGAAAACTTGCGTATTCAAAAAAGTGGATCACAAAACTCGCGAGCCGTTTTGAACGGAAAGCCCCTTTTCTCTTTAAAAATATGTCGATTCTCGAGCGTCTTTGGAAAAATCATGGCAAGAAAATGATGGTCCTCTCAAAACAAGCATACGGATTGTCTACACCGCTTCTTGTAAGCGCAGGTCTTGTCAATATGCCCTATGTGCGCTTTATCGCCTATGCATTCCCTGTCACCCTCATCCAATACGCAGTGTTTCTTGCTATAGGCTACTATCTCGGCTATTCATATGATGTTGCAATACAGTATGTTCAATACGCTGGGTATCTTGCCGCTGGAGTCCTCGTGTGTGTTATTGCAATTTACTTTGGTTTTCAAAAATATGCTCGAAAAAAGATACTCAGTATGGAAAGAGAAAGCGGGGGTGGAAATGCCCTCGGTACCGATGTACAATAGACAAACATGAAAATAGCAATCGTTTCCGACTTCTTTTACCCAGAACTTTCAGGCGTGACCGATTCAATTTCTCTTTTAGGCAAAGCTCTCGGCGAACGCGGACACCAAGTGCTTTTTCTCGCGCCGTGGTATACAAAAAAAGATTATGAAATAGCTCGGCCAGGGAAATCCGCAGCTGACCTCGGTGGAAATGTTTCGATCAAACGCCTTCCTGCTATTCGCCATCCAATGTCGCCGACAAGACAAGGCCGAATAGCACTTCCTATCGGTAAAGGCTTACTTGACCTTTATACATTTAAGCCTGACGTCGTCTACACACATTCAATATACGGTCCTGGCATAGAAGCGCTTATATATTCAAAATTAAGACGCACGCCGCTTGTGGGGACCAATCACACACCAGTATCAGAATTTCTTCCTGGAGTACCGAGAATACTTGTCCGGGCAATTCTTCGATATACATCGTGGTATTACAATAAATGTTCATTTGTAAGTGCGCCTTGCAAAACACTTCTCGACGAAATGATGGATTTTGGATTTAAAAAAAATGCCGGCGCGATTGCAAACCCTGTTGACCTTCTTCATTTTTCACCAGCAAAAGATGAGAAAGAAAAGAAATCCCACAAAATCTTCTTTGGACTTACTTCGCACACCGTCCTCTATACTGGACGCCTTGGGGGTGAGAAAAAGATCGACGTTATTATCCGAGCTCTGGCAATAACCCAAAAAACGATTCCGGATATTTCCCTAGCTATCACCGGACACGGCAGCGCGGAAGATGGTTTGAGAAAGCTCGCGGAGAGTCTCGGTATAAGCGCCAAGGTGAAGTTTTTGGGCTTTGTAGATGAAGCCGTATATCCAAATATCTACAAAGGTAGCGATATTTTTGTCATTATGAGCACAGCAGAAACACAGAGTCTCTCTCTGATGCAAGCCATGGCGAGTGGGCTGCCAACTATCGGCGCACGGGCATGGGGGCTTCCTGAATACATTGAGACAAAGGGTGAGCATCCAAGCGGTATCGTCCTCGAGCCCGGCGACGTGGAAGGTCTCGCGGAAACTCTGGTGAGCTTGTTTAAAAATCAGGCGCATATGAAAAGTCTTGGCGAAGGAGGTATTGAAGCTGTAAAAAAATATGCTCCGGAAGCGATCGTCAAACGCTGGGAAGATATTTTTACTGCCGCTGTTTTAAATTTAAATAAATGAAAATAAGCCTTATTATTCCCGCACACAATGAAGAAAAATACATTGGAGCATGCCTTGAACATGCCATCAAAAATTCGCATGGAATATTTCATGAAATTTTAGTTATAGACAATGCAAGCACAGACAAAACGGCAGAAATTGCAGGAAAATTTTCTGGAGTAAGAGTGGTGCGAGAAGACCGCAAAGGCCTCACCCGAGCCCGAGAACGTGGACTCAGAGAAGCAACCGGCGAGCTTTTAGCATATATCGACGCGGACACCAGGCTTCCTGAAGGATGGATTGACACCCTTCTCAAGACGTATGCAAAAAAAGAAAATAAAGAAAATCTTGTATGCCTAAGTGGACCCTACACCTATTACGATGCTCCCCTCCACAAAAAAATGATCCTCAATGGCACCTGGTGGCTCTCCGCACCATTGACCTACCGAATGGTTGGATATATGGTTCTCGGTGGCAATTTTGTGGCAAAAAAGTCAGCCCTTGAAGCGATGGGTGGCTTTGACGAAAGTATTGAATTTTATGGCGAAGATACGGACATTGCCCGCAGATTAAGCAAATATGGTAAGGTAATGTTCAGGATGGATTTTTCCATTCCAACATCGAGCAGACGCTTCAATGCCGAGGGGCTTTTCAAAACAAACATAATCTATGGCCTCAATTACGCCTGGCAAGTTTTTTTTCATAAACCATTACACAAAAAATACAATGACATTAGACCTAAATCATAATGTAAAAGCCGGTATCGTCAGTGCTTTCTTTTTTCTCGCGGCTATGGTGTCATGGCGATTCGTCGTCACGGACCATGCGAGCGCCGCTCCGCTTCTTATTTTCTATATCACGATTGCCATAAATACCTTTTTCTCCATCCAGCTTTTTACGAAAATCATCCCGAAGGAAGATCTTGTTCAAAAATGTTTTGATGTCGCCCTCGTCCTTGTCTACCTCTGGCTTGCCTATGCAATGAAAAGTATTCTCTTGTTCGCCTTTGTTGACACCCTGCTTTTTATAGTCGCTGCCGGAAAATATGCCGGGCTTTTGCGCATCGTACATCACCCGATTTTGTTGAAGCGAAAAATCATCATTGATCTTATCGGTGCGCTCGCAGGACTTCTTGCTATTGGCGGAATTATTCTTGGATACCCTCTTGAAACTGCCTGGGCTCTCGCTCTCGCAAAAGTCGTCGCAAACATCGCCCTTCTCTACTTCTGGCCGATGTATAGGCTTGATAGCGACAATTAACAGGCCAAAGCACATACCCATCTGCACTCATTCTTAACATGTTAAGACTGCACAAAAAAGGGAGAGTTCTCGGCAGGCCTCTCGCCTATCTTCTCTTACATATAAATACTTCTGGATAAAGATATGATCCTACATTTGTAACTAATGTAAGCTTTAATCGATTGACGACTTTGAAATTAGACTCGTCTATCGCCCGCTCAAATAAATCAACCTCGCTTGTATATACGCCAAGTACCCCTCCGCGAATTAAAGTTTGATCCGAATAATCCACAAAAGCCTTATACAGGCGAGCTAAATCCTCATCCTTCGAGATTTTCATACCGAAAGGTAAATCCGCTGCAATAACCTCAAATATACCGATATCCGGAAAATCATAGATATCTTTTTCGTACAGCTTTATTTTTTTAATCAGCCCAGCCTTTGTAATATTCTGATATGCGATTGATAAATGGTTTTTATTATTATCAAAACCAACGAGCGTATCTATATTTTTCGAAATCAAACCGGCCTCAATGAGCAACGTTGCGCTCCCGGAAAATATATTCAAATAAGATTTTTTGTTCTCAGCGTCGCAAAGAGAGTTTAAAGCGTACGCAATCGTAGGATCCATCGCGCCACTCATGTTCGATGCTTTATAATCCCTTACGGACAAAGGTCTTCTTGTCGCCTGAACGCTAACTTCCCAAGTAGCCCCTGTTTTAGCAATGGCAATTTTAAGATCCGCTTCTAGACTCTGTTCAAGCTTATATTCCGATTCGACATATTTGACGATACTTTTGACCTCCGGCGAATCCGAACCCGCGCAAGATATTTTGAACGTTTTAAATACTTCGGATTTATTTTTTAAAACCTCATTAATAATATTCCCTACAATAGACTTATTTTTCGAAATATATGTTGGATTGAATTTTGGACTTTCAGAAACAATACTCACCTGGCTAACGCTTCTCAGCTCCAGAAGATCGTCGTACTTATCATTAAAATTAACACATATTTCTTGAGCCTTTATGTCGATACCATTAAAAGAGGTACTTTTCTTGACTTCGTTGACGACAAAGTCTTTCAGGCCCTCAATGAAAGTCAGTTTAATTTTAAAATTTGATGTGTTCATGATTAGCTTTACCTAGTTTCTTTTTTGTTAAATGACCTTAACAAAAAATCTTTTTCCTTTCTGAATAATGTCATCTTTTTTAAGAACTTTCTTAAAATCATCTATAATGACTTCATTAACTTTAACTCCTTTATGCTCAATAAGGCGTCGAGCCTCGGATTTACTTGGAGAAAACCCTGACTCAACCATAACAGTAATAATATCGTAATTACTAGGTTTTATTTCTGGTATAACTTCTGGAGTCTCTTTTTTACTAAACGTATTTATGAAATATTCATTGGCTTTTTCAGCATCATCTAAGGAATGATAAAACCGCACCATTTCAAAGGCTAATTTCATTTTATAATCTTTGGGGTTATTACCACCAGACAGTTCCTTTTGATATTTTTCTATATCCGACATACTTACCCTAGTTGTTAGAATAAAATACTTGATAATAAATTCGTCTTTAAGTGACATGATCTTACCGAACATTTCATTTGCAGAATCAAAGAGATTTATCGAATTGCCCCAACTAGAACTCATTTTTCTACCATCCAATCCCTCAATTAAAGGGTTCGTGATAATATCCTGCGGTTCTTGATTGTATTGGCGCTGCAATTCACGACCGGCAAGTAGATTGAATCGTTGATCAGTACCACCAATTTCAACATCAGCTCTTATCGCTACAGAATCATAACCTTGCATTAAAGGATAGAGTAATTCTCGTAGAGATATCCTTTTGCCAGTATCAAGCCTCTTCTTAATATTCTCTCGGGAAATAAACTCATTCAGTGAGAAAGCGTCGGCCTGTCTACCGATCTCATGATAATCTAATTTAGCCAACCATTTGCTATTATAGTGGACTTCACATTTTTCTATGTCGATAATTTTCTTAACTTGCTCTATATAGTTTTTTAGATTCTCCTTGACTGTATTTTCAGACAACATAGGTCTTTCACTGTCTTTGTCAGAGGTGTCACCAATAACGCCAGTGAAATCGCCTATAATTAACACAATTTTATGTCCAAGCTCTTGAAAATCTTTCAGTTTGAATAAAGGTACTGACCGACCAATATGAACATGTGGGCTAGTCGGATCAATTCCTAATTTTATACGCAACTGCTTGCCACTTTTCAGTTTTTTTTCAAGAGATTCCCTTTCGATAACTTCTTCAACCCCACGAGATAGCACCTCATCAATTTTTTTCTGATCTGTATTAATATTCATGTATTTTATAAGTTATTTTTATCAGACTGATTATCCTACTTCAAATACCATACTGGTCCATTTCATTGCGCATCAATCTTGTTAGCTGAATTGTAGCTTTTTGATGATTTTAGAGCAAATCATATAGTGGACATTTTAAATGTTGAACATCGAGATAATGTTACCAGAAAAGACTCTCCAGGCGAAATGTGTGATTTTATTAATGTATTCTAATTGATTAAAGGGGTTTCCTGGGAATTAATGACCTCCTCCCCGCACTCCCTTTGGTCGGGCGGGGTTTCCTCACCGGGTTCA
>OCZT010003893.1_pt1 | contig 15211 bp, 14 predicted proteins | sample 1539031 | NCBI WGS metagenome assembly OCZT01 (sample SAMEA3539308, study PRJEB22396) | soil metagenome | biome: tundra; feature: field; material: soil | place: USA | collected 2010-05 | depth 0.15 m
CCGACGGCAGCATCGTGAGCAAATCCGCGGTTTCGGACGCGTCGCGGGCCGCCATCTGATCCGGGCCGAGCACCGACACGGGCAGGACTTTTTCCTGGTCGGTCCGGCGCAGGTGGGAGCCCACGACCGAAAACGTCTCCAGCCGCGCCACCTCGTCCGTGCCCGGACTGGCCGCAATGGTCTGACCGCAAACCGCGGCCGGAGCCAGCAAGGCCAGAGTCAGCAGGCCGGCTTGGGGGAGAATGTTTTTCATGGGCGCAAGGTTTCCGATGAAGGTGGAAAACCTCCCGCGCCAGCCCAAATCCTGTCACCGGTTATCTCGTCGGCTCGATATGCACCGTCACGTCGCTGATCGCATGCGGTACGGAGCCGAGCAGCGCGTCCTTCACGGCGTGGGCAATATCGTGGCCCGCGCGCACCGTGAGCCCGCCGTCCACCCGGACCTGGATGTCCACCAGATGGCTGAGGCCGCTTTTGCGGGCGCGCACCTTGTCGAGCTCTTTCACGCCGGGCACCGCCAGGGCGATGGCGCGCACCTCGTTCTCGAAATTTTTCGGCGCGGCCATGTCCATCACGTCGCCCAGCGCCTTCATGAACATCCCGAAGCCGTTGAACGCGATGATCGCGCAGGCAAACAACGCCGCCCAGTCGTCGGCGGTCTCCCAGCCGGGGCCGGCCCACAGCGCGATGCTGATGCCGACAAACGCCGCCGCCGAGGTCATCGCGTCCGACCAGTGGTGCAGCGCCTCGATACCCAGGGCGGTGCTGCCGACTTCCGCGCCGGCAATTCCCATCCGGCGCGAGAACCAGGTCTTCACCACAATCACCCCGGCCAGCACCACCAGCGTCCACCACGCGGGCCCTTGGTGCGGGGTGGCGATCTCGTGCAAGGCATGCTTGGCCACCCAAGCGGCCATCGCGAAGATGATCACCGCCACGGCAAGCCCGGCCAGCGGCTCGGCCTTGCCGTGACCGTAGGGGTGGTTCGCATCGGGCGGCCGCGCCGCCACGCGGAACCCCGCCCACACCAGCGTCGAGGACAGGATGTCGAGCATCGACTCCGCCGCGTCGGCAATGAGTGCATAGGTGTGGCCGAAGATGCCGCCGGCCAGCTTGACCGCGGCCAGCAGGGCGTTCAGCGCGATGCCGCGCAGGACCAACCGCGCACTGTCGTTGGCGCGCCGTTGGGTGGCAGCATGATGGCGGGCGAGCTCCTGAGGCATGGCGCTCACGCTACACCGGCGCCCTCCGCCCCGGCCAGCCTGCAATTGACCGCGCCCGGGTCCGCGTCACACTCCGGGTCCACGCCATGGCCGAGATCAGCATAACCATCGCCACGGATCCGGTCCGGCAGTTTTCCGTTTTTGCCGAAAACCGTGTCGGCCGCCTCTACGACCTGACGGCGCTGTTCAAGGAAAACAACGTCCACATCATGGCCATCACCGTGCTCGATACGACCGACAGCGCGATCATGCGGCTCATCGTCGACGACCGCGACAAGGCCCGCGAGCTGATGGTGAACAATGATTTTCCCTACACCGAGTGCGACGTGCTCGCCGTCGAGATCAACGACGAGACCGACCTGCGCGACGTGCTCGCGGCACTGCTCGAGGCCGAGATCAACGTCCACTACGTCTACAGCTTCATCAAACGGCCCGAGAGCCGCGCCGCGCTCGCCATCAATGTCGAGGACGCCGACGTCGCCGCCCAGGCGCTGAACCGCCGCGGCTTCCGGGTGCTGACCCAGCGGGATATTGCGCGCTGAGGGTGGAACGCGTTGGCCCCGCAACGCGTTGGTTTGAAACGAACCGCCGAAAGCGTCTTGAGGGCAAGCCGCTCCACCTGCGAGCCGTCGTCTCAACGAGCCGCGCTAGGCCCACAACTCGTCCCTCGTCACTGGGCTTGCTCCGCGAGCCTCCTACTTCACCTCGCCCATCTTCTCGCCCTCGAGGAGATAGACGCCGGTCATGTAGCCGTTCTCATACATCGCGCCGACCTTCAGCTCGCCGTAAAATGAGATCGGCACGTCCATCATGGGCTTCACGCCGGCGCCCTTCACCATTTTCACCACGACCCACTCGTTCATGTTCGGCATGACGCCGTAGCAGCAAAGCATCGGATCCTTCACGAGGAGAAATTCCGTCACGAGCCCGCCGTCCATCTTCACCGGCAGCATGAAGCCCGTCACGATCGCCTTCCTGCCGCTCCAGCTCTTCACCGTGACGGGAATTTGCTCGTTGCCGGAGGGCGGCACGGCCTTCGGGTCGGCCACGGGGTCGAATGCCGGCGGGATGAATTTGTAACTGGCCAGCTTGTCGAACCCGAGCCGCAGATAGCCCTCGTCCACTTCCGGCGCCGGTACGCCTAGGTCGTCGGCCGCCCGCAGCGATCCGGCCAGCAGGCCCACGAGCAGGACCGGCCGCAGGACCCGGCACAGAAAGTGAGTCGCGGATTTCATTCGGAAGAGGGCAAATTTGCACAACTCGCGCCGCGCGTCAAAAGCTTTGCCGCCACCGCCGTTCGCGTTTCACTCTCCTGTCATGCGTCCCGCCCGTTGTCTGCTCCCCGTCGCATTGTTGTGCCTCGCCCCGCTAGCCGCCACCGCCCGCGACCCGTGGTTCCCCGACGGCCCCGTCCAGCCGCAAATCCCGCACGGCGTGATGCTTCCGCCCAAGTCGCGCGCGCCGCAATTTCCGCTCAAGACCGCGCGCACCCTGCACACCGACGCGGAGATCGCGCAAGCCCGGGCCAACGTCGCCCGGTATCCCGCCGCCAAGGCCGTCACCGAACAATTCATGACCGAGGCCCGCTACTGGGTCGCCTGGAGCGACGAGGCCCTGCACGACCTGGTGACCACCGCCGAGGTGCCGCGCGCCGTCGAGCTCTGCAATGGCGGCTGCCCCATCCACGGCCGGAAGATCTACGAAGGCGTCAACGGCTCTTCGTTTCCGTGGATCGTTGATCCCAAGCTGCCGTTCAAGGTGAAGTGCCCCATTGGCGGCGAGGTCTATCCGGACAACGACTACGGCGCGTATTACCGCAGCGGGTTCAAGGACAAGTCCACGCTCACAGGCAGCTACGTGGACGACGGCTGGGGCTGGCTCGCGCCCGACGGCCAGCGCTACTGGTTCGTCGCGCATGCCAACCATCTGGTCTGGCAGGGCCCCGGCCTCGACAGCCGCTGCATCACCAATGGCATCCTGTCGCTCAGCCGCGCCTACCTGTTCACCGGCAATCGCGCCTATGCGCACAAGGCCCTGGTCCTGTTCCATCGCGTCGCCGAGGTTTATCCCAACATGAACCACGAGCAGCAGTCGCGCTTCGGCCAGCTCATGGGCGAGCAGGGCACGCGCTATACCGGCAAGGTCGTGAACGCGCTCTGGGAGGCCTACCAGGTCGCGCCCTCCCTCTCGGAGGCCTACGACAACCTCTGGGAAACCATCGACGGCGACCTCGCGCTGCAGAAATTTTACGGCCAGACCGGCGAACAGATCCGCGCGTGCATCGAAGCCAACTACCTCGAGGAGGCGATCGACTCATATTTCGATGACAAGATGCGCGGCAACTACGGCACGCACCAGCGCGCCCTGCTCATGCTGGCCGTCGTCCGCCAGCACGGCGACAACCAGCGCTACGCCGACGAGGTGCTGCACCGATCCGAGGGCCACCTGCTCCGCATCGGCTTCGACTATGCGCTCTACGACTCCGTCTTCCGCGACGGCGCGCCGCACGAGTCGCCGGATTACAATTTCGTCTGGACCCGCATCCTCGCCGCGTCGGGCGAGATGCTGAAAAAACTGGGTTACGACATCGCGATGCTGCCGCGGCTGAAGCGCCTGTTCGACGAACCGCTCGATTACATCACCACGGGCAAACATTCGGCCCCGCTCGGCGACAGCCGCACGCGCTATGCCCCGGTGATTGGCGACGATTCCATCGCGTATCAGCTCGGGCTCCAGCTCTACGGCGATCCGCGCTACGCCGCGTTTCTTGGCGGCATCGGCGCGACCGGCGACAAGAGCTTCGGCAGCTATGAAGCGCTGTTCTCGCCGGCGCTGCCGCCGGCGTCGGCCTTGCCGGATGGCCGGGTCGTCCCGCCTCAACCCTCGCGCATTTTCAGCGGTTACGGCAGCGCCATCCTCAACAACCCCGCCGACACGCGCTCGCTCGACCTGTTCTACGGGCTGCACGTCGCGCACTACCACCACGACCGCCTGCACTTCGACCTGTTCGCCCACGGCCAGGACATGATGCCCGACCTCGGTTATCCCGACGGCGCGAATGAATTCAATCCCAGCATCTTTACGTGGGGCAAAACGTCAATTTCCCACAACACCGTCACCGTGGACGCCCACCGTCAGCCCGCCAACCCCGCCGGCCGGCTGCTGCTCTTCGCCGACGGCCCGTTCGCCCGCGCCCTCGTCGCCGACGCGCCCGGCACCTACCCGCAGACGACGACCTACCGCCGCACGCTCGTGATGGTGGATGTGCCTGACTCCGGCGTCGCGAAGGACCGGGGCTACGTCATTGATTTCTTCGACGTCGCCGGCGGCCGCCAGCATGACTACAGCTTGCATGGTCCGACCGGAAAATTCACTGCGCTCGGCGGCACATGGTCGGCTCCCGCATCCGGCACGCTCGCCGGCCCGAATGTCGCCGTCGGCGAACTCTACGACGATCCCGTGCGCGGCGCGAAGGACTTCAAGGGCAGCTACCTCAACTACGCCGGCTCGGGCTTCCAGCATCTCATCCACGTGCAAAAACTTCAGTCGGACGCCGATGGCTTTGTTGCGGAATACGTCCACGACAAGGATCCCAACGCGCGCCTCCGCCTCCGCGTGCTGCCGCAGCCCCGCCAGGAACTGATCCTCGCCGATGCGCGGGTCTCGCCCATCAAATACCCGGAGCTGGTCAAGTATCTCATCGTCCGCCGCGTGGCCGGCGCCGGCCAACCCGACCTCACCAGCGCCTTTGCCGCCGTGCTCGAGCCGTTTTCCACCGAGCCGTTCATCAGCTCCGTTCACCGGGATTACCTCACCAGCGGCACCGCCGCCACCGTCACCCGCGCCGACGGCGAACGCGATATCGTGATCCGCCACTCCGGCTCGGAGGTCGCGCACTTCGCCCCGGAAAACTCTCCCCCGCTCGCCACGGACGCCGACGTCGCCGTCGTCACCCTCGACCGCAAGAACGAACCGGTCCGCGCCTTCTTCGCGGGCGGCAGTTTTTTCCAGCTCGGCGACCGCAAGCTCACCGCCGCCGCGCTCAACGGAAAAATCACCGCCCTCGATGCGACCGACGGCAAATTGCGCGTCCGGCTCGCCGCCGGTTCCGCCCCGCCCGATCTCGCCGCGCTGCCGGGCCGCGTGCTGCACCTGTCAAATCCGCTGCGCGAAACCGTGCAGACCATCACCGCCGCGACGCGCGAGGGCGACGAGCTCGTGCTCACGGTGAAGGACGACCTCCGCGTCGGCCTCGTGCATGTTGACTCCGTCGCGGGCGCCACCGTCCTGAGCAAGACCGCCCTGCGCATCTTCCAGATCTATCGCGGCACCACGCTGTGCAACCAAGCTGACCAGCCCCTCGCCACCGTGCTCGAGGCCAAGGACGACGGGCAGCTCACGCTCACCGCGCCACCCACCGGCAAGATCGCGCCCGGCGAGGATGTCTGGATGATTGATGGCGCCGTCGGCGAAACCGTCCGTCTGCCCGCGATCCTCAGCTGGACCAAGTGAAGGGAGGGCGGGTCTCTGACCCGCCTTCTCACGCGTAAATGGCGGGTCAAAGACCCGCCCTACCCCTGCGCCATGTAGGTCGGGCTTTACGCCCGACATCAGGCTAGAGCATATCGGGGGTAAACCCCGACCTACAGCACACCAATTATTAGCGGCTAGCCTACATTGACTCCATCCCCGCCGCGCCAAATTTTTCACCGCCACTCAACCGCCATGAAAAACCCGCACATCGTCCGCAATTATTTCATCCTGCCGTGCTGCTTGCTGCTGCTCAACCTGGTGAACGCGATTGTCTCCTACAAAGCCGCGACGATCACCGATCACGTCGTCCGCGTCGCGGTCATCATGGTGATGGTCCTCGGCGGCAGCTCCATCGTCGCCTTCCTCGTCGCGCCCGCCATCCAGACCGTGGTGGGCCGGGTGCACCGCACGAGCCGCCAGAGCGCCGGGGTCTTCGGCGAGGCGATCTTCCTGGGCGTGCTTGGGCTCGCGGTCTTCTGGCTGTATTATCAGGTCTACATCCACGGCCCCGCCTCGGTCCTCCCCGCCGAATGGGCGAATCCGCGGCTGTGAACCGGCGGGCCGACCTGGGGCGCGCCGCCCGGCCGATCAAACCTTGTAGGGCGGATTGCTGCGCGCCGACGGGGGCACGCCGAAGCGACGGCGGCCATTCTCGGTCACCGCCACCGCCAGCGCGATGAGCCCGACCGCAAAATTCAGCATCGCCACCGTCAGATTGATCTTGAGCAGGCCTTCCGGCACATCCCGCGTCACCGGCACAAACCAGAGCATCGCCACCACCACGAGCAGGCTGCCCAGAAACCCGAAGTAGCCCTTGATGGCGCCCCGGCGGCGGGCGACGAAGCCGGCGACGCCCAGGACGAGATGAATGAAGGCCTGCGCGCGATTGGTGGGCAGGATGCCGTAGACCACGGGACTGAACAGCCTCCAGACGCCTTCCAACAGGAGAAAGGCGCTGATGAGAAACGTGAGGGTGGAGGCGGTGGAGGGTTTCATGGCAAAGGTCGGCGGCGGAAAGATATGGGCGGAACGAAACCCAGACTGCCGATTTCGATTTCGGTTCGAGTGCTCCCGGCTAAAGCACAATCTGCGCCGCGGCTCAAAAGCAGCTGGCCATGGCGGGAAAGCAGCGCAGGCGTCCCCGCCTGCATCCGGTTGGGTAGGCCGCCCGCTTGCGGGCGCTTCCCAGAGCGCGAGCAAGCCCGCAGCCTACGAGAAGGCGGAACGCCTGGTAGTGGTACAGTTTGATCGTTTTGTAGGTTGCGCGCTTGCGCGCAACGTGGCGCGGCAAGCGCGCCACCTACGCGAAAACCCGAAACTGTACCATTACCGAACGCCTGCGCACCTTGCGTACCCGAGGCGGACGACGCAAAGTCCCAACGCCGCCCGCATGAAAACCCTCGCCAGCTTCAACCTGCCCATGGACGCCTACCTGCTCCGGGCCCGGCTGGAAGGCAGCGGCATCACGGCGTATGTCCGGGACGAGAACCTCATCACGCTCGACTGGCTCTACTCCAACGCCGTCGGCGGCGTGAAGGTCGACGTCATGGACGAGGATTACGAGAGAGCACTGGAACTCCTCAACGCAGACTGACGGCTGGGCGTCGGCAACCTTGTCAAAATGAAATTCGAGATCAGCGAGGCACCCATTGCCGAGGTCGCCTCGCTGGCGGAGGTGCCGATTTCATTCCGGGTCGAGCGGGTTTACGACGTGGGGCCGACGCATGGTTGTCCCGGGACTTTCGTGCTTTCGGAGCGCGCGGTCGATGTTCCCTACCTCAAGGACTATGATTCACTCCCTGGCGAGGCCCCAACCAATTGGGTGCGTCAGTTCGATCTCTCTAACTGGGGATTCATCCGCGCTCGGTCGGGCACGCGGCTGATTGGCGGTGCCGTCATCGCCGTCCGGACGCCGGGCTGCACGATGCTGGAGGGTCGCGATGACCTGGCCGTGCTGTGGGACATCCGGGTCGCGCCGGAGGTTCGCGGCCAAGGCATCGGAGCCGCGCTCTTCCCGGCGGTCGAGGTTTGGGCCGTGGCGAAAGGCTGCCGTGAACTCAAAGTCGAAACCCAGAACATCAACGTGCCGGCGAGCAAATTCTACCAACGCCAAGGCTGCACCCTTCGCCGCGTCAACCGCCACGCCTATCGCGACCTGCCCGGCGAAATCCAATTGCTCTGGTACAAGGATCTAGCTCCGTAATCGTTTACACCCGGTAAAACGCCTCGGCGTTGCGGACGTAGAGTTTGTGGAGCTCGTCGGGTGACGCGCCTTTGACCGCGGCGTCGAGCGTGTTGACCCAGCGCGGATAATCCGTCGCCTGCGTGGACACCGGCCAGTCGCCGCCGAAAATCACCCGGTCGAAACCAAAGCAGTCGAGCACGTGGTCAATATAGGGCTTCAGGTCGGCGGGCGTCCATTTCGAGAAATCCGCCTCGGTCACGAGCCCCGACAGCTTGCACGAGACATTCGGGAACTTCGCCAGCTCGCGCAGCTCCGCGCGCCACGGGTCGAGCAGCCCGGCCTTGATGTCGGGCTTCGCGATGTGGTCCATGATGAACTTTACGTTCGGGCACGAGCGCACCAGCTTCAGCGTGTTGGCGAGCTGCTGGTGGTTGATGCACAGGTCGAAGCTCAGCCCGTGCCGCGGGAGCAGTTGCACGCCGCGCACAAAGCCGGGCTTGAGGCAAAACTCGGGATCGGCCTCGAACTGGATGATCCGGCGGATGCCCTTGATCAGCGGGTTCGACGCCAGCCGCGCGAGATCGGCCTCGGCGGCGTCGCCCTTCTCCAGCGGCGCCCACGGCACGATGCCGCGGATGCGCGGGTCCGTGCGCGCGACCTCCGTCACCCAGTCCGCCTCCTCCTGGAACAGCGCGAAATCCGCCTCGCACTGGAGGAACACCATCTTCGCCACCGCCACCGGACCGCACGCCTTGCGGTAGTCCTCGATGAGGTGGTTCTTGTTGAGCATCGGGACGCTCGCCAGCCAAGGATAGCGCAGACGCTTGAGGTCCCAGAGGTGCAGGTGCGTATCGACGAGAGGGAAAGAGGGCATGGGGGTGGGGGAAGAATTTGGCCCGCGAATTAACGCGAATGGACGCTAATTGAGACAGGGGAATTTTTTCAAACTCACATTGTCATTCTGAATTTGGAACACAGAGGTCACGGAGGTGGCACAGAGAACACTGAGCGAGCCTCAGTGCCCTCGGATTAATCCCTCTGTGTGCTCTGTGACTAGCTCCTCTTTCATTGGTTGTGGCTTTGCCGCGCCAGGCCACTCGCGGGAAAAAATCCGTCATTTATTGACTTGGTTTTTGAGCGGCTCGCCGCGCAGGCCGCGGATGACTTCCTCGGCGGCGAGTTGCTGCAGTCGCGGGATGCTGCTCTCGCTGTACCACGCGACGTGCGAGGTGAGCAGCGCGTTCGGGCAGGCGAACAGTGGATGGTCTTTTTCGATCGGTTCCTTCTCGTAAACGTCCAGGCCGGCGCCCGCGATCACGCCACCTTGCAGCGCGGCGGCGAGCGCGACGGTGTCCACCAGCGGACCGCGGGCGGTGTTCACGACGAGGGCGGTTTTTTTCATCTGCGCGAGCCGCGCGGCGCTGACGAAGTGCTTCGTCTCGGGTGTGATCGGCAGGTGCAGCGAGAGGATGTCCGCGCGGGTAAAAAGCGGGTCGAGCTCCACCTTCTCCACCCCCGCCGCTTTCATCACGTCGGCAGTCACGTAGGGATCATAGGCGATGCGGGTGCAGCCAAAACTGCGCATCATTTCGTGCGCCGTGCGCGCGATGCGGCCAAAGCCCGCCGTGGCGAACGTCGACGCATGCAGCGCCGGCATCGGCCGGTCGGGCGTGATCTTCCAGGTCCCACTGCGCAGCCGGTGGTCGATCTGCGGCAGCTGGCGCGTCAGCGCCAGCGCAAGCGCCAGCGCATGCTCGGCCACCTCGCGCACACCGTAGTCGGGCACGTTACAGACGGGGATGCCGCGAGCTTTCGCCGCGGCGAGGTCGACGTTGTCCACGCCAATGCCGCAGCGGATGATGATCTTGCAGCGCGTGAGCGTCGCGATCACCGCGGCGTTGATTGGTGACCATTGCACGAGCAGCGCATCGACGTCGCGCGCGGCAGCGATGACCTCCTCAGGTGTCTTGCACTGGGCGACCACGAGGTCGAGCCCGGCGGCGGCGAGGGTCGTCTCCCAAAGGTGGAGATTGGGAAAACCATTATCGGTGGCGAGAACGCGTGGTTTGGGCATGGGAAATTCCAAAGTAGGTTGTATCAGTTTGTCATTCTGAGCGCAGCGAAGAATCCACTTGGAGCCTGCTGATCGAATCGCACTGGATTCTTCGCTGCGCTCAGAATGACAGAATAAGAGTCACGATCAGATTATTTCGTGCCCGCGATCTTGGTGTTCTGGCCAAGGCCCTCGGGGCCGAGGCCGTTGTAACCGCCGTCCACCGGCAGGTCGGTGCCGGTGATGAACGACGCGTCGTCGCTCAGCAGGAAAAGCACGGGGCCGGCGATTTCGATCGGATGGCCCATGCGCGCCAGCATGTGGAACTGGCCCCAGATCGGGTCGTAGGTCGCGCGGTCGTTGCCCGCGGCCTTGTCCACCTCGCGCGTCCAGATCCAGCCGGGGCTCACGCTGTTGACGCGGACCTTGTACGGCACGAGGTCGAGCGCGGCGCAACGCGTGAGCTGGGCGACCGCGCCCTTGGCGGTGTTGTAGGTCCAGCGGTTGGGCTGCGCGATCCACGCCGAGATGCTGGAAACATTCACGATGGCTCCGCCGCCCGCCTTTTTCATCGGCTCCGCCACGAGCTGCGTGAGCAGCGCGAACGCAAACGGCCCGACATTGAACGACCGCTCGAAATCCTCGCGCGTCGCGTCGAGCCCCTTGGCGATGAACGAAAACGCGTTGTTCACCAGGCAGTCGATGCGGCCGTGCTTCGCGAGCAGCTCGGCCACAAGTTTCCGGCAGAATTTCTCGTCGGCCATGTCGCCGGCGAGAATGAGCGGGGAGAAACCGGCCGCGGCAAACGCCGCGCGGCCGCCCTCCACGTCGGCGGGGAGACCGGTCACGGCGACGGTCGCGCCCTCGCGCAGGAGCTCAAGCGCAATGGCGTGGCCGATGCCGTTGGTGCCGCCGGTCACGAGGGCGACCTTGCCCTTGAACCGGTTCGGAATCGGGGTGCGGGTGGGGGTTTTGATCATGGGGTTAAATGTTGTAGGGCGGGGTCGCTGACCCCACCAGCTCAGGGTAGGTTGCGCGCTTGCCGCGCAACGTTGCGAGCAAGCTCGCAACCTACAGGCGGGGTCGGCGACCCCGCCCTACATCCGATGGCAGCGGTGATTCTCAGCATGACAATCACAAGTCAGGGGCAGATGACTGCCTTGATGTCGTTGCCTTTGGCGGCGAGCATCCGGCGGAAGGCGGTGACGCCCTCCTCCAGCGGAAAACGCTGCACCCACGAAAGTGCGTCGACCTGGCCCGAGGCCATGAGCTGGAGCGCATGCGAAAGCTCCTCGATCTTCGCGGCATAGGTGCCGAGCACCTGTTTCTCGGGCAGGGTGACGTTGTAGGAATAGAAGGTCAGCGCGTTCTCGTGCAAGCCGATCCACACGGTCACGCCGCCGGGGCGCAGCGCCTCGAGCGAGGTCTTCTTCGTAACCGACGCGCCCACCGCATCGACCACAATGTCGGCGCCCTCGCCGCCGGTCGCAGCCTGCATGGCCTTGGCCGGGTCCTGCTCGCGGGAATTGATGATCCCCGCCGCGCCGAGTTTCCGGGCGACGACCAGCCGCTCGGGGCTGAGGTCGGCCACATACACGCGCGAACCGCGCAGCACCTGCAGCGCCTGCTGCGCAAACAGCCCGATCGGGCCCGCGCCGATCACCAGCACGTTCGCCGCCGGCAGATGACGCGTGAGGTTCACGATGTGGATGCCGTTGGCCAGCGGCTCGGCCAGCGCCGCGGCCTCGGCGGACAGATTCTCGGGCCACGGGATGAGGCAGCGCGCCGGCACGTTGACGTATTCCGCAAACGCGCCCGGCCGGTGCATGCCGAAAATCTGCCGCTGCGCGCACAGGTGCGTGTCGCCGCGCGTGCAGCGCACGCATTGGCCGCAGGGCACGAGCGAGTTGCTGACGACGCGCGCGCCTTGCTTGCAATCGCGCACGTCCGACCCCAGCTCGGCGACCACGCCGCAAAACTCATGGCCCATCACCAGCGGCGGCGGGCGGCGCGGGCTGCGGTTCTTGAACGACTCGAGCTCGCTGCCGCAGACGCCGCAGGCGGCCACGTGCAGGCGAACTTCGTCGGGCCGCGGCGGCGCAACGTCAAGGTCGCGTATCTCCAACTCGTCGAAGGCAGGATATTGCAGGACACGCATGGTGGGTTTTCTGGGTTGCCCGCCGATGCGCGCAAACGCAAGGCGAAGTGACGTGAAAATTCGACTTAGGAATCAGGCAAGGATGTGAAATCTGGAACTCTGGAAACGCGGCCTGATCTCGTGAAGGGGGCGATCGGTCGGCCTTGTCCTTCTTTCCAGAGTTCCTAAGTTGCAGATTCATTAGAACATGGTTTCCGGCATCTCACGTCTCCGTCAGCAGCCGCCAGCAGTACCACTGCATCCGCGGCAGGTGGAACGGCCCCTTCCACGTGCCGCCCTTGAGTTGCGACGACACGCTGCCATCGCGGTGCAGGTAGCCATACCATTCGCCGTGTTCGCGGTCGGGAAAATGCGCGTGGGCCCAGTCGTGCGCGAGCCGGTGCCACTCCGCGTATTTCGCATCCCCCGTCATCTGCCAGGCCAGCAGCGTGGCAATGATGGCCTCGTTGTGCGGCCACCAGAATTTCATGTCGTGCCAGTATTCCTGCTGCGGCCGGCCGAGGACATCGGTGTGATAGAGGATGCCGCCCTGCTCGCGGTCCCAGCCGCGCGCCCACATCCAGTCGAGGATCGTGAGGCCGAGGCGCCGCAGCCGCGAGTCGCCGTGGCGGAGTTTCGCCTCGTGCAGGATGAACCACGCCGCCTCGATGGCGTGGCCGGGGTTGAGCTGGCGGCCGTCAAAGTGGTCCGCGACGAACTCCCCGCTCGCCCCGGTCACCTCGAGCAACGCCTGCAGATCCGGCTTCAGAAAATCTCGCTCGATGTCGGCGATGGCGCGGTCGATCCATTCGGTGCAGCTCGCGCCGCCGGCCCGGACATCGCCCAATTGCGCGCGCAACTCCTGGGCGGTGACGATCGTGATCATCCGCGGCGCCAGACCCTGCATCGGCCGCGTCGCCGGATCGGTCTTCGGCGCCATCAGGCCGGACGTGTAGGCGTGGCGGAGGAAGGTTTCCCAGGCGGCCAGCGCGTCGGCCGCCGCCCGCGCCTCGCCCGTCGCCTTGGCGTAGGCGGCAAACGCGATGGCCGCGAACGTCTCGCTGTAGACGTAGCGCCGCATCCGCAGCGGCCGGCCGTCGCGCGTGACGGTGAAATACATTTTTCCGCCCGGGCCATAGGCGTGGCGCCGGAGAAAATCCAGGCACGAACCCGCCAACGCGAGCCACTCGGGCCGCCGCTCCACCGTCTGGTAGGCCGTCGCATACATCCACGCCGCGCGGCCCTGGAACCAGATGGACTTGTCGGTCTCGACCACCGCGCCGTCGCGATCCAGCCCGGTGAGGATGCCGCCGTGCTCGCGATCCCAGCCGTGTTTCAGCCAGAACGGCAGGACGTCCTGGAGCAGGCCGTCACGGTAGGTTGCCACCAGCGCGTCGCGTTGTTGCGGGGTCATGCGTGGAGCCGGAGTGTGCGCTGAAAAGCCGGCGCGCGTCATTCCAATTCTCGCCGGCCGTGAGCACCCGGCCCAAGGCCGGTCATTACGAGGCGCGCGAAACGCACCGAGGCAGTCCAGCCCGCCGACCTGGCTCGGGACCATAAGCCTGTCGAATGGCTGGATTGCTTTTTTCGCCTGCGCCACGGGACTTCTCGCTAGGACAAAGCAGGGTTTACCCGGCGCTCCCGCCGGTAAATCTGCTTGTCCCATGATTGCGGGCGGTCCACAAATCACGTCTCTCCCCGGTCATTTTCACCCTGATCGAGACCCGATTCTCTTTTGTCGATGTGCACGGATGCCGCCAATTCCGGGCTGACCGATGTCCCGGTCGCTTTTTGGCCGCGTCATCGCGCCCCCTTTCAGCTCTAACCCAACCCCATCATGCGCTATTACTATACTGACGCGGCCAACCAGCCTGCCGGTCCCTGCGACCTCAGCCAGTTGAAGACCCTCGCGGCCGAGGGAAAAATCAACGACCTCACCTCCGTGATTCCGGAGGGTGGTCAAATCTGGACCAATTATGGCGCGCTAAAGGGCGGTGCGACTCCGCCGCCGCCGTCATCTGCCATGGGCGGGCCAAAGCTCACGGGCATCTCCACGATTCTCGGCGATAACGTCGGGAAAATCCTCGTGCGCCTGTCCGGCTGGCTGTCCGCGAGTCTGCTGAATACGAGCCTCAATTGGGCGGGGCGGTATGGACATTTCGCGGTATTGGGCGGGGCCGTCTTTGGCCTGATCCTCGCGGCCGTGCTGGCGGTGCGCGTGCATTCGGTGGCCTTGTTTGCGACGGGCGGCATCGGATTCGTCCTCGCCATTGCCGTGGCGCAATTTTCGGCGCAGCGCTTCATGTCGGCCGGCACCCGGCTGATTGCCAACACGCCCAACCGGCTGTCCTCCAAATCGTTTCTGGAATGCGTCGGGCTCTTCGCGGTCCTCGGCGCGATTGGCGCGCTCGTCGGGGGCGTGGTCGCGTCCATCCAGTCCGACTCACTGATCCCATTGGTCCCGGCCCTGTTGCTGACGGCGTACCTGCTGTATTTCGCCATGACGGCGCTTCACCCCGAGGAGTTGAACGTGAATGTCGTGGGCGAGACGACCGCTGGCCAGGAGGCGATCTCGCTGCTCTCGTTTTTCCTCAAGGTCGGGCTGAAGCTCGCGCCCCTCTACTTCTTCCTGCTGGCGGCGGCCGGCGCGATTTTCACGCTTCTCGCCCTCTTCGACATTGGCCACGCCGCCAGTCAGATGATTCTGGCGACGCTGCCGCTGCCCCCGATGCTCAACCTGGTGGCGCAAAATTCACCCGGCCAGATGCTGGTGCTGGTCGCGTGCCTCGTGCCGGTGCTGATTTATTTCTTCTTCCTGATTTGGTATCTCGTGCTCGATCTCATGCGCGCGGTGCTCGCCGTCCCGGGCAAACTGGATGAATTGAAACGAGTCTGACGAGCGCCACCATGGCATCGCTTCCGCCGCCGCCTCCGCCGCCTCCTGCGCCCCCTCCGCCACCGCCGCCGCGGAAGCCTGAGTCACCGGCGCAGAGTTTCTCTGCGCCTCCACCGCCCCCGCCGCCTCCCCCGGTGCGGCCGATTCCACCGCCACCGCCGCCGGCTCGCGCCGCGGCCACTCC
>OCZT010003894.1_pt1 | contig 15210 bp, 10 predicted proteins | sample 1539031 | NCBI WGS metagenome assembly OCZT01 (sample SAMEA3539308, study PRJEB22396) | soil metagenome | biome: tundra; feature: field; material: soil | place: USA | collected 2010-05 | depth 0.15 m
CTTGACGCGCCATGGTTAGCCCCCAACACGACCCTAACAGGTCTGGGGATACTTAAGGGATACTTCTGCACGGCTAATCCTGCACAACCTTGCACACTTCATTCGCTAAGTGATGATCACAATCGTCAATGTTCATAGGGGTTTTGTGTGAAGTTGTGTGCAGGTTTGTGCAGTGCGGAGAAGGCGTTTGATCGCACTCCTAACGCGAAGGTCGCCGGTTGGACTCCGGCCCGGGCCACCACTTCAAACTACCTGTCACAACATGCTCAGTTCATGAGTTTCTACGCGTGGAGAGACTCCGGGGTCACCATCTTGTGAGCCACGTAGTTGTAGGGTGGAACGGTCTGCCCACGTAAGATCGACAGGCCGAGATGGACCAGGCTCGGCCCGTAAGAACTCGCCTCGTGCGAGACCGACCCGATCAGCGGAGAGGCCCCGTTGCTCATCTCCGCCATCGCCTCTGCAATGCAATCCTGCCCTACGATGGCGACATGCTTCTCGCGCTTGCGTTCGCGTACCGCATCGAGTGCGCCAAGAGCGCTGGTGTCGGTGGCGGCCGCGATCAGGATGTTCCGTTCGCGAGGGTGCCGATCCAGAAAATCCGAGATCAGTTTGCGGCTACGGTCGCGCATCCCGCGTCCGTCGATCCGGACGAAGCACTCGACCGGAAGATCGGGAATACCAGCGCGCACACCTTCGAAAGCCCCGGTGATGCGGCTCTGGACCAGGAGGCCAGCTTCGGGCAGATCGAGGCCCAGCACCCAATCCACCTTGCCTTCCCACATCTTCAGCGCGTGTGCCGAGAGCACTTCACCCGCCTCAAACCCGACCCGGTAGTTATCCACGCCGAAATACGTGGCATGGGGATGCGGTATGTCGATCGCGATCATCGGAATCTTCGCCGCAGCGATCTTGTCCGCGATCACAGGCGCGGCTTCCTGCTCGATCTGGAACTCAATTACGAGGTCCACACGATTTTTGACGAACTCCTCTGCATTCCGCATGGCGGTAGCGGCGTCATAGCAGTTGTCCAGGATCATCAGGTCAACGCCAACCGAGGCTGCCGCCGCAATCAGGCTTTCCGTCACCTCGACCGAGAACGGCATGTCCACGCTCTGCCCACCGAACCCGAAGCGGAGCTTCTTGGGCCGCGATACCTGCCGGTAAAGCCCGTCCGGCGACTGCACGAGGTAACCGCGGTGCACGTAGGTCTTTAGCACGCGGTAGACGGTGGTTTTCGATATTTTTGTCTGGCGGTGAATGCCTTCCAGCGTCATTGGCTGGTTTTCGGCCTGGAGGAGTTCCAGAATATCAAGTGCCTTGGACAGGACCGGGATCAGGTAGAGGCGTCGCGATTTGCGCAGAGTCATAAGGATTTACCAAGGTTCGAAAGCCATTATGCGACATCGGGGCGATGTTTCGCTAATGGAATCTGGAAAAAACAGTATTTATTTTTGTTCAGGCTACCAGTTTCCGTATCCAGCCGCCTCCAGTCAGAGGCTAAGGGCCGAATCTGCGCCGTTCCAGGCACAAGTGTGCCATCCTAAGTAGTGCAAGGGAGAGCCGTTGGCAGCTATTAGCGAAATCGCGGAACTCGTCGGCGCACCCACCCCGCCCGCCGCCTACGAGATCCTCCGTGTCTCGAGCATTGAAGCCGCCACACCCGTCGCACTCGTCTTCGCCACCGATGCTGCCACTTTAGCGGCGGCGCTCAATTCTCCCGCCGGCGCCATCCTCACACGCCCCGCGCTGCTTGTTCCCGGCGACTCCGCACCCGGCATCGATCCTTCGGATCCTCGTCTGCTCCCGGTCGCCGACCCTCGCTACGCCTTCGCTCTCGCCGCGCGTTTCCTGCGCTCCCGCGAACAAGCAGATCAAGACTCCGGTGAATCGGTCGCGCGTGGCTCCGCGCCCAGCGTTCATCCCACGGCTGTTCTTGGCACAGGCGTGCAACTTGGCCGGCGCACCAGCATCGGTCCCCACGTTGTCCTTGGCGACGGCGTCATTCTCGGCGATGACTGCGAAGTCCTGGCGAACGTGACCATCTACTCCGGAACCGTCCTTGGTGACCGCGTCGTCGTCCAGGCTGGCGTTGTGCTTGGATCCACTGGCTTCGGCTATGCGCGCAACTCTGCCACCGGCGAATACCTCGCCTTCCCGCAGCAGGGCACGCTGGTGATCGCGGACGATGTGGAGATAGGCGCTAACACCACCATCGACCGTGGAGCGCTTGGCGAGACGCGCATCGGCGCGGGAACGAAGATCGACAACCTCGTCCACATCGCCCACAACTGCATTCTGGGCCGCAATGTCATCATCGCCGCCCAGACCGGAATCTCTGGCTCCAGCATCATCGAAGACGGCGCCATTCTAGGTGGCCAGGTCGGTCTTGGGGAGCATGCCCACGTGGGCCCAGGCGTCATCCTTGGTGGCGGCGCAGGCGTTCTCAGCCACAAGAAAGTTCGCGGCCCCGGCGAGGTCTTCTGGGGCAGACCCGCGCGGCCGTTGAAACAATATCTCCGCGACCTCGCCCGCCTTAGCCGCCGGTAACGTCGAGGGAACATGGCCATCGTTGTCATCGGCGGACACTCGCGGAACATCGGCAAGACCAGCGTCGTCTGCGCACTGATCGCCGCCATGCCTGAGCGCTGCTGGACCGCCATCAAGATCACACAATGCAAGCACGACGTGGCCCAAGGCGAGGCCTGTGATTGCGAATTCGCAGACCAATCCGTCGCAATCTCTGAAGAGCACGACGCAACTGCCGGTACGGACTCATCCCGCTATCTCGCGGCCGGTGCCGTGCGATCGCTCTGGGTGAGAACCCGGCGGGGCCAACTCGCAGAAGCCATGCCACGCATCCGCGCCGAGATCGCCCGCGCCAACAGCGTCATCCTCGAGTCGAACAGCGTTCTCGGGTTCCTCAAGCCGGACTTGTATGCGAGTGTTTTGGACGCGCAGGTGAGCGACTTCAAGGCCTCGGCTCTCCAGCATCTCGATCGCGCTGACGCAATCCTTCTGCCGGCTTCGCTGATCGAGTCCAAGTGGACTGGCGCCTCGCTCAATCTGATCGAGCGAATCCCGAAGTTCCGGATCATGCCGCCAAGCTATTGTTCAGACGAGTTTGCGTCCTTTGTTGCGCAGAAACTCGGCAAAGACATCTCCGCGTTACGCGAATTCGAAGCAGCGCGATTGGGCTAGGAAGCCGACTCAGTTCGCGTCGTCGGTCAGTGCGTCCATGTAGGCAACATCGAGCGCTGTGCCCTGGACCGTGACGTACTGATTGTCGATCTCGGACCCGTCGACTGTGCTGAAGATGTGCACTTGCCCGCCGTATGCGGTGTAGACCTTGTTGTAGTTCTGCACCCAGCACAGGCCGGTGAGGCTGCCGTAGTAGTACTGGTTGTTGTTCTGGTTGGGGTAGGGCACCACTGCGGTCGCTGAGCCCGGCGTGACGTTCGGGAGAACCTGCGGAGACAGTGTCGTCCCGCCCAGTACAACCCTGGTCAGGCAGTTGTAGTTCTGCCCGAGCTTGGCGCGTTCGCCCGTCGCGCAGTATTGCGACCCGATCCACAACGTGTTGTTGTCCGCAAACAACATCTTGGAATGGCTGCCATCGGAGATGGAGTACTTGCCAGTGATGGTGTTCGTTGCCTGGTTTATGGTGGACAAGAAGCCCGCAAACAGACCGTCCGCTTGCAGTTGTTGGCCCGCCAGGTAGAGCGTCGTGCCATCGGAGAGCGCTGCGGTGACGCCGCCAGGTACGAGCACATTGGCGATCATCGGGTTAGGCTGTACCGGCGACGAGGGGATGACGTTGTTGTTCAACGCTCCCTGTTGCAGCAGCGTAACGCTCGCTGTCTTGCCGCCGCACTCCGGTCCGCAGTTCAGGACATAGGCGGTCGTGCCATCGAGCGAAAAGTAAACGCCTGTGGGTTCGTCGTACGTCCCGGGTACGGAAACCGCACAGTAGACGGGAAGCAAAGTTGGTTGGCAGTCAGCGGAGCCAGTTGCCGCAATCGCCGCCTGTTGGGTCGGGTACTGACTCTGGTTCAACTTGAAAATCCGGTAAAGCACATTGGAGTTGCGCACCATCGCGAGCGCAACCGTGTCTCCCTTATTCACCGCGACCTTGTACACATTCGGGATGTTTAGTCCGTAGCTTCCTCCCGTCAAGTTGTCGATGACTTCCAGAACCCCGGCAGCCTCTTCGGCGCCGTAGAAGCGACTGAATGTTGGAGGCACTGCGACTGAACTCGATCCGGACTCGAAGGTGCCGACCGAGCCTGAGGATGCTTCACTCGAATAGTTGATGTTCGTCAGGCTTCCATCGCTATTCGAATAGACATAGCCGCGCAATTCGGACGGAAAACTAAGAATGGTGCCGGGAAATCCCGATGAATATCCGCTGATCGAAAAGCCTGGGATGGTGTCTTCGATGTTGCTGCGTATGTCGCGCAGCGCATCGACAATCTGCAGGCTGCCTGAGCTGCCGTTCGCGGACACACCGATCATCACGCGCTGGGCGAGCTTGCTGGGTGGCACGGGACGGCCCGCATAGTTGTACTCAGGAAACTTGTAGTAGTAGTAGGCCGCGGAGTGGCAGGAGCTTAGTCCGAGCGAGGTCAGTGCAAGCAGAAGCCCGCAGATCAACTTGAACCCGACGCCATCGCGTTGCAGCGGTTTGTCCGGTGTCGATGGGGCTTGAATCAAGGGAGTTTCCGACAACGAGTTGGAAAACGACTGGGTGCTGGACCCGCGGACAAAGAGACTACGATTCTTCAACGTGGACAACTCCAACCTTCGTCGTGCAAAGGGATTTTGCCTGGGCTTACCCTCTTACTATACCAAAGGAAGAGCACTCGTAAGGTCGCCGCGCGGCGTTTGGTGGTGAGGTTCGCGGCGGCTTAACATGGATCAATCCGTTTCAGGGACATGCAATGGCAGGTGCGGCATTGAGTATGACGGAGACAACGATAGAACCTGCGACAGACAGCGCGCTAGACAGGCTCTTTGCAGGCGGCGTGGTGCTGTGCGATGGCGCGATGGGGACCATGCTCTACGATCGCGGCATCTCTCTCAACCTATGCTATGACGAACTCAATCTCTCGCAGCCGCAGACCATTGCCTCCGTCCACGCTGAGTATCTGCGGGCCGGCGCGGAGATTGTCGAGACCAACACCTTCGGCGGCAATGCTTATCGGCTCGAGCGCTACGGCCTTCGCGACAAGGTCAGGGAGATCAATCTTGCTGGCGTGCGCATCGTGCGCCAGTGCGTTGCGCAGATTGCGGAAGAACGGGCTGCGGAAGCCTGCGTTGCAGGAGCGATCGGCCCGCTGGGCGTCCAACTCGACAAGATCGGCCTGGACGAGGCGCGGGCTGCCTTCGCGGAGCAGATACGCGCGCTCGCCGAGGGCGGTCCGGGTGTTGGGGTGGACCTCCTCATGGTTGAGACTATGACTTCGCTCGCTGAGGCGGGCGAGGCTATTCGGGCTGCTCAGGAGGTTGCTCCGGGGCTGCGGCTCGTGGTCATGATGACCGTAGATGCGGAGGGCAACTGCCTGGACGGTACATCTGCCGAGACGGCTGCTGTGCGGTTGACTGAACTCGGTGCTGACGCGGTCGGATGCAACTGCTCGTACGGGCCCGAGATTGTGCTTAGCGTCATCGAGCGCATGCGCGGGGCGACGCGCCTGCCACTTGCGGCGATGCCGAACGCGGGGCTGCCGCGCATCGTCGAGGGCCGCAACGTCTACTCGGTCTCGCCCGAGGACATGGCCAGCTTCGCGGGCAGGTTCATCCGGGCTGGAGCGAACCTGATTGGCGGTTGCTGCGGGACTACGCCGAGCCACACGCGCGCGATGCGGTCGGCGATGCGTGCATTGCTGGCGCAGGGTAGCTGACCAGCGGGCACAGTTGCTCAGTTGGCGTTCCACCATTGCGGCGACCCCCTCCCCCCGGGTATATACCACTGAATACAGAAACTAAAGGCGTTATAAGTTGGTATATACCGATTGATATATACTAAATGCAGTTTGTTGCCGTCAGCTTTCCTTGCCTGGCGGCTGGATTAAATGCAAATGCCCGGCTGCGTGCCGGGCCTTCTTTGTTTTGATCTCTAGTTAAATTGTACGCCCTGGAGCATAACTAGTATGCCAACTATTTTTTCTGGCTAAGTTATTGTTGTTTAGTGGGTTAGAAGAAAAACTGTGAGTCCAGGGGCTTGACATGCGATTTTGCTGAGGTTTTTGGCAAAAGTATTTTGCGACCTTTGTGGAATGGCTGAAGTTGTAGAGGATTCGGGTAGACTTTGGGAGACTGAGGAACGAGGGCAGCGATGGCTGGTTTTGAGAAGCATCTGACGCAATTGGAGACGGTGGTGGAACGACTGGAGAAGGGCGACCTGACGCTCGACGAGTCGGTGCGGCTGTTTGAGGAGGGGATGAAGCTTTCGCAGGCCTGCAAGGAGGAGTTGGAGCAGGCAGAGGGGCGAATCCAGGTGCTGGTGGAAGGCAAGGGCGGGAAGATGCAGGTGGCGGAGATGGAGGTGGAGGAGGACGAAGAGATTGAGGTGGGTGAGGGTGAGGACGAGGAGTAGGGTTCACTGGGGGCTGCGTAACAGGCAAGAGTGTTTCGGTTCGGGTGGATTGCGATGCTTGATACGCCGTTGATGCGGGAGGTTGTGAGGTCGGGGTTTGATGCGCCTGCGGCGATAATCCACCTGTTCATCGGGGGTTCCGAGTTGCATGGTGCGAAGGTCGGGGCTACCGACGACCTTGACCTCTATGGCGTGTTCCTGGATGGCCCTGCAGTGACACTTGGGCTGGAACCGAGGAGTCACTTTGTATGGTCTACGGCAACGGATGACCGGAGGAATGGGCCAGATGATGTTGATCTGACGCTGTATTCCTTGCGTCGTTGGGCTCATCTTGCTGCCAAGGGAAATGCGACGGCGCTGCACTTTGTGTTTGCCGATGCGACGGGAACGAGCGACGAACTTTGGCGAATGGTTCAGTCGCAGCGCCATTTGTTCCTGAGTAAACGATCAGCGGCCCAGTTCCTGGGTTTCGCGGACAACCAGTTACGCAGGATCACGGGTGAGAAGGGGCGCGGAGCTAAGGGGCGACGGCCAGAATATGAGGGTCCTTTTGGGTATGACACGAAGGCGTCCATGCACTGCCTGCGCCTCTATCTCGAGTGCATTGAGCTGATGAAGTTTGGGATAATCACTCTTCCGCGGCCCGAGCGTGATTTCCTGATCGAGGCGCGCTCCGGTGCCTGGACATTGGAGCGTTTCCTGACAGAGGCGGAACGATTGCGCGTTGAAGCCGAGGATGCTGCGGCGCAGACGCGACTGCCGGATGAGGTTGATGTAACGGCGATTTCGGAGTTAATTGCGAAGGTTTACCTTGCCGCGTGGCAAACACAAGGGTTGCCGATGAGCACAATATCTGTGAAGAGATGACTGAAAGCAGACGAGTTCTCCACAGTGGTCGTCGGAGCATTTCCGGTTTGCGATCTGATTCGGTAACATACTAATTAGACGTGTCGTGGGGCGATCGCCCTGCGGTAAAGAAACCTCCGCCATGGCGGAGTTTTCCTTATATATTTGTAAGTACCTAATTGTTCAGTTCTGTCCCTGAGGCTGCGTGGTCTGCTCCGGCAGGCGTGTCGATATAAATGCTGGAATATTTACCGGCGTAGAAATCGCAGAATCGTTGTGTCTTCCTGGCCAGGAAACGAAGTCCTTCAACGGAAGGTTGCCATGCAAACATCAGAGAGCCGTCGCCGCATTCCCGACCCGCAAGGCCTTTATCATCCGCAACATGAGCACGATGCCTGCGGCATGGGATTGGTCGCGAGCATTCGCGGAGAGAAGAGCCACGAGATCATCCGCAAGGGTCTTGAGGTTCTGATCAACCTGACGCATCGTGGCGCGGCCGGCTGCGATCCGGAGACAGGCGATGGCGCGGGCATTCTGATTCAGATTCCGCATGCCTTTTTTGCGCTTGAGTGCGGGAAGCTCGGGATCAAGTTGGGTGAGCCTGGCACGTACGCGGTGGCCATGGTGTTCCTGCCGGTGGACAAACATAGCCGCCTGCAGTGCGAAGGAGTCTTTGAACGCATAGCCCAGGCTGAGGGCCTGACTCTGCTCGGCTGGCGCGATACTCCGGTGAATGGCGATTTGATTGGCCGCGAAGCGCGTGCCTCGCAGCCGTACATCGAGCAGTTGTTTGTGGGCCGTCCGCAGGGGATGGACGAAGCCGCGTTCGAGCGTTTGCTGTACATCGTTCGCCGCCGGACTGAGAACGAAATTGCGCAATCGGAGATTGAGGGCAAGGACGATTTTTACGTCCCGTCGTTGTCCTGTCGCACGATCGTCTACAAGGGCCTGATGCTGGCTCCGCAGATTGAGAAGTTTTATGTTGAGCTGGCGAACCCGCTGGTTGCCAGTGCGCTGTGCCTGGTGCATCAGCGATTTTCGACTAACACGTTTCCGAGTTGGAAGCTTGCGCACCCCTACCGCTACATGGCGCACAACGGCGAAATCAACACCATCCGCGGGAATATCAGTTGGATGAATGCTCGCCAGTCGGTGCTGGAGAGTTCGCTGTATGGGAAGCAGATTGAGAAGCTCTATCCCGTGATTACGCCGGGCGGAAGCGACTCTGCGGCGCTGGATAACGCGGTCGAGTTCATGTTCCAGTCGGGCCGATCGCTCGCGCATGTGATGGCGATGCTGATTCCAGAGGCATGGTCGGGCAATCCGGATATGGACGAGGACAAGCGCGCGTTTTACGAGTACCACGCGTCGCTGATGGAGCCGTGGGATGGGCCGGCGGCGGTTGCGTTTACCGATGGACGGTTTGTCGGCGCCACGCTCGACCGCAACGGCCTGCGCCCTGGACGCTACATCGTGACCAAGGACGACCTTGTGGTGCTGGCATCCGAAGCAGGCGTGATCGAAGTGCCTGCGGAGGACGTGCGCAAGAAGGGCCGTTTGCAGCCGGGCCGGATGTTCCTGGTCGATACGGTCGAGCATCGCATCATCTCCGATGCCGAGATCAAGAAGACTCTGGCTGGCCGCCAGCCCTACGGCGAATGGCTGAAAGAACAGCAGGTCACGCTCGAGCATCTGCCTGAGCCGTGGCGCGTGATCTCATCGGATCCGGAGACGTTGCTGCGCCGCCAGCGCGCCTCTGGCTACAGCGAAGAGGACCTGCGGGTTCTGCTGGGACCGATGGGCGCCAAGGGCGAGGAGCCGCTCGGCTCAATGGGTACGGACGTGCCGCTGGCGTGTCTGTCCGACCGGCCGCAGCAGTTGTTCAGCTACTTCAAGCAGCTTTTCGCGCAGGTGACGAATCCGCCGATCGATCCGATCCGCGAAGAGATGGTGATGTCCCTGATCAGCTACATCGGGACGGAGCGCAATATTCTGGACGAGACTCCGGAGAACTGCCATACGCTGAAGCTGCCGCATCCGATCCTGACCAATCGCGATCTGGAGAAGCTGCGCCGCGTTTCGTCGGGCGATCTGCTTGCGACCACGCTGCCGACGCTGTTCCGCGCGGAGGATGGCGAGGCAGGGCTGAAGCATGCTCTCGATGACCTGAGCACGCGCGCGGCACACGCCGTGAACTCCGGCTACACGCTGCTGATTCTTTCCGATCGCGGCGTTAATGCTTCGCTGGCGCCGATTCCCAGCTTGCTGGCGATGGCCGCGGTGCATAACCGGCTGGTGCGCGACAAGACGCGTACGCAAGTGGCGTTGATCATCGAAAGTGGCGAGCCGCGCGAGGTGATGCACTTCGCGTTGCTTATTGGATATGGCGCGAGCGCGATCAATCCTTACCTGGCGTTTGAGACGCTGCACGATTTGAAGCGGCGCGGTTTGATGCCGGACGATGTCAGCGCCGAATACGCGGAGAAGAACTTCATCAAGGCGATCAACAAGGGTCTGCTGAAGACGTTTTCGAAGATGGGCATCAGCACACTGCAGAGCTATCGCGGTGCGCAGGTGTTCGAAGCCGTGGGGCTGAACAAGTCGCTGGTGGCTGCGTACTTCTCCGGTACGGCTTCGCGCATTGAAGGCGTGGGGTTGGATGTGCTTGCGCGTGAGGCTCAGTTGAAGCATGCGTTCGCGTTCCAGCCGCTGACTGAGTCCGAAACCGAGTTGGTCGTCGGCGGGCAGTATCAGTATCGCGAAGGTGGCGAGTATCACCTGCTGAATCCGATGACCATCAGCAAGCTGCAGCAGGCGGTGCGGCAGAACAACGCGACCACCTTCCAGGAGTACACCGAACTGGTCGATGAGCAGAGCAAGCACCTGTGCACGCTGCGTGGCCTGATGAAGTTGAAGTATTTGGCTGAGCCTATTCCGATCGATGAAGTGGAGTCGGCGAAAGAGATTGTGAAGCGCTTCACCACTGGCGCTATGAGCTTCGGCTCGATCAGCAAAGAAGCGCACGAGACGCTTGCGATTGCGATGAACCGCATCGGCGGTATGTCGAACACCGGCGAGGGCGGGGAAGATGAAGGGCGATTCCGGCGCGACCCCAATGGAGATCTGCGACGCAGCGCGGTGAAGCAGGTGGCGAGCGGGCGCTTTGGCGTCACGGCAAACTACCTGGTGAATGCTGACGAGTTGCAGATCAAGATGGCGCAGGGTGCGAAACCCGGCGAAGGCGGACAACTGCCCGGACATAAGGTGGATGAGATTATCGCGAAGCTGCGGTATTCGATTCCCGGCGTGGGGCTGATCTCTCCGCCGCCGCACCACGATATTTACTCGATTGAAGATCTGGCGCAGTTGATCTTCGACTTGAAGAACGTAAACCCGAAGGCGCGCATCGCGGTAAAGCTGGTTGCGGAGGCGGGAGTGGGTACGGTGGCCGCGGGTGTTTCGAAGGCGCATGCGGATGTGGTGCTGATCTCTGGCGACAATGGCGGTACGGGTGCATCGCCGCTCAGCTCGATCAAGCATGCGGGACTTCCGTGGGAACTGGGCCTGGCGGAGACGCAGCAGGTGCTGTTGCTGAACGATCTGCGCAGCCGCATTCGGGTGCAGACCGATGGCAAGTTGCAGACCGGCCGCGATGTGGTGATTGCTGCGCTGCTGGGCGCTGAGGAGTATGGCTTTGCCACGATGCCGCTGATCTCGATGGGCTGCATCATGATGCGCAAGTGCCACCTGAATACGTGCGCGGTGGGCATTGCCACGCAGGATCCGGTGTTGCGTGCGCGATTTACAGGCCAGCCCGAACACGTCATCAACTTCTTCTTCTTCATTGCGGAGCAAGTACGTCAGCATATGGCGAAGCTTGGGTTCCGCACTGTCGATGAGATGGTGGGCCGGGTGGACCGCATTGATGCCGCTGTCGCAGAGACGCACTGGAAGGCGAAGGGGATTGATCTTTCATCGATTCTTTTTGCGCCGACGATGCCTTCGCACGTCGGGCGGCGACGGACGCAGGCGCAGGATCACGGGCTCGACCAGGCGCTGGATCATGCGCTGATCGCGCAGGCCAAGCCGGCGCTGGAGACGCTGCAGCCGGTTACCGGGAGCTTCGCGATTCGCAATGTGCATCGCGCTGTGGGTGCGATGCTGGGCGGGGAGATTGCTCGGCGTTACGGTGCGGCCGGATTGCCTGCGGAGAGTATTCACTTCCGCTTCCATGGATCGGCTGGACAGAGCTTCGGCGCCTTTGTGCCTACCGGCGTTACGCTCGAACTCGAGGGCGATGCGAATGATTATGTCGGCAAGGGGCTGTCTGGCGGGCGCATCATTGTGTACCCGCCCAAGACGTCGAGCTTCCTGCCGGAGGAGAGCATCCTGGTGGGGAATGTTGTGCTGTACGGAGCGACCGGCGGAGAGGCTTTCTTGAGCGGGATCGCCGGCGAACGCTTTGCGGTGCGGAATTCGGGCGCTACGGCGGTTGTCGAGGGAGTGGGCGACCACGGCTGCGAGTACATGACGAACGGCACGGTAATTGTGCTGGGCGGAACGGGCCGGAACTTTGCCGCTGGCATGAACGGCGGACGAGCCTATGTGTACGACGATCAGGGCGACTTCTCGACGCATCGGTGCAATCGCGCCGCCGTGGATCTGGAGCCGCTGGTCTCGGACGAGGATTTGGATCTGGTGCGCGGCTTGCTGCAGCGCCACATCGACCTGACCGGCAGTCCGCAGGCAGCGTGGATTCTGGAGCACTGGGACACTACGCAGGCGCGATTCGTCAAGGTGTTTCCGCACGAGCATAAGCGGGTCCTGGGCGTGCCGCGAGCCGATGGAATCTATATTTCTCCTACAAATTTGTCGCCGCTGGTGGCTACAGGGCAGGTGCAGCATGGGTAAGGTCACGGGATTTCTTGAGATTCAGCGCGAACAGCCGACCCGCCGCAAGGTGGAAGATCGGCTTGAGGATTGGCAGGAGATCTACGAGCCGTTTGGCGAAGAGAAGCAGCGCGAACAGGGCGCTCGCTGCATGGATTGTGGCGTGCCGTTCTGCCACAGTGGATGTCCGGTCAACAACCTGATTCCCGACTGGAACGACCTGGTCTACAGCGGCCGCTGGGAGAACGCGATCAAGCGTCTGCACGCGACCAACAACTTTCCCGAGTTCACTGGGCGCATCTGTCCCGCGCCTTGCGAGGCCGCATGCGTGCTGGGAATCAATCAGCCAGCTGTTTCGATCAAGCTGATCGAGCGCAGCATCGTGGAGCGCGCGTGGGAGGAGGGATGGATCCATCCCGAGCCGCCGCAGGAGAAGACAGGGAAGCGTGTCGCAGTGGTGGGAAGTGGGCCGGCGGGTCTGGCAGCCGCGCAGCAGTTGCGGCGCTCCGGTCATTCGGTGACGGTGTACGAGAAGAATGATCGGATTGGCGGCTTGTTGCGCTACGGCATTCCCAATTTCAAGCTGGAGAAGCACATCGTCGATCGGCGTCTTGAGCAGATGCGTGCCGAGGGTGTCACGTTTGTGACCAACGCGCATGTGGGTGTGAATGTGCCCGTAGAAACCCTGACCGATGAGTACGATGCGATTCTGCTGGCTGGTGGCTCCGAGCGGCCGCGCGATCTGCCGATACCGGGTCGCGAGCTGAAGGGCATTCACTTTGCGATGGAGTTCCTGCCGCAGCAGAACCGCCGCTGCGAGGGCGATACGGTCGACCCATCGCTGGCGATTCTGGCGGAGGGCAAGAATGTCGTGATTCTCGGCGGTGGCGACACCGGGGCCGACTGCCTGGGCACCAGCCTGCGCCAGCATGCGAAGAGCATCCATCAATTCGAGATCATGCCCAAGCCGCCAGACGCGCGGGCAGCGTCCACGCCATGGCCAATGTGGCCGCTGCAGTTGCGCACGGAGAGCAGCCACGAAGAGGGCGGCATTCGCGATTGGGGCATCAACAGTGTCAGCTTTACCGGCGACGAGCATGGCCGCGTGAAGCAGTTGCACGCGGTGCGCGTGGGTCCGCCGCCGAGCTTTACGCCGGTTGCGGGCAGTGAGTTTACGCTTGACGTTGAGCTGGTGCTGCTGGCGCTGGGCTTCCTTGGGCCGGTGCAGTCGGGCATGATCGAGCAACTCGGATTGAAGCTGGACAACCGCGGCAATGTCGCGACGAACCAGGACTACATGACGTCGGTGGAAGGCGTATTTGCCGCCGGGGACATGCGCCGTGGTCAGTCGCTGGTGGTCTGGGCCATCTCCGAAGGCCGCAAGGCAGCCGAGGCGATGGACCACTTCCTGTTCGCAAGAAGCGCTTCGCTGCCGGTGAGCCGTCGCGTACTGGTGTAGATTCCCCTCGTCACTGGATAGAGCACCGTCCGCGAAGGCGGTGCTCTAAACCTTGGGTATACTTGCGGTAGTAGGCAGGGCGCGATCCTTACTGAGCGGTTGTGTGTTCCTACCTCATCACCCGGGCGAGTAGCTCAATTGGATAGAGCACCGGCCTTCTAAGCCGGTGGTTGTGGGTTCGATCCCCGCCTCGCCCACCAATTTCTCCAAGATAAATCTTAAGGACTTAAGAGTTCCAATAGTATCCTGTGTTTATCTGATAGCCTTTTGGCGTTCAGCGGCGTCGACTTCACCCTGGGCAACCATTCAGATGCGATCGTTCAATTTTCGAAACAGCAATTTAAGCCGGTTCCGTTGTGCTCTTGTCGTTCTCGCGATCGGCCTTAGCGGTCGCTCGGCATGCGCAAGTTCCGGTATGCAGCGAACCATGCAGCCGGATTCCGAAGTCGCGAGCGCTAGCGTGGATCCGCTTCCGGATGCTCCTTCAGCTTTGAAATCTGCTGGCTTTCAGCAGGGGAGTGGAGCCGCAGACGTTCCGCTGGAACGGCAGGAACATCCGCCGGTGACCCTACAGAAGGTACCCCTCAACATCCTCCACGACGGGGGACATATCGCCGTCTCCCCAGGATATCTGCGCTGGAACGACCTGAAATGGATGCTGCCTGTGGCGGGGGCCACTGCTGCTGCGTTTGAGACTGATCACAAGACCATGACGGAAGTGGTCAGTTCGAACCCATCGTTCAACCAGATCAATGTCGATATGTCGAACGGCCTGGTTGGCGGTTTCATCGCAGCGCCGGTAGCTATGTTCGGTTTGGGACATTTGCGCCAGAGTGAGCGGATGAAAGAGACCGGCCTTCTGGGCGGCGAAGCCATAGTGGATGCCGTCATCGTCGATGAGGTAGTGAAACTGTGCGCATTTCGCGAGCGCCCAAATATAGATAACGCCCAGGGAAAGTTCTTTGTTGGCAGCGCAGGATTGGACTCTTCCTTTATTTCTGAGCACAGCATGATTGCATGGTCGTCCGCCGCAGTGATAGCAGGCGAGTACCCCTCGAAGTGGGTGCAATTCGGGGTGTATTCCCTGGCCGCCGGCGTCGGTGCCACGCGAATCATGGGACAGCAGCATTTTCCGAGCGACGTTCTATTGGGTGCGACTGGTGGATGGCTTATCGGACACTATGTGTTTCGCGCGCACCATCACTTGCCACCGGAACATGCCGGCAAGTGAGCCCCGCTCGGCGGTTTTGCGGCTTTATGGGTGGGTTGCTCTTGGGCCTGAATTCCTCTAAACTTAGAGAGTTGCGGCCGACACGGTTGCAATTTGTACAATGTGCGCCCGTAGCTCAGATGGATAGAGCAACTGGCTACGAACCAGTAGGTCGGGCGTTCGAATCGCTCCGGGCGCACCATCCAC
>OCZT010003896.1_pt1 | contig 15209 bp, 11 predicted proteins | sample 1539031 | NCBI WGS metagenome assembly OCZT01 (sample SAMEA3539308, study PRJEB22396) | soil metagenome | biome: tundra; feature: field; material: soil | place: USA | collected 2010-05 | depth 0.15 m
ATTCGCGGCGTTGCTACTGTTTACACCGACCGCTTACCCGCAATCCGACTATGGCTCGATTGTAGGCTTTGTCCACGACCCGAGCGGCGGCGTCATACCCAAAGCGCATGTCGCACTCAGAAATGAGGCGACCGCGACGGAAACTGGCACCGAAACGAACGATTCGGGGTATTACGTCGCCGCGAATCTGCCGCCCGGAACCTACACCGTCGCGGTGGAGGCCACCGGATTCATGAAGTTCTCCAGCTCCAACAACAAGTTGGATCCGAACTCCACGCTCTCCGTAAACGCCGCGCTGACGCTCGGGGCCATGACGGAGACCGTGGAGGTGGTCGCCTCGGCCGCGGCGCTGCAAACAGAGTCCGCGACGGTGCAGAGGCTGGTCACACGATCGCAACTCGACACGCTGGAGCTGAGCGGACGCAACCCGCTCTTCATGGCGTCGCTTCAACCCGGCATCCGCAGCACATCGACGTTGGGGGACACCAACTTCACCTCGGGCCTGGGCGGCTACGTGATCAACGGAAGCCGCCCTGGTGATACACTGGTGAGCTTTGATGGCGCCCCGGCTATCCGCACCCGTGGGAACGACAACACCATCGGTGCGGCCGATCAGGATTCCACTGAGGAAATGCAGATCCTGACCGCCAACTATGCCGCCGAATACGGCCGTTCGGCGGGTGGGCAGATCCGCTTCATCACCAAGAGTGGTGGAAGAGATTTCCACGGCGCCGCGTACGAGTACGTTCGCAATTCGGCAGTAAACGCGAACACCTGGGGGCGCAACCAGAGCGCCACTACGAATTTCCCTTCGCCGTTCCGATTCAACCAGTTCGGTTTCAGCGTCGGCGGCCCCGCCTATATCCCCGGAAAGTTTAACCGGAATCGGAACAAGTGGTTTTTCTTCGTGGGCGAAGAATGGGTGCGACAACGCCTCACAAACACGCAGACGCAGACCGTTCCGACCGCACTCATGCGGCAAGGGAACTTCAGCGAATTGCTCGGTTCCAACATCTTTTACAGCAAAGCGATGGTGGTCTACAATCCTTCGACCTGTGCCACGGCGGGCACCGCGAGTTGCGTGCCGTTCCCCGGCAACGTCATACCGGCCAGCGTCTTGAGCCATAACGGCATCGCTATCCTGAGCGCCTATCCAACACCTACGCCCGGTTACAGCGTCGGCACTCAGAACTGGATCGCGCAGGGTCCGGATCCCACCAACCAGCGGAAAGACACTTGGTCTTCGGATTTTGTGCCGAACACGAAAGACCGCATTCAGTTCCGGCGGCAGACTCTCGACTACGTGGAGAATAATCCGTTCGCCCAAGGATCGCCTTACGTGCCCCTGACCACGCACCGCACGAACGAAAACAACACGGTGAGTTGGATCCGTATCATCAGCCCGACCGTGGTGAACGAGGCGCGCGCGACGGTTACCCTAGGCAACGCCTACAGCTTGGTGAACCCGTCCGACCCCGGCTTCCACCGCGATTTATACGGCATCAACTTTCCGTACATTATGCCCGACGGCAAGGATATGCCGAACAAGATTCCTACCATCACGGTCCCCAACTTCTACGGCTTGAACGGTGGTCCGTACCCGGCCTACTCGACTGGTCCGATCTACACGGCGGCCGACACCCTGACGAAGGTATGGGGCAAGCATACGTTCAAAGCGGGATTCTACTTCGAACGGAGCGGCGAGAACGATAACGACCAGATTAATGTGAACAGCGTGCCCGGCGGCGCCAGCAACCAGAATGGCACTTTTCTATTCACTGATGCCCGCACCGGACTGGGTGCCACGGCGGGGGTGGGGATTGCCAATCTCGCTCTTGGTCTGGCGGACAGCTACACCGAGATCGGCCAGCGCGCATATACAATCTTTCGCGGCCAAACCTACGAGTGGTTTGTGCAGGACTCCTGGAAAGTGAACCGGAAGCTGCATCTCGATTACGGCGTCCGCGATACGATCACAGTGCCCTGGTCGGCGTTATGGGGGAACCAGATCTTCTTCGATCCGGAATTCTACAATCCCGCCCAGGCGGTGCAGGTGGATCCCAAGACGGGCAACGTGATCGGGACCATAGCGAACCGGTACAACGGAATGGTGATTCCGGGCAGCGGCTGGCCGAGTATTGCCGTCGGACACGGAGTGACAGCCGCGGCCACGTCCCAATACAACAGCCTGTTCCATAACCTTCCCAATTCTTACGTCAACACCACTTATCAGTTCCAGCCGCGTCTGGGAATCGCGTATCAGCTCAACGATACGACCGTCATTCGCACCGGCGCGGGCCGGTTCCTGACGCGCACCGGTCTCTACGACAATATCTTTCCCGGAGCCAATTCTCCGTTTCAGCCGGTCGTGACAGTCGCGAATGTGTCGGTGGACAATCCGGGCGCATCCTTGGGTAACGCGGCGAACGCGGAGCAGGCGCCGTTGTCGGTCACTACTAAGGCCCGCAACCTGCAGCCTCCAGAAGCCTGGACGTGGAACTTCACCGTGCAGCGGCAATTCCTCTGGAAATCGGTGCTGGAGATTGGCTACGTGGGACGCCGTGGACTGCACTTGCCGGTGGTGAGCGACATCAACCAGGTCACAGCGGGCGCACTACAGTCCAACCCGGGCATCAATGTCAATGCTCTGCGGCCTTACAAGGGCTTCGCTTCCATCCTGATGCTCCAGAGCAAGGTCAATTCCATTTATAACGGGCTGCAAATCACCTGGAATCGCCGGTTTGCGAGCGGCTCCAGCTTCGGGGTTTCGTACACGCTGTCAAAGAGTATGGACGGCGGCTCGAACTACTCAAATATTGTCCCCGACACTTACAACACCAGCAATCTCTGGGGGCCCTCGGAGTTCGACACCCGACACATGGTGGTCATCAATTACATTTATTCGCTGCCATTGTTCAAGAACCGGAGCACCGCGGCGGCGAAGGTGCTGGGCGGCTGGCGGATCAGCGGCGTCGCGCAGTTTCAGACCGGCTCTCCCTGCGGCGTCGGCAGTGGCAACGACTATGCCGGTGTCGGCGGGCTCGGCAGCTTCGGCTGCGGCAATGCAGGCCAGTACTGGGTGAGGAACGGGACCCCGCAGATCCTGGGTCAGTTCGCCAGCGCCACCACCAGCCCGAACCAGTATTTCTCCGTCAAGAATGCCGATGGTTCAGCCATCTTCACCACGCCCTCCGCGGGCACCTTCAACCTCCAGCCCGGAGTGCGTGACGCGATCTATGGGCCGGGCTTCCAGGACTGGAACCTCGGTTTATTCAAGAAGTTCGTCCTCAATGATCGTACCGGCTTCGAGCTCCGTGTGGAGTCGTTCGACTTTATCAATCATCCCAATTGGGGCGGGGTGAGCTACAACCCCACCTCCTCCACCTTCGGGAAAGTGACTAGTAAGACGAGCCTTTCCCGGAGCATGCAACTTTCGTTAAGGTGGTATTTCTAATGGTACCTATCACCAGAAGAGACGCCGCACAGCTCGCAATTGGCGCCTTGGCCGGCACGCTCCGGCTATCCGGCGCGGAGCCCATCGAATCCCGGTTCGGCGGCGTCATGCTCGGGTTCCAATGCTACAGCTTCCGCGACCGGCCGCTGGACGCCGTGATCCAAGCCATGGTCGAGATCGGCTGCGGCGAATGCGAGATGAACTACGTTCACCTGGAGCCTCCGGCGCTGCGCAACCAGCGCGAGCGCCTGCGGGAATGGCGGCTCAGCGTACCACTGGAGGTGTTCGAGAAGGCCGGCCGGCAGGTGCGCGCGGCGGGCATCGACCCGTGGGCCTACACCTACAACATGAAGGCGGATTTCACCGATGCTGAGATGGCCCGCGGCTTCGAGATGACGCGCGCGCTGGGCGCCCGCGCCATCGTTTCTTCGCCCAATCTCACTTCTGTGAAGCGAATCGACGCTATGGCGCGGAAGTACAAAATGCGCGTTGCCTTGCACAACCACTCGCGGGTCTCACAGGACGAACTGGCCACGCCGGACGACTTCGCCGCCGCAATCAAGGGAGTTTCGGATTACCTCGGCTTCGCGCTCGACATCGGGCATTTTGTCGCCGCCGGTTTCGATCCGCTAATGTTCCTGCGCGAGCACCACGGCCGGGCCTTGTTGGTGCACGTCAAAGATCGGAAGCGCGCGCAAGGGCCGAATGTTCCGTTCGGCCAAGGCGATACGCCCATCAAAGAAGTGCTTAGGTACATTCGGGATGGTAAGCTCGATATCAAAGCCGACATCGAATACGAGTACAACGGGCAGGATACGCTCGCGGAAACGCGCAAGTGTTTTCAATACTGCAAGGACGCGTTGCTGACCTGAGCGCACGGGGCCACAAATATGTCAGTTCTTCTTGCCGATCGGAAGCGGTGGGCTGTCGTTGCCCTGCTGTTCGCGGCCTCCATGATCAATTACCTGGACCGCGCCAGTCTCTCGTTGGCTCTGCCCACCATCTCGGCGGAACTCGGCCTGGATCCCACCCGGAAGGGGCTGCTGCTATCGGCTTTCTTCTGGTCCTACGCGCTGCTGCAGGTCCCCGTCGGCCTGTGCGTGGATCGCTTTCCGATCCGCTGGTTCTATGCCGGCATGTTTGCGCTGTGGTCGCTGGCCTGCGGCCTCACCGGTTTCGCCGGCAGCCTGGTCGTTTTCGTGGGGCTTCGCGTCGTCCTGGGCATTGGAGAATCGATCTACTTCCCCGGCGGCGTCAAGACCGTGAGCCTGCTGTTTGCGCCCAAGGATCGCGGCCTGCCCAGCGGCCTTTTCGATTCCGGCACCAGGGTTGGGCTTGTCGTCGGAGGCCTGCTCATTCCATGGGTGATCGTCTCCTTCGGCTGGCGGGCCATGTTCATGGCGCTGGGCTTCGGCTCGCTGCTGTGGCTGGTCCCCTGGCTGCTGATCATGCCTCCTCGTCTGGCGCCTGCCGGCGCGGCAGGCGCCACGCGCTCCGGCTTTCGACGGCCGACGTTCAACCGCAACTTGCTGGGCATCTGCTTGGGATTCTTCTGCTTCGACTACTTCGTCTACCTGCTGCTGACGTGGCTGCCGGATTACCTGGTGCAGGTGCGGCACCTGACCATCATGAAGGCGGGCGTGTATTCGGCCATGCCCTACGTAATCTTCGGATCGTGCCAGGCGCTGGGCGGGTGGATCGGAGATCGCCTGGTCAGTCATGGCTGGGATGAAACGCGCACGCGCAAGGGCATCGTCACGCTGGGATTCCTCGCCGGGCTGCTGCTGATTCCGGCGGTGCGGGTGGGGAATGCGGATCTCGCCATCGCGCTCATCATGGGGGCGTCCTTCGTGGGCTTGGCGGTCGGGAACCTGACCGCCATCGTGCAGAACTGCGCTCCTCCCGACGAGGTGGGAGTGTGGACCGGGATGGAAAACTTCATTGGCAATTTCGCTGGTGTTTTGGCTCCGATCGCCACTGGCCTGCTGATCAGCCGCACGGGCTCTTACATGCCTGGCTTCACGCTCGCCGCGCTGGTCCTGGTGGCCGGTCTTGTGCCATACTGGCTGGTCGTAGGACAATTAAAGCCGCCCGACGCCGAGGGGAGCCGCTGGGTCGGTGCGGCGGCCACCGCTGTTCCATCGCAAGGTCCTCAAGTTCACCGGGAGACAAATCATGGAAATCTCTGACGAGAAGGTCCGGAACCTGAATGCGCTCACGGACGCCGCCGGTGTCATTGCGGCGCTTGCGATAGACCAGCGGAAGAGCCTGCGCAGACCCATTGCGGCCTTCCGGGGCGTGGCGCCGGAGGACGTCACCGACGATATGCTGGCCGAATTCAAATCGGCCTTGACCAGAGTTCTGACCCCGTTTGCCAGCGCGGTGCTGCTGGATCCGGAATACGGCCTGGAGGCCGGGTGCTTGCGCTCGAGCGGCACCGGCCTGCTGCTGACCTATGAGGCGGACGGGTTCGAGAATCCGCGGCCGAATCGCATGCTCGCTCTGCTGCCCGGCGTCTCCGTCGAGCGGCTCAAAGCCTGGGGCGCTAATGGCGTCAAGATTCTGCTCTCTTACACGCCGTTCGACGACCCACGCGCGAACGATGAAAAGCGGGCCCTGATCGAGCGCGTCGGCAACGAATGCGCCGGCGCCGGGCTTCCGTTCCTGCTCGAATTCGTCGGCTACGACGCGCAGGGCTCCGATGAGGCGGGTTTCGAGTTCGCCAAATTGAAGCCGGAAATCGTCATCCGCAGCATGCAGGAGTTTTCGCGCGACATCTATAAAGTGGACGTCATGAAGGTGCAGGTGCCGGTCAACGCCGCATTCATGGAAGGCAGTTGCGTGTACAAGGGGCGCCGGGCGTACAGTTACGCCGAGGCGCTGGAACTGTACCGCCGCGCGTCCGAAGCAGCGGGCAAGCCGTTCGTTTACCTCAGTGCCGGGGTGAGCCACGAGGAGTTTACCGAGTCGCTTCGCATGGCCGCCGAAGCGGGTGCCGAGTTCTCCGGTATCCTGTGCGGCCGCGCCACCTGGAAGGACGGCATCCCCGTGTATGCGCGGCACGGCGTGCCCGCGCTGGAAGACTGGCTTGCGGACCGCGGTGTGCAGAACATGCTGGCCGTGAATGAACTGGTGCGCGGCGCCGTGCCCTGGCAGAACAAGCTGCTGGGGACGCATCCGGCGCAGCCGGTTGCCGAGTCGTTCCGGTGAAGGACTCGGAACATGGCCAAACCGACCATCCGGGTTGCCCTGATCGGGCAGGGATTCATGGGCCGCGTCCATTCCAACGCCTACTGCCAGGCGCCGCACTTTTTCGATCTGCCCTTCAACATCGAGCGTAAGGTGATCTGCGGCCGGAACCGCGAATCGCTCCAAAACATGGCGGCGACTTGGGGCTGGTCCGAGATCGCCACCGATTGGCGCGCGGTTGTGGAGCGCTCCGATGTTGATTTGGTGGATGTCGCCGTCCCCAACGCCTTGCACGCGACCGTGGCGATCGCCGCCGCGCAGACCGGCAAAATGGTGGCGTGCGAAAAACCGATGGCGACCTCGGCCGAGGAGGGCGCCCGCATGGTTACCGCCGCGGGCGGGCTGCCCAGCTACGTCTGGTTCAATTACCGGCGCGCTCCAGCGGTGGCCTTCGGCCACCAATTGATCGAGGAGGGCCGCATCGGGCGGGTGTTCCACTACCGCGCGACTTACTTGCAGGAATGGGGCGCCGATCCGACGCGTCCGCCGGTTTGGAAGATGCAGCGGGCCGAGTCCGGTTCCGGCGTGCTGGGCGATTTGCTTTCGCACCTCGTCGACACCGCCATGTGGCTCAACGGCCCCATTCGGGAGGTCTCGTCCCTGCTGCACACGTTCGCCCCCGGGCGGGATGTGGACGACGCCGCCCTGCTGCTGGCGCGCTTCCAGAACGGCAGTATCGGCAGTTTCGAAGCGACGCGCTATGCCGTGGGCTGCCGCAACCGGAACGCATTCGAGATCCACGGCGAGCGCGGCATGCTGCGCTTCAACCTGGAGGATATGAACCGGCTGGAATTCCTGGACGCCACCGAGCCCCGCAATCTGCACGGCGCGCGCAGCATGCTCATCAACGGGCCGGACCACCCGTACGCGGCCAACTTCTGGAAACCGGGGCACATCATCGGCTACGAGCACACCTTCATCGCGGCGCTGGCGGACTTCCTGCTCACGGTGTCGCGGGGCGAAACGCCCCACCCCGATTTCGAAGATGCCCAGCGCACCCAACTGGTGCTGGACGCGGCGGAGCGCTCGGCGGCTTCCCGGGCATGGCAGCCGGTAGAGGGGAGCAATTGATCATGGCCGATCAGACGCAAGCCGCGGAGTTGGTTGCCGTGGCGCGCTCGCTATTCGATCGAGGGTACAGTTTCGGTACCGCGGGCAACATCAGCGTGCGCGCCGGCGCCACGATCCTGGTGACCCCGACCGGATCTTCGATGGGCAGCCTGACGGCGGACGCTCTGGCACGGGTGGACTGCGCGGGGACAGTAATCGGCGACATCAGGCCGAGCAAAGAGGCGCACTTCCATCTGGCGATTTATCGCGCGCGTCCGGAGTGCGGCGGGGTGGTGCACCTGCATTCCACCTACGCCACGGCGCTGGCATGCCTGCGGGAACTCGATATGGAAGACGCGCTGCCCGCGCTGACGCCCTACTACGCTATGCGCGTGCCGAAACTGCCGGTGGTGCCGTATCTTCCGCCGGGAGACCCCGCGCTGGCCGCCGAGGTGGAACAGCGCGCCGCCGGCACGCCCGCGTTGCTGCTGCGCAACCACGGTGCCATCGCGGCCGGGACCACGCTGGCTGAGGCGGCCGCGCTAGCCGAGGAATTGGAGGAAGCGGCGCGATTATATTTTCTGCTGGGCGACCGCGGCCAGCCGCTTTCGGCGGCCCATGTCGCGGAACTCCGGCGCCGGTCCAGGTGATATGGCGATCCTGTTTGGAGCGGTTGCGGACGACGACACTGGCGCGACGGACCTGGCCGGCATGCTGGCCGACCAAGGCGTGCGTGCGGTACTGGTCATCGACTTGCCCGGCCCAGGTCAACTGGCGGCCTGGGCGGAGCATTGCGACGCCGTCATCCTCGGCGTGGGCTCTCGCGCCCTCGCCCCCGCCGCCGCGTACGATCGCGTGCGCGACGGTGTCCGTCTGCTCGAAACCCTGCACCCGGGTGTCGTGCAGGTGAAATATTGCAGCACCTTCGACTCGACCGCCGAGGGGAACATCGGCCCTTCGATCGAGGCCGCCCTCGACGAACTCGGCGAAGCGTTCACCATCGCGCTGCCGGCGCTGCCAGTGAATGGCCGTACCACGTACATGGGTTACCACTTTGTGCACCAGCAACTGCTCTCGGATTCGCCCATGCGACATCATCCGCTCACGCCAATGACCAATCCCAATCTCGTGGCGCACCTGCAAAGCCAGACGCGGCGCAAGGTGGGGCTGGCGCCCTACCCGGAGGTCCGCGCGGGAGCGCAGCGGCTGCGGGACTGCTTCTACCAGTTGCGCGACAGCGGCGTGAACATGGCGATTGTGGATTGCACCACCGGCGCGGACCTGGAGGTAATTTGCGAGGCCGCTCGCGGTCTGGGGCTGATCACCGGCAGTTCCGCGCCCGCCATGATGCTGCCAGGCATTTGGGAGCGCGAGGGTTGCTGGAAGCCTGTCGACCGCGCTTCGCTGCTGCCCCGCCGCGCGGCGCCGGGCCGCGGCTTCCTCGTCGTGGCGGGAAGTTGTTCGCAGGCCACCCAACGGCAAAACCAGGTTCTGGCCGCCCGCGGTGCGCGCATCGTCGATCTTGACGGCGTGCAGTTGGCCGGCGGCGAAGGTGGTTCCGCACCAATCATTTCGGCGGCGACCGCCGAAATGGCCGCGGGCCGCGCCTGCCTGCTGCGGACCGCTGGGGGTCTCGACGACGTGGATCGCGTGCACCAGTGGGCGCGCCGGAATGGCCTCACCGAAACCGAGGTGGGCTGCCGGATCGCCTTCCGGCTGGCGGGCATCGTGCGGGAGATCGTTCAGTGCAGTCCGCCGGAAGGACTCATCATCGCCGGCGGCGAGACCTCCGGTGCGGTGTGCCGCACGCTGCACTTCGGCGCTCTGCGGGTGGGGGCCAACATCGAGCCGGGCGTGCCGTTGTGCGTTTCGCTCGGTAACGTCTCGCTGCCGGTGGTACTGAAATCCGGCAACTTCGGCGGGCCGGATTTCTACGATCAAGCCATGGCCGCCGTGCGCGGATTGCGGAACGTGTAAGGAGATTGATATGCAGAAGACCGTGTTTGCCATTCACACCAGCCTGGCGCTAGTGGCGCCGCTCGGCAAGCTGTTCGCAGAAATGCTTCCCGAGGTGCGCATTGTAAACGTGGTGGACGACAGCCTGCTTGCGGACGTCCGCATGGCCGGCTGCCTCACACCATCAGTGACGCGCCGTATCGTGGGCTATGGCGTGCTAGCGCAATCCGCCGGCGCGGATGCCATTTTCAACTGCTGCTCCTCGGTAGGCGAGGCCGCCGACCTACTGAGCCAGGCGGTTGAGATCCCGGTGGTGAAGATCGACGGCCGCATGGCGGAGAATGCCGTCTGCTGCGGGCCGCGCGTGGGCGTCATCGCCACCCTGACCACCACGCTGGATCCCACGGTGCGGCTCATCGAAAGCAAGGCCCGGCTGCGCGGCAAGTCCGTCGAAATCCGGCGCTATCTGGTCGAGGGTGCGTTCGACGTGCTGATGTCCGGGGACGGCGAGAAGCACGATCGCATGGTGCTGGCCGAGATCGAGCGGGCGGGCGCCGAAAACGACGTGGTGGTGCTGGCGCAGGGCACCATGGCACGCCTGGTTACGGCGCTGGACGGCAAGGTGCCGGTTCCGGTGCTCTCCAGCCCGCGCCTGGGCGTGGAAGCCCTCCGAGAGAAGCTGGGCGGATGATCCGTATCGGACTCGATCTCTACAGCCTGCGCTCGCAGGGATGGAATGCCTTCGAGTGCCTGGAATACTGCGCCGCGCAGGGCGTGACGGTGGTGCATTTTTCCGAGATCGGATTCCTGGGCGGCCTGGAGCCGGCCCACCTGCGGCGCGTGCGGGAAGCCGCGCAACGGCTCGGCCTGGAACTGGAGATCGGGATGCGCTCGATCTGCCCGAGCTCCAAGCTGTTCGATCCGTCGCAGGGCACCGCTGAAGAGCAGCTTTCGCGCATGATCGACGCGGCGCGGGTGGCCGGTTCGCCGATCGTCCGGGCGGTAATGGGCAGCCGGTTCGATCGCGGCGGGGAGGTGCCCATCGAGGCCCACATGGCGAACACCGTCCGGGTGCTGCGCGCGGTGCGAGGCCGGGCGGTGGATGCGGGCGTCCGCATCGCCATGGAAAACCACGGCGGCGACATGCGAGCGGCGGAACTGAAGATGTTGATCGAAGAAGCCGGCACGGACTTCGTGGGCGCGTGCCTGGATAGCGGGAATCTGCCCATGACGCTCGACGTCCCTCTGGCGGGGCTCGAGACGCTCGCGCCCTACGTGCTCACCAGCCACGTGCGCGATTCCGAGATCTGGCGCACCCCGCGTGGCGTGGCGGTGCGGTGGGTGCCGACCGGTGAGGGCAACGTGGGCATCCAGGAGTATCTGCGCCGGTACATCGAATTATGCCCCGGCCGCGCGATCTCAATTGAGATGATCCGCATCGAACCGCGGCACCTGGACTGCCTGGAACCGGACTTCTGGTCCGCGTTTCGCTCCGTGACGGGAGAGGAACTGGCGCGTTATCTCGCGCTGGCCGAACAAGGCCGCGCGCCGGCGAAAGCCGAGACCTTGGCGCCCGAGGAGATCGCCGCGTGCGAGCGCCGGGACGTGGAAGCCTGTGTCCGCTTCTGCCGCGAGTTGTCCCCAGCGCGGTGCAGGCCTGCTTGCATTGACAGGGGTGGCTACCTGGACTACAGTGAAAGTGAACATGACCACTCACGAACGCGCAGAAACGATAGAAAAGGGTGCCCAGACCACCCCGGCTTCGGCCATGTTTTCTGAGCAGCGCCGTCAGAGAATCCTGGAGATCCTGAAGGCAGAACAATTCGTGCGGATCTCGCACCTGGAGCAAGTGCTGAACGCCTCGCAGGCGAGCATCCGGCGGGACCTGCGGGCCCTCGAGGAAGCGGGACTGTTGAAGCGTGCGCATGGCGGCGCCAGCAGCAACCAGGCCGCTGGTTTCGAGCTGCCGCTCGTCCAGAAGGAGGACCGGTTCAAAGCCGAAAAGGCCGCTATCGCCAAGGTAGCGGTGGGCCTCATCGCCGACGGCGAGACGGTCATGCTCGATGCCGGATCCACCACGCTCCAGATCGCCCGGCAGTTGAAGCAGAGGCGCAATATGAAGGTAGTGACGAACGCGGTGAACGTCGCCTGGGAACTGTCCTCGAGCGAAGTCGAGGTGACCCTCACCGGCGGGACGCTGCGGCGGAATACGCTGGCCTTAGTGGGGCCGCTGGCCGGCAACACGCTCGCCAGCCTGCACGTGGACAAACTGTTTCTGGCCACCAACGGGATAGACCTCAAGCACGGGCTGACCAGTCCCAATCTTGTCGAGGCCCAGACCAAAAAGGCCATGCTGGACAGCGCGCGGGAGGTGATCCTGGTGGCCGACCACAGTAAGTTCGGCCGCATTGCCTTCACGCAGGTCTGCCGCCTGGATCGGGTCCACTGCGTGATCACCGACGCCGGCGCGCCACCGGATTTCATCCAGGCACTCGAAAAGCTGCACATCAATGTTCTGATTGCCGGGCAACCGTCTCGGAGCGCCGAGCGCGTCGAACGGGCCGCTCGCGCGAAAGACGGCCACCACACATCCTGACGAATTGAAAGGAAAGCATGCGAATGACACAATAGGGGACCACCAGACGGAGTTTCTTCATAGGCGCTCTTCTCGCCGGAGGGTTACCGGGCGGGGGATTCGGCAGCGTTGCCTCGCTGAAGCAACTGGGCTACAAGTCACCCAACGAAAAGCTCAACATCGCCGCCATCGGAGCCGGCGGCAAGGGCGCCAGCGACATCGCGGGATGCGCCAGCGAGAACATCGTGGCCATGACCGACCCCGATTCCGTGCGCGCCGCGAAGACTTTCCAAGCCTATCCCAAAGTACCCAAGTACACTGACTTCCGTCGCATGTTCGACAAGGAGGAAAAGAATATCGACGCGGTGCTGGTCTCCTGCCCGGACCATATGCACGGCACCGCCGCGATGTGGGCTATGGCGCGCGGCAAGCACGTCTATTGTCAGAAGCCGATGACTCATACCGTTTGGGAAGCGCAGCAATTGACAATGGCTGCAGCGAGGTACAAGGTCGCTACCCAGATGGGCAATCAGGGCTACTCGCAGCCGGGCGCGCGCGAGTGTTGCGAAATCATCTGGAGTGGCGACATCGGCAACGTGACGGAGGTCCACGCCTGGACCAACCGGCCCGATCCGTATTGGCCGCAGGGGCCCGAAGTAGTGCCTACGGAAAAACCGGTACCGTCCACTTTGGACTGGGAAGCCTGGCAGGGCGGCTCCCAACCGAGGCCCTACAGCCCCGCATACGTGCCGCACAACTGGCGCGGTTTCCCCGATTTCGGTTCCGGCGCAATCGGCGATATGGCCTGCCATATACTCGGCACTCCCAATATGGCGCTGCGGCTCGGCGCGCCTGACAGCGTTGAGTGCATCAAACTCGAAGGCAAGGCCAAATACACGTTCCCCTATCGCACGGCCCTCCGCTTTGACTTTCCCGCGCGGGGCGCGATGCCTCCGCTAAAACTCTTCTGGTACGACCGTCTCAAGGCCCAACCCAAGATCGACGGCGTTCCGGAAGGGGAACTGATTGGCGACAAAGATATCAACGGCAGCCTTTTCATCGGCGACAAGGGCATGGTCACTACAGGCTGCTACGGCGAGCGTACGCGCCTGGTGCCGGCGTCCAAGATGGAGGATTACAAGATGCCAACCCCGCTGTTGACGCGGTGCCCCGGCTCTGAGAAGCAATGGGTCCTCAGTCACTATCGCGACTGGATCCGCGCGGCGAAGGGCGGTGAGCCTGCGTGCTCGAACTTCAGCATCTCGGGCCCGTTTGCGCAATGGATACTGCTGGGCGCTATCGCCATGAGGGTCGAAGGCAAGCTGGTTTGGGATGCCAATCATAAGCAGTTCGCGAACAATAACGAGGCCAACAGGTACTTGAAACCCAACTTCCGCAAAGGCTGGAAGTTTGTGTGACCAGTACGGTGAGAAGATCCAGGTTTTACCCAATATATCGTTTGATTCGGTGCGGTCGTACAATGGTCTTGCCAACGGTTCCACCTTCGGGATAGACTGTTCATGGTCAATCATAGTACAACATAAACGATCATGCTGAACCGGATAAATCGTCGCAAAACCTTGAGCGGCCGAATCAGCATGCTCAGGAAAGAGGCACGTATGAATCGCTTCGTGGCGGGGTCCTGTCATGGAGAGACTTTCGACACTGTGGTGGTAGGAGCGACATCAGGAGGAGTGGGGCGCCGCGATTACCGTCGGCTCGCAGGGTCTGCGGGTTACCCTGATGGAGGACAGTCCGGGCGGCATGATTTCCAATGGAGTGTTCAAACACCTGAGGCGGGTGCGGCGTCCAGCCTTAGAAACTCTTAGGAGAAAGCATGAACCCCACTCGACGCGCCATCCTTAAATCGGCCGTAGCCCTAAGCGCCGCTCGCGCCGAAACTGCGCACTGGAAGCCAAGACTGGGAATCTATTGCCACTACTCGCCAGCCAATGTCGCGTTCGCGGGACAGGAGGGCTTCAATTGCATCCAGATCGCGATCGGCGGTGCGCTGTCGCCCGAGGCCACGGATGAGCAACTCGCCGAGGTGAAGCGAACAGTGCAGTCAGCCGGCTTGGCTCTGGTCGCGCTCGGAGCACCGGGCAACCACTTCGACACAAAGTTCCAGCAGCACTTTGTGAGATCCATTGAACTGGCCGGGCGTTTGGGGGTTCAGTTTATCGGCGCTTCGTCCGGTGCGATTGCGGGTCAACCGCTCGACAAGCAGGTGCAGGCGATCGTGAAGCTTTACGAATTGTTGTACTTCCCCGCATGCCAAAAGCACAAGGTTCGGATTCTCTGGGAACCCCACGTTAACCCGTTCAATATTGCCACGAGTCCGGTGGGATTCTCGGCGCTGTTGCGCGCGTTCCATGACTCGCCGTATGTCGGCATCCAGATGGATCCGTCGCATCTCGCATGGCAGATGATCGATCCGGTGGAAGCGGCCCGCGAATTTGCCGCGAACATATTCAACGTTCATCTCAAAGACACGGAGATCATCTGGTCGCTCGTTCACAAAGGCGGTATTCAACCGGTCGACAACGCCAAGTGGTGGCGGTTCCGTTTGCCGGGCTCCGGCGTCATCGATTGGAGGGGCTTTTTCACGGCTCTTGCCGACGCCGGTTATTCGGGAGGTCTGAATATCGAGAATGAAGACCAGTTTTACTATCCCAACTACGACGGCGAGGATTTCACGGACGCGTTTAAAGAGGGCTTTCGCGTGGCGCACGCCTACGTCCGGCAGTTCGTACCAGGGATCAAGCGATAGAGAGAGAATGCTCTCCTTCTTCCTGACGGCCAGGCTGGCAACTTGCTTCACTCCAAAGTCGCCGCCGGGTTTAACGATCCGGTGGCGGTTCTGCTTCTTCTTCCAGAATCCTCAACTCGGGCGACCAGTACATCGAAACCGAGACTTATCCTTCC
>OCZT010003898.1_pt1 | contig 15205 bp, 9 predicted proteins | sample 1539031 | NCBI WGS metagenome assembly OCZT01 (sample SAMEA3539308, study PRJEB22396) | soil metagenome | biome: tundra; feature: field; material: soil | place: USA | collected 2010-05 | depth 0.15 m
CTCTTCCGATCTACGGCGATATAGCTCAACGCATTGAGAAAGAAGCACCAGCCCTCACCAACCACCGCGACCAGCATGCCGGCGATGGCCGGGCCGACGATGCGCGCACCATTGAACATTGACGAGTTGAGCGCGATGGCGTTGATCAGATCTTCCTTACCGACCATATCGACGGCAAACGCCTGCCGCGTGGGTATGTCAAAAGCGTTTGCAATGCCAAATCCGGCTGCTATGACAAACAAATGCCATATCTGGATGCGGTCGGTAAGTGTTAGCACTGCCAAAACGAGTGCCAACAGCATCGCCGCTGTCTGAGTTACGATGAGGATCCGGTGGCGATTGAATCGATCCGCCGTTGTGCCGCCGATCGGTGCGAGCAGAAACACCGGTATCTGTGAACAAAAGCCGATCATGCCGAGCAGCACGACCGAGCCGGTCAGCCTGTACACCAACCAGCTTTGGGCGACGTTCTGCATCCAAGTGCCGGTCAGCGAAATAAACTGTCCGGTGAAGAAGAGTTGAAAGTTGCGGTGCCGAAGCGCTCGGAAAGTTGTCGATAAATGGGTCCTGACCCGTCCGTTGTTTACCCCTTGATCTGTATCCATACCGTTTCGAGCTCTACATCAGGATAAGTGCGGCCGTAAGCGGACGCAAGAAGAAAGCACCCGCGCATTTCAGCGGGGTGCCTTACCTGGTTGGGATAATATCATTCGCCGGTACTAGCAGCGACAAGCGCTTCGCGGACCATTTCACTTTCCGTCGCCGGTGCTCGCTCGATGCTGGTACTAAATAGCTCGCGGATCGCCGCCATTTCTTTTGGAAGCCGGTCAGAGAGCTTGTCAAAAAGTTCCTGATGCGATTCAAGCTCCTTCAGCCAGAGATCACGGTCTATGCCCATGACGTTGGCATACTGCTCCTTGCTGTAATCAAGACCACGCCAATCGATATCGGTGTATTTTGGCATCAAGCCGAGCGGGGTTTCGAACGCGCCGGCTTCGCCTCGCGACCGTTCGACGACCCATTTGAGGATCCGCATGTTTTCACCGAAGCCGGGCCACGCAAATTTTCCCTTTCGGTCCTTTTGAAACCAATTCACCGAAAAGATGGGCGGCGGTTCGGGTATCTCACGGCCAAATTCAAGCCAATGGGCAAAGTAATCACCCACGTGATAGCCGCAGAATGGGAGCATCGCGAAAGGATCGCGGCGGACCTCGCCGATATTGCCAAATGCCGCGGCGGTCATCTCAGAGCCCAAAGTTGCGGCCGCATATACACCAAATGCCCAACTGAACGATTGCTGAACAAGCGGTACGACATTGTTTCGGCGGCCGCCGAATATAAAGGCTGCGACCGGTACGCCTTCAGGATCGTCAAATTTTTCATCCGCCACCGGGCATTGTTCGATCGGTGCGGTAAAGCGTGAGTTGGGATGCGCCGCCTTACCGTCGCTCGTTGCCGTCCAGTCGTTGCCTTGCCAGTCGATCGCGTGTGCCGGTGGTTCGCCGTCCATACCTTCCCACCAGACGTCGCCTTCATCGGTCAAGGCGACATTTGTAAAGATGGTATTCGACCTGATCGATTCCATGGCGTTGGGATTTGTCCTGTAATTGGTCCCGGGTGCGACGCCAAAGAAACCAAACTCAGGATTTATCGCACGGAGCTTTCCGTTCGCGTCGGGTTTGATCCACGCAATGTCGTCGCCGACGGTTGTGACCCTCCACCCTTCGTCGAGAAAAGGTTTGGGCGGAATTAGCATTGCAAAGTTTGTCTTGCCGCAGGCTGAGGGGAAAGCGGCGCAAACATATTCTTTTCGACCGTCAGGCGATGTTACCCCGACGATCAGCATATGCTCGGCGAGCCATCCCTGGTCACGTCCGAGAGTCGAGGCTATTCGGAGCGCCAGGCACTTCTTGCCCAAAAGAGCATTGCCGCCGTAACCCGACCCGTATGAGACGATCGCATTCTCCTCGGGATAATGAACTATGTACTTGTCTTTTGGGTCCGGACTACATGGCCAGGGCACGTCTTGTTGGCCGGGTTCAAGCGGCATTCCAACCGAGTGAAGACAACGTGTGAATTCACCGTCACCGAGAGCTTCGAGTGCCCGGGTGCCCATCCGGGCCATGATCTTCATGTTGACGGCAACATAGGGTGAATCCGAGAGCTGTACGCCAAACTGCGATATCGGCGATCCGATCGGTCCCATACAAAAGGGCACGACGTACATCGTCCGGCCGCGCATCGCACCATCAAACTTCTTGGCAAGGAGGAGCTTCATCTCCGACGGGTCCATCCAGTTGTTGGTCGGACCGGCATCGCCCTTTTTACGCGAACAGATGTACGTTCGATCTTCGACGCGGGCAACATCAGACGGATGCGATCGCGCAAGGAATGAGTTTGGCCGCTTTTCCTCGTTTAGCTTGATAAACGTCCCCGCCTCGACCATTTCGCGGCAAAGACGATCGTATTCCCGAGTCGAACCGTCGCACCAGTGTACCCGGTCGGGCTTGCAGTGCTCGACCATGTCGGATAACCAACTGATGAGCCCCTGATTTGACATATTGCTAGGTATATTCAGATCGGTCATAATCAAAATCGATTCTCCTGCCTCAACCCGAGACAGCAATTCGGTAGATTAAAATGATTCTTTAAGAAAGCCCCCTTTCTTGGTGTTATAAAACCAGCTTATCACAGCATAAGCAGGAATATATAGCTACACTTCGACCGCGATCGCTTCACAAACTTTTTGGAAAAGGGGGATTTGTTGAACCCGTTTTCGCCTATTTGTCGCATGTCTATCAGAGTCCGCAACATTTGTCGTTCTCGGTTCCGTTGGATCGTCGCCGCTGCTGCTTTCATTATTCTGTGGTGTCGACCTATACAGCGCCATCCTATATACGACGACGGTCCTCACGATAAGCCCTCTCCGAGAATGCCTCGGTTAGAGGGCTTTTCACCTCCCAAAATAAATCGCAGACAGGTTTCAGCCGCCTCTCGATAGTTAAGTTAATGCTCGCTGTGCATTTGTCCCCCTTATGAAACAGAAAACATAAGCGTTGCGTAATATCATCGGTCAATTAACCGTTAGATAGCACGGCCATGCAGCCGGCAATTGTAAATTGCAACCGGATAGTGTATTTAATCGAAATCACCGGGACGGCCGTTATTTAGGCAATGCAATAGTGAGAGAACGCCCCAGGCAGATCCAAGATCTTTTTTCCGAGCACTTTTCGATACAGGAGTTCAGTATGTGTAAATTCTTAACGGTCGCAGCATTTTTGGCGGTTCTAAGCCTTGCGACACCAGGCCAAACCGCCGACGAACTGATCGGCAAGTACATAAAGACGATCGGCGGACTTGAAAAGCTGCAGGCGATCAAATCGATACGCTCAACGGGAAAGCTCAATGGCGGCGGTGGCTTTGAGGTGATCATTGTCAGCGAGAAGAAGCGCCCAAACGACTTACGTCAGGAATTCTCGCTGCAGGGGATGACAGCCGTCAGCGCCTATGACGGTAAGAACGGCTGGAAGATCAATCCGTTCTCGGGCAAAAAGGACGCCGAGACTCTTGGCGAAGAGGAACTAAAACAAGTTGCGGAAGATTCCGATTTCGACGGACCTCTGGTCAACTACGCAGCCAAGGGCAACAAGATCGAGTACCTCGGTAAAGAAGATTATGAGGGATCTGACGTCTATAAACTCAGGGTGACATTAGGCAACGGAACGGTGAAATATTACTTTCTCGATACCGATTATTATGTCCCCATAAAAATAGAGACCAAACAGATCAACCGGGGAACCGAGTATGAATTCGAAACTATTCTTGGCGATTATAAAGACGCCGGCGGCGTTTACTTTCCATTTTCTATAGAAAGTGGCGTCAAGGGAAACCCCAATCGCTCGACAGTTACTATTGAAAAGATCGAGATCGATCCGGCGATCGATGATTCGCGATTTGCCATGCCAAAGTCACCGACCGGGCCGAGGACAAACTAAGCCTCCGTTAAGTTAAATGAAAAAGGATAAGGAAATGACGATCAGAATAAATTGGGGTCTCTTTTGCTGCATGATCTTAATGCTGGTGATGGCGGCCGCGGCGCAGACACCCGTAAAGGTCGATTCCGATACGATCTCGGGGCTTGGTGCAAGAAACATTGGCTCGGCGGCCATGAGCGGCCGCATCTCGGCGATAGATGCCTCGCATCAGGGAGACCGGCTGACCATCTATGCAGGCTCTGCGTCGGGCGGCGTTTGGAAATCACAAAATGGCGGCACGACATATAAGCCCGTTTTTGATAAGCAGCCGGTGCAATCGATCGGTGCCGTTACAATAGATCCAAAAAACCCTCGTACAGTTTGGGTCGGAACCGGAGAGAGCTGGACGCGAAACTCGGTTTCGATAGGTGACGGAGTTTACAAGAGCGTCGACGGCGGCGATAACTGGACGAACATGGGTCTCAAGGACTCTGAACGCATTGCCAGGATCGTCGTCGATCCCAAAAATACTGACATGGTCTATGTCTGCGCGACAGGCAAGCTGTGGAGCGATAGCGACGAACGCGGCGTTTACAAAACGACAAATGGCGGCCAATCGTGGACCAGGGTCCTACGCGGAACAAATGGTTCGACGGGCTGCGCAACAATGTCGCTCGATCCGTCAGATCCAAAGACGATCTACGCCGGTATGTGGGATTTTCGTCGTCAGGGGTGGACTTTTCGCTCCGGTGGACAAGACGAGAACGCCCCGAGCGGAAGCGGCCTATTTAGATCGACCGACGGCGGCAATACATGGAAAGAATTGGATGAAACTTCGGCCAATGGATTGCCCTCCAAACCGTGGGGACGCACCGCGGTTGCGATCGCGCCTTCAAACCCGAAGGTCGTCTATGCGTTTATCGAGGCCGTAATGCCTAAGGACGGACTTTATCGTTCGGATGACGCAGGCAAGACATGGCATGCTCTCGATCGCAGCCAGAACATGATCTGGCGCCCGTTCTATTTTGCAAATCTTATTGTCGATCCAAACGATGAAAACAAGCTTTTCAAGGCCGGAGGCTCATTGATCTACAGCAGTAATGGCGGCCGCGGTTTTAGTGACGTTGGGGGCAGCGCTCACGGGGATTTTCATGTCGTGTGGATAGACCCTTTGAATTCCAGTCACGTGATAACCGGCGACGATGGCGGACTATGGTATTCGTACGACGGTGCGAATAAGTGGTGGAAGGCCGATAACCTGCCGGTCTCGCAGTTCTACCACGTCTCGGTCGATATGGAAAGGCCATACCGGGTTTATGGTGGCCTGCAGGATAACAGCTCGTGGGTTGGCGATTCGGCTTACCCCGGCGGCATCACCAACAGCCGCTGGGAAAATATGTACGGCGGCGATGGGTTTTGGATGTTTGCCGACCCAAGCGACCCTGACTATTTGTATGCCGAATCGCAGGGCGGCTATATCGGCCGCATCAATCGCAAGACTCACGAATCCCGGGGCATTCAACCACTGCCTGGATACAACGAGGGAAAGCTTCGGTATAACTGGAATACCCCTATTCACGTCACTAAGACGGGAACAATCTATCTTGGTGCGCAGTTCCTATTTCGCTCGCGAGATCATGGCCAGACGTGGGACCGGATCTCGCCTGACCTGACTACCAACGACCCAAGTAAGCAAAAGCAGGAAGAATCGGGCGGTATTGTCGTCGACAATTCATCGGCCGAAATGCACACGACCATCTATTCGATATGCGAATCGCCACTTGACGCAAATCTTGTTTGGGTTGGCACTGACGACGGGAATGTCCAACTGACACGTGATGGCGGCAGGACATGGACAAATGTCGTGAAGAATATCCCGGGCCTGCCAAAGAACGCGTGGGTCTCATCGATCGACGCGGGGCATTTTGCACCGGGTACTGCTTACGCAACGTTCGACTTGCACAACTACGGCAACATGGATCCGTATGTATACAAGACTGCGGATTTTGGAAAGACGTGGACACCGGTCATTTCGCCCGGTTCGAATGTCAAAGGCTATGCTCACGTAGTCAAAGAAGACCTGGTCAACAAAGACCTGCTGTTCGTTGGCACTGAATTCGGGCTCTGGATCTCGCTCGATGGCGGCCGCCAGTGGGCACAATATAAAGGCGGCGATATGCCTAACGTCGCGGTGCGTGATCTCGCGATCCATCCGCGGGATAAGGATCTGGTTATTGCAACACATGGCCGCGGCATCTGGATAATCGATGACATAAGTCCGCTTAGAGCCTTAACGCAGGATGCCTTATCAAAAGACATCGCATTTCTGCAGGCTGAGCCGGAGGTGCAAAAGATCCCCGCCGGCGGCGGCTGGGCTAACGGCGATGCGACATTTGTCGGCGGAAATCCACCCGATGACGCGGTTATTACATACTACCAAAAGAAACGGCATATCTTCGGCGATCTAAAGATAGAGGTCCTCGATCAAAAAGGGGACGTCGTCGGGACTGTACCGGCAAGCAAACGCCGCGGCCTAAACCGCGTAAGGTGGGGAATGCGGCTGCCGGCTCCAAACGTGCCGTCGGCAGCGAGCATAGCGGGTGGAGCGACGGTCGGACCACGCGTTATGCCGGGTATTTACACCGTTCGGATGACAAAGGACAAAAAGGTCTATGAGACGCCATTGAAGGTCGTACTTGACCCGCGTGTCAAATTCACTCTCGCTGAGCGCCAGGCCAACTTTGACCTATCGATGAAGCTATATAAATTGCTCGATCAAATGACGTCCGATGTAAAGAGGATCAACGATATGCGTCTCGCGCTCGATGACCGCGTGGGGAAGACGAGCGATACAAACTTCAGATCGCGGCTCAAGGCGGCATCCACCGCTGTCGACGAGCTAAGGCGTAAAATAGTTGCTACAAAAGAAGGCGGTGCGATAACCGGCGAGGAACGGCTTCGAGATTTTGTCTCAAATCTTTATGGGGACCTGATCGGCTATGAAGGCCGCCCGTCACGAACGCAGGTCGAGCGTGCTGATGCGCTGGCACGCGAGCTGGCAGATGTTCGAAAAAGCTTTGACGATTGGGTAGAGAAGGAGTTGCCGCGAATAAACTCTGACTTAACCGCGTACAAGATGGATGCGATCGCCGCACCCGCTCGCTAGCGGCTAAATTCAACAGGTCTAAACCGCCGCCGGTTGTTTTACCCTGTATTGGATAAATGTATGGGCTATAACGGTGGCAATAATTATTGCCCCGCCCAAAAGCGCCCATCTTGAAGGTTCTTCGCCTAGAAACAAAAAAACCCACACCGGATTTAACAGAGGTTCGATAAATCCAATGATACTGGCGTCCAGTGGCCGAGTGCCGAGGTTTACGCCTTTTATGAAAAGTATGTATGAGATGCCGATCTGGAACACGCCGAGGAAAGCGACAGCCCCGGCATCCAGCCACGTTATCGTCGGTATCGCCGCAATCCCTGACGGCAGGTTGACCACCGCAAGCAGGAAGTTGCCATAGATCACCGTGATCGTCGGGTTCATGGCGGCAGCGCGCTTGTGCCGCAGCAGCATGATGTATATGCCAAGGAAAATGCCTGAAAAAAGCGCGGCGATATTTCCCTGGTAATCCGATATTTCAAGCTTTCCAACGAAAAAGAGGCTCATACCGCCGATGCAGAACACAATCGTGATCAGATCGCGAAAATGAAACTTTTCGCCGATCACGAACGGGGCGAGGATCAATATGTATATTGGGGCTGTGTACTGTAAAAAGATCGCATTGGCGGCCGTTGTGTGCTTTGTCGCCCACACAAACAGGAATAGGAGCGTTGCGTAGATCACCGATGCGATGATTCCGAATCCATTTATCCGCAGCCCTCTCTTGCGTGTGACGATCAATACGGTTATGCCGGCGAGCAGCGAGCGAAAGAAAGTTACCTGGTACGCGTCGAGTGTCGAAAGCTTGATAAAGAGCCCGCCGGTGCTCCACAGCAGCACCGCAAATACGACATACATGACCGGCGATATGGCCGTTGTTTGGTTTGCCCTATCTTCCATCGCTTACGGCTGGTAACTGTTGTAAAGAATGGATTTTTATGTAGACAATTTCAATACAAAAAAGTGCATCTGGAAGCGGTCCGGGCCTCCGCGTCGGCATCCGTCGCGGGGTGGAAGGTGCGACCGGCGCTTTCTACTTCACGCGAAAAGCTGGTGCAAGTTCAATGCATGAAGACCAAAGACCAAAGACCAAAGATCAAAGATCAAAGATCGAAGGTCAAAGATCACCCTGCGACGCGGCCGATGCGATCGTCTCTCTCAGATGTTTCGCTGACGTCGTCACGGGTTCGAGTTCGACCTCTTCGACATTGCCGTAGATCTTTTTTCCAAATACGCCGTTCCAGGGAGGAATGACGATCGTTAGGTTGCCTGTGGCGCGGGCCTGGCACGCGAGACGCAAAAGAGGTTTTGCACCTTCGGGCTGGTTATAGCCGAAAACTTTCATCTGCCTTCGCTCGCGGGTGCCGACCTCGGTCAGCTTTTCCTGTCCGCCGAGAATGCCGATCCAGCAGGTACCGCAGGAAGCAGCAGTGCATTCAACCGGCACAGGACCTTCCCAGCAACGTTCGTCAAGCGCTTTCCACTTCTCCGAACGAACGTTCGCCGACGCCACCGTGATCTCCTGATCGGCGAGGACAGGAAACTTGCCGGCATAGCGGCTGGCAGCGAACGAAATAGAAAATTTCTTATCAACGGTTTTGAGAAATCCGAACAGTCCTTGCGAATCATCCCTGGCACGTTCCGCGACTATCGCGTCGGGCGATTTAGTCATGATCCCGGTTGGTTGTTCAACTTCGCCCGGCGTGGCTTTGAAGGCATCCAGCCCAACCTGATTTACCGTGGCAAGGCCGACTGCGGCGATAGCATTGACGAGCTGTCGTTCGACCTTGAACTTCTTACCCGTACGTATCGCGACCAGCTTGATCAGCTCATCGAGCGATGGTGCTTCCTCTGATTTGAATTCCTCGGCTCCTTTTTCGACGGCGCATTTGACTGTCTTCCAGTAGCGATGGCCGTAAAGGAAATGATGCGATGTGTCGATCTGGCTTCCAAGGTCAAAATCCCCCTGGAGAGCGAGGGTCCGGAGTGTTTCCTCCCTGTTATCTGCTGACGAAATGAATCGCGCCAGACTCAGCGGATAAAATCTGAACCATATCTGCACCGCGTTGCGGTCGACTTCATGGATCTCGGGTAAAAGCTGCTCAACGGCCGTCAGCCAATCAGATTCTGAAAAGGAATTCAAATACTCGATAAATGCTTTAGTCATAATGCAAGTGAAAGAGTTAAGCAAAAATCGACAGAAGTATCAACTTGAACAGCCATGACGAGCCGTCCTCGACATCCGCAACTCGGAAAGTCCTCCGCCCCCATCGGGTTCCTTCCGTTTGAGATCCGAAGATGGGCATTTCTCTCGACAAAATGCACATTGTGGTTCTCGAAATGCACGTTCTTGCTGTGGAAATGAGCATTCTTGCCGTGGAAATGCGCGTTCTTGCCGTGGAAATGAACATTCTTGCCATGGAAATGCACGTTTTTGCCGTGGAAATGCACATTTCTAACATATAAATGTGCATTTTGAACCCGGAAATGTGCATTTCTATTGTCCCGATGACAAGAAAAGTCCTCGTTTCACCTAAATAAGTTCCGGTTTCACATAACAAAGTACCGGTTTCACATAACAAAGTACCGGTTCCATATGAAGCGTTCTTAGATTCAAATGAAAAGATCAGTTTTACGATGAAGAATTCGCGAAAATTAGCGCTCCTTTGTCGAGTTTCGTCTTCAAACGAGCCAAAATCACGAGAACCGTTGATTTTGTTGCGTACGGACAGATCATGATTGCATATTGTGCATCTCAGCCAATGAGCTTATTATGTCCGCGGCATTCACCTCGTTTCATGCACTATGAATAAACCGGATTCTCCTTGCCTTCCGCTAGTCGCGCTGTTCGTTCTCTGCCTGTCAACTCTTATCGTAGTCGACGGCTTCTCGCAGACACCTAAAGAGCAGATCGATGTGAGAGAACAACAGAAGCAAAAAGTCCAGAAATGGCAGTCGCGGGTGAATTCTCTAACCGAAGAGATCGTGAGCGAGTCATCCGCCGTATCCGATAGCGAGCGTGCAATTTATTTTGCTTTACTCGCAAAGATGTGGTGGAAGGTCGATCAGACCGCTGCCCGGAACCATCTGAAAAGGGCGGCCGATAAGATAATCAGTACGTTCGAATCGGATGATAAATCAGACCTCGCAAAGAAACTTACATACGCCCAAAGAGCGTTACAGATAATAGCGGAACTCGATGAACCACTTAGCCGGAAGCTTGTCGGTGATATCGATACGGCGGTCCATAACGACGACGACAGCAAGCAGGACAATCCTGAAATGGCCGCCATGTTTGCGAAGCTGGGGCTTCAAATCGTGGAATCAAATCCGGAAGGTGCGATGGCTTGTGGTTTCGATTCGATGTTATACGGAATGCCAATGGAGCTGGCTCAATTGATCAGGGATCTGTATGTGAAGGATCCAAAGCTTGGCGAGACTTTGTATCGACAGGCCCTCCGAGCCGCCACGGGCAATTACAGCCGCACAAACATCTCATTTGTGGGGACGCTTGGTATCTATACCTTCGACAATCGGAAAGATAGGACTTTTTCCGATGCGATCCGCCGTTCTTATCTCGAAATGCTCGCCAATCTTGTGTCTGGGGCAGGATCGGTCGAGGTGGAGCGACCCAATCGCTGTGGGATCGCGTTCTTTGCTCCCCCAATGCTTGTTCAAATCGATACATATCTGCCTGACCAATCGCAGACGTTCAGGCAGCAAATCCAGGTGTGTATTCCGTTTATATCTCCGTATACACAGGAATTTACCAAAGCGGCAACCGGCAGTGAGGAACCGAAAACGGTTGACGACCTTATTCGAACAGCACGAAACATTCACGATCCTGGGTTGAAGGTCAGATATTTTAACAGAGCGATCACAAAGCTCGAAGAAGAAAAGAAATATGAAGAGATAATCTCGTTGCTCGACGGATTGGATGGCGACGATCTGAAGGCGATGTCTTATCCATGGGATGACCGTCGTGTCGAATACGCTGCCCAGTGGGCGATCATGGCATTTGAGGAAAAAGACATACCGCAGGTATATCGCATCATCGATAAAACGCCGAAAAGGATCCGGCTCTACGTCCGATTTCGATTGGCTTACAAGCTGTCTCCGGTAAAGGACCGCGATTTCTTGCTTGAGAATCTCGAAGCCATGCACACCGAACTTGGCTCCCCGGATGTTCCCGTCAAAGACGCCGCCAGCAATTATATGACTCTTTCAAAGTTATACTTGAAGGTCCAGCCATCGGACTCGTTAAGCGTCTTTCGCGACTCGGTGAAGAACATCAATAAGACTGACGACGAGAATCCCGACTACTTATGGGAAAAGGACTACTCGCCGCTCGATAATTACGTGAAACTCCCGGCTGAACTGCTGGATATTGACGAGATCGGAATGACAAATGCCCTGCGTGATATCAGTTCACGCCGGAGCCGCGTACGGCTAAAGCTCGGTTTGCTTGAATCGTCGCTCGCAAAGTACGTTAGCGAGAAAAGAGTGCTGGACCAAACGGATCGGAAGCCCTTAACGACTGGGAAGGACTCGAAAATAACCCCGGTGTCAACACAACCTTAACACTGGCGACACCCCCGTCGTTGCTTGACAAGATTTTCCCAAATTTATATTATCTAAAGTTTCGGACTTGAGTAGTCTGGCTCTCCTTGTGGTTCCGGAAAGGATTCATGAGGAAGGTTTTTGAGAATTGAGTGCAGGAATTGTTGCGTAAATTGCGGTCATCAACTGGCCGCGGGCGAATTGATCTTATCTCTAAAGCCACGCTACAGCAAAGTCCTCGATTCTTTGGGTAAATAACAATCGGAATTCATTCAGCTTATCGAGCTGCTTGAGCTAACTGCCGGAACCGGTTTCGGCAAGAGTCAGGTAAGACGGTAGTTTTGCCCGTTGAAGATGACCTTGGAGCTTTGACCTTTGATAAAGCGTTGCTACCAAGAATGGCGACGAGTCGAAGATCAAAAATCAAAGATCAAAGATCGCAAAGAACATTATGCCGACGATCAACCAATTAGTTCGCAAGGGGCGCCAGCGGGTTAAGTATAAAACCGCCAGCCCCGCGTTGCAGTCCAATCCGCAGAAGCGCGGCGTTTGCACACGCGTTTACACGTCGACCCCGAAAAAGCCGAATTCGGCACTTCGCAAAGTCGCACGCGTTCGTCTGACAAACCAGATCGAAGTTACTACATATATTCCCGGTATCGGGCATAACCTGCAGGAACACTCGATCGTGCTGATCCGCGGCGGCCGCGTGAAAGATCTGCCGGGTGTTCGTTATCACGTTATCCGCGGAACGCTCGACGCTTCGGGTGTCGCGAACCGCAACCAGGGTCGTTCGAAGTACGGTGCGAAACGTCCAAAAGGAGCGAAGTAGGTAAGAGTGACGGCTTTAGCCGTTATTCTTTGAACGCCTAAAGGCGTCACTCTAACAAAGATATGCCAAGACGAAGAGTTGCAGGAAAGAGAGAAGTTTTACCGGATCCGATCTACAACAGCATTGCGGTGACGAAATTCATCAACGGGCTGATGTGGCAGGGTAAAAAGAGCGTCGCCGAACAGCTCTTTTACGGGGCGATGACAAAGTTGGGTGAAAAGACCGGCGAAGAGCCGCTCAAGGTTTTCAAGAAGGCGCTCGATTCCGTGGCGCCGACGCTTGAGGTCAAATCCCGCCGTATCGGCGGTGCGACGTATCAGGTACCTCTAGAAGTTGGCCGCGATCGCCGCAACACACTGGCGATCCGATGGATCGTGTTGAACGCGCGTTCGCGCAGCGAAAAGACGATGGAAGACCGCCTTGTCGGCGAGCTCCTCGATTCCTCAAACGGCCGCGGCGGAGCAATGAAGAAAAAGGACGACGTCCACCGCATGGCGGAGGCAAACAAGGCGTTTGCACATTACAGGTTCTAGAACGACCTTTGACCTTGGACCTTAGACCTTTGAAAGAAAGCTTTTCGAAGATCAAAGCTCAAAAATCAAAGATCAGCATTTATGGCGACTAGTTTAGACAAATTTAGAAACATCGGCATCATGGCCCATATCGACGCGGGTAAGACCACGACGACGGAGCGCGTGCTGTTCTATACCGGTGTTTCGCACAAGATCGGCGAGGTTCACGAGGGAACCGCGACGATGGATTGGATGGAGCAGGAACAGGAGCGTGGTATTACGATCACGTCCGCCGCAACGACCTGTTTCTGGACGCGCAATGGCGTCGAGTACCGGATCAATATTATCGACACCCCGGGACACGTTGACTTCACGATGGAGGTTGAGCGGTCCCTTCGTGTTTTAGATGGCGCTGTCGCCGTTTTTGACAGTGTTGCCGGTGTTGAGCCTCAAAGCGAGACGGTTTGGCGTCAGGCTGACAAGTACGGCGTCCCGCGTATCTGCTTTATCAATAAGCTCGATCGTGCGGGTGCGTCGTTCGAGCGTTGCTTTGACTCGATCCTCATGCGTTTGGGTGCGAATGCGGTTGCTCTGCAGATCCCGATCGGTTTGGAAGAGCACTTCACGGGTGTTGTCGATCTGATCGAAATGAAGGGACTGATCTGGAACGACGAGACCAAGGGAGCCCAGTTCGAGACCATCGACATTCCGGCTGATCTTGTCAACAAGGCCAGGGAATGGCGTGAAAGGCTCGTAGAATCCGTTTCGTCGATCGATGACGAGTTGATGGCGAAGTATCTCGATGGCGACGAGATCTCGTCGGACGCGATCCGTAAAGCGCTTCGCAAAGGAACTACCGCACTAAAGATCGTTCCGGTCGTTATCGGTTCGGCTTTCAAAAATAAAGGGGTACAGACGCTGCTCGATGCAGTTGTTGATTTTCTTCCCAGCCCGTTGGACGTTCCTGCGATCGAGGGAATCAATCCGAAAACGGACCAGGTCGAGACGCGTGAACCAGATCCCAAAGCTCCGTTTGCCGGCTTGGTCTTCAAACTGATGGCCGACAAGCATTTAGGCCAACTCGCTTTTGTCCGCATCTATTCCGGCACCGTCAAGTCAGGCTCCTACGTCTACAACACAATAAAGAATACAAAAGAGCGTGTCGGCCGTCTCATGCTGATGCACGCCAATAAGCGTGAAGATGTCGAGTCCGCAACCGCCGGCGAGATCGTCGCGATTGGCGGTATGAAAAGTGTCACGACCGGAGAGACCATCTCAGATGAGACAAGGCAGATCGTGCTGGAATCGATGGAATTTCCGGATCCGGTTGTTCGTGTTGCCGTCGAACCGAAGACGCGGGCCGATCAGGACAAAATGGGCATCGCTCTCAATCGCCTTGCGCAGGAAGATCCGTCATTCAGGGTTTCGACCGATCATGAAACTGGGCAGACTATTATCGCCGGCATGGGCGAGCTTCACCTCGAGATCATCGTCGACCGCATGAAGCGTGAATTTGGCGTCGAGGCGAACGTTGGCAAACCGCAGGTTGCGTATCGCGAAACGATCACCGTGGCCGCTCCTGGTAAAGAGATCTTTAAGAAACAATCCGGCGGTCGCGGTCAGTTTGGACACGTTGAGCTCGAGATCGAACCGGCGCCGGGCGAGGGTTACGTTTTCGAAGACAAGATCACGGGTGGTGTTATTCCGCGGCAATTCATAAAGCCGGTTTCCGAGGGTATCCGCGACGCGATGCGCCGGGGCTTTCTCGCCGGATACGAACTTGTGGATATCAAAGCGAGCCTCATATATGGTTCGTATCACGAAGTCGATTCCGATGAGCGCTCATTCCACATTGCGGGCAGCCTCGCGTTTCAGGATGCCGTTAAGAAGGCAAAACCCGTTTTGCTTGAGCCGATAATGCGGGTCGAAGTTGTTACACCTGAGGAATATATGGGTGCGGTGAACGGTGACCTTAATCGAAGGCGTGGTCAGATCGAGAAGATGGAACCACGGCCGGGCAATGTTTCGGTTGTAACGGCGTTTGTTCCGCTGTCCGAAATGTTTGGCTATACGACCGATCTTAGATCGGCCACGCAGGGACGAGCGACGTCAAGTATGCACTTTGAGCGATATGCCGAGGCGCCCCGAAACGTGGCTGAGGAGATCA
>OCZT010003899.1_pt1 | contig 15204 bp, 12 predicted proteins | sample 1539031 | NCBI WGS metagenome assembly OCZT01 (sample SAMEA3539308, study PRJEB22396) | soil metagenome | biome: tundra; feature: field; material: soil | place: USA | collected 2010-05 | depth 0.15 m
CCATCTGATTTGCGCGCGCGAAGAAGTGATATTTGAAGAATTGTTCCATCTGCTTTGGATCCGACAGCTCGAACGGACGCTCTCCCTCATCCTCCCTCCACTCATCGAGAACTCGCCGTGCGTTCTCCTGCGCGCAGCGTATCTCCCCCAACTGCCTTGGAAGTGCTTGCGCCATCTTGATGATATGTACCCGCCCTATGGCCCGCTCGCCATTGCGATTGCAGTGGCCCGCGGCCTGTGCGATTGAATCCAGCCCGGCCAAGTCGCGCACTACGGTGGCGAAGTCGATGTCCACGCCGGCTTCGATCAACTGTGTGCTGACGCAAAGTACTTGTTTTCCTGTCAGGGGATTGAGCGCAGCTTTCATCCGACTCAGCGCTTCCAGCCGGTGCGCCGGGCACATATGCGTGCTCAGGTGAACGAGGCACCCCTCCTCCATCGGCTCTTCGAGTGTCTTGAGCTGTTCCTTCCACTCGGCGTAGATTGCCAGAGCGTCGCGCTTGGTATTCACAATCACCAGGCAACTGCCGTGCTCGCGCATCTCGTCAATGGCGAGCGTGCTGACCTCCGCTGCGCTCCAGTCGCCGGACTGGCTCGATTTGTCAAAGGTTTCATACCGCCGTAGATCGCGAAAGAGCTGAGGCGGATTTGGCGTCAGCTCTGTGCCTTGTTTCATGGCCCCTTTGCTCTCGTTTACCTGATGCAACAGAGGCTGTGTCGCCGTACACAGAACAACGCTCGCCCCACACTGCTCCACCAGAAAATTCACCGCATTGTTGAAGAGGTGTATCGCGCGTATCGGAATCGTCTGCACTTCGTCGAAGACAATGACCGCATTTGCGAGCGCATGCAGCCTCCGCACGGAGCGCGTTCCACCGCCAAAGAGAGCTTCGAGTACCTGCACAGCCGTTGTAAAGACCACCGGAGCATCCCAGTTTTCGGCCAGCACTGAACCTCGCCAGCTTTCTTTCTCTTCTGTCAGATTGGAGTGGTGCTCGAGCACTATCGATGCGAAATCGTACTCTTTCGGTTCCAGCACCTCGCGAACCACTTGCGCATTCTGGTCGGCAATTGAGATGTATGGACTGACATAGATCACACGATCCATGCTCCAGCGCCCCGCATGGTGCAGCGCGAAGCGGAGGCTTGCCAGCGTCTTGCCCCACCGGTTGGCACGGTCAGGGTAAAGATCCCTTTGGGCTGCTCCGCTCCCCTCAGACAATGACGGGAAATCTCGCTGCGGCACTGATCAACCCAACGCTCGTTCTGGAACGTTGCCAATTTGCGTTCCAGCCGGTCGATCAGATCCTGCCACGCAACGTACTCGCCGTGCTGCCGCAAGCTCGCGCTCCGTGGCTTGTCGAAGTCTGCCGTATCGGTGCGGTCGCCATCGATCAGGCAACTGAAGAGTACCCGCAGCAGCAATCCCTGCTTGAATGGCTGGATAACTTCATCGCTGTCTTGCGCGCGAATCTGATCGATTGCAGTGGAGATTTCCGCGGCGACTTCAGGATTGTTCAGAAGGGATTCTAACTGACCGCGGACCGCTGGCTCGACGCTTGTCCATACCTCGCTCAGGCGGGTCAAGACCTCATCTTTGTTTAGCCTTCGCGTGAGGCCGTCAACTCCGTCGGGACGAATACAGTCGATCAGCCCTGAGTGATGCGAAGCTACGCATAGAGCAAGCGCCTCGGACACAAACCTGGCACTCTCTTGGTTCTTCCTATCAAGGCCAGTCGCGATGATCTGTGCACCTGCCGTAGAGTGGTCAATACTGCCTCTGAGCGAAAAGTCTGGTTCCATCTCCATCGCGGGATCGCCCGCCACTCGGCTGATGTACTCCTGAAAGGCGGTGGAGTATTTGCCTAGATCATGTGCAAGGCCGATTAGTGCGCCGGCGTGAGGCATGCCGATCTTCCCGGCAAGCTGCGAGGTGATCGCAGAGACGTTGATCAGGTGGTCCTTGAGAAGCTGCCCATCTCCGAAAGATTTCAAATGAGCGCGAAACGAACTGGCATCCGGCATACTCATAAGCCATCCGACCTGGTGCAAGCACCTGAATGTATCAGTCTTCCGCGAGTTTCCCCTGGAAAACCGCCGTAACCGAAGCATATAGCAGGTCACACCTGCTGTCCGACCAAACTCGGCGGATTTGGCTGCAAATGATTTCAAGGGGATCGCTTAGGAAGCATTCTGCTTGCCCGCGACTTGAGCTGTGCGCGGCATTTTGGAACAACGAGTGGCATGGGCTGATCGTAAACTCGCAGCGCCGCTGCGTTCTTGCGGAGCGTACATTACCCGCCCAGATTCTCTTCTATCTCGTTGCATCTCCAACGAAGGTGTATCTTCGCTGAAGCATCGAAAGCTGGTCGAGCGAATCAGGAGTACATTACCCTTAACCGGTCGGAGGCTATCGAATTAATTCCCAGATACTCGACCGCCCTTTGGCTACGCCTGACGTTGAGCGCAGGATCGAGGCATGCCTATTAAGAACAACGCCCCCTTACCATTTGCGCAGCTTCCCTTTGAGCACCGCGTACTGTTCTACCTCCTGTCGCTTTCAGCATTCGAGTATCACTGTCGCTCACCCCACACTTCGGCTGAGATCCAAGCAGACCTGGCAAGAGTTTGGGATTCCGAGCAACTCTCGCCAGAGGATTTGAAGGATTCGAGACGAATGTCCGAACTCCTGCAGACCCAACTCACCAACTGCGTATCACCGGGACGGCTATCCATTCAGGGAGAGGCGAGCCTCCGTGGAAGGCAGAAATAGAACACCCCTAGCCCATATCAACCGGGCGCCGTCAACCCACGGCGCCCATTCTTAGTCCGAACCCCACCGCCGCCTTCGTATACTGAGAATGTGTCTGAGACTCGTGATAAGCGCCGCCATACGGACCTCGACCTTTTTGTGCTGGCGCTGGTTGACAGCGGGGTTTCGACCCCTTACGAACTCAAGATGACCGCCGGGTTGTCCCCGGGGCTACGATCCCGGTACTTCGGAGGCTCTTGGAATCGCTCTATGTGCTTCCAGGGAAGATTGGGCCGCGCGGCCGCATGAGGCACAAGATTAGTGCGAAGGGCCGGAGATACCTGAAGAGCGCCTGGCGAGCCCTGATCGACAGCGGCCCAAGCGGCGATCTCGATGCCGACCTTCGGGTGGCACTGCTCGCACTCTGGGTCGGCGGTGACCGCAGGCAAGCGACTGACTTCCTTCGTCAATCGGCAGCTCAAAGGCCCGAAACAATCCGCGATGTTGAAGGACCGAAAGGGTTCACGTCATTTCCCCCACTTGCCCTGTGGTATCGGAAGCTGCGCTCAACCTCGGCAGAAGCCCTTATTAAGGGAGCATCCGCCGCGGCGCTTGCAATGGCCAAAGCATTACCCAGAATCCCCTCCCGCAAGAGGAAGCGGAATAGAGGTATACCCAATCAATAGAACCGTGAGCAGGGTGTTCCAAAAGGCCGCTTGGGGTATTTGTCGGTCGGTTCTATCCGCAGGGCTAAATCCAGAACCCCTGACGCCAGCTACCCTTTTTCTAAGCAAGCATTGCATCCCTTGCCGAATGGAATGCTGGCATGCCTTCTACTTTAGTCCAGCGCACACAATCTCACCCGCGATGCCGCACCCGCGGCTGGCCCGTTCTTCGAGTGTTTCGGCATATTTAGACGCGTCTATAGTTCATGTAAGTAATTGATTGTATTAATCATGAGCATCTTTCATAATTCGCACAGGACCATCGTGACGAATGTAGCATATTGGTGATTTGGTCACCCTTTTCAGAATCGTTTGGGAGATGACCCTCATATTATATAGTTAAAACATGGTTGACACTGTACAGACCGATAGGTCAATGGGGCCAATGGAAATATTCCTGATGGCGGCCGTGTCCCGGGGTGGCCTCGATACGCTCTACTCGTTGCAGCGGACCGTCGGCCTGGAGCCCGGAAGCCTCTCCCAGGTCATCAAACGTCTGGTCGCGGCCGGGTTGATGGTCCGAGCGGAAGGGGCCAAGCGAGGTCGCCGCGTTATGGCTCTGACAGACGCAGGGCAGCGATTTCTGAGCGAGGGATGGAAGACCAGTCTGGATCCAAAGAGGGAAGTGGAATCCATAATCCGTAGTACGATAGTCGCCCTTCTGATGGGCGACGTCAGTTCGGCCATGGACTTTCTATTTCAATCCGCTTCCGAGCGTCGACGGCACTCTACGGCTCCGGTTCTTAGGACGGGGCATTCGAAAATGTCTGTGATCGATCTTCACGGCAAATTGCGAGCGGTGTACGAGAGCCGGCGCGCCGAGATGGAGGCAGGTGTCTTGGAGGAGTTTGGAATCTATCTGGCGGATTGGGAGAAAAACCGCCGAGAGTAAGGGCCCCCGGAGATCAAGAAGGTTTCTGAAGGTGCTGATATGCCTTCAGGGCACGCGGACTGGGCGCAGCTGAACCCTGGCATTGTTGATTCGATCCGTGATAACCGCGCTTACTGGAGCCCAACTGGCGAGGGCAAAACACGGCGTGATTCCGAAAGAAAGATCAAATATGGACGTTGTGATTTCTCTCCAAACGACAAAAAGGCGGAGGAGTTCTCCTCCGCTTCGGCGGCCGGCTTAACCGTCCGCCTCGTTTGGAGGAAGTGTTGATACAGATAGAGAATCAGGTCGTGGAGGCACGAAGCCACCTGGAGAGCAACTCGTCACGTAAAGCGAACCGTTCCAACCTAGGCCGCAGGCCGGGACCAGTCCCCTTGCGCAATGGACAGGGTAAGCAGCATCTGAGGGCTGCAAAAGGGAGGCACCTTTCCTCGGCTAGGTTTGTGGAGGTGAGCAAGCATACACTGCCAGAAGGAGATTCTGCACATGCCGGGGATGTAATTTCCATGGCAAAGTCCGTTCCTCAGATGTCGCTTTCCGGTGTGGTGGACGCCATTCTCGAGGTTGGGAATCAACGGAAATTGCTTTTCGGGCAAATGCGTTCGGCATTGGTCTCGGGAAACAACTCTGAGGCGCTCGGATTCGCCAGACAGCTTTGCGGATTGGCAGCGTGAAGGACAGCTATGAAGAAAGTCATCGAACTCATTAGGGTTAGCACCGAGAACCAGGCGGCTAGCGACAGGGCTTCCATTCCGGCTCAGCGGACGGTGAACCGGCGGACCTGTAAGCAGTTCGGGCTGGAAATCGTGCGGTCAATTGAACTCGCGGACGTATCCGGCGCTTCCGTTCTCTTGGCGCCGGAGATTCAGGAGTTGATTCGCCTTATGCAGTCACCGGAGGTTGATGGTGTGGTGGCCCGCGAGTTCAGCCGGCTGATGCGCCCTGAGAACTTCGCTGATTACGCTCTGCTCCAGGCCTTTTCGGACTCCCGGACGGTGCTCTATCTACCCGAGGGCCCGATCGATCTCAACAGCAAGACCGGACGGCTCATGGGGACCATAAGAGCGGCTATCGCTGGGATGGAAAGGACTGAGATCCTGGAGCGGGTCTGGAGCGCCAAGGAAGAGAAACGACGTCGAGGAGAACTAGCTCAAAGCTCGATCGTGCTCCCGTTCGGGGTTGGCTGTGAGGATGGTAGACGGTTCTACTACAAACCTGAGGCGGAGCTCGTGCGGGAGGCTTTTAGGCAGTTCTTGGCGGGGAACCAGAGCTACGCCCAACTCGCGAAAATGGTGGGTGTGACGCCTCGAGGAATGCACACAATCCTCCGCAACCCAATTTGGATGGGCTGGAGAATAATTGACAAAAGGCGAGACCCCTCTGCGGCCGGTAAGTACGCTGGCACGAACGGACGGCAGGTAGACCGGCGGAAGATCGACCGCTCAGCCGAGGAAGTGATCCGAGTCAAGGTTATTGATCAACCTCTAATCACGGAGCAGGAATTCGAGACCGTTCAGAAGATCATGGATCTGAAGGAGGCAAAGCATTGGCGTAGCCGCTCTGACTACGATCATCGATTCACCTATAACGGCTTTCTGACATGTTCTCTCTGCGGAGAGATCATCCACACCGCCTTTGCTCGGCGCGACTACTACGCATGCAAAGGTCGGCGTACTGACCACACCTGCCAGTCAAAGTATATGGACCGCAGACGGCTTGAAGCCGAATTGGATGGTCTCTTTGCCAAGCGGCTGACAACCCCGGGCTTCCTTGAGGGCTGCTTGAACCATTTGCGGGAGCGAACTAAACAGAGTCAATCTGAAGCCGAATCTGAGAGGCTAATGGCCGAAATCGACACGCTCCGCCGGAAGCGTGAACGGGTGATTGATGGTTTCATTGAAGGTGTGATCGAAATCCACGATCGAGATAGGCGCCTTTTCAGCATTGATGATCGCATCCGGGCTGTTCAGGGTACCTTACGTCGACACGGAGGGAACATCTCTCCGGATTTCGATCAGCTGATCGCGGCGTTTACCCCACTGGCCGAATGGGAATTCTGGACGAGAGACCAGAAACGACGAATTCTGGCGTCTCTGGTACCGGATATCCGAGTGGCCGACTATAAAGTTGAGTCTCTAGGACTAAGCTTTGGCATTTTCAGCAATGAGAATACCCATACGGGGAGGGATTCATGGCCGCTGCCAGCATGAACCGCGCAGGAAAACTGAGCGACATGGAAGCGCGCGCTATGGTGACTGTGTGATCTTCGAGCGGCTGGCGCATCACTTCGAGCACGTTGCGGGGAAACTCCGGCAACTCGTCGAGAAAAAGCAGACCATTATGAGCGAGCGACACTTCGCCCGGCCTCGGCACAATGCCGCCGCCGATTAGGCCCGCGTCAGAGATAGTGTGGTGCGGCGAACGGAAGGGCCGCTGCGTCACCAGGCCGGCCGCTGCATCCAGCACTCCGGCCACCGAGTGGATCTTGGTTGTTTCCAGCGCCTCTTCAAATGTCAGCGGCGCCAGGATCGAAGGCAGCCGCTTGGCCAGCATGGTCTTGCCTGAGCCGGGCGGCCCGATCATCAAGATGTTATGGCTTCCGGCCGCGGCCACCTCCAGCGCGCGCTTGGCAGTTTGCTGCCCGCGCACATCGCAAAAGTCCACGGAGAAGTGCTGAAGTTCGCCCAATAATTCTTCCGTTGACACGCGGAAGGGTTCTCGCTGGATGACGCCCACCACCGCCGTGTTCAGCAATTCCAGGACGTCAGTAAGCGACGAGACGGGGTAGACGTTGACGCCCTCGACGACGGCGGCCTCGGCAGCGTTAGCCGTGGGCAGAATCAGGTTGGCGATATTCTTCTCGCGCGCCATGATGGCCACCGGCAACATGCCGGGCACTGGGCGCACGCTTCCGTCAAGCCCCAGTTCGCCAACCAGCAGAAAGCGGCTGAGGTCCTGGGTCCGCAGCGCGCCATAGGCGCCCAGGATGCCCACGGCGATGGGCAGATCGAAACCCGAGCCTTCTTTCTTCAGGTCCGCGGGCGCCAGGTTGATGGTGATGTGCGTGGGCGGAATCGTGTAGCCGGAGTTCTTGATGGCCGCGCGCACGCGGTCGCGGCTTTCGCGGACCGCTGCATCAGGCAGGCCAACGGTATGAAAAACGTCCTTCTCTGCAACTACGCCGCTGTAGTCCACTTCGACATCGATAAGGTTGGCATCGATTCCGTAGACCGCAGCGCTATGAGCTTTAAAGAGCATGGCGGAAGGTTACCAGATGCGGGGGTCAGGGATCAGGGGGCAGGGATCAGAAGTCAAGGACAGAGGCAGAAACGGCCTTCACTACTTATTAGCGAACAGTTCAGAAGCCCGGATCTGGAACTGTCACCTTCCGAACACCGAATACTGTACCTTGTGGTTTGCGGCTGATGTCCAAGCACAATTCCACCAGGGCCTTTGCCTGATCCCTGACCCCTGATCCCTGATCCCTGATCCCTGCTTCACGTACAATCACATCCGTGACCACGAGTCTCTTCGACCTCTACAAAATCGGTGTTGGCCCATCCAGTTCCCACACCATGGGTCCCATGCGCGCGGCCTGCCGTTTCGCCCGAGAACTGGGGACGCGCGGACTGCTCCATCGCGTCGAGCGCGTGCAGGTGGAACTATACGGCTCGTTGGCACTGACCGGGCTGCCACGCCACCGACCGCGCCGTGCTCCTGGGCTTGGCAGGCAACGAGCCCTCCAGCATCGACCCGGCGGCCATTGAAGCCACGGTCGCAGCCATTCGTCAGGCAAGGCGCATCGATCTGGCCGGCACGCGGTCGATTCAGTTCGATGAGTCGCGCGACCTTCTCTTCCACCGCGACATCATGTTTCCTCCAGGCGCGGCCACGCAGCATCCTAACGGCTTGCGGCTCACGGCGTATGACGCAGCCGACGCGATTCTCGACCAGCGCACATTCTTTTCCATCGGCGGCGGATTCATCGTCGAAGACGGCGTTGACTCTTCTGACAATAAGCAGCAGACCGACATTCCGTTTCCCTTTCATAGCGCTGCGGAACTGTTGTCGTTGGCAAATGTCAACGGACTCTCTATTAGCCAGTTGATGCTGGAGAACGAGTGCGCCCTCATTCCACGCGATTCTGGCCAGTCTCCGGCTGAAGTGGTGCGGCAACGAATTGAGAGCATCTGGCAGGTCATGCAGGGTTGCGTCGAGCGTGGCATCGCGGCCGAAGGCATTTTACCCGGCGGCTTGCGGAGCGGCTGCGCGAAAAAGAAGCCGATGGCGTCAGCGGCGACCCGCTGGCGCCCCTTGATTGGTTAACGGTGTGGGCCATGGCGGTGAACGAAGAGAACGCTGCGGGCGGCCGCGTGGTCACTGCGCCCACCAACGGCGCGGCAGGAGGGGTTCCCGCCGTGGCGCCTTACTATCAGCGCCTCACGACAGGCGCGGACTCCGAAGGCGTCTTGCGATTCTTTCTGACTTCGGCGGCCATCGGCATCCTCTATAAGGAGAATGCGTCCATCAGCGGTGCTGAAGTTGGATGCCAGGGCGAAGTGGGCGTGGCCTGCTCCATGGCCGCAGGCGGGTTGACCGCCGCACTCGGCGGAACCAATGGACAAATAGAACACGCCGCCGAGATTGCCATGGAACACAACCTGGGCATGACCTGCGACCCCATAGGCGGCCTGGTGCAGATCCCCTGCATTGAGCGCAATGCTATGGGCGCGGCCAAGGCGGTGCACGCGTCGCGCATTGCGTTAAGCGAGCAGGAGGAGCACAAGGTCTCGCTCGACCAGGTCATCCGCACCATGTACCTCACAGGTCTTGATATGCAATCGCGCTACAAGGAAACCAGCCTTGCCGGGCTTGCGTTGAATGTCATTGAGTGTTGAGTTCCATGCCTCATAATGCTCAACACGCGGCGTCGATTTCGAATTTGCAATTTTGTTTACGAGCCAACATAAAAAAATTGTTGCCTATTTTTCCACCGCATTGTCGTTTTTCTCTTGACACTGTTGATTGATAAATCTATACATTCTTCAACTGCAATTTATTGATTGCAGAATCGACGCAAACCGTCGAAAGGGAGAATAGGCAAATGGCAACCAAGAAGGCAGCTAAGAAAGCCCCCGCGAAGAAGGCCGCAAAGAAGGCCGCAAAGAAGAAGTAGTAGCGGGCAATCCAACCAAAAAGGCAACACTTCTGGGGGCGCTTCAAGCGCCCCCTTAGTGTTTCTGGGCCTTCAACTTTTTTTGAGAAGGAATAGACTGGTAATCGCGGAGAACGCCGCGGAGAAGCCTGTGACACGCCGCCGCTGGATTGCCGAACATTGGGATGAGGCCACCGCCACCATAGCAGGCGCGCAGGCCGAGCACATGGCACGCGTGCTGCGCGCCCAACCGGGGATGGAGGCCGATGTAGTGGCCGGGGGCCACGTCTTCCATGCACAGGTGGCCGCGATCTCGACCCATGAGGTCCGCTTCAACCTGATCGCCGAGCTTGAGGCCGACCCAGCGCTCCCCGTCACGCTGGTGCTCTCTGTTTTCAAATTAGATCACATGGAATGGGCAATCGAGAAAGCCACCGAACTGGGCGCAGCCGCTATTGCGCCGGTCATCGCGCGCCGGACTGAGAAACATCTGGCTCTGGCCGCCGACAAGCGTGCTGAGCGTTGGCGGCGCATCGTGCATGAAGCGGCCCAGCAATCGCGCCGCTCGGATGTTCCAATGCTGCACGATCCGGCGCCTTTGGCAGCACGCGTGCGTGCAGCATCGTCTGCCACGCGCATCGTGCTCGCCGAGCAGGAGCGCACCACTACGCTTCATCACGCATTGGACGAAGCCATCGCTGCAGCCGGGACCGAGATGCCCACTCTCGAGATCGCAATCGGACCCGAAGGTGGCTGGGCGCCAGAGGAAGAAGCGCTCTTCGACGCCAATGGTTGGCGGGCTACATCTCTGGGCCCGCGCATCCTCCGCGCTGAGACGGCGGCTATTGCGGCAATGGCCGTGGTGGCTTCATGTTTGGAATAGCGGACGGCTGCTCCCGCGTTACAGCGACACTCCACGCTTCCAAGGAATGAAATCGTTCTGCCCCAGCAACTCAGCCTTGGTGAAGCGCTCCCCGCTCGCCACTTCGATGGAGAGCTCCAGAAGCTTCTCCGCGCACCCCGCAATCGTAGCCTCGCCGGTGACGATGGGGCCGGCATCGAAGTCGATGATGTCGCTCATGCGGCTGACGAGCGTCGAGTTGGTCGCGATCTTGACCACCGGGGCAACGGGATTGCCGGTGGGTGTGCCCAGGCCGGTGGTAAAGAGCACAAGGCTCGCGCCCGCGCCCACCTGCGCCGTTACGCACTCCACGTCGTTGCCCGGCGTGCATTGCAGGTTGAGTCCCGGCGTACGGGCATACTGCGGATAGTCCAGGACATCTTGAATCAGGGATACGCCGCCCTTGCGCGCCGCGCCAGCGGACTTCATGGCGTCCGTCGTTAGCCCGTCCGCAATGTTGCCCGGCGAGGGATTCGCCTCGAAGCCCGACTGTACCGCCCGCGCCCGCTCATGGTAAATGTGCATCAGGTCAAAGAACTTCTGCGCCAGTTCATCAGTGGTGCAGCGGTTGATCAGTTCCTGCTCAACGCCGTGCAACTCGGGGAATTCCGAGAGCAGCGTCTTGCCGCCCGCGCCCACTACGAGATCAGAAACGTATCCCACTGCCGGATTGGCCGAGATGCCGCTGAACCCGTCCGACCCTCCGCATTTCAATCCCACGGTCAAAGCCGAGAGCGGTGCAGGCGTCCTGGCAATGCGGTCCGCCTGTGACAACGCGGCAAAGGTTTCATCCAGCGCCTGGCCCATCAATGCCGACTCGCGCCCGGACTTTTGCTGATCGAAGACCAGCACCGGTTTGTGCATCTCGGGATCGCGCGCCTGCAACTCGTCCATCAGCATCCCGGCCTGCGCATTCTGGCAACCCAGGCTCAGTACCGTTGCCCCTGCCACGTTGGGGTGGTGAATGTACCCGGCCAGCAGACCGCACAGCGCCTGCGCATCCTGCCGCGTCCCCCCGCACCCGCCCTGGTGAGTAAGAAAGCGAATGCCGTCGAGGTTGGGGAAGACCCGCTCCGTATCATCCGCCGTTTGCCCCATCCGTGTCCGCGGCGAATCTGTTGTTGAAAGGATGTGAGACCACGCATCCGGCTCGCCACCGATCCGGCGTTGCTCCACCAGCCGCCGCACATGCTGCCGATATTCCGACTGGCTGGCGTAACCCAGTTCCTCTTCCAGAGCTTCCTTCATCCGCTCGACGTTGCGGTTTTCGCAAAACACCAGCGGCACCACCAGCCAGTAATTGCGGGTGCCCACCTGGCCGTCCGCGCGATGGAAACCATTAAAGGTGCGCCCGCGCCAGGCCGACGCATCTGGCACGTGAAACTCCACCGGCTTCCGTGCAGCCGTATAAGCCCCGGCGCGATGCCGCACGTTGCGCGGCGTCAGCAGCCCTCCGTGCGGGATAGCCTCAACCGCCTCGCCCACCACCATGCCATAGAGAAAGACCAGGTCGCCCGGCGAAAGCGCGACAAGCGCCATCTTGTGCTTGGCAGGAATTGCCTGAGTAACCTGACAGGTTGAAGCGCCATAATGCGCCACATCACCGGGATGAAGCGGCGCAAGCGCCACTAGGACGTTGTCGCGAGGGTCGAGTTGCAGAACGGCTTCCGGCATGAGGGCTTTTCCCTTGAGAATTGTGCGGCCGGCGCTCGGCCTGGTCCCAGCCAGAATACAACCTGGGGGCGCAACCGGTCCGTCACCGTCTCTCGTCCAGGCAAGGGTCCAGAGCCGGCCGCGGAAATCTCTCTGTGAACGTCGCCGCGGTGGTTTACCATGACCGCGCGAAGTTTTTCATCCGCAAGCCCGGTCCAGACCGGGGCACAGTTGTTCAAGGAGGGTTTATGAAAGTTCACTTTCTGACAAGCCTCAAAGGCCGAGGCCTGATCTGGTTGCTGATGTTGCCTGCACTCCTGCTGGGAAGTTGCAAGGACACTAAAGTGGAGCAAGCACCGAAGCTCACCATTAACTGGGACAAGACCACCGTCGTCTCCAATTCCGTTCCGACGCTGCAGGTGGTGGTCAACCCGCCTCTGAGGCCCGGCGAGCCGATGGGCATTGCTGCCTATAAAGCCGTGAAAGATCTTGGCGCCGACTATGTACGCTACGTTCCGTGGCTGCCCTATCCCAAGCTGGGTGTGGCAGAACTTGAACCGCCCACCGCGCAGAAGACCAGCTGGGACTTCACGCTCATCGATCCCATGACCAAGGATTTTCTGGCCGCGACCGATGGCCATCCCACGGTGATGAACTTCAGCACCATCCCAACGTGGCTATTCAAGACTGACAAGCCCTCAACCTACCCCGCCGATCCCAACCAGGTCACCTGGGACTACACCCAAGGCACCGAGCTGCGCGACCCCACGGGAAAAGAGCTTGGCGACTACTACAACCGCCTCGTCAGTTGGTATGTCAACGGCGGCTTTACCGATGAAAACGGCGTGCGCCACGAGTCCGGCTACCACTACAAATTTCCAGTTTGGGAAGTGCTCAACGAGGTCGACTTCGAGCACTCCATGACTCCCGAACAGTACACCGCGCGCTACGACGCCATTGTCGAAGGCATCCGGAGCGCCAGCCCGGAGACGAAATTCATGGGCACGGCTCTGGCCATGCCGCGCGATAACCCTCGCATGTTCGAGTATTTCCTCAATCCGGCCAACCACAAGCCGGGCATTCCGCTGGACTACATCTCGTACCACTTCTACGCCAGCCCCGGGGCTTCGCAGACCATTGAAGACTGGCAGTACACCTTCTTCGACCAGGCCGATGGATTCCTCACCGGCGTGAAGTTCATCGAGGGTATCCGCAAGCGGCTCTCACCCCTGACCAAAACCGACACCGATGAGCTCGGAGTCATTCTGCCTACCGACAACACTCCCGCGGACAAGGTGGCGCCGCCGACAGCCTATTGGAACCTGGCCGGATCGCTCTACGCCTATCTCTTCATCGAACTATCTCGCCAGCAGATCGACATCATCGGCGAGTCGCAGTTGATCGGCTATCCCACGCAGTTTCCAAGCGTGAGCATGGTCAATTGGCAGAACAATCAGCCTAACGCCCGCTTCTGGGTACTCAAACTGATCAAGGACTCCTTCCACCAGGGCGACAAACTGGTCGAGACCAAGATCGACTCCGGCGATTTGGCGGCGCAAGCATTCGACACACCCACTGGCCGCAAACTGCTGCTGCTGAACAAGCGCAATCGTGAAGTGGAGATCGCATTACCCGATGCGGACAAAGCCAGCGCTCTTACTGTCGACTGGCAAACCGGCGATGGCCCGGCGCGCGCCGAAAAGCCCACAGCCGGAAAACTGAAGCTTTCACCCTTTGCCGTAACGGTGGTGAACTGGTAACCATGAATCCGAAAAGTGAATCTGCTGAAAGCAAGCCTCTGAAGCGGTACGCGTTTATTCTGCGCCTGAACCCTGGCGTGGCCGAGGCCTACGAGAAGACGCACCGCGAAGTATGGCCTGAGATGCTGGCCCTGCTCAAGAGCGTGGGCATCAGCGAGTACTCCATCTACCGCCGCGATGAGCTTCTCATCCTGGCACTGCGTTGCGCTGACTTTGAGGCCTCATGGAGCCAGCTCGACAATCACCCGGTGAACCTGCGCTGGCAGAAAGCCATGGCGCCACTTTTTGCGCCGCATGAAGGCCTTCGACCCGGCGAGCGGTTTCCAATGATGGAAGAGGTCTTCTATCTGCCTTGAATTGGGGCGTGATTCGGACTGGGCGTTAGGGCCGCCTTCAAACTGAAGGCGGCCAGCGCCAGGGCAGCGATGGTGTGCCACAGCGGCCTGAAGTCAAACACATTGCCGATCAGCACGCCGAATGTAAACGCCGACGCGGCGCACGCCAGGCTGCCTGCAAACGCAATCCAGGCCAGCGGCCGGTCGTTGGTGCGCCCGGAGCGAAGAAGGTTGATGGCCGCAACCAGGATTGTGAGCACCGTGACGGAGAGTGACCAGAGCATGGTGATTGGTTCGTGCTTATATTCCAGGTACGAACCGAGCCCGTGCCCAATGCCTCCAAGGATAAGAATCACGGCAAAGATTCGATCGACAATCTTCACCTGACCTCTCTCGATTCAGACCTACAGGTGAGCGTAGTGCAATAGCAAGCCCGCCAGCGCTCCGCCCAAAAGCGGACCAACGATGGGAATGGGAGCATAGCTCCAGTTCGACCCGCCTTTGCCCGGAATCGGCAAAAGCGCATGAATCAGCCGCGGACCCAGGTCGCGCGCCGGGTTGATCGCGTAGCCTGTCGTCCCGCCCAGCGAGAGCCCGATGCCCCACACCACGCTGGCTACCAGCCACGGCCCCAGGCCCGCTGCGGGACCGGTTGCCGACACTCCATGCGAGCCGATGGCAAAGGCCACCACCACCAGCACCGCCGTGCCCAGCGCTTCATTGAGAATGTTGATGGGCGGGTTGCGCACCGCGCCATTGGTGCAGAAGATGCCCAGCTTGGCCGCCGGGTCGGGCGTCAGCTTCCAGTGCGACGCATAGTGCGTGACCACCAACGCAGCTCCGCACATGGCTCCAAGCAACTGAGCCGAGCACATGCTTAGCATCTGCGAATAGTCGCCGGTGTTTACCGCGACAGCCAGCGTGATGGCGGGGTTCAGGTGTGCGCCCGGACTGCCGAAGGCCTGCGCCACCAGCACGCCGCACAGCACGCCCAGCGCCCACCCGGTGGTAATCGCCAGCCAGCCTCCATC
>OCZT010003900.1_pt1 | contig 15203 bp, 15 predicted proteins | sample 1539031 | NCBI WGS metagenome assembly OCZT01 (sample SAMEA3539308, study PRJEB22396) | soil metagenome | biome: tundra; feature: field; material: soil | place: USA | collected 2010-05 | depth 0.15 m
GCGCGAGATCTTCGCTGCGGTTGAGGCTGCCGGTCGCGCTGTAAGCGAGCGAGCAAATGAGCGACTGGTGGCGCGCGACGATTTGTCCGAACGCTCCGCGGTCTCCTGCGAGGCTCGCGTTGACAAGGTCGGTATCGTTGGGCGCCGGGGCAGACACTGAGATGGGGTTGATCGGCATCATAGCATTCTCTTAGTGGCAATACTGGCCTGATCGGTGACATTATTTCGCACAGGAAAGTATTTCCCTGGTTAAGCGCGGCTACGAGCGGTGGTTCCTCCGAGTCCCAAAAGCCAGCCTCCGAGAAACCGCGCCGCTCGTGCGATCTGATGCACGAACCGGGCAGCGTCTGTCCGCGATCCGCGGTTGATAGAACGCCAAAAAAACACCGGACCCAACTTGGCTGCGCGGCGATGGTCAGCGCTACCTTCGGGCCAAATTGGCGCGTCCCAAATTGGACCATATCTGCAACAGGCTCGCCGCAAGTGGCAGACCGGGGTAGGGTGGTTATCCCAATTCGACCCCCGATTTTGAAACGCTCGATTCCCCCACCTTGCCCGCGTGCATGGTGCCGGCCCGCGTGTCGCTGCTGACTTCAGCCGCGGGGCGCCGCTCCGGCCCCAGCATACCACACAGCCATAAACGGTGCGTTCGCGGGGCGGAGATGGTCGACTGGTTCGACGAAACGCACGGTCTGCCGTTCGCGGGCGTGCTGATCGAGTGCAAGCCATGAACGCCGACCTACGACAAGCGCGCGACCGCGGTGACGCATGCATCAATTCGCACTCTGATTTCGTTCTGTTCGGGAAAGCCCTGAAGGTCTTTCCACCGCCCTCGCCAAAATTCCAAGAGCGCGACGTTGGCCTGCAATTCGATCAGGCGCTCCGTGGCGATTGCCTGCCGAATGGTAGCCGCGAGGAGCCGGTCTTGTTCAATTTTCTGTTCCTCACCCGATTCTCTATCATGCCAAAGCGCGGCGACGAGTCCGACGAACGCAAGGCCCGTGAAGAGCGTATTGAGCACGTTGAATTTGTCGCCGAATGCGCCCCATTTTTCGACCGTGTGACCAAGGGTGATATTGCAAAACAGCGCGCACATAACGCTGACGCCGAGGAACCCGAACAGCAGGATTTTGGAGGACGTTTTCATTCCGTCGGGAACGCTAGGCACGGCGAGCGAAGAGCGGCAAGCCGCATGGAAGCCCTCGCGTCATGAACGCCGAGCAGGCCAACCTCTATTTCTTTTCGAGGAGCTTGGAATGGAAGCGATTCGAGGACGTCGTCGCCGCGTATTCGCGGGAACTAGGTTACGAGGCGAAAACCACCCGCATCGGCGCCGACGGCGGCGTCGATGTGCAACTCTTCCAGAATGGGCAATCCCAACCGGTCATGATCATCCAGTGCAAAGCGTGGGATGCTTACAAAGTCGGCGTAAAACCGGTGCGCGAACTGTTCGGCGTCATGGCGGCGGACAAAGTCGCCAATGGAGCCTTCTTCACCACTGGCGACTTTACCGCCGAAGCCGAGGACTGGGCCCGCGACAAGAACATCGACCTGGTCAACGGTCGGGAATTCATCAGTCGAATCGGTCAACTGCCCGCCACCACGCCGCAATCGCTCCTCCGCGTGGCGACCGAGGGCGACTTTACCACCCCGACGTGTCCGAGCTGTGGGATAAAAATGGTGGTGCGCGTCGCCAGCAAGGGACGTTCCGAAGGGAATCGTTTTTGGGGTTGTCCTAACTTTCCGCGCGGCTGCAAACAGACCTTCAAAATTTCCTAAGGGCGCCGGGCGGGTTGGCCAATGCAAGATCACTCATCTGCCGGTAACGGTGGCCACGGCCGGGCGAGCGGCGTCCGTCGGCGGCAATTCGTTCGACGTTGCCGATATCTTCGATGGCAATGCTGCCCCCTCCGCACCATGGTCCCAGCGAAACCGACAGGAATGAATTGCCCACCGATTCGCCGTCGGTGTCTCAGTCCGAGATTGCTAAACACCCTCATTCGACGTTTGGTGTTTTCCACAAAATATGAAGCCCGAAGACCAGCCCAAGCCGAACCCAGACAAGTTCGAATACTTCGTCGACGGCGATAAATATCTCTCAGACGTCTCAGGCGTCACCGGAGCAATCATCAAGTCACGTCTGCCTGAGCCCAAGAGAACCTATGCCCTCTACGAAGAGGGTCACGCCAACGAACCGGACAAGCTCATCAACGATGACACCAGTGTCACGCTGACAAAGGACAAAGGTCCAAAACGGTTCTATACGGTGCCGCCCGCCAGTTTTGGTTGAGCATGCCCCCGCTTCAGGATCAGTTTAAGATCTTAGAGGGAGATCAGCCAAACGCCAAATTGGACCGCTTGCCCGATGGTTCGCATCTCATCTCGATTCGCGATTTTCCGCTGCCTGAAGGTTGGTCCAAGAAATCGATAGAGCTCAAATTCTTGGCGCCGGTTGGCTTTCCGTTCGCGCCGCCAGATTGTTTTTGGACTGATCCAGATCTGAGAATTGCCGGGGGCGGGGTTCCGCAGAGCACAGGCAACAATCCGCTTCCTCACAGCACATCCACTCACTTGTGGTTCTCGTGGCACGTCAGCACTTGGAATCCAAACGTCGATAATTTGCTCACATTTCTGCATGTCATTGAGCAAAGGCTCCGAAGTGCCCGATGAGCCGCTTGGTATTAACTGCAGAGCGCCTCCTACGCATCCGTCAATCCCTGCTCGGATCTAAACAAGAAACATGTGCTGTCTTGTTGGGTCGCGCTGTGGAAGTGGACGGACATCTAGCACGGATTGTCGTTAGGGAAACGCTCAATGTTCCAGACGATGCCTACCTTGAAAGATCCGCCATTCGGGCTCTGCTGCGTCCCGAGTTTGTAGCTGAAGTTGCAACCCGCATTTCCGAGCCAGGAGAGGGATTGGTTTTCGTGCATTCGCATCCGTTTGAATTGAATGACTTCTCAGCCATTGATGATGAGGGCGAAAAGCCGTTGGTCGACTTTTTGACCAGGCGCCATCCTGCGTCACGGTCGGCAGCGCTCTTAGTTACACCCACCGGTGTGAGAGCTAGGGAACTCGGGACCGAGCGCGGCCTACGAGTTATTGCACCGGGCCCCGAAAGCATTTGGACCGAGATCTCGACCCAAGAATCGCTCGACTTGCGCCACGACCGGCAGATTCGCGCATTTGGGAATTCCGGCCAACGACGACTGGAAGAGATTCGCGTCGGGATCGTCGGCTTAGGGGGAACCGGCTCAGTCGTTTGTGAACAACTGGCCCACCTGGGGATTCAGGATTTCTTGCTTGTGGACCCTGATCAAGTTGAAGAAAGCAATCTCAACCGCTTAGTAGGGGCCACCAGTTCGGATCTCGGAGTTTCAAAAGTTGCGGTCGCAGAGCGCATGATTCAGCGCATTCGCCCATCGAGTCGGGTCTCGATCAGAATTGATAGTGTTTTGAAGGCGAAGGTCGCGAGGGACCTCGCGGACGTCGATTTTCTGTTCTGTTGCACGGATTCGCACGGAAGCCGTGCGGTCCTGAATCAGTTCGCATACCAGTATCTTGTGCCGACCATCGACATGGGCGTCGCAATCACGGTCGAAAAGGGGGCCGTGACTAATATCGTCGGGAGAACTCAGCTTCTCACCCCAGGATTAGCGTGCCTCACCTGCGCGAACCTTCTCAATCCGGAACAGGTGCGTCGCGATCTTCTGACCGATTTTCAGCGTCAGGCCGATCCCTACATCATTGGCGATGCCGAGCCTGCTCCTGCGGTCATTTCAATTAACAGCACGATGGCTTCTCTGGCGGTGACGATGTTTCTCAGCGTCGTCACTGGCATTCCGAGCACGGCCAGGATGCTGAACTATAATGCCATCACGGGAGTAGTTCGACCGGCCATATGCACGCCCCATCCCTCGTGCATCGTGTGCTCATCGCGCGGTGCGCTTGCACGCGGAGATGAGTGGCCTCTGCCAGCGCGACAGGAGTAGGCTATGGGCCCAGTCGACCGGACCCTCGTTGTCGTTGTCGGAACCGAGAAGGTCGACACCAAGCCATTTGACGAGCGACGGCTCGCACTTCATCACGCGTCTCCCACCGACGAACTGGCGAAGCTGTTCCAATTTGCGAGGGCGCTGGTCGTCTCCGAGAGGGAGGGTGACTTGGCAAAGATTCACGCCTCTTTTCGGAACTCGGTCACCCTCGCCGAGCAACATGGGCTCGCGATAATCGTGCTTGTGCAGACCGAGGAGGAATCGGTGATGGTTGATCAGATCGCTGCTCAGTATCGAAATCACGAACGCGACGATTGGGCTGTAAAAGTGATCCGTCGCGATCAGTTGGCGGATGCGGCCGAACGGGCTGCACGCGCCCATGTCGGGCCGCAGCAAACAGAGATTCCGAAGATCGTTGCTCCGTCGGGATGTCGTCTCGACGAGGAGCAAGTTATCCTACTTCAGCGCGCCTTCTACGACTGCAGCCAGATTCGCCTTGAGGCGCTCGCGGGAGGCAAGGCGTCCGATGCGGTATTCCGCGCGCACGCGTTTTGTCCGAGCTCCATCGGGCCCCGCCCTCTGCCTTTTTTTGTGAAATTTGGGAAGCCAGGGACAATCGAGGAGGAACGTCAAAACTACAGCCTTTACGCGGAACCTTACATCCCGTTCGGGTTCCGACCAAACTTGGATCGGCGGCGCTGCGTTCGCGGAGCGAAGTCGTCGGCGCTAGTGGGCAATTTTGTTGAAGATGCTGTTCCGCTGCTCGAGCACCTCAGGACTAGGGCGGGAGACGGTGTTTTGTTTTCCCTTTTTGCGACGACACTCCGGGGCCTTCGAAACCAACCGTTCTGCGCCGACTCGGCAAAAAAGAAGACTGGGCACCTGGCCAAATTCATCACACTTCGCATCCATGGTGAATACGCCCCCGCCGAGATCGAGCCTAGAGTGTTTCTACGGGCGAAGGAATTGGGGCTTAAAGCAGACAATCCCGCCGCAATGGAAGCCAAGCTCTGCAAAAGCGCTGAAAACTTGCCAACGTGGTGGGGGCCGATTCATGGCGATCTGCACGCAGGCAACGTCATGGTGAGAGGGACTGAGGCCATCTTGATCGATTTTGGATCTGTGATCAACGGGCCGCTCACTGGCGACCTCGCGGCACTCGAGGTGAGTCTGATTTTCGGCGCGGAACTAGGTAGCGAATGGGAGTCATGGGAAGCTTGGATGAAATTGGTCGCGGGGTGTTACGAGACATTGCCGGAGGTGAAACCGCCTGTTCCTGAAGTCGACTCTTCCACATTCTCTTGGATTCGCCGCGCGATTCGGGAATTGCGCCACATTCATGTCGGGTGCGATTGTCACAAAGGAGAATCTGAAGCGATTCTCGCCACCTATCTGATGCGTTTTGCTCGACTACTCAGAGGGGACGACCTCAAGCGAGCCAGCTATGTGAGAGAATCCCAGCACGCGTTTGCGCTAGTTGTCGCGGAGAAAATAATCGATTCGCTTCAGCCATGACCACTCGCGCTCAAAGCATCAACTTCCTGGGTACAGTGGAGACCGCGTCGGCAGGCAGCGAACGCGTCAAACGGCCTGGTGACACCGTGCTCGTTGAGCGCGGGACACCACGCTTGCTGCAGATGAAATGCCCCTGCGGATGCGGCGACACACTTACCATCAATCTGGACAAGCGATCCGGCCCGGCATGGCGGATTTACTGGCGCCGTGGAAAACTGACTCTCTTTCCCTCCTACTGGCGGGATACAAAATGCGGTTCCCATTTTATCGTCTGGAACAGCCAAATCTACTGGTGCGATTGGGAGGATGAAAACGACGAGCTGTGGAAGCGAACGAGCGACATAGAGGATAAAGTCGTCGCGGTCTTACCTACGGCATTCACTTCATATGAGGTTATCGCCGATCAACTCGGCGAGTTACCTTGGGACGTCTTGAGAGCATGCCAAAACTTGGTTAGGAAACAGATCGCCGTGTCGAACGGGCCGTGGCACAAAGGGGAATTTAAGCGGGTCCGATCCTAGCGAGCGCACCCGACCTTGCCGCGCTCCAATGGCGGCGGTGCTTGTTGCGGGCGTCGCACACGCCGGCGCCGAGGTGCGAGCCCACCTTTTATCGGCGAAACGGTGTTATTGGGCCAGAGCGCCGAGTAGTCATGGACGCAAAAAATCAGTTGGTCGCACTCTTAATCTGCGCCGTGATTCCAGTTTGGTCAAACCAGTGCCGAGACAAGATTTTGCGAGCGGCCGCGGCATCACTCCGCTTGACAATGATGCTGTCATGCACCGGCAGGACCTTGATGTTCCGCTGGGCGCATTCGGCGCAAGCGCCGCCGATGACAATCGCCGCCTCTTTGGTCTGCATCAGGATGGGCAGTTTGTCGTTCCCGCCTTTTTTGTTGGCGGCCATGATCGACTCCAGGATCGGGTAGCGCCGCTTGAACGCGGGCAACAGTTTATACTTCTTACGGCTATAGTAGCTGCCGTAAGCGATCTGATTGAAAAACTCCGTCTTGGCCCGGTCGCGATCCCAGCTCTCGCGGGCGTCCTCGGCGAAGCGCTCATAAAATCTGCCGCTTTGAACATCGGCCAAGTAGGCCTTACGCTCGTCGCAGCCGTCAGGATAGAGGGTCGCGAGCAACGTCGGCTGGCTCGCCGCGAGGTCCAACTCCAGGGTTTTCTTGCCATCCAACCGGATCTGGCGGCGCAGAACCTTGGGAAGATTCGCGATAGAGTAGTAGATACGCCCTGACTTTGGGCAGCGACGGAAGTGCAGACGGTGGGCGGCGACGTTTTCGAGATGGTTTGACGCCCGATGGCGTGCGTCGTCCGTTTTGAACGGATGGTTTGATAGGATTTGAGCGGCATCGGGCGCGAAGGACACGGATTGGTAGGAGCGGACGATCCACCGATGCTCGCGCCTTTTCATGGTGGCATAGGTGGCCCTCCGCGAGTGCTTCTCGATCCGTGACTCGAGTGAGGGCCAATCCTCCTGCACCGCTTCGGCTCCCGTCCGAAATTGTTTTCGCAACCGGTATTGTTTGGACTTGGGTTCAACGTCCAACTCTGCCGCCAGGCCCGCCGAAATGTAGCTCCCGCGGAGACACTCGGCTGATTGTCCTTTTACCTCGACGGCGTTGATTTCGCGCAAGAGGCGGAGCATTCGGCCGTAGAACTTGGTGGTAACGACCTTCCGGAGTGCCTTGGAGCCAAGAGGGTGGAACTCGTTCTGCACAGTGCTTCCATCCGCCCTCTCCGTCGACTTGATGTAAAGCATTGAGCAGAACCAAAGGCAGTAGCGGGCGAGCGCGCGGCTCTCTGCGGCGGCCGAGATTTTTTGCCTTAGGTCAGGGTTGACGAAGATGGTCATGGTGCGCGTCGCGCGCGTTTTTTTTGTTTTTTTTCGGGCGAAAAAGTGGACTTCCTCTCTCTTCCTTCCTCCCCACCCAGCATACCACCGTCTATCCGTCCGGCAGGCAAGCTCCCCATATGTGGTCACCTTTTTCCGTCCTCTGAATCGACCGTCGGACGGATGGTCGGAGCCCGCGAGCAGAGCGATGCGGGCGTTGCCCTTGGCCCTTGGCCCAATGAGGCCGGCCGTCGAGGCTCCAATTCTGATCGGGCGGTTCGAGGAGCGCTTTCGGCCGAGAATCCGTCGAATGACTAAGCGACGGGGCGCGCGCCGTGGTGAGGCTGAGGGGCGCGAGGGAGCGAGTAGAACAGACTGCTGGTTTTGTGATCTTCACGAGGGAGGAGACCGCACGCGAAAGGGCTTGATTGGAGGGTGACGGGGAGGGTGGCGGCGGTCACGGTGGCAGCTCTGGCCACATGAAAAACGTCCTGCTCAGCGTCGCCGACCTTCATTTTAAGAAGCCGCACTATGCGTGGCTCGCGGCCCAGGCCCAGACCGGGAAATACGATGCCATTGTGATCGCCGGGGATTTTCTGGACATGTTCTGCGGGGCGGCCACGGACCTGCCGCGGCAGGCCGCGTGGGTGCTCGACTGGCTCGCGAAGTTTCCCACGGACCGCGCCCCGTTGTTTTGCGTGACGGGGAATCATGATGAGGATGCCGACGACGGCTCCATGGCCGACGGGATCTGGCTGCAGCGGGCGCGGCGACCCGGCGTCCACGTTGACGGTGATGTCACCCGTCACCGCGGGCTCACGTTCGCCTGCAAGCCGTGGAGCGGGCCGTTGGAACTTTCATCCGTAGCCGGCCCGGTCGTGCTGGTCGCTCACGGACCGCCGGAGCAGACGTTCGTCAGTTCGAACAAAGGTTCCGACATCGGGGATTTTGAAGTGCGCCAGATCGCGGAATCGCTCCCGTCTCCGGCCGATTCCATCGTGCTGAGCGGCCATGCGCACCATCCCGATGCTTTCATGGACCACGTTGGCAAGGTCGCGTGCTTCAATGTGGGCTGCGAATTATCCATCCCGGTGCCACGGCATCTCGTCCTGGACACCGCCACGAGAAAGGCCCGGATCTTTGCCGGCAGCAAGTTGGAGAAAGCCATTCGCTACTGATCACTGACGGCGATCCCGCCAAGGCGGCCCGCAGCTTTGCGGCATGAACCGTGCGACCTGCCCAACGGAAATTGACGAGGCCAAGGTGATGGCGGCATTGCCGTCGCACCCCCTCCGCTCGCAACTACTGGTTATCATTGGATTTGAAACTGGCCTCAGAACGTCGGAAATCTGCGGCCTCCGGACTGGCGACTTGTGGCGCAACGGGGCGTGCGTTTCGACGCTGCGATTTTCCAAGAGACGGCTCAAGGGTGGCCGTCGCATCGGCTCCCGAGTGCGCAGCAGAGAGATCCCGGTCAATGATAGGGCCAGGGAATTTATCAGCCGCTACATGCAGGAGCGGGAGAAAGACGGCCCGCTCGACCCGCGCCTGCCGCTCTTCCCGTCGCGCCAGGGCCGGCGGGCGCTTGGGCGCGAACAGGCCTGGCGGATCATTCGGGGAATTTTTCTGCAAGCGGGCCTGGACCCTGCGAGAACTTGGTCAGGACATAGCCTACGCCGACGACATATAAGGCGCGTATTTGAGCTCAGTGACCTTGAGACCGCTAGAATTTGTGCCGGCCATGCCAGCCCTCTATCCACTGCGAGCTACCTGTTTTTGGGGTTGGAACGCGCTGCGGAATGCGTCCTTGAAATCGGGCGCAACAAAGGGACTGGCGGGCCAATCCCACAGACGGGACCAGAGTTGCTGCCGACGGAGAATAACGCGGCCCCGTTGCCCGTGACGGCGAGCGCGTGAGCATGGCTCGCGCCCTCCTGGCGAATGAGCCGGGCGCGGTCAGCCTCGAGACCACCGTTGTGCCGGTAACTGTCGCGGCGCGCCACGGGCCGCAGGGGGTAGCGCCAGGTAGGGAGCGAAATCAGGCCGGACCCCCTCCGTTTTTTCGTTTCAAGATAGTTGTAAGTCGCTGATGATAAGGATAGTAGTCGTCAATTTTGTCGAGGGAATGGCTCCGGAAGGCCCTGATTGGGCCAATTCTGCGGAGGTTTTCGGAGGCGTATGGTATACTTGATCATCGTTCCTTGAATTTTCCCGCCGCGTGGGCGGTTTAGATGACAGGTAATAGATGCCGGACGCAGTGGCCGACGTTAGGACTCCCCACTCCGTGGGGATGGCCCGCTTTTGGGGTTTCATAGTAGATGATCGGCAGCAGCCAGAATCCGGCGAGTGCGCTTAGAATCACCTGCGCAAGTAGGTGCCCGTTGAAGCTACAGATAGATATCGGTGTTCAGGTCAGCTCAGTCAGAATTCACTCGTCCGCTCGCGGGGCGGGTGCTCGTTGAAGGAAATACACCATCCGGTGGGGGTTCTTCCCCTCCGCGATTGATTCACCTGCTCCGGCAGGTGCTCGTTGTCAGGTTAGTCGGGCGCACGCGTCGGTCAGTTTCCCCATCTGCGTGGGGATGTCTCAGTGCCAAAACCCAAGAGGGGTTGAAACGAAGAGTAGACGTAAGAAGGAAGGTCATGCTGTCGCTACACCCTTGAGGGATTGTCAGCGTGGCCGAAGGTTCGCCGCCGTGAGGACGGCTTAGAAGAAAGTCGTCTGAAAAACGAAGCAGAAGCTGATGCCAAAGTAGCCGCCATGAGGGCGGCTTAGTAAATCGGCCTCGAGCTTGACGACGTTCGACAAGTCGGCCGCCACGCAGGCGGCTTAAAGCAGGAGCCCGATTCCCGTGAGGGGGTCGGGCTCTTTTTTTCGGCGCCCCGCGATGCGAGAGGCGCGGGCGACCGAGCCAATGGTTCGAGGGGCAGACGCCGGAGCAGCTTTGATGGACCATGTTGCTCCTTTCGCTCGGCGATCAGAGCGGTGCCGTGCCGAGCCATGGGCATCCCATCTTCGCAATTCGGGATCGACGGAAGCAGGTTGGTGAAGCGGGGTCAGCCGTCATCGCCATGACGACGGAGGGCTGCAGCACCGTGAAATTCCGGGCTCGCGACTGGCGGGCCCCTCGTAACGGGACGGCCAAGAAACCTACCGCGTGCTAGCATAGCTCCATGACTGCGTCCTTCCCCACTCCGCATGACCTCGCGAACCTGCTCCGTCGTGCACGCCGACTGCGGGAGGAGGATTTCCCGGTCTATGCCGCATGCCTGCTCATCATGTGGTGCGGCGTCCAACCGGTTGAAACCGTAGTGGTCAACTGGGCTGTGGTGCAGGAAGTGAAAAGTTCCGGCGGAGCGGTAGCGTATGAGATCACGCGCGAACGTTTCAACGGCAAGTCCCGTTCGATCCTTCAGCCCGCTGCGGTTCGCAACCAGCTCGCGCGGGGTCTGCTGCAGAGCTCGGATGGATTCCTCCTTGCGGTGGATGACATCGGCGCGCGAGCCCAGGTGTTGAGCCGACTCGAGGCGTTCGTCGCCGATACGCTGCCTCACGTCGTGGGCGGGACGGCGCTGGTCTGGCTGGCCGTGATAGCGAGAATCGCCCGCCGGCAGGGGATGGGTGTGGCCGCTCGGATCGCGGGTTTCGACCGCGCTTTTCTCACCCGCCTGCTCGTGCGGGTCGATGCGCCGTGCGCCGGGCATCGCGAAGCCCCGGCTCCGGTGGCCCCGCACACGGGCAAGATGATCCTGCCGCCGGATCTTCTTTCGAACGAGGTCACCCGCGCCCAGGCCGCTCGATTTCAACTGCCGCGGGGATGCGGGGTGCAGGGCACGCCGCACCGATCCGAAGAATTCCGCGCTCCTCTGATTGCCACAGGCGTTTCTATTCCATTCTTTTTGCAACACCGCCAAACGGTCATCAAAATCGTTAGAGAGAAGACACAGCCATTGAATTTGAGCTTGCCTGTGCTAGCTGTCCTAGTGTTACTAGCACGGTCATGCTGCCGTTCTCCATTGAACTGAAAGCCGGCCTGCCCATCGCGGAGCAGATTATCTTTGCGGTGAAGAGGGCCGTGGTCACGGGGCAGCTTAGGCCTGGCGACAAATTTCCCTCGGTGCGCGTGCTCAGTCAGGAAGTGCGCGTCAATCCGAACACCGCGCATAAGGTAATCGCCGCGCTCGTGGCGGAGGGCGTGCTCGTGACGACGCCGGCGGTCGGCAGCATCGTGGCGGAGCGCGAGGCCGGCGGGCGGAAGGAGCGCTCCGGACTGCTGGGCGCCGACCTCGAACACCTAGTCGTCGAAGCGAAGAACCTCGGGCTCACACTCGACGAAGTGCAGGCCGGGCTCGCGGCGCACTGGAAAAAACTCGGCGGCAAGTGAAGACGCGGAATTTTCACCCACTCTCATGAACATCATCGAAACCAGGAATCTCACGCGGCGGTTTGGGCGGTCGGAGGCGGTGCACGGGCTCGATCTTGCGGTGCCCGCGGGCAGCGTGTTTGCGCTGCTTGGCCCAAACGGTGCGGGCAAGACGACGACGATTAAGATGATCATGAACCTGCTTTTGCCGACGGCGGGCACGGCGCAGGTCTTCGGCATGGACTCGCGCAAACTTGGCGAGCGCGAGCTGGCGCAGATCGGCTACGTGTCGGAAAATCAACAGCTGCCGTTGTGGATGACCGTGCGGCAACTGCTCGATTACTGCCGGCCGTTTTACCCGACATGGGATGCGGCGCTCGAGAAGACGCTGCTCGGGCAGTTTGCGCTGCCGGAAGACCGAAAGCTCTCGCACCTCTCGCGCGGCATGCAAATGAAGGCGGCGCTGCTCTCGTCACTCGCCTACCGGCCGAAGCTGCTCGTGCTCGACGAGCCGTTTAGCGGGCTCGACCCGCTCGTGCGCGACGAATTCATCAAGGGCGTGCTTGAGGTGTCTGCGCTGCGTGACTGGACGGTGCTCGTCTCATCGCACGACATCGATGAGGTCGAGCGACTGGCTGACCGCGTGGCAATGCTCGAGGGCGGGCGTTTGCGGCTGAGCGAATCCACGGAGGCGCTGCAGGCCCGATTCCGACGCGTCGAGGTGACCGGCGCGGCGGCAAGCCTCACGCCCGGCGCAGACTGGCTCGACTGGGAACAAGCGGGCGCGCTCACGCGGTTCGTCGAGACGCGCTACGCCGGCGAGACGACCGAGCGCGCATGGCGCGAGCGTTTCGGCAGCGACCGCGTGGCCGTGCAGCCGATGACGTTGCGGGAAATCTTTCTCACGCTCGCCCGCGCGGGACGTGCAAGCGCGAATGAAGTAAGCAAATGAAACTGCTCTCTCATCTCGTCGCGAAGGATTTACGCCGTATGGCGTGGCCGGTCGGATTGTGGATCATTGTCCTCATGGCAACGACGGCGGGGTTCGGCTCATTGCGGCTGCCGTCGGAGTTCCGTCGGACGATGCTGCCGACTGGCTGGGTCTGGGGCGTGGGCCAGTTAACTGAAATCGCCACTATAGTGCTGGGTTTCGCGGGCGCCGTGCTTGCCGGTGTTCTTGCCCAGGAAGATTCGCCGGTGGGCACGACGGCATTTTGGCTGACTCGACCGATAGCAGGCTCGCGGTTGCTGGCCGCAAAGACGGTCGGGGCGACGCTGCTGCTGGTGATCGCGCCCGCAGCAGGAATGGCGGTCGTGTGGGCGGCGGAAGGATTCTCAGTGTGGGAAATCGGCGCGGCGGCGCTTGAGTTCATGGCGTGGCAGGCCGTGATGATTTTGCCGGCACTGGCAATTGGCGCCGCGACTGCGAATCTCGGGCGTTTCATGTTCTTGGCTCTGGGTGCGTCGGCAGTGTTTGTCGTAAGCGTAAGCGATTACCTACACAGTTGGACCGGGAAGATTCGCTATGTGCAGATCGACCGGACTCGGACGTTCATCGTGCTGGTCGTGGCGCTTACGGGCGCATTTGCGATCATGCGCGGGTGTTATCGCAAGCGGCACAGCCGGCCGATGTGGATTTTAACCGCGACGATGGTATCGATGATTGTGGTGGGCGGCAGTTGGTCGTTCGACTTCACATCGGCGTTTCCCTTGTTGGGCGAGAATCAGAATTGGGGCGGTTTAGTTAACCAAGTGCAGGCAGCGTGGGACAAGTTGGTTGTTCGCGACGGCGACGCGGCGCTCACACTCACGGTGTCGGAAGCGAAAGTGGCTGACGAACTTTTTGCCCCGACTGCTGCGGATGTGCAAATTGCCCAGATGGCGCGGTGGGGGTATCGTCTGAATCGTGGCGCGCGGTGGGGCGAAGCAGCGGCACTGCGGCTCGCCGGCTTGACGAAGGACGACGGAGCGTTGGCTTGGGAATTTGACCTGGCTCAATACCCGGAGGTGGTGGCGCGATTGCGCCAGGTGCCGGAAGTCCTTTCGGGCAGCTTCAGGTTTGTCAAAATGGTGCGGATGCACCCGCGAGTGATGTGGGAGCTGCCGCTGCGCGCCGGGGAGGAAGTGCGCGTCGGGTCGAGTTTCACGCGAATCGTCGAACTCGCGTGGATCAATGGGCAGCGCACGGTGCTATTGCACGAACGCGACGCGCGGCTCGCACTCGATGACGGTCTTAGGCGGCAGTATTATCAATTCGAGCGGCGTAGCGATGACGCAAAGGTCGACTGTTTTCTTGTCGTCAACCGGGCGCATGGCTTCGCGCAGGCGGCGGGGCTGGAGGATCTCGGCGTAGCGGAAATGAACTCGCTGATGATTAGCATCAGTGCGCTCCGACTGCCGGGGAACGGCGAGCTTGAGCAGCCGGCGGCATGGGAAAAGGGGGCGACGCTGATTAAGGTTCGGTTCGAACGTGACAGGTCGTTCAGCTACAAGGTGCCAGGCGGGCCGATCAGGGTCGTGGAGGAGTCGAAGCCATGACGCTCGCCTTGCACATCGTGCTAAAAGATTTTCTGCGGCGGCGCTGGCAGCTGGCAAAGTGGCTCATCGTCGGGTTTTTGCGAAAAAAGCCCGCGGTGATACAGGTCCGTGCAATGGCTGAGGAGGCGGTGCCGTGAAACTCATCTGGCAAATCGTTAAGAAGGACCTGCGGCTGATGGCGTGGCCGGTCGGGCTGTGGATTATCTTGCTCCTGGCGACGACGGCGGAGTTTGGCGCACTGCGGTTGCCAGCGGAGCTACAACGGACGTCGCCCCCGAATAACTGGGCAATGGGAGTAGGGCAATTTTTCTTGATTGCCACTGTGCTATTGGGATTCGCGGGCGCCGTGCTTGCCGGTGTTCTTGCCCAGGAAGATTCGCCGGTGGGCACGACGGCATTTTGGCTGACTCGACCGATAGCAGGCTCGCGGTTGCTGGCCGCAAAGACGGTCGGGGCGACGCTGCTGCTGGTGATCGCGCCCGCAGCAGGAATGGCGGTCGTGTGGGCGGCGGAAGGATTCTCAGTGTGGGAAATCGGCGCGGCGGCGCTTGAGTTCATGGCGTGGCAGGCCGTGATGATTTTGCCGGCACTGGCAATTGGCGCCGCGACTGCGAATCTCGGGCGTTTTCTGTTTACGGCTCTGGGTGCAGCGGTGGTCTTCGTCGTCTGCGAAACTAATTTCGTGCAGTTCTGGGGGCAAGTTAGCTACGATATGCGTCTTGCTCGTTCGCGGACGTTGGTCGTGTTGATTGTTGCGCTTGCGGGTTCCTTGGTGGTTCTCGGCTGGCGTTACCTGAGTCGGCACGGCAGACTCGCTTGGATTTTGGCCACGACGATGGTGTCGATGATCGTGGCGGCCGGCACTTGGTCGGTGGATTTGACGGAGGCGTGGCCGTGGCTAGGCCTCAAAGGTTGGCATTCGCATCGTGGCCCGGTGAGCGCGGAG
>OCZT010003901.1_pt1 | contig 15200 bp, 13 predicted proteins | sample 1539031 | NCBI WGS metagenome assembly OCZT01 (sample SAMEA3539308, study PRJEB22396) | soil metagenome | biome: tundra; feature: field; material: soil | place: USA | collected 2010-05 | depth 0.15 m
TTCCGATCTGCATCGACGAATTCGACTTCATCACAAATCGTGGATTCGGCGGTCCCAGAAGGCCCAGCATCGATGGATGCAGACGCGTGAGTAGACACGCCGCCACCGGAACTCCTGGGGCAGGTGATGTTCCTCCAGCTGAACACCCACACCAAAGTGCCGTTGAGGAGTTGCCGGAACGTGCCACCCGCCGAATTGGTGCCGTAGGACGCGTCGGTCATCGAAGCGAGCTCGGCGCTGGTGGGTTGACCGTCGGGGCAGTCGGCGACGCCAGTACGACACAGGTCATACGCGACCGTGGCGGAAACCGAAGCGACCCGAACTGTCGGCGGTGCAAGCGTGATGCCCGCCGCCGGGTAGGTGCGTGCCCCCGCGAGTGGTTCGTCCGCGACCGACAAGGCTGCCCGGCCACTACTCGCGCTCGGCGCGACAGTCGCACCCGGCGCGGCGCAACCCGTGAGTCCGACGAGCAGGCTGAGTACAGCCGCGAGGACGGAACTCGTGTGTCGGGTCGTGGCGTGGCCAGCATTACGCTGGGCGACCACGGATCTATCCATCTGTCCTCCCCCGCGAATACCGCTATGACTGCGCGGCCTTCGCTCGCCCGATCGACGTTTCGAGGGCTCTCCCCCTCCACCGCTCGGAGTCTAGCGGCATGTGGAGCAACAGGCGACAGCTGGGCGAGATACCGCCGCCGCGACGGTTAGCCGAGCCAGACCTGGCCGAGGGCCGTTGCGAACGGCACAGGGGCGTCATAGGTTCGTGTCCAACCGGAGTTGGTTTTCGAGAAGCCGATTTCACGAATGTTGTCGGATGTCCCGTCGGCTCTGGTTGAAGTCACCAGGGCGGCCAGATGATCCCCGGTTTGATCTACGACCAGAACGAGGACGCTCTGGGATGGGCCCAGGGATCCGACCCACGCAGGCTGCTCGCCGTTTAGCAGGCCCGAGACCGGGCTGACATAGATGCCCGCGTCCAGGGCGATCGCCGCAGTCGAACGGTCCCCCGAGAGGGCGAGCCATCTGACGCCGAGGAGCGTGGAAATGGCCTCGCTACCGCCAGTTTGAGGCGTCAGGACGACGATGCGGGAAGTCGCGTCGGTGCCCTCGCTGAGAGCCAGAGCGCGGTTCGCGTCGATCCAGTCGGCGAGCGGCGCGAACGAAGACTCAGGGGCCCCCGCGAGCGGATTGACGCTACCGTCCGGGGAGACGATCGAGTATGTCTGGCCGTGCTCGTCAGCGCTGACAATAGCGGTCGAGCCGGAGGGCGAACTGTCGATAGCTCGGATCGGCGAGCTAGGGACCGAGCCGGGCCACTTCAACGCGAGGGTCGCTACCGTCGCGCCGGGCCGGGCCACGGACCTCGTCTCGAGCGAACCGGACCGTGCGATCGTGATTGTGGCATCGTCCCGGGCGATTGCCTGGCCGCCCGGTATCGAGCCGAGGGTAGTCCAGCCGCCCTTCGCGTCGAGACTCCACAACCGAGGAGTTCCGTCTTCACAGGCGGCGAGAACGAGCAAAGCTGGTGCGTCCGCTCCGGCCGCGGTGCTCGCCGAAGCGTAGGAACCGGCGGACGAGCTGGATGGCGCGCACGGCACGCCCGAGGGAGAGCTCGAGGCAGTGTTGGCGAAACTCGAAGACGTCGCACTGCTCGGCGAGCAGGCTGCAACCGCGAGCGACACGGCCACGAGGCCGGCGATCATTCTCTGTATGACGTAGCGGTCGGATCCCTCCATGAGTCCCCTTTCTGGGATGTTCCCGCGGCCGCCCCCGGAAGGGAGGCGGCCGCGGAATGGAACTCCCAACCCAGAGCCAAGCTCCGGGTGTTCGGAGTCGTGTTACTCGACGAAGTCGCCGCCGAGCAGGCTGCCGTCCCCGGTGTCGAGGTAGACCGTGACCATCCACAGGTACTTGGACGCGTCGCCCGAGGGCTTCACGTTCGCGACCCAGGCCAGGCGGTATACCGGCTGCGGATCGATGGACTTTGCGGCGTCGAAGGCGCCGTTCGGCCCGACCCATTGCAGGTCCATCGAGTCGATGCTGTAGTCCGATCCATGGGCGCTGAACCACAGGTCGGCCTTGTTGGATACGAACTGCTTGGCTTCGTCAGCCTTGATTCGCTGTGCCGGCGCGGGGGCGAGCTGGTGCTCGACACGAGCGAGGCTCTGGATCCGGCCGTCAGGCCGTACCTGGACTCTTGTTTCGTCGCCGCGGACGCCGATACCGTCCTGGATTCGGCTCCAGCGAACAGTCCAGCCATCGGTTGCCGGGTCGACGCTGGCCGACGCGGTTCCGCCTGCGGCCATCCCAGCTGCGGAAGCTCCGCGCTGGGCGGTTTGGAGAGCTGAGTCGCGGCCGATCCTGGTTGCCGGCCGTGGACTCGCATCGAGCCGGACGGCAGACATCACGCGGCCCGACTTATCGAGTTGAGTCATCGAAATCGGTTGACCCGCTGCGTCCAACTCGTCGACTTCGTCGTACTCGGCGTGCTGGAAGCCGTCCTTCACGTGCTTGCCGTTGCGGCTCACGCCCACCGGAAAACCGAGTGCGTCGCGAGCTGTGGTGGCATGGGAGAAGACGATTGGACTCGATTGTGCGTCGAGCAGCCGGAAGTCGACCGTCGGCTCCGTGGGTGAAGCCGTTCCGCTGGGTCTGGGTGACTGGCCCGCGCCGGAGCTGCCGGCGATGGCTAAACAACCGAGGAGAAGGCCGACTCCCAGAGCTGACTTGAATGCCGTACTCGATCTGGTCGTTGACATCGTCCTCACCCGATCCCCGGGACTGTCGGGGTCCCGCGATAAGTAGAGCTACCCCACCAGTTGGGTCGGAATGGATTTGCTGCATCCGGATACGCGTAGCCACCGAGGCTGTTGGCGTAGGTGAACGCACCCCACAGCGTGTAGTAGGGGTTGCCCGCGTTGATGTAGCTCCAAAAAGCCTGCTCGAAGCGGAGCATCGAGCTGTCGTAAACGTGACCGACATAACCCAGGTAGAACTCGGGCTGATTCGAGAGCTTGGTCTGCTCGATCTGGAACGCAGCCGGCATGGTGCTGTTGTCGGAGCCCAGGAAGCACGTCGACATGATCACGAGGTTGTAGGGGCTACGGGCCGTGGCTACCTTGATAGAGCTGGACCGCACGACATCCCTGCTGTAGTCGTTGCAGCGGCCGGAACCGGGATCCTGGAGAAAGCCCGAATCGATGTTCGGGGCACCAGACGAGGCCCAGTAGTTGTCGCCGTGGCTGTGTACATACACGGCGTAGTCCTGGAGCACCGTCGTAAGGAACGCGGTTCTGGTGAAGGAAGGGCCGATTGTCGAGTCGGCGATCGAGAAGCCCAGCTTGGCCATCTGGCCGACCGTCAGCGAGTACAGCTGCTGCGGATACGTGTCTGCAAAACCGACGCAGGACATACTGAAACCGTCGGAGTTGGACCTGACCTGGCCCTTGAGCGCAAAAGCGCCCGGAGCCGTGGAGGCAAGGGTAGACGCCGCAATGAGCGCGGAAACGAGCAATAGTCGCGCTCGTTTCATGAGGACCTCCTGTCGTTGGGCGGCGGGAGAGCTTCTTTGCGGCGGGTGGGTGCGTGTGGTGGACGGGTTCTACGAGATCAGATTCCCTCCTCCCCGGCCTCCGGCCGGTGTTCCGGGCGCCGACGGGCACGGCGATCCGTTGAGTTGGTGCTGAGGACTCCGGCGGTCGTCCCATACCGCGTGGCTGCGGCCGCCACCTCATTCGTCTCACGCCGACGGTCGCAACCAACGCGTGAGCCGGACTCTATAGGTGACCGCTTATCTGGGACTTACCTAGGGATCACCCGCGGGCCGGAGGAACGGGATCCGGCGAGGCAGTCCCCGCGTGCTCCATCTTGGAGTACTGGATGGGCCCGCGGCGCAGAGCCAGGTACATGAGAGCTTTCGGAACGACCAGCAACCACAGCCCATTGAAGATTGACACACGAAAGGCTCGACCGACGCGCTCCCGGACGCTCAATGGGCCACGATCCCCTCGAGTCTCCCACCGCAGGGCATCCCAACCAAGGAACGCGCTCACGCCCAGATATCCGGCCAGGATGGCCAGCAGTCCCCGTCCCCGACCGGTAACGGCAGCCGAGACCCCGGCGCCGAGAACGATCGGCGGGACCGCCAGCTGCCCAACGTAGGCGACGAAATCCAGCTTGGAGCCGATCGAAAGCCGCGAACTGCCGACCACTGCCGGGCCGTGTTCGAAAGCGCGTCGAAACGCGCCCTCCGCCCATCGCAGACGCTGCCGCCACAAGCCGTGAAGCGTGCGTACCGGCTCCTCCCAAACCTCGGCATCGATTGCCCAGGCTACCGAATCTCCTGAGATGGCCGCGATCCGGCTCGAGAGGTCTATGTCCTCCGTCAGAGCAGCGGCGCGCCAGCCGCCGGCGGCGGCGAGCAGGTCACATCGGACCATGATGCCGTTGCCGCGGAACTCCGAGCACCCTCCGAGCGCCCAGCGGCCCCGGTTGATCTCGCCGTCGAGCGTTTGTTCGTCGGCTTGCGCGCCCGACAGCCAGCCCTCCTCCGCGCCGAGGATACGGCGGCGATCCGTGACCGCTTTTGCCCCCGCCGCAAAGTAGCCCGCGGCCAGACGCAGGAACTGTGGCTGGAGGCGCGCGTCGGCATCGAGGACCGCGACGACATCTCCTCGGCACACGTCCGGCGGTGCCGCCGTGAGGGCCGCACCCTTGCCGTCTGCGAGGCCGACGCCTTCCCGACGAAAGATCCGGGTCACGTCGGCAATGCCGCAGTCCCGCGCGGCCTCTTCGACGATTCGCCCGGTGCCGTCGCTCGAACGATCGTCGACGACCACTAGCTCGAAGAGGGGCTTGCCGGCTTTGTCGCGGTAATCCTGCCGGCTGACGTCCGCCACCAATTGGGCGAGGACGGTCGCCTCATCTCGTGCCCCGACGAGGATCGTGAAAGTGGGCGGCCGGGATGCATCGGCCAGAGCCTGACCGGCGTCGTCTGGGCCGATGGGCGGGCGTCTGGATGCAGCGGCGATTGGAATCGCGGCTCCAAGCGCCACCCCGGCCGTCAGGGCAGGCACGATGCGTCCCATTCTCCGAGTTCCGACGAGCAGGCCCGAGGCTGCTCCCCCGACCAGGATCGCGACGGCGGCGGCGCGCCACTCTATTGGCGTCTCGGGGGCGGCGCCGCTTGTAGTTCCATTGGGACCGGCGTGCGCCGGATCACTCACCTGGGAGTCTCGGGCTTGACCAGGGATTTACCGGCCGGGGTGCCGGGTGCGCACTCGGATTGGGCGGCCGGCAGGACTGCCTCAGCGGCACCGCCCGCGGCGGTTCCGGCTCGAGCGGTCGCTTCGAGGGGCTGCAGCGGTCCTCGCCGCACGACGCTGGCAATACCAGATACGCAAACCACGATCGAGACTATCGCCAGGATCGGGGCGGTCCCCACCAGATCGGCGGCGGGGGCGACCACGATGATAGGTAGGAGGCTCGAGACGGAGATCAGCATGTTCAGGACGCCGAAGACACGGCCCCGCACGTCCTCCGGCAACTCTTCCTGGAGTTGCGTCTGGGCGGAGATCGCCACGACGGCGTAGCAAGCGCCGGCGATGAATGCGATCGCGATGACCATCGAGAGGAGAGAGACCATCCGGCTTGCATCCTGAAAGCCCTGGCCGGCCACCTGGGCCTCGAGGAAGCGCGAGATCGGACCGGCGGCGGAAAGCACGGCGAGCAGGGCCCCGAGGACGATCAACCCCGCCTCGATTGCGCGCCGCCTGGGGAAGTAGCAGCCGTAGGCGTTGAGGGCCAGGATGCCTGTGACGATGCCCAGGCCGAGCGGCAGAACGACCACGACCAGGCCCTTGTCGCCGAGTCCCAAGGCCGTCTTTGCAAAGTCGGGACCGAGCACCGCGAGTATGCCAATCAGCGCGCCCGTGATCCCCAGGTATGAGAGCGTCCAGCCTACGTTGCGATGGTCGCGGATATATGTGATGCCTTCGACGAGCTGGCCGAACAATGTCTCGACCGCTCGCTCCGCGTCGGTAACCGTCTGGCCGGCGCTGATCGAGAGGGACCCGCTCGAGAGCGAGGACGGCAGCGTCCAGCAGAAGACGGCTGCCACGAAATAGAGCACGGAGACGACCAGGATCAGGACCTGCGGGCTGGCCAGCGCCACCAGGAACGGCCCGAACAGCGCAAAACCAAGCGCGAACGACGCATTCGTCGTGAGCGTGAAGAGCCCGTTGGCCGCGAGCAGTTGCGCCCTCGGGACAAGGAACGGAATCATCGACGCTTCAGCCGGGCCGAAGAAGGTCGTCACCGTCGATACGAGGATCATCAGCAGGTAGAGCAGCAGCAGGTTGTTGCCGACCAGGAAGACCATGACGAAGGCCACTCCGCGGAGCACGTTCGTGACCAGCAGCATGTGCCGTTTGTCCACGCGGTCAACGAAGACGCCCGCGATCGCCGAGAAGAGGATCGCCGGAACGAGGAAGCTCAGGAGCAGGATGCTGATGGCGATCTTCGAGCCGCTGTAGTTGGACCCGATGATGATGAACAGGCCGAACATGACCATGTTGCCGCCGACCTGCGTGGACAGCTGAGCGAGCCACAGCAGCAAGAAGGGCCGGTTGCGCAGGACCGTCATGCCGCCGCCCGCCGGCGGGGTGACGGGGCGGTTCACCCGGGCGCCGGACTTGGTGCGGGTCCTTGGCCGGCGGGTGGCTCGCGGCACGTTCATCGCTCGCTGCCTTCCCGGCGGTGGGCGGCGTCCCGCGGCACCGGCGCTACGGCCAAGCTCATGGCCAGATCGCCACGGGAGACGAAGCCGATGAGACGCCGCTCCAGCGTGCGTCGATCGAGCAGAACGTGCCGGCTGCAGCTGCGGCAGCGCAGACCCACGTCCGCGCCGAGGCGATCGACGAGCCACTCACGTCCGCCGCAGGGGTGGGCGCGACGGAGGCTGACAACGTCGCCGAGCATGAACTCGACGACGCCAGGCTCAGCGGCCGACGCGACGCGCGCCTGAACTTGGGAGGAAATCGCGTCCTTCATAACGGCCGCTCAGCCTATCAGAGCCGAGGCTGCGCGTCCCGGGGGATTAGGCTCTCGTCGGTCGCGGGAAGCAGGAGATACGTCGCGGAGATGACGCTCGACGTCGCGTCGGGGTAGCCGGCTTTGAATCGGGACAGAAAACCGCCCGGCCGCTGCAGGGCGCCGGCGAGGGCGTCGCGGTTGCCGATCGCCGAGATCACGAGGGTATGCCCGGCCGTCACCGAACCCACCTGGAGCGAGCCGGGCTGGCCCGAGACTACGATGCCGGGAACGATCCGTATCCCATTGACGTCGATGCCGTCGGCGCCGGCGCTCCACAGTTCATTGAGCGCATCCTCCGCGACTTCGCCCGGAAACGGGCCGCTGAGGGTCAAGCGGACGCCCTGGCCGGAGATCGCGTCCAGGCCCGCCCACCCGAGGATCTGGTTGAGGTCGCTCTGCGCGCCGCCCGCCGCGCTCTGGCCGCGCTGGAGATCCGCCTGCGCCTGCCGGAGGCTGTCTTCCTCGGTCGTCTTTTGGGCTAGAAGCTGGTCGTTGCCGACGTTGAGCTGGGCGATGATCGCCGTCAGATCCTGGATGGACTTGCTGTCGAGCGAACTGCCGGCGCTTTGGGCGCGCAACTGGACGACGACGAGAAAGCCGAGCGCCACTGCGACGAAGGCCAGAGTCAGTTGACTGCGAAAGTGACGCATGGCGGTTACGGGGTACTGGAGGGCGCGGGCGAGACCTGCGCCACGTGAAGGTTGGCGGTGCCGGCATAGCCGAGAACGAGCACCTTCGAGTCGGGCACGTACTGGATGGCTAGATGGAAAGGCCCGTAACGCTGCTCCATCCAGGTGCGGAATGTGTCAATGGACGAGAGCTTGGTCCATATGTCCGAGGGCCCGATGACCGAGATCACGTACTGACCGGTGCCGTCGGTGACGTAGGCCGAATTGGCGAGGATCGATCCGCCGACGTCGACGATGGCCGTACTCGTCACCACCCGCTCCTTGTTGATGGCAATGGCTTCGGCTCCGGATCGCCACAGACCGTTGACGATGGTGCGGATGTCCGCCGCGTCGACCCGATAGTCGGTCGCGTTGCCGCCTATGCCCGGCGGAACGGTGCCGTCGCTCAGGTACACGTACCCGCCGCCGCCTTGCACGGTCGTGAACCCGGCGGCCAGCTGAGCCTGCTGGAGCTGCTGGTTCAGGGCGATCAGGTCCGATTGCCTGCCCTGGCCGCCCTCGCGCACCGCCGCGAGCTGGGATCGCGTCGCCACGATCGAGGCCGCCAGATCGTCGTGCCGGCGCTGAAGATCCTGGATCGTCTGAACGAGCCCGGGCCGTTCGAGGCCACTGTATGCCGCCGCCGGTGCCTGCGCCGAAACCTGTGCCGCGATCAGAAAGCCGAGAAGCAGCAACGCGATGGCGAGGGTCCCCTGCCAGGAGGCAATCCTCTTTCTGCGGGGCCTGACGGTCATGGCGCCCCTCCTTCGGACTTCGTGTGAATCATGACGCCTGCGACCAGCAGGACCAAAGCGATGCTCGAGAGGACTCCGGCGACTCCCAAGGCCTCGAGTGTTGGGTTTCGCTTGGCGGTCAGAACCGCGGGCTGGCTCGAGCCGCCGGCCCCCGGCGTAGCCTCGGCGGCCACGCCCGACCCGGTCGGAGTTGGGCCGGCCCCGCCCGCAGACGCACCCCACCCCGACGGAAGCGGTCCCGTGGGCGCGGGCTGAGGGCCGAACGACTGCAACGAGTCGACGCCGTTGGCCGCCAGCCAGGCCTTGTCGAATGCGACCGTATCGATACCGATGGCGGCCTGGAAAGCTTCGTCGTCCCTCGAGCCAGTCCGGTAGGCGCTCAAGAGCTTGGCGACGTCGGCCTGGCCATATTTGCGGACGAGGAAGTCCACCGCCGAAACCGCCTCGGCATATGCGAGGTAGAAGCGGTCGGTGATTCTTGGAAATGCGCCGCTAAGGGCGGCGAGAGGCATGAGCGTGCCATTCGAGGCAGCTTGCTGAACGCGCTGGCGGTTGTCGCTCGCGAAACCGTCCGACAGGTAAACGGCCATTCCCTCGTTGAACCAGTTGAGCGGATCGTGGTACGGGTTATCCACGGCGTCCGCGAAGATCACGTGGGTCAACTCGTGCGGGATCACCGATCTTGCGTAAGTCAGGTCGCCCGAACTGATCTGAGCGTAGCAGGTGCGGAATTCCGGCTTCGCCTGGCCGCCGACGGATTCTCCGGTGGCCGGACCCATGGCGGCGAGGAAGGACTTCTGGTCGCCGTACACGAAGAAGTCGATCGGCTTGGTTTCATCGACCCCAAGGAACGATGAAGACTTGGCCAAGCCTTGCTGGGCGATCGAGCCGAGCTGCTGCACGAAGGAGCTGCTGCCGGAGTAATAGTGGATGGTCACGATTCCAGCGGTGACGGTCTGCCAGTTGACGTGAGTGTCCGCGTAGGTCACGTTCACGGCCGGACCAGCCTCGGTTGTGCCGCTGGGGAGCGTGACTTCGAAAGTGGCGACGATCTTCATGTTGGGCAGCAGCTGGCCTTCGGTGGCGTCCAACGTGTATGCGAGCGGGCCTGAACTCTGATCCTTGAGCTGGGTGATCAACGGGGCGATCGAGCCGGGGAACGTCAGCGAGATCTCGGCGCTCGTGAATGTCGGGCCGCTATAGGGTTGGCTGAAGTCGATGCCGTGTCCGAACGTCGAGACGGCGCTGGGCGTCCCGAAATCGGGCGAGGCTGCGCCAACCTGCTGAGCGCCGACAGCCAGCGCGAAAGCTGCCACGAAGACCGCCCCGACGAGGCGACCTGCAAAGTCGGTTGAGTGACGCGGGTTCATGAGCCGGACGCCCACGCCAGACCGGCGAATCGAACCAGACCCTGGCCGTTGGGAGCGGCGCCGAGGAGACCCTTCGCGGCCAGCCAGTAACTCGTTGCGTTGTCCACCGGTATCACCGGCGCCTGGTCCTTCACCACTGCCTGCGCCTGGTCGAAGGCTGCCTGCATGGAGCCGGGCGAACCTGCCGAGAGCGCCTTGCCGAGGGCCGCGTCGAACGAGCCGTTGCTCCAGTGGCCGTAGTTGTTGGCCTTGCCCGTTCCCAGGAGAAGGCCCAGGAAGTCATAAGCGCCGGGATAATCGGCCTGCCAGTCCTGCTCCCAGAAAGCCGGAGGATCGTTGGCGAGTCGCTCGTAGTAGGTGGCCAAGTCCAGCGTCTCGTAGCCGATGTCGATGCCGAGGTTGGCGTGGAGTTGGGCCACGATCGCACCGTCGACGGACCCTCCGGCGGTCACGAGCGTGACTTTCGGGAATCCCACGCCGTTCGGATAACCCGCCTGCGCCAGCTCAGCCTTCGCGCCGGCCACGTCGAACTTGGGGACGAAATCGGTGCCGCTCGCGCCGGGGATGCCAGGCGGGACCATGCTCGTGGCCGGCTTTTCGGTCGGGTTGTCGAGGAGGATGACCAATCGCCGCCAATCGATTCCCATTGCAAATGCCCGCCGCACGTGCACGTCCGAGAACGGCGGCTTGGTGGTGTCGAAACCGTAGTACTCGACTGAGGCGGTCGTGACGAGGCGCAACGCCGGACCGAGGGTGCGGTCGTAGGCGATCCAGGTTGCGTCGAACGAGGCAATCGGGGTGTAGTCGAGCTTGCCCGACAGGAACACGTCGACGGGGCTTTGTCCGGCGATGTCCTTCAGGACGTGAACGGTCGAGATTGCGGGCTTGCCGGCCCAGTAATGGGAGTTGGCCTGCAGAGTCGTTTCCGTGGAAGCGATGGCGCTGAGAACGTACGCGCCGCTCCCGACGAACGAACCGGGCTTGAGCAGATTCGGATTTGAATCCAGGCCCGGCGGCACCACCGCGAGTGTCGGGCTCGAGGCGATCGCGGCGAAGTCCGAAGCCGGGGCTGACAGGTCCACCTGGAACGTGGCGCCGTCCGGGGCGTGCAGGCCTACCCCCGACGCTGGGCCCGCGCCGGTGGCGTAAGCCTCCGCGCCCGTGACGTCGTCGAGCAACGAGGCCAGGCCGCCCTGGCGAGCCATTGCGAGCACGCGCATCCAGCTCGCCACCACGTCTTTGGCCGCGAGAGGAGAACCGTCGGAGAAGGTCAGATTGGGTCGCAGATGGAACACGATCCGACGTCCGGAGTCGAGCGTCTCCCAAGTGGCAGCGAGGGCCGGCTGAATCTGCTGGGAGGCGTCGACCGCCGTCAGCGACTCGAAGAGCTGGGCGTCGATCTGAGCACTCGCCGCATCGGTCTGGATCGCCGGGTCAAGCGAGGTCGCCGCACCCATGAGGATGCGGACGTCGCTCCGGGCGGCCCGCAGGCTGGGCGGCTGGAACGTGGAAGAAGCGACGATCGCCACGCCCATGACAACTGCAACTGCGGAAACCATCCTGCGCCGCGATCGGCGATGCTCAAACATGGGCCGAGTATAGAGTTCGACCGGGCAGGTGCGCCGCGGCGCGATACGGCCGGTTCAGTCCGCCTGCGAGCGCCGAGCCGAGGTCGCGGCCGCCGTCGAGGCCAGCGCCGCGAGCCGAGTCAGCTGGTGCAGGCGCTCATGGTTCAAGCCGGCCGGCTCGGGTGCGACGAGGCCCAATAGCCCTACGACTTGCCCGCCATCGGTAAGCGGCACGCCGACCAGCCCCACGCCTCCACCGGACCCGTCCTGGAGTGGCGCTCCCTCCTGCCAGACGCGGCCCCAGAAGCCGGTGCCGCGACGGATCCGTAGCTTGCGAGTCTCGAAAGCACCAAGGCCTGCCAGGAGACGCATGGCCGTGTGCGTCGCCGGGCGCTTCGCCGAGCCATTTCGGGACGAACCGGGAGCGGTGTCATCGACCATAGCCACAAACGCGTCGGTGGCAGCAGCGATCTTCACCGCATGCCTGAGCGTCGCATCCGCTATCTCGGCCAGGCCGGCGGCCCCGAGCATCTCGTGCGCGGCCTCGAGCAGCGAACCGTGGGGGAAAGCAGCGGCGTGATCGGCCCCCGTCCGGGCCGGCCGGTCAGCTTGCGGACTGTGCTCTGCAGTTGCGCCCTTCGCTCCCCGCTGACGCTTGGCCTGGTAAAGCTCCTGATCGGCGGCGAGCACCAGGTCTGCCTTGGCGAGTCCGTCGGCGGGCCAATGAGCTGCGCCTATGGAGGCGCTGACGACCAGGCCCGGCGATCCCGCGGAGGAGCCGGTCACTGCCATCCGAACGGCCGCACGGACGCGGCCCGCCACCTCGGCCGCGTGGCTGCGATTGGCTCCGAGCAGAAGGAGTGCGAATTCGTCGCCGCCGTACCGGTATGCCCGGTCGTTCTGGCGAATTGCTCCGACAACAGCTTTTGCCACGACTTGGAGTAGCCCATCGCCGGCGGGATGGCCAAACGTGTCGTTGTACGCCTTGAACGAATCGAGGTCCATCATGAGCAGCGAGAAGGGGCTACCCGCGTCCACGAGCGTGTTGAGGTCACGTTGGAATGTCCCGTGGTTGCGCAGACCAGTGAGTGCGTCGAGATCGGCTCGCGACGCGACGGTCACGTGGGCCTCCGCATTTTGGAGGGCCATGGAGGCCTGGCCCGCGAACAGTTTGCTGAGCTCGAACTCCTGCTCGCCGAAGCGGGCCCCGGGGCCTCCGATGCGCATCAGGTTCAAGCTGCCTACGACTTCGCCGTGAGTCCGCAGAGGCACGACGATGATGTTCTGAGTGGCGGGTGTGGGCGCGGAGCCGCGGCCGTGGCGGTTGATGGGCACTGCCGGTTGCTCGTCGTCGTGTTCGTCGAAGCCGTCGGGCCCGACCGCGAGCACGCCTTCCGCAACGTCGTTGGCGCAAACTGCGTCGCCGCGGCCGATGACCCAGCTCGTGAGGCCTTCGTCCATTGCCGGCTGGATCGTCGTGGAGCCTTCGGCTTCGCCGGAGCGCGTGAGGACAGCCTCGATCTTGCCGTTCTGCCGGTCGATTCGGTAGATCGTCAGCTGGTCGAAGCGAACGACGCTGCCGATGGTGTCGGCGATCTGATCGAGCACGCGTCTGGGCTCCAATGTCGACACGAGCTGCTCGCTTACGTCCAGAAGACGTCGCTCGGCCGCGATCTGGCGTTCGAGTAGAGCCTGCTGCCGTTCGAGCCGTTCGACGTTGTCGGCATTGACGATGGCCTGGGCAGCGTACCGACCGAAGATCGAGAGGGCCTGCTCGTCGTCGGGCCCGTAGCGGTCGATGCCTTCCTTCGAAACGGCGAGAACGCCCTGGACCACGTTGCCGTAGGACATCGGGACGAGCAGAAGCGACTCGGGGCCGAATGTGGAGCGGAAGATCGACCGCCGCTCGACGGAGGCATCCGGAACGATCAGAGCCTCATTGCGCTTGGCGACCCAGCCCGGCAGGGTTTCGCTGTGACCGCTGGAGAGAGCTTCGAGCGGAGGAGAATCGATTCCCAAGAACCTTCCGGATGCGGCCACCGGTCAGAAGGCGCCGTCTTCGGGGTTCAGGCGATAGACGCGCACCGTGTCGCAGTCGACCAGACGGCCTACCTCGGCGACGATCGCCTCCCCTATCGCGTCCACGTCGCGTAGTTGGGCCAGTCTCAGGCTCAACTCATGGATGGCCGCGAGCCGACTCGCCAACGAGCGAACCGAGGCATAGAGACGGGCGTTCTGGATGGCCGTTGCAAGCTGCCCGGCGAACCCAGTCGCGAGGCCCAGGTCGCGCACGCTCCAGGTGTGCGGTTGGCGATGGATGACGATCATCAGCCCGAGCATCTCCCGGGAGATGCGGCATGGCACGCCGGCCAGGCTGGAGACGCCCTCGACTTCGCAGATCGCGCGGATTTCCTCGGCGATGGCGTTCGTGGGATCGTTCAGCGGCACTGCCACGAGAGGACTGTCCGGCCAGCGCTGCATGATCGACTGCAGTGGCGTAGTAACGGTTCGATCGAGGGCGTGAAGCATCGACCGTGACATCGACCGGCTCGACGTCAGTAGAAGAGAGTGGTCGGGCGCCTCGCGCCAGAAAGCGGCGCCGTCGGCTTCGAGCACGAGTTCGACGCCCGAAAGGACCTCGTCGAAGAGGTGCTCGCGAGCGGCCTTCTCGGCGGCGCTGTCCAGCAGGTCGGCGATAGGGCGTCCCGAGCTTTCGGCTACGCCATCGCCCAACCCATCCGCGTCGTCGACAGCAGGACGCGGATCACCCGGAAACCCCCGTGGGATGCGGTTCTCCATTGGGGTCCCATTGTGGCGTTTCCGGAGGCGCTGGGCAGGCCCCTTGCGTGGGGGGCCGATCGTAGCCCGGCCGGTGGACCGTTCAGTCGTTACTCACGACTTCATAGCCGGTGACCGCGGAATTCTCGGAACCGTCGTGGTGCCCGTCGTCGAGGTCATGCGCATGGACGTGGCTCATGGCGCCGTGCCGGTGGACGTGCTCGTGGATGAGGTTCGCGCGGATGAGCAGGTCCGTGTCGGCGAGGATCGCGGTCGGTAGACCATCGGCCAGAATGCGCCGATCCTCACCCAGCACGACCACACGGTCGGCAATGATCGGAACGATGTCCAACTCGTGGGTGGCCACGACGAGCGTGCGACCGGCCGCGGCCAGGCGCCCGATCAGGTCCACGAGCAGCCACTTCGTCCGGGGGTCCAGGGAGGCGGTGGGCTCGTCGAGAAGAAGAACGTCCGGTCTGAGCGAGAGCACAGAGGCGATTGCGGCCCTCTTCTTCTCACCCCCGGAAAGCTCGAAAGGAGCCCGATCGGCAAGGTGGGCGATCTCCATCGTGGCCAGCGCCTCGGCGCAGCGGGTCTGGATCTCCCGCGCCGAAAGGCCGAGCTGCAGGGGCCCGAAGGCTACGTCGTCGAGCACCGTAGCCGAGAAGAGCTGGATGTCGGGGTCCTGGAAGACGAGCCCAACCTCCCGGTGGAAGCTGAAAGCATCCTCGCCGCCGGCCACTGCGGCCACGTCGCGTCCCAGAGCGCGGACGGTTCCGTGGCTCGGAGCCACTATCCCGTCCAGAAGCTTGAGCAGGGTCGACTTGCCGCTGCCGTTGGCCCCCAGCAGCGCGATTCTCTCGCCGCTCCAGATGTCGAGGTCGATGCCGTCGAGCGCCACCTGGCGGCCGGAGTAGAGAGATCGGAAGAGCACACGTCTGAACTCCAGTCACGCCAATATCTCGTATGC
>OCZT010003902.1_pt1 | contig 15199 bp, 14 predicted proteins | sample 1539031 | NCBI WGS metagenome assembly OCZT01 (sample SAMEA3539308, study PRJEB22396) | soil metagenome | biome: tundra; feature: field; material: soil | place: USA | collected 2010-05 | depth 0.15 m
GACTTGAGTGATAGTTTTCAAATTATCGCCGCTCGAGTTGCCCGCCAGTTCATAGTGGCCCTCGGAGGAAGCGGTGAGCGCTTTCGGAATCTGAGAGGTTCCGAAGTTGCTCGCCGGGAAGGGAAGTTGTGTCAAGTGCTCCATCGCGCCCGCCCAACTCGCCAGCACTTGGCCACGTCGTCGTGGTTGGCGCCGGCATGGTGGGACTCGCCACCGCATGGTTTCTTCAAGAATATGGCGTTGAGGTTACGGTCGTGGACCGTGAAGGAATTGCCGCCGGGGCGTCGTGGGGAAATGCAGGGTGGTTGTGTCCCGGGATCGTCACTCCTCTCGCGGAGCCCAGCGTCCTGCGTTACGGTCTTAAGTCCTTCTTCGATCCGGCGGCCGCGCTCTACATCCCACCCACACTCGACCCCGGGTTGTGGCGCTTCCTTACGCGCTTTGCGATGCATTGCACAATGAAGCAATGGAAAGGCTCAATGGAAGCCTACGTCGAGATCGACGGTCAAGCACTTAGCGCCTTCGATGATCTCGCCAACGGAGGCGTGTCGTCAGCCACCATCGATGCCCCGCTCATGGTTGCCTTCGAGCACGCCCATCAGGCGAGTGGATTTCGTCACGAGTTGGAGCTCATTCGCCAAGCGGGCCAGCACGTTGATGTCGACGAACTATCGAGGTCCGAAGCAGGTGCTCTCATGGCTCAAATCTCTGATCGTATAGAACTCGTACTGCAGTTGAATGGTCAGCGTTACGTGGATCCGGGTGAGTTCGTGAACTCGTTGGCCGCTTCGGTCGTCGCCAAAGGTGGAACGATTCGAACGGGAATGTGCGCCCACACAATTAGTAGAGACTCGAGCGGCATTACGGTCGCGCTAGAGGGGGCCGATCCGGTCAGGGGTGATGCCGTCGTCGTCGCCGTTGGTTCGTGGCTTAACGATTTGGCTCCGTCGCTGGGAGTACGCACGCGCGTGCAGTCAGGTCGTGGCTATTCATTCTCTGTCTCGACTCGCCAGCCAGTGCCTGCTCCTATCTATGTCCCCGCAGCTCGAGTGACCTGTACGCCGTATCGCGGCGGCATGCGTATCGCAGGAAGCATGGAGTTTCGATCGGTTGACGCTCCTCTCGATCCGAATCGAGTCGCCGCAATCGTCAAGGCGGCCAAGCCTTTACTCAGCGGTGTTGACTGGGAGTCGATTAGCGATGTTTGGGTTGGTTCCCGTCCAGTGACTGCCGATAGCCGGCCACTCATTGGCGCCACCAAGGTCTCGGGCGTCTTCGTGGCTGGTGGTCACGGTATGTTCGGCATGACGCTCGGCGCGGTCACCGGCAAACTTTTGGCCGAACAGATGATCACGGGCAACCAGCCCGCGGCACTCCGCGCGTTTGGGCCGCTGCGTTAAGACGCCTAAGGGTTCTCACTCGGCGCGTCCCGGACCATCAGTTCGATGATTGGTATTGATGGCTAAGGATTGCGCTGGAGCACCTTGAATACCGAATGGGTATGTCCACTTCCCGGTAGGACACCACGAAGCAGACGCATCGGACACTAGGGGGTAGTGATCGTGGAGAGTGGTTCCCAGTTGGGTTTGTTGGCGTAGGGCGGGGCCTCTTCGTCACCTTCGCGGTGACGCGTCCAGCCGCTCAATGTTGACTCGGACACCCGAAGAAGCCGACCGCGGCCACGTAGGTCGTGCCATCGAGCCCGGCGGTGACGGCGGTGCGTCGCGCTCGTTCCCGATCGAGCTGTCTCCACGGTCGCGCATGGTCGAACCGATCATCACTCCATCATCGACACGTCTCGTATGAATATTCGCGGTGGCCATGACTCGAGGTATTTCGGAGGCACAAGGTTTCTTCAGGTGTCCCCATCGTTTCTTCGGTGAGCAGAATTATGCAGACCTTAAACGGTTATGAAAGCGACGGTGCGTCTTGGTTCCATCTGGCCCCGACGTCCGTCGCACCTCCATTGAAGTACGCACAGAACAGTGTGCTGACCTCTCACCAGCGCTTCGCGAAGTTTGCACCCAAGGCTGAAGACAGAGTGACGCGGCGAGCAAGTTTGGGCCTTCAATCTTGAACAGAATTCACGATCACTATTTTGACCGTTAACCGACGCGATGATAGGTTGGCGATGATTTAGTCGACTACAAAGTTCGGGTGAACTTAAGGGAGATCGGTGATGACGCCTGATTCGCCGGACGGGTCAGTGGATACTTATCCGATCGCTACGAAGTCACCAGAATCAAGAGAGTTTTTTTTGAAGTGTGGCGGAGTCTCGAGAACTTCGGATCCCCCAATGAATGCTGAGGTGCCACCGAAGGCCGTTGGCCGGTCGGTGCGCCGAGGACATCGTGCTGCGATCTCACGTCACACTTTCATTCGTTGGCCTGTCGGCTTCATCGCTGTTGAGCACGACGTTGATGAATCTCGGGTGCGGCGTCGTAATTCGGAAAGTCTTCTCAATATTGAGATGGTGACAGGCTGCGATGGATCCAGCTCTGGTCCTTCGATCCCCGTGGTCGCAACAATTTCTTGCTTCGCGGTGGCATCGAAGAAGTCTTCATCGTGAAAGACACTGCCGAACCTGCTCTCGGGCCTAGTCACTGGTTTGATCGCGTCAAGCCAATCTTGATCGGAAGAAGATCTTGACGGAAGAAAGAGTAAGTGACCTCCCGCAGGTGGCTTCCGTGGTCATCATTGGTGGAGGGGTTATGGGCACGAGCATTGCCTACCACCTTGCGGCCGCCGGTGTTACTGATGTGGTTCTGGTGGACAAGAGCTACCTGGGATCGGGCTCGACGTGCAAGGCAGCCGGTGGGGTACGGGCTCAGTTCTCTGACTCGCTCAATATTGCCTTCGGCGCACGGAGCCTCAAAGTCTTTGAAAACTTCCGCGAGTTGTTCGACCAAGAGATTGACTTGCACCAAGTCGGATACCTCTTCTTGTTGAGCACCCCCCAAGACGTTGAGTTGTTCGAGCGCAGCATGGTAGAACAGCATAAATTGGGCGTGCCAAGCCGGATGATCAGCGTCGAAGAGGCGAAAGAGCGATCGCCATTGATCAGCACCGACGGCCTACTCGGCGCAGTTTTCTCCCCCACGGATGGACACTGCTCGCCGGAGTCAGTTGTCCTTGGCTACGCAACCGCGGCGCGTCGCAATGGCGCTGTATTGATTCCTCACTGCGGCGCCACTGGGATCGAAGTTCGCGACGGGCGAATCCGTGCGGTGCAAACAGAGTATGGACGGATTGCGACGGAGGCCGTCATTTGTGTGGCCGGGGCTTGGTCACGGGAGGTCGGAGCTTGGGCCGGTGTCGATTTGCCGGTCACGCCTTTGCGCCGCCAGGTCCTCGTGACGGAGCCGATTCCAGGGCTTGATCCTAATACCCCATTTACCGTCGACTTTTCGTCGACCTTCTATTTTCACGCAGAGGGACCGGGAATCTTGCTCGGAATGTCTGATCCCGACGAGACGCCCGGATTCAAGTTTGAGCAGTCGGACGACTGGCTGCCTCGACTTGGCCAAGCCATCGAACGGCGAGCACCGAGTCTCTCTGACGTAGGTCTCTCGAGCGGATGGGCGGGTCTTTACGAAACGACGCCCGACAATAATGCACTGGTCGGCGAGGCGAGTGGGATTGAGCGTTTTCTCTACGCGACGGGATTCTCGGGGCACGGTTTTCTGATGGGTCCGGCCATGGGTGAAGTGATTCGAGACTTGTATTTGCGTGTATCGCCGTTCGTGGACATCTCGCAACTCGACGCCCAGCGATTCAGCGGTGGTGTGGTACGTCCTGAGCTGAACATTGTTTGAATGAGCGACACACCTCGACACAAGGAGAAGATCATGTCCGGCCTACCCACGGCAAGCGAGCTCGAACGGATGGCGTTCGACGCCGCCGATCGCTGCGGAGTTAAGTTAGGCGCCCCCATGGGCGTTGAGTCCATCAAGTCTCCCATTAATGGAAGTCCTTTTGGGTCGATCAGTGGCGCCGAAGTTGTCGATATCGACACGGCGGTCGAACGGGCTCGACGGGCCTTCGAGGACTGGAGGTTGGTGCCGGCTCCGGTTCGAGGGGCCCTTGTTCGTCGATTGGGTGACTTGCTCAGCGAACACAAGTCAGAGATCGCGACGTTCATAAGCCTGGAGGCGGGCAAGATCACTTCTGAGGCGCTGGGTGAAGTCCAAGAGATGATCGATATTTGCGACTTTGCGGTCGGGCTCTCGCGACAGCTCTACGGACGCACGATGAGCTCTGAGCGCCCTGGTCACCGACTCATGGAGACGTGGCACCCGCTGGGCGTGGTCGGTGTGATCACGTCATTCAACTTTCCAGCTGCGGTGTGGTCCTGGAACACGGCGATCGCACTCGTGTGCGGCGACTCCGTTATTTGGAAGCCCTCCGAACTTGCGCCGATCACGGCTCACACTTGTGCCGCGTTGCTCGAGCGGGCTGTTGCCGACGTCGGCGCGCCGCGCTACGTCAGCCAAGTTGTGCTGGGCGGGGCGGACGCCGGTCGGGCACTGGTCGATCATCCGGGAGTGGCGTTGCTCAGCGCTACCGGTTCGACCAATATGGGACGGGCGGTCGGTCCGCGAGTGGCCAAACGATTTGGCCGGTCCCTGCTCGAGCTCGGCGGCAACAACGCCTCGATCGTCGCGTCGTCAGCCAACTTGGATCTCGCGATGCGGGGGATTGTGTTTGGCGCCGTGGGAACGGCGGGGCAACGCTGCACCACGTTGCGCAGAGCGATTGTGCATGAGAGCGTCGTTGAGACACTCGTTGAGCGACTGGCGGCCACCTATGGTCGATTGGTCGTTGGCAACCCGCTGCGACCTGGAACGCTCGTCGGACCGCTTATTCATGAAGCCGCTTTTACGACGATGAAAAATGCGATCGAGGCGGCACGACAACAGGGGGGGAGCCTGATCGTTGGGGGTGAGCGACTGCTCCAAGACGAGGCACCCGACGCCTACTACGTGAGTCCGGCCATCGTGCGAATGAGCAGCCAGACTGACATCATGCGAAAGGAGACCTTTGCGCCGCTCCTCTACGTACTGTCGTACCGCGACTTTGACGAGGCGATCCAGCTCCATAATGACGTGCCCCAGGGACTTTCTTCGAGCATTTTCACTTCCGATCAGGCTGAAGCGGAGCGATTCATGAGCGCTGATGGTTCGGACTGCGGCCTTATTAACGTCAATATCGGTACGTCCGGCGCGGAGATCGGTGGAGCATTCGGTGGAGAAAAGGAGACCGGTGGGGGACGAGAGTCCGGATCGGATGCCTGGCGCACTTACATGCGACGGGCCACGAACACGGTCAATTTTTCCGGAGAGTTACCGTTAGCCCAAGGCGTCGAATTCACAGTGTGACGCGCGACGGCGCCATGGTTCTGGCGTGGGCACGCCTCAGCCCGTGGTAGCCGTTGCCGTGTAGCCAGGCGTCTCTTCGCCTGACCTGTTCGGGTGCGACGGCTTTGTTCCTGTTGTCCTCTTCGCTCCATTTTGGAGCATCGGGACTCGCCTTCCTCATGGCTCATTTCAAGAAGTTCCGCGCGCAACCACCCCGCGGAGTGAGTGTTGGGGTACGACCAATGCACGCGCTGGGGGATGATTTCGTGGTCCTACAGACGGAGTCGTCGCTGCCTACGACGCTGGCGTGGCCGTTGCCGGGTGACTCAATAGGCAGAAACCTGGGAGAGAACGAACCTCAAGACGAATCCCCGTGGGGCGGTGTTGTTTATGGGTCGAATGTGTGAGAGCATCTGGATGATGGCAGGCGGTGGGTCGTCACCGGGGCGTTCACCCGGGGACTACGGTGCTGTTTGTGTCGCGTTGGAGCGGTTAGCGAACAAAGTATACGATGGAGAATATGTCCTTGCATACCGAAAGGTATCCTGATACTGTCGCACTTGATTGACCCGCTAGGCAGTGGGCGGCGAGGGTCCGTCGCCGGATGATTTTTATGGCCGTTGGGAGGAAGACTCGATGATCGATGGCGGACCGGTCCCACTGATCACGCAGTTCGATCGAATTGACCGGTTTCTTTATCGCGATGATGGTTAGGTATTAAGGGCTCGCAAGTTCGTCAAAATGACGTCAGCAGATTGATTGGCGCAGGATAAGTCGTTGTTGTTGGGGGAGGGGGGGCCAGTTCTTCGTAGTCAGAACTATGTGCACTCGTGCAGTGGTGTGGCGTGCGGTCATCTAGTTCGAAGTATCTATCACGAGGCAGGTGTCTTTTAATTCATTGGGAGGAAGTGTGTATGTTTAGAAATTTGAAAGCGATGAAAGTGTTAACGGCGGGGCTACTTTGTATGGGGCTGGCTGGGCTCAGTATGGTTGTCGAGTCAAGTGGTGTTGCCACCGCGGCCTCAAAGTCGAAATTTGTGATTGGTGTGCCGTTACCGATGACTGGCGCTGAGGCAGCGTCGGGAGCCGAAATCTTTAAGGCTGAAGAGCTTGCCGCCAGTCAGATTAACGCGACCGGAGGAATCTTGGGTCACAAGGTTACCTTGATCGAAGAAGACAGTGCGTGTGACGCGACGACGGCGGCGAACGCGGCGAACTTGCTGGTAACAAAGCACGTGAATGCGATTGTGGGGGAGTACTGCACGGGCGACGCTTTACCCGAGGAGCCCATCTTCAGCCGGGCCGGCCTGCCGGTGATATTCGCTGCGGCGAACTCGCCAGCTCTGCTCAGCTTTGGCTACAAGAATATTTTCTTGGCGTTGAACTCCGCCGCGGAGGACTCGGCCACGGCGGTAGCGTTCTTCAAGCAGGATCTCAAGGAAACGAGTATCGCCATTGTGGACGACCAGTCCGCGTTCGGCGTGGCTATTGCCGACAGCATGCAAACGGACGTCACTGCTAGCGGAATGACGGTGGCGGGCGGGACGATTCAGGCTGTCCCCAACACCCTGGTTGACTTCTCGTCGGTGATCGCCGCAATCAAGAGCTCGGGTGCCACGGGCATCTTCTGGACTGGTTACTACGCGCAGGCTGCTCTGTTCGTCAAGCAGCTCGCTGCTGCGGGCGTGACTGCGACCTTCATTGGTGACTCGGCAGCGTTTGACCCCACCTTCATCACCGGGGCTGGCGCGGCCGCAAATGGCACCTACGTGACCAGCGCGGTTGCACCTTCGGGCGCGGCGCTCAACACGTTCACCGCTCAGTACAAGAAGAGGTTCCACAGTGCTCCGGGGCCCTACTCGGCCTACGGCTACGACGGGATCAAACTCATGGCCAACGCCGCGGGGAGGGCTAAATCAATCAAGGATTCAAAGATCATCGCGGCACTTCATAAGACGAACTACGTCGGCATCACTGGCCGATTTAAGTTCGCCACTGACGGAGACCGCACCGGCATACCAGAGGAAATTCTCACCGTAACAAATGGTGCGTACGTAAAGAACTCGGTTCAGCCGAAGCTCTAGAAGATGACGTTAGGCGGGCACGCACGTGAAGTTTGATGCTTCACGTGCGTGCCCGCCAATGCCAGCAGCGCAAGGCGGCGGTCCAATGATTGGTGAGTTAATCTACAGCCGAGTACTGTGCAACTTTTCCTTAATGAAATAGCAAACGGTCTGTTTGTTGGTGCGTTTTTCGCACTGGTGGCGGTCGGCTACAGCATGGTCTACGGAATCTTGCGGCTGATTAATTTCGCCCACGGCGACTTCTTCATGGTGGCGGCGTTCGTGAGCTACACGATCTTGGGAGCGGTGGCGGTGGGGCACGCCCACCTGGTGTGGTTCACCGTCATCTGGGTCGGTCTGCTGGTGATGTTTCTCACCGGGCTCCTCGCGGTCCTCGCGAACCGGCTTATCTATCACCCGATGCGCCGGGCGGCGTTGCTGAGCCTGATGATCGCCGCACTGGGACTGTCACAGGTTCTCGAGAATGGCGTTCTCAACATCCCGGGTTGGGGATCGGCGTTCTTGACGTACCCGGTGACCTCGCCGCCGAACGGATTCACTATGGGGCCAACGCACTTCACCTGGTTCCAGTTGATCATCGTGGTCATCTCCGGCCTTCTCTCACTGGGTGTGTACCTCTTGGTCAGTCGGACCCTCTTGGGCAAAGCCATGCGCGCGGTCTCCGAGGATCGAATTGCCGCGGCCCTTATGGGCATCAACGTTGATTTGGTCATCGCCGTGGTCTTCTTCATCGGCGGCGCGCTCGCCGGTGCGGCGGCCGTCATGACGGGTGTCTACTACGGGCAGATCAACTACTTGATGGGGTGGACCGTGGGTCTCGAGGCCTTCACCGCCGCGGTGCTCGGCGGGATTGGCAACATCGGGGGCGCGGTGCTCGGTGGTGTGGTGCTGGGCATTGCTCAGTCTGTGGGCACTGGTTGGTTCGGCGCCGAGTGGGCGCTGGTCGTCACGTTCGTCGTGCTGGTACTGCTGCTGTGGCTGCGGCCCACGGGAATCCTCGGCGAACGCGTTGCACGTAGGATGTGAGCCCGCGTGTCGCGAAATCTTGTAGCAGATCAAGGGCGCCGTAGCGTTCTTGGCACCAAACTGCCTCAGCGAAGCGCGATTCTGGTACTCGTGGTGCTGGCGGCCCTCGTGCCCCAGATGACGGGCAACCAGTACTACCTGAGCGTCGCGTATCAGGCCGAGGTACTGATCTGCTTGGCCATTGGCCTCAACATAGTGGTCGGTTACTGCGGTCTCTTGGACCTGGGCTTCGCGGCGTTCTTCGCTATCGGCGCCTACACCACCGGCTTACTGTCGGTGGATCGTCACTGGACGATTCTCGCGACCATTCTGCCCGGGGTTGTGATTGCCGTGATCTGCGCCGTGATCATCGGGCTGCCCACGCTTCGCCTACGCAGTGATTACTTAGCCGTGGTGACCCTCGGGTTCGGCTTGATCATCCAGACCATCGCGAACAATCTGACCCTGACGGGTGGGCCGACGGGAATCTACGGTATCCCGCAGCTGACCATCGGCAGCACTGTGATCCAAAGCGCGACCTCTTTCTACTACGTGTTCCTCGTTCTGCTCGTGGTGTTCGTCTTCATCTCGTTTCGCGTTCGCAATTCTCGCATCGGCCGCGCCTGGCTGTGCATTCGCGAGGATGAGGACGCCGCCCAGGCCATGGGCATCAAGATCCGCCGTTACAAGCTGTACGCCTACATGGGCGGGGCCGTGATGGGTTCAGTGACGGGAGCTCTTTACGCACCGGCGCTGACGGCGATCTCCCCACCCAGCTTTGGGTTCAGTGAATCACTGCTGATCTTGATGGCGGTGGCCATTGGCGGAATGGGCAGCGTGTGGGGGGCGATCCTGGGTGGAGCAATCGTGGTGATTCTGCCCGAGGCGTTTCGCCAGTTCTCCCAGGCCCGATTACTGATCTTCGGTGCGATGTTAATCATTATCATGATGACGCGTCCCCGGGGGCTCTTTCCCGAAGGCGCCTTCCGAGGAACCGCGAAACGTCTGCGTGAAAGATTTAACGATCGTGCGCCGCCGCGGCCTTCGATGGCTCCGCCCGAGCCGGTGGTGCGCGACGCACCATCAGAAGGCCCTTAATGACCGCACTGCTAGAGACTCATAATCTCTCCCTGCGATTTGGTGGCGTGAATGCGCTCAGCGATGTCTCGCTCAGCATCGAAGAGAACTCCCTTCACGCGATCATCGGACCGAACGGCGCCGGCAAGACGTCACTCTTCAACTGCTTAACGGGTTACTACAAGCCAACCAGCGGAACGGTGAGTTTCGGTGGGGCGGACATCACTCGAATGAGCGTCGCGGGTGTGGCGTCGCTCGGGATCCGTCGAACGTTTCAAAATATTCGCGTCTTTCCCAAGATGACGGTCCTAGAGAATGTCCTCGCCGGAGCGCACCTTCGCGCCAGTTCAAATCTCCTGTCCATCATCGTGGGCACCCCAGGTTTTCGCCGCAGTGAGCGCGACCTTCACGAGTACGCCATGACGAGTCTGGAGTTCGTCGGGCTGGGCGAGCAGGCGACCAAGTTCGCGGGCGATCTGCCCTATGGCATGAGAAAGCGCATGGAGTTGGCGCGAGCGCTCATCGCCGATCCGAAGCTCGTGCTGCTCGACGAGCCCGCCGCGGGCGTGAGCTCGGTCGAGCGTGAGGAGTTGTCACGGGTTATTGGTCGAATTCACGACAATGGCATCTGCGTCACGCTGATCGAGCACGACGTGGAACTGGTGATGGGGATCGCGACCGACGTGACGGTGCTGGACAACGGCCGGATCATCGCTTCTGGAAGACCGTACGACGTGCGCAACAATCCCGACGTCATTCGTGCCTACATGGGGAGGAGCCGCAAGTGAGAGCGCTCGAGCTGGAGAACCTCAGCGTCTACTACGGCCCCGTTCGTGGCGTCGAGGATGTGACCCTGCACGTCGAGGATGGCGAAATTGTGGCACTCCTCGGCGCCAATGGCGCCGGCAAGAGCACCCTGTTGAAGGCCATCTCGGGGATCGCCGCGTCCAAGAGCGGGACGATCAGATACTTCGGCGACGACTTCGCCAAGACGTCGGCGCATCGCCGGGTGCTGGGTGGTCTGGTGCACGTGCCCGAGGGGCGGCGGATCTTCACCGCGCTGACGGTGGGCGAGAACCTGGAGCTCGGATTGTACGGTACCAAGGTCAAGCGCACGGAACGCGCCGATCGGCTGGTGGAGATTCTCGAGATGTTCCCGATCCTGCGCGAGCACTTCAAGCGGCTGTCGGGCATGCTCTCGGGCGGCGAGCAGCAGGTGCTGGCCATTGCCCGGGGCATGATGTCCAAACCTCGAATCCTCATGATCGACGAACCGTCGCTCGGGCTTGATCCCCAGAAGATCGACATCGTCTACGACCTGCTCGAGGCGGTGGCCGCCACCGGAACGACCGTGCTGCTAGTGGAACAGAACGTCAACCTCGCCTTGGAGATCGCCACGAGGGCGTACGTGCTCCAGCAGGGTTCGGTCGTGTTGTCGGGCGAATCGAGCGCCCTCGCCGCCGATCCGCGACTCTCGGCGGCCTATCTCGGCGAGGTCGATGGAAAGGTCCGCTGAGTCGACACCGGCCAGTTCTTGCCCGTGCGACCCTCCGTCCTTGGCGAACGTTGGTCGTCGCGGGATGATTACGGGGGACGCTCTGGATGGAGGTACTGGTGTCGTTGGAGGTCGAGTCAGGCCAATCGGAACTGTCCTTTTGGTTCTTCCGATGGCCACGGCGTCAGGAGCGTTATGCACTGCCCGGTTGTGCGTGCATTTAGAGCGGAAGAGATTCCATTGGTTCACGGTGCTGCGCGGCGACAACCGTGATCGCCGTAAGCCCCACAAGGATACCGCCGACCTGCAGCAAAGTCAGCGGCTGTCCGAGGATGACCCAGGCGGCGACGGCCGCCACGAGCGGGTTCAGGCAGTTGATCGCCGACGAGATCGATGCGTCAACGTAGCGGTGAGCCCAGTTCATCACCAAATTTCCGGTGCCCGGCACGAGGGCGAGCAGGGAGATCCACAGCCAGTCACCAGCGTGAACTCGAGTGAGCGGCTCCCTCGCCAGCAGCACGATTGGGGTTACCGCTACCGCGGCCGTGATCGTCACCCCCGTCGTGTATTCCATCGCGTTGTGCACTACGCGCGCGTACTTGGATGCGAGCCAATAAGCCGACCAGGACAGCAGGGCGCCGATGGCAAGCAGGTCACCGACCAATTGGTGATGGTTGTTCACTCCCGGACCAAGGACCGCGACCGCGACACCTGCCACTGCGAGCAGGATCCAAAAGACGTCCCGGCGCCCCATCCGTTCGCCAAAGACACGACGCGCGGCGATGAGAACGAGCGCGGGCTGCACGGCAACTATCACGGTCACGTCGACGACGCTCGTGAGCTTGACAGCGACAATGAACAGGGCAATGTCGCTGGCCAGAAAGACGCCACCGAGCCACGAAGCGCGCATCACGGCCCAAGTCAATCGGCGTCCCGAGGCGTACAGGACAATTACGACCAGCGCCGCGGCGAGCCAGAGTCGGTAAAAGGTCACGACGAGCCCCGGAGCGGACGCGAGGACGGCAAAGATCCCCGTGAACCCCCACGAGACGGCGGCGAGCATGGTGGCCCCGAGGCCAATTGGCTGGCGTCCGACGCGAGTGAGCAGAGCCATCGGTCGAAATACTCTCACTTAAGTTAATCATACGACCGGGAGCGTGCCGGGTTGTTTGCTCGTGGCGAACCACGCACCGACGTGACGAAGACGCCACGGATCGTCTCGAGGTATGCCGGGAGTTGTAATCGTGCGCAGTGCTGCCGCACGACGTGGCGTTTAGTGGCGTCCTGCGGGTTAGCGCTCGTCCGTTGAGAGAGACGGAGCGGAGGTAGATCGGTGATGTCGCAACGGATCAATGCCCGGTTCTAAGAGGCGGGCTGTGAGCTACGCCTCTTCAACTCGAGTTTGGCGTCGCGTACTACTGGTTTGCGAGAGCGAAGCCTACGCGCAACGGCGCCCGGCACGCTACGCTCGCGAAACGAGAGGGACCTCACGGGGCCGCGATGGAGGACGATGCAATCAGGATGAGCGAGGTGGCTGCGAGGAATGGTGTGATACGGCCGGACCACAATTCAGGGCCAAACGGTCTGGGCGATGGGCCGGGGTCGGAGAACGTCTTGTTGTCGCAGGTGGCCCACGAACGACTACGTCTCGATGTTCTCTCTGGTGTGCTGCGCCCGAACCAGCGTCTCGTAGAAAAAGAACTGAGCGAGCTTCTCGGGATGAGTCGGACACCGGTTCGATACGCCCTGGTGCTACTTGCGGTCGACGGTCTGGTCGACCGAGGTAAGCATGGCTGGACAGTGCACGAGTACTCACGCGAGGAGCTCGTCGCCATCTACGAAGTTCGAGGGGCTCTTGAAGGCTACGCGGCGCGCCTGAGCGCTCTTCGAGCGACCGAGGAGGAGTTGGACGTCATTGAGCGCACGCTGGACTTGGAACGTGGCGAACTTGACTCGGCCAATCCCGACTCCAGTGTGAATTTGAACATTGAGTTTCACTCGATGGTGGTTGACTGCTGTGGTAACCAGCGCCTCATCGATTTGGCCGTTCGCAATGCGGGTTTTTACTTCAACTTCCGCGTCGCCTCAATGTATACCGAGGATGAGTACCAGCGATCGATCGACGACCACTATCGGCTTCTTGCGGCGCTGCAGCAGCACGACGGAGAGTCCGCCGAGCGAACGATGCGTGAGCACATCGCGGAGAGTTTAAAGGTCTCGCTCACTAAGGGTCGATGGTGAGTGCGCAGGAATATAGCCGCGTGCAATGGTGCACGGGCTACGCGACGATAGATGAGGTCTGGTTGTGAAACAGTTAGGCCGCGTGCTTGCATGGGCGAGCGTGGCTAGAGAGTTCGAGGAGCACCAAGATGGGAGCGATATGAAGGGAAAGCGATGATGATCAATTCACCGGCCACTTCGGTGTCCAAAGACTATCCCGCCGCCTCTCGGGCGGCCGAGCGAGTATCTCGCGCCCGGCAGGACCAACTCGGCTACGGGATCTCAATTGGGATCTTGATGCTCGACTGCCACATCCCCTTCGTTCCAGGTGACGTCGGCAACGCGTCGACGTACGACTTCCCTGTCCTTTTCCAAAAGGTTCAAGGTGCCACTGGCGATGCGGTCATCACTCGGCAGGACGCTGCGATCACTCCGTACTTTGTCGAAGCAGCCCGACTGCTTGGGGCGCAGGGCGTGCGTGCCATCACTGGTGACTGCGCGTACATGGGTGCATACCAAGCCGCCGTTGCGGAGGCGGTTGAAGTGCCGGTCTTTCTTTCCAGTCTCATGCAGGTCCCGTTGGTGGTGGCCATGCTTGGCCGCCACCAGAAGTTGGCGGTACTCGTGGCTAACGGGAGCACGGTCAGCGACCGGCTGCTTGTTCCCGTGGGGATTACTGGTGCCTTGCGAGATCGATTGGTCATCCGCGGTCTGGAGGATAAGGAGCACTTCCGCTCCGTCATTCTTGATGAGAGCGGCGAGTTGGACTTCTCTCGGATGGAGACCGAGGTGGTTGAGTCAGCCATAAGGGTGCTGAAGGACGAACCGTCGGTCGGTGCCTTCTTGCTGGAGTGCTCCGACCTGCCCCCCTACTCGCACGCCATTCATCGGGCGACGGGGCTACCGGTCTTTGACTGGATCGGTTTCATCAACTATGTCCACCACGCTGTGGTGCCACACCCTTATCAGGGATTTTTCTAAGTGGGTGATTGAAGCTGAGTTGCGTGGAGCGTTGGACAGAGCAATAAGGAAGTGACGAGCGAGCGAAAGTTTCCCACGAGGTCACTGGCCAAAGAGGCGTGAAATGACAGACGAATCGCAGCGGGAGAGAATCGACGTCGGATCGATCACGCCGAATCCATGGTTCCCCCACCTCTTCTCGCCGCTCAAGGTGGGTCCGATCACGCTGAAGAATCGCATGGTGAACTCCGCCCACCAGACGGGGTTCGCCCACCATGGCAGTTATACGTCTCAGCTTCGCGCCTATCACCGGGAGCGTGCCCGCGGCGGTGCCGCGGTGATTCTTTCCCAGGCGACCAATGTCGTTCCCGGGTACCTTGACCTTTGGAATGTCGACGACACCATTATCCAGCAATATCGCGAGGTCGTTGCCACCGTCGGTGAGTACGGGGCCCACTATTTTGCTGAACTTTCGCATCCCGGCCGTCAGAGTCACTACACGAGTCCCGAGACGGACTTTTACGAGGCACCCTCGGCTACGCCGCTACTTATCGACGGCGTTGACTGGCGGGTGCCGCACACGCTCGAGACCGAGCGCATCCGCGAGATCATTGGGGCCTTTGGTGAGGCCGCGCGCCGCTGTCGGGAAGGTGGCGTGGCCGGCATTGAACTGCACTTCGCGCACGGCAACCTCGTCGAGCAGTTCATGTCGCCCCTAACGAACCACCGGGTCGACGAATGGGGAGGCTCACTCGAGAACCGTTTGCGATTCGCGAAGGAGGTCGCGACGGCGGTGCGCGCTGCGGCCGGACGGGACCTCGCGGTCGGTGCCCGGATCACCGGTTCGGGTCTCGATGTTGGCGAGCCTACCCAGCTCGACATGCTTGAGATCGCCGGGACCATCGACTCGTGGGAACTCCTCGACTACTTGTCGGTCACTATGGGCCACTACGCCGACGAGCTCAACACTGCCCGAAACATCCCCAACATGACGTTCGAGC
>OCZT010003903.1_pt1 | contig 15199 bp, 7 predicted proteins | sample 1539031 | NCBI WGS metagenome assembly OCZT01 (sample SAMEA3539308, study PRJEB22396) | soil metagenome | biome: tundra; feature: field; material: soil | place: USA | collected 2010-05 | depth 0.15 m
GGCTGCCGTATGTAAGAACACCTGTAGAAGGGTTGGAATCCGCCGGGATCGCCTCGGTCACGGCAAGCTCAGGATTGAGTATCTCGAGACCAGCCGGCAACGGGTCAACCAGGGCAACATGATATCGCCGTGCCTGTGCGACCATCGTCAGGCGAACGCGAACGCGTGCACCAGCTTTGATCGTCCACGAGCCGTCAGCATTTCGTTTTACGTCCGCCTTGTCGTCGACCGCCTCATACGAGCGAAGTACCGTAAAGCCATAGTCAGCAGGATCGAGTTTCAGGTTCTTTGCCGCATATTTCATACCGATCCGGTAATAGAGCCGGCCCGCACCCTCGCGATCGATCAACAGATTTGAGGTACCGCCCTGGTCGACCAGATACGACATTGGGATGTTGATCTCCTTTGAATCAACGGACCGGCCCTTGAACGCTTCCTCGCCCGCGTAGGTATTTCCGAGCCAGATGCGCGTAACAAAATCAGGTGTGACCTTTTCAAAGGCGTTGAAGTACTTATCGAGCGCGAGCAGGATAAACACATTCTCCTGTGTATTCGACCAGGCACCCTTGACCCTATGATCTAGCAGGCCTCGAACTAGTTTGGGAATCAGATCGTTCTTCGGATCCGCCTTTATCAATGCTTCTAGCAGCACGCCGTCGGCACGGCGGTTTGAATACATGATCAGCCAGGCGCCGTCGCCATAATTGGTAACGAAATTTGCCGTCGCGGCCGTCTCGGTCGTGCGGTTCATCAAATGACGAATGATCGCCTGGACCTCGGTGGTCGAATTCGGATCATTTGCGAGCACCGAGAGAATCCAGCCAAGACCCTCGAACGGCATTTTTTCGATCGTCGCCTCGGTAAGCAGGCGTTTGGTTTTTGCGACATCCTTGTCGCCCATCATGTCGCGGATATACAAAGCGTAAGCTGAGATCGTCCAACGCACCTCGGGCGAGTTTTTGTACCACTCGTCAAAATGCTGCTCGACATCCTTTAAATAAGGCTTGGTCTTATTGAGCATCTCGTCCGGCACTTTGTATCCCTTTGCTTTGGCAAGCGCGAGGGCGTGCGCGACGTGAATTGTGAGGAACGGATACTCGTATCGCTCCTTATCGCGTTTCCACAAGCCAAAACTGCCGTCACTACGCTGGCGCGACTGCAATATCTCGATGTCGCGGGCAAAATAGCCGTCGAGATCTTTGGCCGTCGGCATGTCCTTTGCCTTGAATGCGTTAAGCACATCGCGCATCGCCGCGATAGATATCATTCGCGAGGCGATCTGCTCGGAACATGCATATGGATAGTTGGTCAGGTAGATAAACGCATCAGTCAGCTCCTGCAGTTGTGTCGAAGATGTCGTGACCTCGAGCCCGCCGAATTGCGGAAATACATCGCCAGGCGTCTGGACAGGCTGAATGATCGCGCCGTTTTGGTCGGTCGTGCCATATGTCGCGAACGCTTCTGTTGTAGCCGGGGTCCATACCGGCAATGATATTTCGGCGGCATCGCTGAATTTGCCCGAAGAGACGGCTATCTGGAAACGAGCAGTGCCTGCTTTAACGGTCGAGACCGGGAAACGGACCTCGGCGCGGTCGTTGGCTTTGACGACGACGCGCTTGCCGGCGGAGGTTGCACGCTCGTTCACACTCGCGTTTCCGCCCGTAGTGCCGCCTGCAAGACTGGCGTTGGTTGCTCTGATCGCCACATCAACCGCCATATCGTTGTCCGTCTGGTTTTGGATAACGACGGGCAGATCGACCTTATCGCCGAAATTCATAAATCGTGGAGCGCTCGGCCGGACCATCAACGGCTGCTTCGCCGTGATCGTAGATTCACTCTTTCCAAACCGTTTGGCAGTGTCGACCGAAACGGCGGTTATCCTGTAACGCGTCAGATTGTCAGGCAGTTTTACATTAACCGTCGCCCGTCCGTCTGAGTCGGTACGAACACTTGGTGAAAACAATGCCAGGGCATCAAAATTTTGGCGAAGAGTAATCGATGTCTCAGCTTGTGCGGGCGACTCTTGAGTGCCGCTCTTGGTAACCATCACCGTTTCAGCCATTGCCCTCCCATTTATTGGTGCCGCCATCGGCATAGCATCATACCTGCGCATGGCTGCTCCACCTACGCCACCGAGACCGCCCTTTGGCGGCGGTGGCGGCTGTTTCTTAACGTCCTCTGGGTTCCCGAGCAAAACGTCCTTGCGGAGATGGTAATCCGTTGTGCCGGTTCCACGGCTCGTATAGAACATGTCCGCCGGATCGCCGATGGCGTAGCGACTAAGTGCCAGAACGCTCTCGTCAACTACTACGATGGCGACCTCACTGTTTGCAACCGGCGAGCCATGAAAATCCTTTACAGAAACAGCGACGGTCGTCTCGCCACCGGGTGCTAAAGTCTTATCCTTTGGGTCAGCCGAGACCGTCAGCTTTCGGGATGCGGTTGAGATCGACAAGTTTATGTTTCCGCTCGCGAACGCCGGCCGTTTAGCAAGCTTTGGATCAACCTCGCCCTTGTCATCTGTTCGGTCGGCACTTCCGACAAGATCGACCTGTGCCGTGATATTGGGCAGGTACTTTTCGTCGAGCGGTATCTTCAACGTAATTGACGAATCCTTCATCGAGAACCGCTCGGTTTTAACGATCCCGTCGCGGCGAAGTGTCAAGACGCCTTCGGCCGGTGTAAACGGCGCCATCACAAGCAGCTCGGCCACATCCCCGGGAGCATAGTCTTTCTTGCTCGGAATGATCTGCGCCTGTTCCTGCTCTACATTGCGCTTTGGCGGTGTCTTTCCCCCAGCCACCCAGACGGTGATCTGACTCTCATTAAAACGCTCGCGATCGTCCATCACTCTTGCGGTGATGGTATAAACTCCACCCTGTTTCGCAACGAACGAACACTTTTCACCCTTGTCGCTCGATTTGACGGTGCATGTTTGCTCGTCAACGGTCTTTTCTTCCCATTTGCCTTTATCAAACTGCCAGTCCTTGAGGACCGCTTTGATCTCAGCGTCGCGGCCGGCGACAAGATTGCCGTCGATATCGCTCACGATCGATTCGATATCTATCTTTTCGCCCTTTTGGACAAATGTTCGAGAGGTTTTCATGCCGACATACAATGATGCCGGGTGAACAAGCAGCGAGGTTGAGCTTGACCACGTTTGCCGGTTTACATCCTGCACCGATGCAGCGGCCGAGATCGTATAAGGCCGGGGAGGGTTGACCGATTCAAAATCGATCTTGAGCAGATGCTTGCCGCTCGCGTCGGTTACACCTTTAAAATTCTGTGACGAACCACCGTAATAACCTGGCCGACCGCCGATCGAGAATTCTCCGTCATCGTAAACTCTCCACCATGGCGTCCACGTGCCGAATGTGTAGTCACCTCGATTCGGGGGTGTGTAATTTGTCGGCGATGCCGTAACGGTCCAGTTGGTGTCTGCATTTGCCAGACCACCGCCGGCGTAGTATTTCGCCTCGACCGAAACAAGCGCGTTTGAGCCAACAAAGAACGGCGCCTCGGATTCAACCTTTGTCGAAACCTCGAACTCGGGCCGGCGAAATTCCTGTATTTGGAACTGGTGCTGGTACGTGGCACCGCCGATCGAGGAATTTGTGGTCAGATCGATATGTGCGTATCCGAGATTTGCGTTGTCCGGGATCTTGAATTTAAAGTCGAACGCTCCGAATACGTTGAGATTACCGGTACCTTTGGCGATCTCGTTATTGCGAGGGTCTTTTACAGAGAAGGTGAGCCCGCTCGCCGCATCGCCAAGCCCTTCGACATCGCCCAATTTTCCGGCGGTGATCTTTCGAATATACCCTTTGACCGAAACCTCTTCTTTCGGCTTGTACATCTTGCGGTCATCGAATACGAACCACCGAAGCGAGTCGGATTGAGGCTTTTTGTACCAACTGCCCGACTCTTGCCAGTAATATTCGGTATTCTCGGGCAAAAAGGCGACATCCTTTCCCTGCTTTGCAATAAGTAAGTTTGGCCCCTTGTCGGACGCCGTGTCAGTAAGCGGCAGACGCAGGATCCCGCTGTCTGCTGTGCGGTCCGTTTGAGCTTCGCCTACCGGTTCGATCGGGGCACTAGCACCATCGGCATCTGTCGATTCGATCTCATCAGACGCTTTCGGCCCCCAATTCGTCAGCCAACTCCAGGCGCGTTCTAATATGGCAGGCTCGATCTCAGCTGTTTGTCCGCCGGGGGTCTTACGATTTGGATAGATCGAAAGCTCGACGCCGGCAAGCGGTTTTCCGGTCCTAAGTTCCGTGGCGAACCCAACAAGTTGGTCGCTGTCAACAAACGCATCGAGGCCGATCTGTGTTGCCTGCAGCCAGGTAAAGATCCGGGTTCGATCATATTTGTCACGTCGAACGGTCGGTTCAATATCAATAATGGCGTTGCCGAATCCGCCGTCGAGAGCGCGGCTTACATCGATACGGGTCTCGACCATCTCATCCGGCTTATTCGCTATGGAAACAACTTCATCGGAGATGAGACGTCCCGGGATCGCCGGCCGGCGATTGTCATCGTAGTTCAGATGTCGGATATAGTCCTGAAACTGACTCCAATCCTGGGGCCGGACTGAGTATAGGCGCACTTTGACCGAGCTGTGGTTCGTCGAATAGATCGAGAACGTCGGTTTCGCGGTCGGATCGAGGACGGTCATGAACCCGCCCTGCGCGTAGAGGTTCTGATCGGCAGAACCCACCTTTATCGTAGCGACCGCGGGCTGGCCAACGGTTTGGCCGAAAATGTCCGAGATCGATCCATCGACTGTTACCTTGTATGTCGTCCGGCCCTTTTTGTAGCCCTGTATGTAGATGTAATTCCCCGAGGGATAAATGTTGAGACCTTCGACCGCGGGCTCGACCTTGACCATCTCTTTGGTAAATTTGGCCGCATCGAGCGAGTTATTGAATTCCAATATCCAGTTTTCAAACGGCGAACAGTTTTTATTCTCCTGCCATCCGCAATAGCCGCGATTGAATTTCAACGGGCCGTACGTCTGAAAGCTATAGCTCTGAGCGTTTACGGTCGTCAGCGGACCTTCGGCCGACGGAGTTCCCTTCTCTACAGTGACGGTAATCGGCGAGGCTCCGGGGAGTGCGTTTGCCGTCGATCCATCCGGGTTTATGACGCGAAACGCAAGCCAACGTCCCGGCTGGGCTTGCTTTGCGTAATACGAGATACTGGCATCCTTATCGATCTCTTCCTGGGTAGCAATTCTTGTTGCGAGACGCTTGCCTTGCCCGGTGACGCTTATCGTATTCAATACCGACACGGGGTTTATCGCCTGGTCGAACGAGATGAACATCAGCGCATCGCGCCGAACGATCTGACCCTGCGGTATCATCTGCTCAACCTTCGGGGGCGGGGTGGTAAACGTCCAAGCAACGTCCTTTTGAAGCGTTTGGCCGGTCGCTGACCTAGTTCCCGCCGGAACACGCACCGTAAATTTCGTCGCCATTGGGAAACGCTTTGTCGTGTCAAACATCAGCGTTTTTGTACCCAGCCATCGCCATCGTCCTTCAACCTGCGGGGTAAGCTCTACCGGGGCTTGCTTGGCAGCTTGTTCCTGTGAGGTAACGGCAACCATCGGCTGCGAAAATGTGACGTTGAGGTCGGGAGCAAGCGGCACCTCGCCCTCGGGCGAATAGCGGATGACCTGCAACGTTTGGCCACTGATGTCTGTCGTCGGGAGGGCCCGCATCTCGTCCGATGGAAATTTGACGGGTATCTTATTGCCGGTTTTAGGCGCCGGCAGCGTCCCGACTCGCTTTGCGAAATCCGTCTGGTCGCTGTCTTCGGTTTTTATCTCGGGAATACGTTTCAGCAAGGAATTTGCATCGCCCGCGGACAAAGGGTCGGTCGCGGCGAGCGGTTGCTTCTCACGCTTTTCCGCGCCGGCGACACCCTCGCTTAGTCGAAATTTCAGACCCGGAGGGACATCCTTTAGTTTTTGTTCCATAGCTTTGCCGATTATCTGGGCATTCACGGGCACGGCGGCCTGTGAAACAAAACTGATATAAGTAGTAAACAACAAAAAGGCCGAGATCAATTTGTGCATAATAGTTTGTGTCCCAACACGATCCGATTTCGACGAGCTTCATCGCCGTCACTGTCTATGGAACGCGCCCGCGCCGGGGTTCTTGCGCGTTTCAAAATCCGCGGACGATCACCAGTGCGGTTTCTTCCCCACCCTGTGAAATGTTTACCAACGATCCGGGAGCAAGCCGCACCATTGCACCTTCGACCTCTCCGAGAAAAAGGAAAGGATCGAAATCGACATTCAACGATTCCATCATCGCCTCACCGTCGCGAAAGACCGGAATGCTGCTCTTGTCGGAGGCCACCCGCTCCTGGACAACGTAATCCAGAGACAAAGCTCGCCCGATGGCGTCGTCAAATTCTTGTTGAGAGCAATCCCATCCGCAGATAATTCCCTTACCGCCGTAATCGTCATTCGGCTTCAATATAAATGTCGCGCGATTCTGTCTTATATACTCGACCAGATCGACCGATCTGCCTTTGTGGTTCGTCTGACAGTAATTGAACTTTCTCGTCCACGGTACGTGAGCGTCGATCACCTGCAGTTCGGCGTCGCTAAATAGGCTTCTGTAACGTTCGTCCGTCAATACCGCAAAACCGGACTTTTTGTGCGCGATCTTTGAGCGGAACGAGTTCGCCATGCAAACTGCGCCGTCTGCGCATGCCTGGTAAAGAGGATGTCCATCATCGAATCTGTCAAGGAATTCGTGGATCAACACTCGCTTGTAAAAAATGTCGATCTCGAAATCGCCGGCCATGAGCGTTCCTGAGCGGTAGCTGAGCTCACCCGGATCGCAGATCCGCGACTGGTAACCGTTTGAGACGAAAAATTCACGAAGTATAAAGAACTCAGAACCCGTAGCAACGCCTTCCCAGTCGACTATCCCTATGTTCGGCCTTTGCTTCGTGCCGCCGAAATCTCGATATGCCCCGTCTAATGCGTCGAGCAATCGGGATTGCGGCTGCGGGTAGAAGTGTTGATTTTCGTCTAAGAACCTCCGCACACCCGGGATCTGCTTAAAATGAGACTCGAGGGACGCCTGGTCCCCGATACCGGCCGGATTTTCTGCGTTGTATTCGATAAACCAAAACCCGTCGTCAGACAAGAATGTATCCAGCCGGCTCGTTACGCATACATCGGTGTACCCGGGATCGAGACGCGCCCAATACGCCTCGCTCTCGGTGATCCCGAGCATGCTGAGAAGTTCATCGTCGACAAGTGCCGCGGCAGTGATGGCCGCAAATGATCTACTCAACAAAGCCGCTGCCCGACAAACCGCAAGGTATTTTGACTCGGCCAGGAAGAACGGGCGAAGGAAGGGACAGATTGGTCTGTCACCATGTAACAAACCCAAACTGATCTGAGATTCGGTGAGGTATTCGAAAAGCTTGCGATCGGCGCGGTGCCGCGTGACGAGCGACGCGTCGAGTTCGTTGACTAAAGACCTAAAGGGATCGGTCATCGCTTGACGGAAAATCGGCCCCCTGAATCACTGTAAACCACCTTTAACGCAAAACAAATTCGACCGATGTGACATGAGCTTCACTTCGCATCCGCTCAACAGTTTTCTGCTATACTGAAATCCGTAAATTGCAACTTTGGATCACAAGCGTTCGTAAGGAAAGTGGCGAAAAGGGCTTTTAACTAATTCATTTAGAGGACGGTAAATAACATGGGATTGTGGGCACGGATAAAAAGGGTATTTCGGGCAAGTACGGGAGCAGCTCTCGACCGGGTCGAGAATCCTGAACTAGTGCTACAGCAAACGATCCGCGATATGCGCGATCGGGTACCTGAATTAAACAATTCAGTTGCTCAGGTGATGGCCACGGAGCGCCTTCTTCTAAAGCAGAAAGAGAACCTCTCGACACAGGTAGTCGACCTCGATTCCAAGATCAGGGCGTCGGTAAAAATGGGCCGGGACGATATCGCTACAGCGTACATAGGTCAGTTGCAGCAGGCACAGCAAGATTTGGAACGTACCGCTGTGCAGGCGGATAATGCCAAGCTTGCATCGGGGCAGGCTTTGAAAGCGCGCGATAATTACGTCCTCAATATGAAGAAGCGCACGGCCGAGGCCATGCAGCTTATAAGTGCGGCAAAACAAGCCAAATTGCAGGAACAGCTCGCCCAGACGATGGAGGCATTTAACATCGGTGACGACGCATCTACCTTTAACGAGATGCGTGAAAAGATCGATCGCCGTGTCGCCGCTGCCGAAGCAAAGCTGCAACTTGGTGCGGCGTCAGTCGACAATCAGATGGCCGATATCGAACGCGAAGCCATGGACATCCAGCTTCAGGACAAGCTGCTTGATTACAAGCAGCAGATGGGGATGCTCGGCGCAGGAACGCCGCCCGAAGCCAAACAGATCCAATCAGGCGGCGACAATAAAGGAGCTGACGTTCTCGATGCTGACGTCGTGAATAATAGTGACTCGACCGGCCATTCCGGGTAAAGACAGAAGACTTGTGCGAACCCGCAACTCTTTGTACGCATCTAGTTAGTTGATATGGCCGACTTAGCGAAATACCGCCAGGACATAGACAAATTTAATTCGAGCTATGCCAAAGCGGCTCTCAAAGAGCCCGTGAATTTTTGGGGTCTCGCTGGCTTTGCCGTCGCCGCTGCATACACCGGCAGCATCATTCCGCTGCTGATCGCTCTAATTTGCGAAGCCGTCTATTTGATCGTCATTCCTGTGCTCCCCGCCTATCGTCACATGGTTCTCACGCGAGAAAGGCACCGTCGTTTGCAGGCGAGTATTTCAGCCCGCGAAAAGCTCATCAAGAGTTTTACGCCGCGTGAACGTGAGGCGGTCGAATACCTTCGCTGGCTGAAAGATAAGATCCAGGACAACTATCGAAAGTTCACCGGTGCTCGCGAGCTGCCGTCGAATCTGAAGGCGCTTGATCAGCGTTGGGAAGATTTTGTTGACCTGCTGGATGTATATCGACGCCGCAAACAGCACTTGAAATCTATAAATCGCCAAGCCGTCCATAATCAGCTCTCGCAAGCATTTCGCGCCATGGAATCCGCGACGGATGACAAGACCCGCCGCATCCAGCAAACCAATGTTGAGATTCTCAAGCGCCGGGTTGCCTCTTTTGACGATATCGAACGAAGCGTAAAGCTCGTCGAGGGCCAGCTGCAGTCGATCGAGAACTTCTTTAGCTATCTCAATGACGAGATCGTCACGATCTCGACTCCTGAAAAATTCTCGCTGCTCGATTTCGAACAGCTTTCGGACTCGATCGCCATGACAAAACAAATGCTCGATGCAACGTCGGACGAGGTCGGCGCACTTGATAACCTAAACCGCGAAATGGGCAATCTCGAACTTTTACCGGGCGTGAAATAATACAATGCCCACCACTAAGCTGATCGAAAAAATAGAGCATTTACCGCCCCACAAGATCGCGGAAGTCGAGGACTTTGTTGACTTTCTTAGTTCTAAGATTCAGCCCAATGGTGACGTAGCAGAGACCGGGGCCGTAACAGTTGCGACTTTACGAGATATGGGGATAGAGGCGAATAGCGCAGCTGAACAGCGGGCGGCGCTTGCTTCCTTTACCGAAGACTGGGAGCGTCCGGATATGGATATCTATGACAGCCTTTAAGCGAAGTGACGCGTGTATTAGTTCTCTTTCCTAATTCTGATCTATTAACCTTTAAGAAGCGTCCTGCATTGATCCTCTCAAGCGGATGATCTGCAAACTGGCATCCCGCAAGTTATTGTCGCTCTTATCACGAGCAATCTCGCTCGACAAGGTCATCCAAGTAGGGTCTTTGTTTCGATGAACAGTTACGCCGGGACGCAATCAGGGCTCAGAACAGATTCGGTTGTTGTCACGGATAACCTTGCAACTGTTCGCCATCACTTTGTCGACAAGGTTATTGGAACCTTGCCGGATACGACTTCAATCGACTCAGCCATTTCCCATACGTTTGGATTGCGTCACATATAGATATATCGATTGTCTTTCTTGCCTCGTCTCTGACACTTTAATAAAATTGATGGTTTCGACTCGATGCAGGCGCTGGTAATGATCAGCGGCGGCCGGTTATCCATATGAACAAAGTAGGCATACTCGCGGGACGCGAATTCACGTTTCCGGAATCAATAATTAAAAGCATCAATGAAAGGGGCGGCGGCGAGACCGTTGCCGAGATGATCATCGTCGGCGGTATTCGTCTCGATGAGCCCAAGCGTTACGACGTAGTCATCGACCGCATTTCGCATGAGGTACCGTATTACCGGGCAATGCTCAAGCGGTTCGCTCTCGAAGGCACTTATATTATCAACAACCCCTTTTGGTGGTCGGCGGATGATAAATTCTTTAATTTCTCGCTTGCCGCAAAACTTGGCGTTGCTATTCCAAAGACGGTCCTTCTGCCACAGCACAGCTACATCAAGGACATAACGAGCGAGAGCCTGCGAAATTTGGAATTCCCGATCGACTGGCAAGCAATTGTCGATCACGTCGGCTTCCCGGCTTTTCTAAAACCGTTCGATGGAGGCGGGTGGAAGAACGTTTCAAAGATCCATTCGCTTCGTGAGCTTTGGACCGAATACAACGATTCGGGCACGCTCTGCATGACATTACAGGAAGGTATCGAATACGACCATTTCGTCCGCTGCTATTGCGTCGGCAAAGAGAAAGTCCTCGTAATGCCATACGATCCGTCACAGCCGTACCTCAGCGGAATGCAGTATGTGAATATCGACAACTATTTGACTCCCGAGCTTCACACACGGGTCGAGCAGGATGTCCGCACGATCTGTAACGCCCTCGGCTATGATCTTAATACTGTGGAGTTTGCCATCAAGGACGGCATTCCGTATGCCATAGATTTTATGAACCCCGCACCGGACGCCGAGCTCGCGTCCGTCGGCGAATACAACCATCGCTGGATCGTCGACAATATGACAGAGTTTATCTTGCGAAAGCTTGAAAAGGGCTGGGAGACACCAGAGTATCGTTGGTCAGCAATGCTGAATCCGCCGGAAACATTGCAGACGCCCGCACGTAAGTAAGAAACACAAACCTGTCAGTATCGGGAGCGTTTGCGACCGAACAAGATTAGAGGGCCCAGCCCCGACGAACGGAGCCCGTTTCTCATAACCCACACCCACTAGCAGCCCACGGAGTTTCGGCGGGTCGTTTTTCACCCCTGTTCTACAAACAGACCGCCCGTATCGGGCTTAGAACCGAAAGAGAAACATTCTCAGCTCCGTTAGGAGCGGCCTGTTTGTAGAAGCACATAAACAAAATTAGATAAACTCCGTAGGAGCGTCCTGTCATTCGATAGAAACGTAAATCAAAGATATCTCCACGATCTCGGCGGAGGTACCGCGGAGATGTTGTCTTTCGATTTTCGAAATGAGACACTGCCATAAATTAATATTTCTTGACAGTTATTCTGATACGGTTATGCTGAGGTAATTATTAATAATGGCCACGTCGACCCTAAACATTTCCCTACCCGAAAACATGCGCCGATTTGTGGAAAAGAAGATCGAAACCGAAGGCTACGGAACCATCAGCGAGTACGTTCGTGAACTGATACGTGCCGATCAACGGTCCGAGAATTCCCGATTTGATATGTTTATCGCCGAAGCTTACGCAAGTGGTGAGCCTTCACCTCTGACAAAAGGCGATATAAAGGAGGCCCGCCGTGTCGTCAAGGATAGGATCGCCGCCCGTAAATCAGCTAAATGAGTTCTTACCGAGATAAATCAATTTTCAAGATCCTATCCTAGCGGCTGTAAGCGGTTTTTTGGACCTGGATGGTTGCGGCTATCGTCCCTTTGTGTGCTCCGTGTCCGCTCTTGGTGTCCTTTGTGTTAACCGATTTAATCTAGTCACAAAGAACGCAAAGCGAAGACACTAAGCACACAACAGACCCCGTCGTGCCTACACATCCGCCGCAGTCTTCGATCGCTTCAAACCTGAGCTCTTGCCTTTGTCACAACCGGCAACGAAAATCTTTCTACTTCTTCTTCATCAACTCCTGAACCGCGGCTTCGATCTGCTGATCGCGACCTGCAGCCATGATGGCCGGCTCATTGCGGACGCGAATATCAGGTTCGGTCTGGTTATTCTCACCAAATTTCCCGTCCGGCGTTCGCCAGCCGCCCATCGGTATCCCAAATCTGATCGACGGATCGATCTGGTTTTCCCACCAGACGAATGTACCGGTGCCGGGTACCGGCATTCCGACCAGAAGTCCGAGATTCTTTAGTTTGTAAGCCAGCGGGAAAAGGTGCGCGTCCGAATAGTTACTCTCGCCGACGAGAACTATCGATGGCTTTACCCATTTGTCGAATGGCTCGCTGCCGACATACTGGCCGTGCGGGATCACGTCGAAGTATTTCTTGCCGCTCAGGAAATCCGAAAGCTGTTCGTGTATGCCTCCGCCGCCGTTGAAGCGAGTGTCGATAATGATCGCATCTTTACCAATGTTCAAACCCAGGGCTTCCTCGAACACCGTACGCATACTCGCGTCGTTCATCGAACGCACATGAATATAACCGATCTTGCCCCCTGAAAGTTTATCGACCTCGGCTCGCCGTTGCCTAACCCATCGCTTATACAGAAGCTCTGATTCGTCGCCGCCGTTTATGGGCTTTACGGTCTCTTCCCATCGCTTGTTGGTGACCGGGTCGTAGAGCGAAAGCAGCGTGTATTTTCCGGCTTTTCGATTTAGAAGCTTGTAAAAATCCATCGAGGCGTCGATCTTGTTGCCGTCGATCATCTCAATAATGTGTCCGGCTTTGACCGTTGACGCGGCAAGATCTACAGGACCGCCGCCGATCACTTCCGCGACCTTTACTCCATCACCCGTGTACGAGTAATCGTAAAAGAGTCCCAATGACGCGGTCGAATCTGAATTTGGAAAATTAGCCCGGTAATAGGCTCCGGTGTGCGACACATTCATCTCGCCGAGCATCTCGCTGAGCATTTCAGAGAAATCGTAGTTGTTGTTGATATAAGGCAGGAATTTCTTATAGGCGGTGTAATAGAAATCCCAATCCACCTTATGAAGGTCTGTATAAATGAGCTTCTCTTTGAATTGACGCCAGCTATGATCGAAGATATAAGCCTTCTCGGCCGAATAATTCAGCACCATCTCGGTGTTGACACCGATCGGTTCCCCTTTGCCACTTTCGGCGTCAACCTTTACGGCCTTTCCATCAGCGACAACAAAAAGAAACTTGCCGTCAGGCGATAGCTCCATCGACGCGCTGTTTGCACCCAGCTTGGTAAAGAGCTTTGTCTCCTTTGTGCGGATCTCGGTTACCGAGAGGTCGTTTCCCTTTTCAAAACTCGTCAGGTAAAAAAGCTTTTCGCCGTCTTTCGACAAAACCCAATCGGAAGCCGCCGATGTGTTAACGGTAAGTTTTGCTTTCCGGTCCGTTAGCCCATCCCAATCGATCGCGATCTGCTTTTTGTCATCGGGTGTCGGCGTCGGGGTGGCATTTGCGGGTGCAGCGGCCTTTGCCTTATCGTCAGCCTCTTTCTTCTCTTTTTCTTCCTGCTCTTTCAAAAGGGCAAATTCTTCCTTTGACAATTTCGACCGGTCGTAAGAAGCCTTGGTGAAATACATGGCATAGACGTCGGCGGACGATGGCTCGCCGCTCTGTTGACGGGTGCCTTCGCGGTCCGATCCCCAGATCATCATCCTACCGTCCATGACCCATTTCGGAGTAACGTCGTCATAGCCGCTTTGCGTCAGGTTATGCAATTCCCCCGTTCCGTCAGCCGATATAAGTCCGACCTCCGGCGTAAGGATCCTCTCGGGCAGACCAAACTGTACGAGGAGCCATTTACTGTCGGGAGACCACTCGTAATACTGATCGCCGTCTGCGTAAGAATAGTTCTTGTCTGCCGTAAGAATGGTTCGGGTTTGTTTTGTTGCGAGGTTTATAACCTTTAGAACGTCGCGGTTCTCGAGATAAGCGATCTCTTTGCCGTCCGGGGAAAAGGCGGGTTGGAATTCCTCGGCCGCGGTCGCGACCACGGGTTCTTCTTTCAGAACGGTTGACACGTAAAAGTAAGGTTCCTCTTTGCGCGTGAGCGAGATCGTGTAGACATTCCAGTTGTTGTCGCGCTCGGCGGCATAAACCAGCGAGCGTCCGTCAGGGCTAAAGCGAACGGACCGTTCCTGCCATGGGGTATTAGTGATCCGCTTTGTCATCTTGCCATCGATGCTGCTGACAAATACCTCGCCGCGAAAGACAAAAGCAAATTCCTTCCCATTCGGCGATAGTTTCGCCTCGGTGAACCCGCCGTTAACGGGAACGATCTTTTCGATATTGTCGCGCCCCTCGGCCGCGGTGCGAATACTAAGTTTTAACGGCTCGCTTCCGGCTTTCAGCGTGTAGAGTTCACCGTCGTAGCTGAATGCAAGCGTGCCGTTTCGGGCCCGAGTGAGAAAACGTACCGGGTGGTTAGTAAAATGCGTCAATGCCGTTGATCTGTCAGGATGGGCAAGACTGCTTTTGTAAACGTTGAAGCTGCCGCTCTGCTCGCTGAGGTAGTAGAAATCATTATCGTTTGAATCGAAGACCGGATTGCGGTCCTCACCCTTGAATGTGGAAAGCTGGGTGTATTTCTTAGCCGCGGTGTCATACATCCAGATGTCTCGCGTTACGGCCGACGTGTGATGTTTACGCCAATCGCTTTCATATCCCTTGATATCGTGAAATATGATCTTGCTTCCGGTCGAATCGACGGTCGCGTCCAGGGCCGGAGTTGTCAACACTTGTGAAACGCGTCCGCCCGTAACCGGAACGCTGTAGAGTTCGCTCATCAACCCGATGGAAAATTGAGCGTTGTTCGCATCATCCTGCCGCGCCGCATTGAAAAGCACCGCTTTATCGTCCGCTGTAAAGCTGCTCGGGACCTCGCGGGTCGAGTGAAAGGTAAGTCGCCTGGCTTCACCGCCCGATGCGGGCATCACAAAGACATCAAAGTTCCCGTAACGGTCGGAAGCAAAAGCGATCGATTTGCCATCATGGCTCCAAACCGGGGCAAATTCGTAACTCTCGCTTAAAGTCAAAGGTGTCGCCGTGCCTCCGGTCGACGGCACCGACCAAATATCGCCTTTGTATTCAAAAAGAATGGTTTGGCC
>OCZT010003904.1_pt1 | contig 15198 bp, 13 predicted proteins | sample 1539031 | NCBI WGS metagenome assembly OCZT01 (sample SAMEA3539308, study PRJEB22396) | soil metagenome | biome: tundra; feature: field; material: soil | place: USA | collected 2010-05 | depth 0.15 m
CGGCGCTCAGGGCGCTGCACTTCACGGCGCGCTCGTACGTGTTCACCGCTTCGGGCTCGCCGGCCAACATCGCCGGCGTGCAGGCGGCCCTCGCCGTGGTGCGGCGCGACGGGTCGCTGCGCGACCGCCTGTGGGAAAATGTCCGGCGCGTCCGCGCCGGCCTTTCGCGCATGGGCTACACAATCGGTCAGAACGAGTCGCCGATCGTGCCGATCCAGATCGGCGCGCCGGAACGCACCGTGGCGCTCTGGCAGGCGCTGCTCGAAGCGGGCCTCTACGTCAACATCGTGCTGCCGCCGGGCTGCCGGCCCGACGCGTGCCTGCTCCGCACGAGCTATTCCGCGGCGCATACGCCCGACGACATCGAACGGGCGCTGGCGATTTTCGAGGCGGTCGGCCGCGACCTGGCGATCATCGAAGCCGCCGCATGAAGCTCGTCCTCATCAACCCACGCAACCGCGTGTCGCTGTACGGCGACTATCTCTGGCAGCCGCTCGCGCTCGGGTACGTGGCCGCCGCGACGCCGAAGCATTGGGAGGTCGAGCTCATCGACGAACAATGCGAGGGCGCCCGCGACTACAGCGAGGTGCAGGCAGATCTGGTCGGCCTCACGGCCTTCACGACGCAGGCGCCGCGGGCGTACCGCATCGCGGAGCAATTCCGATCGCGCGGCATTCCGGTGGTGATGGGCGGCATCCACGCCTCGCTCGTGCAGGACGAGGCGGCGCGCTACGCCGACGCGCTCTTCATCGGCGAGTGCGAAGCCAAGTGGCCGGAGGCGATCGCCGACGTCGAGCGCGGCCAGCTCCAGCCAATCTACCAGGGCGGCACAACCGGCGAGTCGCTCTTGCAGCCGGACCGGTCGATCTTCGCAAAGTACCGGTACGAGTACGTGTCGGCGCAGACCTCGCGCGGCTGTCCGATGGACTGCTCGTTCTGCTCGGTCACCGTGTTCAACGGGCGTCTCTTCCGGATGCGGTCGATCGACGAGGTCATCGAAGAGATCGCGGGGATCGAGGCCCGCGACATCATCTTCGTCGACGACGACCTGAACGGCTTCTCGCGCAAGGCGAAGCAGCGCTGCATGGATCTGTTCCGCGCGATGACCGACGCGCGTCTCAACAAGCGCTGGATCACGCAGGTCACGATCAACTTCGGCGACGACGACGAGCTGCCGGAGGCGGCGCGCGCCTCGGGATGCGCCGGCGTCTTCATCGGCCTCGAGAGCACCGACACCAAGTCGCTCGCGCTCATCCGCAAGGACGGCACGTCGCAGCGCCGCGGCCTCGACTACTATCGGGAGAACGTCGCCCGCATCCGCCGTCACGGCATCGGCGTCGTCGGCTCGTTCATCCTCGGAATCGACACGCAGAACATGGACACGATCGTGTCCGACATCCTGACCTTCGCCGAAGAGTCGGAGCTCGACGGGCTCAATCCCACGATTCTGACGCCGCTGCCGGGCACGCGCGATTACGCCCGATATGACGCCGCCGGGCGCATCCTGTTCAAGAACTATCCGGATGATTGGGAGAAGTACACGCTCGCGTTCCCGGTGACGAGCATGCCGAACATCACCGGCGCGGGCCTGATGCGGCGCTACTTTCAGCTGCTGCAGTTCTTCCGTCCCGAGCACATCGCGAAAATCTACTGGCGGACGCACGACCACGTCTCGCCCGACGCGGCCTGGCACACGTTTCTGTGGAACCGTGTGTGGACCAACTACTGCCTGCCGCGCGGGCTGTATCGCGATTCGCCGCTGGCGGACACCTATCCGGCCGAAGTGCCGCGCGACATCCCGATCAGACCCATCCCTGCCGCCGATACCATCGTAGCGTGCTCTCCAGGCCCACCGGCAGTGGCGTCTCCGCTGTAAACCCGAGCCGATCGCTCGCCCGATCGACCGCGCACACAAACCCTTCCGCGTGAAGCTCCATCAGGCGTGAGCGGTCCAGCATCGGCTCGATCCCCAGACGCCATGCGACGTCGCCCGCGACCGCGATCGCGCGAAGCGCGAATGGCGGGACGCGCCGGGGCCTGTAGGGATGGCCGAATGCGCTTGCGAGCTGGCGCAGGATGGCGTCGGGGCTCTGCGGCTCGGGATGGCCGATGAAAAATGTCTCGCCGATCGCGCGTGGATTGCCGGCGGCCATCACCACCGCGCGCGCGGCGTCGTCCACATGGATCAGCGTGAACGCGGTGTCGGGCGGCGCGACGAGCAGAAAACGGCCGCGCGCGGCCAGGCGAAAAAGCTGAAGGAACCCGCGATCGCGCGGGCCGTAGATCGCCGAGGGACGCAGAATCGTCCACGGCACGCGCGCGTCGGCGCGCACATGCGTCTCCGCGGCAAGCTTGCTGCGGCCGTATGGCGTGAGCGGATGCGGCGTGTCGTCCTCGCGCGAGGGGACGAGCGGCGTGCCGGGGCCGTTCGCCGCCTGGCTCGAGATGAGCACCAACCGCGATCCGGTGTCGTTGGCGGCATCGATGACGGCGCGCGTCCCGTCGACGTTGATCGCGCGCAGCACGTCTTCGCTGCCGGACCGCGTGAGCGCCGCCGCGTGTACCAGAACATCGGTGCCGGCGATCGCGGCCGCGAGCGCCGCCGCGTGGAGCGCCGACTCGCGCGATTCGACGCCCTCGGGCAGCGGCTTCGTGTTGCCCGGACGCACAATCGCACGGACGGTCCAGCCGGCGCGCTGAAACGTGGTGGCGATGTGCCACCCGAGAAACCCTGTCGCGCCCGTGAGGCTAACCGAGCGGCTTTTCATACAACCGAAAGGTCTTGTAGCGCCGTCCGCCCGCGGCTTCGATCCCGGCGTTGATGGCGTCGTTGTCCTCGAGCGTCCACGACAGCTCGCCGCGCACGTAGCCGTTCGCGACGCCGCGCTGGTGGATTTCGGCAATCATCAGCGGGTAGAGGCCCAGGTTGCGATACTCGGGAATGACACCCAGCAGCACGAGACGCGATCGATTGATGATCTTCTTGCGGTTCAAGAAGTGCAGCAGGCCGAGGGGGAACAGCTTCCCGTGCATCCGCTTCAGCACCTGATTCACGTCGGGCAGGACGACGACGCACGCGACCGTGCGGCCGGCGGCTTCGGCGAAGAGCACGAGATCCGGATCGATGATCGGCTTCAGGTCCGTCGCCATCTGCTTCATCTCCGCGTCGGTCGGCGGAACAAATCCCCAGTTCTGCTCCCAGGCCTCGCGGTACACGCCGACCATCTTCTCCAAGTCCGCGTAGTACGCGCGCATGTTGACGCGGCGGACGGTGATGCCGTGCCGCTTCCGCACCCGCTCCGCCATCCGGACGATGCGCGTGCCAAGCGGCACCGTCAAGTCGATGTCCCACGCCCAGAGGTCCTTGGCCTTCGCGAAGCCGGCGCCTTCGATGTACGACGCGTAGACGGGCGGGTTGTGCGGCATCAGCACATACGGATCGTCGTCGAAGCCGTCGATGAGCAGGCCGGCGCTCTCGTTCAGCGACGGATTCGCCGGCCCGCGAAGGGCCGTGCAGCCGCGGCGGCGCCCCCACTCCTCGGCCGCGGTCAGGAGCGTCGCGGCGGTTGCGGCGTCCTGCGCCTCGAAGAAGCCAAACCACGCCAGACGCTCGCGGTGAAACGCGTTGTGCGCGTGATCTTCGATCGCGGCGATGCGTCCGCAGACCCGGCCGTTTCTGGTGGCCAGGAACAACGCCATCTCCGCGTGCGCCCAAAACGGATTGTCGCGCGGCGACAGCCTGCGATGCGCGTCGCGGCGCAGCTCGGGGATCCAGTGCGGATCGCCGCCGTACAGGCGATACGGCAGCTCCACGAACTCCTTGACGAGCCGCGCGCCGGTCGCCTGAACGATCGTCAGACCGCCTTGCACCGATTCGGAACGTTGTGTGACACTCACGTGATGGCTCCGGAAGCGACGGCGACGAACCACGAGGCGCGGCCAGACGCGACGATTGCGGCTGCGATTCGCGCGATTCCGTCCGCGTGGTTCAAGCCAGATCCGCGCCTGTACTGGCCCGACATGCTGGCCTCGGCCCTCGTCGGCTGGACCGCGTTCGCCTTCAGCGTGCTGGCGACGGGGCTCTGGATCCGCGCGGCGTTCCTTATCGTAGCTGCATTCGCGCTCTACCGGGCGGTGCTCTTCATCCACGAGCTCACGCACCTGGCGGCGCGCGAACTGCCCGCGTTCCGCGCCGTCTGGAATGCCCTGGTCGGCGTGCCGCTGCTTCTCCCATCGTTTCTTTACGAAGGCGTCCACACCGACCATCATCGTCAACGCTCGTACGGCACGATCGCGGATCCGGAGTACGTGCCGTTTGGCAGACGCCCGCCGCTCCTGATCGCGACGTATGCCATCGGTTCGCTGCTGGTCCCCGTGGCGCTCGCGGTCCGGTTCGGCGTGATCGCGCCCCTCTCGTGGATCGTGCCGCCGCTGCGCCGGCTCACCATCGACCGGTTCTCGGCGCTCGTGATTAATCACGCGTACGTGCGGCATGCGCCGGTGGACCGCGCAGCGCTCGTCGAAGAGGCGGCCGCGGCGGCGGTCGTGTGGGGATCGGTGTTCTTGTGGCGCGCCGGCCTGCTACCAGCCGCCACGTTCGTCTCCTGGCTGGTCGTGAGCGCCGTCGCGTCGGTCGTCAACGCCGTGCGGACGCTCGCCGCGCATCGTTACGATCACGATCAGGGCGACGAATTGTCCGACCTCACGCAGCTCCTCGACACCTGCACGCTCGCGCCGCGCGGCGGCGTGCGCGGGCGGGTGGGCACGGCGTGGCGTGTGCTATGCGCGCCGGTCGGGCTGCGCTACCACGCGCTGCACCATTGGATTCCGTCGCTCCCGTACCACAATCTGGGCCGCGCGCATCGGCTGCTGCTCTCGACACTGGCCGGTGACGCGCCCTACGTCGCCACGCAGCACCCCGCGATTGCGCCGCTCGTCATCGATCTGGTTCGTCGAGCGCGGACGCACAATCGCGCATGACGAGGTCGAGCGCCCCCAGATTCCTCGGCCTCACCGCCGCTGAACGAAACGCCCGTGTGGTCCGGCGGATGCCGCACATCGCCTCCGGCCTGACGATTCCGGCAGACGTCATCATCACTCCAGGGCTCGTCGCGGCCTTGCCGCCGGACGGCGTGTGGCATCTCGAATGGGACGGCGGCCGCCCGCCGATCGTATGGCGCGGCGCTGGAGCATCCGACGGGGCCGACGCGTCCGCGCCGGCCGTCCTGCGGCTGCCTGACGGGGCGGCACTCGACGTGTCGACCGCTTCGGCGAGACGGCGAGCCGCATGGCGCCTTCTGCGTGCTTCGGGCAAGCCGACCGACGGATGGCTGTCGCGGCACGTCCACCGCAAGGTCAGCCGCGTCTGCAGCTACGTCCTGCTGCGTCTCGGATTGACGGCGAACCAGGCGACATTCCTGACGTTTCTCATCGGCGTGGCCGCCTCGTGGCTCATGGCGCAGACCACCCACGAGACGATGATCGCGGGAGCGCTGCTCTTCTGGTGTGCGTCGATCGCCGACGGGATCGACGGCGAGATGGCACGGCTGACGCTGACCGAGTCGGCGTACGGCGAGCAACTGGATACGGCCGTCGATCATGCGACGCATCTGCTCGGCTACGCCGGTGTGATGGTCGGCTGGTGGCGGCAAGGCATCGGCCCGGCCGGATGGGCGCTCGCGATCGGCGTGGAGATGGGATTGCCCATCGCGCTGCTCGGCGCGATGCACCTCGTGCGCCGCGCCCAGGGGCTCAGCGGTCAGTTCTTCGTCGACACCAAACCCATCGAGCTCGGCGTCACCGCCGCGGCGCGCGCGACGGGCGCCCCCGCGCTGCGCCTGGCGTCCGGCGTGTTCGTGCTCTTCCGGCGTGAGGCGTTCTCGCTGACGTTCTTTCTCGTGTCGCTCGTCACCGGCCAGCGTGCGATCTATCCCGCGCTCCTGGCAGGAGGTCTCCTCGTCGTGGCGGCGACTCTGCTCGTGTACCGCGCCGAGATTGAATCAGCGATCCGGGCGCGTGCCGTGCGCTACGCGCCGGCCTGATACGCGCGCTGGATGATGCCGAAGCACGCGGCCGCTTCATCGAAGGCGGCGCGCGAGGAAGCCGGGGCCTTGAAGTACCCCGCGAGCTGTGGAATGAACGCCGCAAACCAATCGGCGTGATGCGATCCGCCAGACAAGGCCACCGGATATCTCACGTCCTCGTCGCCGGCCGTCGTGTGGACGAGCAGCCGATCGTCCGCGATCGTCATCGAGCCGCGATCGCCCACCAACTGCATCGAGTTGCGGCGCGCCGTACCGTTCCACGTCAGCGCAATGGACGCCTCGCCGTGATCAAAGGTCAGCCGCACCGTGGCTTCGTCCTCGACCGCGCCAGGACCCGGCCGATGAAAGCTGGCCTCCACCTGCCGCGCGTCTTGTTCGAACCAGTGCAGCGCGAGATACAGCGCGTGCCAGCCGTGGTCCATCAGAATGCCGCCGCCGGCGATGGCCGGATCGCGGCGCCAGTTGGGACGCTCCGGATCCGCGCCTTTGAAATCGCGCAGGCGCTCGGTCTCGATCGCCACCCGCTCCAGCCGTCCGATGTCCCCGCGCCGCAGCCGCACGGTCGCGTCGCGCACGATCGGCGCGAACTTCCAGTTGTGCACCGGCACGGCCGCGACGCCGCGGGCCTCGGCGAGCGCCCGCGCACGGGTCAACAGGCCGGCGTCGAGCAGAAACGGCTTTTCGCAGACAACGTGCCATCCGCGCTCGAGCCCGGCGAGCATCGGCGCCCCATGTAGCGAGGGCGGCGTACAGATGTCGATGAAGTCGACGCTTTCGGCGGCGGCCAGCGCGTCGATCGTCTCGTAGGCGCGCAGGCCCGGGGAGAGACTGGTGGCGAGCGCTCGCCGCTCGGCGCTCCGCTCGACGACGGCGACGATGGAGAGTTCCTGCGAATCGGCGTAGGCGGGCCAGTGGCCGTGGTAGGCGACCTCTCCGAAGCCGACGATGGCCCCTCGCATCGGCCCGGTCCGGCTGCGGCCGGGCACTACGGTCGACCGTCCAGACGTCCCAGCGCGGCATCGAGGACCGCCAGCGCGTCGGCCGCTTCGTCGGCCGTCAGCACGAGCGGCGGATGGATCCGCACGCGCGGCGTGTAGCTCATCGCAATCACGCCTTCGCCAAGACAGTCCTTGAAGAAGCGCACGCAGGCGTCCTTGGGCAGCGGCGTCTTGCGCTCGGGATCCGACACGAGATCGAATCCGATGAGCAGTCCGCGCCCGCGGACGTTCGCGATCGATCGCCGGCGCTCGGCGATCCGCGTGAGGCCGTCGATGAAGAGCCCGCCCACGCGCGCCGCGTTCTCGACCAGCCCCTCGGCCACGATCGTCTGAATCGTCACGAGCGCCGCCGCCGACGCCAGGGGGTTGCCGCCGTAGCTCGACGAGGACGCGCTCGGCAGCGAGAACGGTTCCGCCGCGACGATCTCGTCGGTGGAGATCAGAGCGCTGACCGGAAACCCGCCCCCCATCCCCTTCCCCATCGTCATGATGTCGGGCGTCACCTGGTCGTGGTTGCAGCCGAACATCACACCGGTGCGGCCGAAGCCGGTGATCATCTCGTCGGCGATGAGGAGCGCGCCGTACTCGTGTGCGACCTCGCCGACGCGCGCGAGGAATCCTCTCGGAGGCACGATGTTGCCGGCTGTCCCCTGGATTGGCTCCATGATGATCGCCGCGGGCCGACCGTTCGCCTGCTGTTCGATCAGGACGCGCAGCGCGGCGATCGCGGCGTCGGCGCATTCGGCCTCGCTGCCGGCAAAGCGCGTCGGATCGGCGTACGGCGCGATGTGATACCCCGTCGGCAGCGGACCGACGGCCTGCTTCCAGGCGACGTCGGACAGCGGCAGCACCCCCGCCGTCTTGCCGTGAAAGCCGCCGCTGAAGCCGATGATGTCGGTGCGTTTGGTATGCGAGCGCGCGAGGCGGATGGCCGCTTCGACCGCTTCGGCGCCGCCGCTGAAAAACTGCGAGCGGGTGAGACGGCCTGGGGCGAGCTCGGCGATGAGCCGGACGAGCTCGGCTCGCGCGCGCGAGGTGAAGCTGCCGACGGTCACCGCTTCGAGCTGCGCGGTGAGCGCGCTGACGTAGCGGGGATGGCAATGGCCAAGGCTGGCCACCGACACGCCGGCGTTGAGGTCTAAGTAGGTCCGGCCGTCGAAATCGGTGAGCGTCGCGCCGCGGCCGCGCTCGATCGCCAGCTCCGAGAGCAGCGCGATCGTCTGCAAGCCCGGAGCGATGAATGCCTGTTCGTCGTCAAAAAGCGCTTTCGTTCGCGCTCGAGACCAGGCCTGGGTTCCAGGCAGCATGCACACGCCTCGTAAGGTAATCGGCTATCGCATCGGCGGCCCGCTCGCGGCACGGCGCGAACGACGGCCAGTCATTGAGATCGATGAGCGTCAGCTCGCCGGAGGGCGACACGATCACGTCGCCTCCGTAGATGTCGAGACCCGCGGCGGCCGCGGCGCGCGCGGCCAGACGCGGCAGCGCGGACGGCTCGAACACGTAGCCGCTCGAGTGTCCGGAATAGAACCAGTGGAAGAACTCGTCGCCAGCCACGCCGTAAAACTTGATCTCGTCGCCGGCGCGGTGCGCCTGCACGGCGGCGGCGCCGATGCCGCGCGACGCGAACTCGGCGCGTCCCGCCTCGAACGCGGCGAGCGAATCGACCCGCTGCACGTCGGCGCTCACCGACGCGTGGACGTCGCCGCGCTTCAGCCAGATGCCCTCTTCCACCGCGGCGTGCGGCGCCGCGGGGCCGGAGGTCGAGATGATCTGCGTCGCTGGAAACGGTACGCCGGCCCGCAGCATCAGATCGGGCAGCCGATCGCGGTGCGTGTTGCGCGCCGCGCGCGGGCTGTTGACGATGTGGATGCCGTCGCGTTCCCAGCCGGCCAGAAGGTCCAGCGCCGCACGGCCCTGGCACATCGAGAACACCAACGCCGCATCCACCCGGCGCGTGCGCGCCTGCTCGAGCGTCGACAGCTCGATGCTGAAGCCGCGTTCGCGCAGGCTGTCGGCGACCTGCTCGAGCAGCCGCGCATCGTTGGACTGGTGGCGGCCGGGCGAGCATTCCTTCTCGCGGTAAATCCCGAGGAGCCGGGTCACAGGCTCGCCCGCCGGAGAAACGCTTCCGCCGCTTCGACGTCGGGCGGACGATCGACGTCGATCGAGTCAGGCGAGGGGATGCCGTCGAGCCGATACCCGCGTGCCAGCAACCTGGCGAGGAAGACGCGCAACGCGCCGAGCCCGTCTCGCCGCGCCTCATCGGCTTCCCTCAGGATCGACGGCCGCACCGCGTAATAACCGGCGGTGGCGTATTCGGATGGCGCCGCGGCGTCGCCGATCGCCGTCACCGTTCGGCCGTCGAGCCGATCGAGCCTGACCGACAGCGGCTTCTCGTCGGAGGCCGGCGCGGTCAGCGCCAGCGTGACGGCCGCGTCGTGACGCCGCGCCTCATTGATGAAGCGCGCGTACGATCCGGCCGGCGCGACCGTGTCGACCGTGGAAATCAGAAACGGCCCGGGATCGCCGGTGTCCGCCAGCGTTTCGACCACCCGCAGGAAGCTGTGCATCGACGAAGGGGTCGTCTCGACGATCCATCGCAGCTCGAAGGGCCATCCGCGCGACGAGACGTGATCGCGCACTTCGGTCGATGCCTCGTTGATGATGAGGACGACCTCCGAGGGGCCGGCCTCGCCGATCGAGGTGAGCACCCGCTCGACGAGCGTCCGTCCGCCGATGCGCACGAGCGGCTTGAGCGGCTGCGCGGCGCCGCGCAAGCGATCGCCACGGCCCGCGGCGATGACGCCGGCACGAAGGCTCACGCGGACGCTCGCATTTCGAGCATCCCGGGCAGCTCGGCCAGGTGGCGCAACCGGACATCCGCCAGCGACGGATCCGGACAGGTGCGCGGCGCGGGGCCTTCCAGCCAGGCGGTCATCATGCCGATGCTCTTGGCCGGCCGGACGTCGCGATCGAAGGAGTCGCCGACCATCATCACGTTCGACGGGCGCTGCTCCATCTTCGCAGCGGCGTAGATGAAGATCGCGGGATCAGGTTTGTACAGGCCGGCGCGGCGCGAGTCGACGACGACCGAGAGATACGGCGCGTAGCCGAGCTCGGCGCAAAGAACATCGACGTTGCCGCAGCCGTTCGAGACGACGCCCAGGCGCAGCCCGCGCGCGGACAAATCGGCGAGCAGGCGGACGTTGTCGGCGGCGGACGCGCGAATCGGCGCCACGAACCCGTCGACTAGACGGCGGTGCAGCGCGTGGTCCCCACTGGCATGCATGTGCGCGAGCTGCCAGCCGACGTGGCGCTCGATCATCTGGTCGAGCGAGGCCGTGGCCATGACGGCGTCTGTGGCCGAGAGCGCTTCGGCGTGATCGAAGGCGGCACGGAGCACCTCGCGCGGCAGCCGCACGCCGGCGGCCGCGTATAGCTCGACGAAGCGATCCAGCCAATGCAGACCGTCGCCGTCGAGCGTGCCGCCCATGTCGAAAAGCAGGGCCCGAATCATCTCTCCGGTTCAGCGTATCACAGCGACGGAACGGTCCGCGTCGAGCCGGAGCGGATCCGCCTGAAGGCGGACGCTACAAAGAAGAGAGAAAGCGGGTGTCGGCGCGCCTCTGCCACAGCCACAAGGCGGCGAACGCGATATTCATCAGGAGGATCTCGAACGCGAAGAACCAGCCAAGATGATGGGTCCAGACAAGCACGCCGATCGCATAGAAGCGCGTGTTGTCGCCGAGAAGGTTCCAGCCGCGGACCGGCCAATAGAAGATCGCGCTGTATCGAGCCCGATCCGCGTCGCTCACTGTTTCTTGATGAGACCTGGCCGCGAGGGCGGCCTCGACCTCTTCGTGCCGGCCGATCGAGTGGCGCTGGAGGGCGTAGTACACATGCATGATCGACCGGGACCAGGCCGGGCCCGGCTGCGGCTGCCTCTCGGGCGGCACGAGCCCCTTGATCGCGATGCTGGCGTACGATGTGCGGTGGTAGTCGTACATTTGCGCGTGCACCATGGTGGAAGCGGCTGCCAGCACGACCCACACGACGACGAGCGGACTGCCTCCGCGACTGATGACGCTCGCGGCGAGCGCGATGTAGATGGCCGCGTACGTCGCGTACCCGGCCAGGCCGTCGAGCACGCGGCCGAGTTCAGTCGATCGCCCGGTGAGCCGCGCGAGCTGTCCGTCCGATGAGTCGAGAATCCCGTGAAGGATGAGCAGCGCAAAAGCCAGCCAGCCAAGCCGCTCGTCGTATAGAAGAACGCCCCCAATGACGCCCGCGATGCCTGCGAGGAGGGTCAGGTGCGTCGGCGTCAGGCCAAGCACCTTCGCCGAGTGGGCGATGACGGCCCCGAGCGGACGGAAGAAATACACATCCGCCAGCTCCTCGATTTCGTAAGCCTTGAAGGCGAGCGCCTGTTGAAGAACCGATGGGAGGTTTGAGAGCGTCACAGTGAATGAGTGCAGCAGTGTACTCTTGATTCGCATGCTTCAGTTTCTTCTGGTCCTGTCGGCACTGAACGGGGTGCCCGCACAGGCGTCCGCCGCACGTCCAGCCGCCGGCCTGCACGGGGCCATCACGACGCAGAACGGCGCCGTGTATCTTCCAGGTGTCGTCGTCACCGTTGCCGACGCGGCCACCGGCGCGGCCGTCACCGAAGCCACGTCCGATGCCACGGGCCAGTACCGCATCGCCGGCCTGGCGCCCGGCACCTACACCGTGCGCGCCGCGCTCGACGGGTTTTCAGACGCCGTGAAGCCGTCGGTGCTGGTTGCCGCCGGACGGGACGTCGAGCTCGATCTCGATCTCGCGATCGCCAAGGTCGCCGAAACCGTGAGCGTCCAGGGCGGACGCCACGACATCCCGCTCGAAGCCTCGCAGGCGCTGACGACCGCCAATGGTCTGGCGCTCGAAATTGGTCCGATCAGGGGCGATAACTTCGAGGCGCTGCTGCCGATCCTTCCGGGTGTGATGCGCAGCCCGGACGGGCACGTCAGCATCAAGGGAGCCGCCGCCACGCAAAGCAGCGTGCAGGTCGACGCGGCCAACGTGACCGATCCGTCCACCGGCACGCTCGGCTTCGATTTGCCGAACGACGCCGTGGAATCGGTCGACGTGCAGACCAATCCGTACGCGGCCGAGTACGGCCGCTTCTCCTCGGGCGTGACGACGCTCAACACGACGCGCGGCGGATCGGTGTGGTCGGTCACGCCGAACGGCTTCATCCCCCGTTTCTATCGCTCGAAGGACGACTGGTGGAACATCACCGGCATTCGATCGTTCCGTCCGCGCGTCGCGCTGAGCGGCCCGCTCGTCACGGACAAGGTCTTTCTGTTCGCCACCGTGCTGTACCGCTACTTCCGCACGCCGGTCCCGGATCTGCCGGGCGAGCAGTTCACGCGCTTCAGCGAAGTGAAGACGTTCAGCCGCCTCGACGTCAACGTCTCGCCGCGCAACCTGTTCAACGTCACGGTGGCGACCTTTCCGCACCAGGTCGACTTCGCGAACCTGAACACGTTCAACCAATCGCCGGTCTCGACCAACATGCGCCAGGGCGGCTTCAACGTCGCGGCGACCGATCGCGTGACGCTGTCGAGCTCCCGGCTCCTCGAGTCGACGCTCGCCGTCAAACGGTTCGACGTGTCCATTCTCGGGCAGGGCACGGCCGACATGAACGTCGCGCCCGACGGCAACTCTGGCAACTACTTCAACCGTCAGGCGCGCCAGAGCACGACCTACCAATGGGTCGAATCGCTGACGATGACGGTCAAGGGCCGAGCGGGCGAGCATCTGATCAAGCTCGGCAGCGATCTGCTGCAGGTCGGCTACGACGGCACGAGCGTCAGCAGTCCGGTGAACGTGCTCGGCGAAAACGGCACGCGCATGGAGCGCATCACCTTCGGCGGGATGACGGCGCAGCACGTGTCGAGCACCGAAGCGGCGGTGCTCGCCCAGGACCACTGGCGCATGAACGACCGTGTGCTGGTTGAAATCGGCGCCCGCGTCGATCATGACGGCGTGCTCAATCGCACGAACTTCACGCCGCGGATCGGCGCCGTCGCCGGCCTGCTGCCCGAGGGGCGCATGGTGGTGCGCGGCGGCATCGGGCTCTTCTACGATCGCACGCCGCTCAACGTCGGCGCGTTCGAGTCGTTCGAGCCCCGGACGGTCACGCAGTACGCCAGCGACGGCGTCACGGTCGCCGGCCCACCGATCACGTTCGTGAACCGCGCGGGCTCGGATCTGACGACGCCGTACGGGCGCATCTGGAACATCGAGCTGGATCACCGGATCAACGACGACTGGTCGTTCAAGGTGAATCACCTCGATCGCACGGGCCACAACGAGTTCATCGTCAACCCCGTGGTGGGCGGGCCGACGCCGGACATTCTGCTGACGACGAGCGGCCGCTCGCGCTACGTGGAAACCGAGGTGGGCGCGCGCTTCGCGCACGGCGAGCACTTCGAGACGACGGTGAGCTACGTGCGATCGAACGGCCACGCAGATCTGAACAGCTTCGATCAATACTTCGGCAACGCGCGCGATCCGATCGTGCGGCTGAACCAATACGGTCCGGTCGGCACCGACGCGCCCAACCGCGTCGTGATCCGCGGCAGCTACCTCCTCCCCTGGAAGATTCAGTTCGATCCGTTGCTGGACGTTCGCAACGGCTTTCCCTATTCCGCGATGGCCGAGGATCAGTCCTACGTCGGCCAGCGCAACGGCGCCGGGCGGTATCCCATGTTCGCCAGTTTCGACTTCAGCGCCTCGCGGCCGGTGAAAATCTGGAAATACCGGGCGACCTTCGGCGTCCGCATGTTCGACGCCCTTGGCAAGTTCAACCCGCGCGATGTGCAGCAGAACGTCGCGTCGCCCAACTTCGGCCACTTCTACAACGGCGTGCTGCGAGATTTTCAGACATTCATCGAGTTAGGGCGACGATAATCCGCTGCGGCCTGATCACGCTCTGACGCACGTATACTTTCTGTGTGCGCATCTTCGGTCTGCTGTGCGTCGCGCTGCTCCTGTCGGCGCCCGCTCGGGCGCAAATCGATCCGAAAACGGCGTTCCTCGAGCGCGCCGGCTGGGACGCCATCGCGGCGGGCCGCGCGCACGACGCCGCCGAGGCGTTTCGCCAGGCGATTGCCGGCGATCCCCGTAACCCTCGCCTGTATCTCGGCGCCGGCACGGCGGCCTTTCTCGAGCGCCGCGACGCCGACGCAAGGAGCGCGCTCGAGCAAGCGCTTGGCCTCGACCCCAAACTGATCCGGGCGCGGACGCTCCTCGGCCAGGTGCTCTACCGATCCGGCGATCTCGCCGGCGCGATCCGCTCGTACGACACGCTCATCGCCCAAGCCCCCGGCGACGAGCAGGCGCGCGCGACGCTCGACAAGTGGCGGCGCGAGGCGGCGCTGAACGATCGGCTGCAGCAGACGATCGACGCGCACTTCACGGTGTCGTTCGAGGGTCCCGAGGAAGCCGCGCTGGCCGCAGAGGTGCTCGAAGCGCTCGATCGCGCGTACTGGCGGATCGGCGCGGTGCTGTCGACCTACCCCGCGTCGGCGATCAACGTGGTCCTCTACACGTCGGAACAATTCCGCGACATCACACGGTCGCCGTCATGGGCGGTCGGCGCCTACGACGGCACCATTCGCGTGCCGATGCGCGGGGCGCTCGACGACCCGAAAGAGCTCGACCGCGTGCTGGCGCACGAGTTCACGCACGCGCTCGTCCGCGGGATCGCGCCGCGCGGCGTGCCGGCATGGCTGAACGAAGGGTTGGCGACGGCGCTCGAACGCGGCGATCTCGCCGGCCTCGCCTGGGCAGAGGCGCGCGTGCAGCAGGCGCGCGCGCCGGTCTCGCTCGCCGCGCTGCAGACCTCCTTCGCGCGGCTGACCGGCGATCAGGCGCAGCTCGCGTACGCGGTCAGCGCCCTGGCGGCGCGGCGGCTCGTCACCGACGCGGGCGGCGTGGCGGTGATGAACCTGCTGCGCGATCTCGGCGAAGGCGCGAACTTCGACGCGGCGTTCGAGCGCCGCATCCAGCGATCGTTCACCGACTTCGTGGCGAGCCTCCAATGACGGCCCGTGCCCACCAATAGCCGGCGCGGCCGCCGCTAGGCGAGGACGCCGGCCAGCAGCGCG
>OCZT010003905.1_pt1 | contig 15195 bp, 10 predicted proteins | sample 1539031 | NCBI WGS metagenome assembly OCZT01 (sample SAMEA3539308, study PRJEB22396) | soil metagenome | biome: tundra; feature: field; material: soil | place: USA | collected 2010-05 | depth 0.15 m
CTGGAAAACAGTTCACGAGCATTTTCGCTCCTGGCGCGACAGCGGCGTGTGGGAGCGCGTAGGACAGACGCTACGCGAACAGGGCCGCAAGGCCGGCGGACGAAACGCCACGCCCACCGTGGCGATTATCGATTCGCAGTCGGCCAAGACGGCGCTAAAAGGGGGCGGCGCGGCTACGACGCGGGCAAGAAGATCAAGGGCCGCAAGAGGCACATCGCGGTAGATACGCAAGGCAACCTGCTGGCGGTGATCGTGCATTCGGCAGGCATCCAGGACCGTGTGGCGGCCCGTGCCGTGCTGATGCGCTTGTTCTGCCGCTTCGACTCGATCACCACTGTCTTCGCCGATGGCGGCTACACAGGCAAGCTGATCGACTGGGCAAAAGATATGTTTGACTACTCCGTCAAGATCGTAAAACGCAACGAACAACACCTGTTTCGCGTACTGCCCAAGCGCTGGATCGTCGAACGCACCTTCGCCTGGCTCAACTGGTCACGCCGTCTCAGCAAAGACTACGAACTTCGCCACACCTCCGCCGAAACCATGATCCACATCGCATTCGCGCACCTGCTCCTGCGACGATCACCTTAGTTTCTGGACAGGTTCTTAGAGAATCCGGAATCCTGGCAATCGTAGTTGTCTTCGTGGTTGCGATTATCAGTTGGCTTATCCCGGCGCCAATGCCCGCTAACGCTCGCTTTGCGCTCGCCGTCCTCATATTCCTCGTCGCCATGAGCATCAGGGGTCTCCTCCAATGGACCAAACGAAGACCAAAGAAGAAATAGGAGGGCGGACAGAGTTCCGTGCTCTATCCTTGCTGGCCATATCGTTCGTTCTTGCATTTTCCACTGGGTGCTCTATGGCCTCTATGGAAGCGGTCCGCGTCGCTCGGCTTTACTCTTGTATTACCGCGCCGTCGCTTGTGCGCGCTGGTGATCCGGTTGTGTTATCTGTTAAACCAAATAAGCCCGGAGACTCCGTCATTTGGCATTCATCGGGAGGGGTTGTGGACGCGGGCGTGGGGCAGAGTGTTGTTGACACCAGCAATCTCCACCCTGGCTCTTTCTTGATCCGGGCAGAAATTACACACTCAGGCCAACCGGTTGGCAGATGCGCAACCGGCTTCACAATTGACCCGAAAGCCACAGTTGCGGCTTGGCCTAGCCTCAACATTGTCGGAATCTCGCTAAGGAAGGGCGAGCGAGAATATGGAGGCTTCGCCGTCTACACTTACGTCCTCTACCGCAGGAAACCGGTCTCCCCGGAAGAAGTTACACGTTTCAAGAATATTCTCGGCGTAATTGCTGCGTATCCTTCGCCCGCAGAATACGAAATGCAATCCTACCAGTTGAAAGATAATGGACTCAGCGTGGAGGCTCAAGAGGAGGCAGACATGCCTCTGAAACCGTTGCGTGAGTTTGCCCCAATCATCGTTCCAGTTGACGAAAGCATTTTCACCCCGGTCGACGCGAGTTGGCTCCTTGAGCACTATGATCCCTCATGGGCATCGCAGCTACTCCGAAACTTGAAGTGTCAGCGCACAACGGATCGCACCAATTGTCGTCACAAACTATCTGGCGACGGTCCCTTCCTTATCTCTACGGAGGTTCGGCTGACCGGCGAGCCCGACGGGTTTTTGGTGCAGGATCTCGGCAGCACCTCACCGGAGGCAGGTGGCGAATGGGTTACCCGCTACATGGCGATGGTGACACAGAAGAGGAACTGGGTTTATGGTTACACATTGCAGCAAGCATCGCTCGATTTTGCTAAGGATCTAGACGTGGCAGGAGGCGAACTGCAGAAGTCTGCTTCTGCCGTCAAGTCCGCAATAGCATTCTTCAAGATCGGGCGGAAATAGAACCTGCGAGTGGCCCACCATCTGACCATCTGATACAGATGGTGCCCCATCCTTCGCTTCTTTCCAGCAAAGGGCGGGAACCACGAACCCGGACCAGCCGGTGCCTTTGCGTCAATTACCCTCAACTCTTTCCTGCGGGCGAGTCGCGTTTCCAGTTCCGGAACGGCCCGGTCATTCGGGTTCCGGTTGTATCGTCGCCAACACGGACACTAGACATGCCGCGTGCCGGGCTCCCGATCCTTAAAGTAGCTTCAAGGACGTGAAGCGACAAAATCCAGCCAGCCTCAAATCCCCAGTACCGCCCGCTGTGCCGCGAATACTTCCTGGAGTCCCGCCTCCGCTAGGTCGACCAGCTCATTCAGTTGCGCACGCGAGAAGCTCCCCTTCTCCGCCGTCGCCTGGGTCTCAATCAGCCTGCCGTCCGCGGTCATCACCACGTTCATGTCCACCTCCGCCGCCGAGTCCTCCTCGTAACAAAGGTCCAGCAGCGCCGTGCCTCCGACAATCCCCACCGAGGTGGCCGCTACTAGCTGCTTGAGTGGCGATTGCTTCAGCGTCCCGGCCTTGACCAGCGCGTTCAACGCCAGCGCCAGCGCCACCGCAGCGCCCGTAATCGCAGCCGTTCGCGTACCCCCGTCCGCCTGAATCACGTCGCAATCCAGAATCACAGTCCGCTCGCCCAGCGCCTTCATGTCCACCACCGAGCGCAGGCTCCGCCCGATGAGCCTCTGGATCTCGTGTGTTCGCCCACCGATCTTGCCCCGTTCACTCTCTCTGGGGGTCCGCGTCACCGTGGAGCGGGGCAGCATCGAGTACTCCGCCGTAACCCAGCCCCGGCCCGAGTTGCGCAGCCACCCTGGGACACCCTGCTCAACGGTTGCGTTGGTCAGAACCCGCGTGTTGCCGAGCGAGACCAGGACGGAACCCTCGGCGGTCTGCACAAATCCGGGAACAAGCGAAAGCGGGCGAAGCTGGAGCGGGGTTCGGCCGCCCGGACGAAAAAAAGAAGCTGGTTCAGGCATAGAGGGATTGTACGGGAAACGGCCTCGGCAGACGGCCAATCCGGGACCGGGAGAGGTCAGTCCCGGGATGGGAATCGGTTCAAGATGCAATCCAAAACGGGAACTATCCATTAACTGATTGAAATCAATAATCTTAACACCGACCCGTGGCGAGCCTCAGTCCCATTTTGGAACAGAACCCTGGCTCCGGCCCCTGCCTCACTGTCCGGGAATCGGACACTAAACCCTTCCCTTATCAGGACCTTAACCAAACTGTCCTGGTTTGGCACGCCACGTGTAATAGAAGAGGGCAAAACCAAGAACCAAGGGCAGGAACGGGAAAAGCAGGGAACAGGGACCAGGGGCTAGGGAACAGGCGCCCAACTGTCCACTGATCTCTAATCCCTAAACACTAACCCCTGTACTTGAAAGGAAGCCAGCCATGCAACAGATCGAGCAGACACTGGGATTGGGCGGACAGGAACGCAAGCGGGTAGAGGCGGTAGTGGAGACGCTGGCCAATTTGCGCAGCGGGGGCGAGAGCCTGGCGGAGGTGGCGCATGACGCCAGAAACATGGTCACGGCGCTGGGGCTTTACTGCGATCTTCTGGAGGAGCCGGGGGTGCTCACCACCCCCTTCCTTCACTACGCCAACGAACTCCGGCTGGTGGCTACGGCCAGCCGCCGGCTGGTGGAAAAACTGCTGACCCTCGATGCCCGCCAGGCGCCGGCAACCGGCCCCTCACGGGCAGCCGCCCCGGGCGCGGTCCGCATCTCCGCCGAAGCCGGCGACCGGCTGGCGCGCGGCCGCCGCTGGGACCTGATGCCCGCCAAGCCGATCGACAACCTGGCCGGGGAACTGCTGGCCAACCGCAACCTGCTGGCCGCTCTGGCCGGACCCTCCATCGCCCTCACCGTGGACGCGGAAGGCGGCGCGCTGCCGGTGCGGCTGACCGGCGAGGACCTGACCCGCATCCTGGTCAACCTGGTCAAGAACGCCGCCGAGGCCATGCCTGCCGGGGGCCGCATCCAGCTTGGCCTGCGCGAGCGCGCCGCCGCGGCCGGGGCCCCCACGGACAGGTCTTCGTCCGCGGGGTGGGAGGCGGGAGCCGCCGAATGGCTGGCGCTTACGGTCGAGGACAACGGGCCGGGCATCCCCCGCCGGGCGCCGGACAAGATATTCGAGTCCGGCTACACCACCCGCGCCAGCGGCGCTTCCAGACCCGGCGGCTCCGCCCACGGCGGCTGGCCGGCCGCCCATCGCGGGTTGGGGTTGTCCATCACCCGCTCCATCGTCGAGGCCGCCGGGGGCAGCATTCACGCCGCCAACCGCGCCCCGGCCGGAGCCCGCTTCGAGATCGAGCTGCCCGTGGCGTCCCGCTGAGGCGCGGGCGAAGATCAACGGCAAGTTGAAGGAAAGAAGCCCAGGCAGCGGCAACAGAAAATCCAGTTTACCCATTTGCGCGTGAGGCGAATACAATGCTCGAAACAGTTCTTAACACAAGAGTCATGGAGTTTATCCCCCAACTCGCGGAGCCGCCGGTGCGCCTGCACCTGCTGGTGGTCGACGCCGACACCGCGGTCCGCTCGGCCTGCGCCGAGATCGCCGCCAGCCTGGGCTACGCGGTGGAGAGCACCGGCGACCTGGGCCAGGCGCGCAGCATGCTGCGCGGCAGCGCCGCCGATATCCTGCTGGTCAACCTGCCGGCGGGCACCAACCAAGGCCTCGAGCTGGTCTCCGAGGTCAAGCTCCTCTACCCCCAGACCGCGGTCATCGCCATGACCGCCTCGGGATCGGTCAACGCCGCCGTCGAGGCCATGCGCTGCGGGGCCTCGGACTACCTGGCCAAGCCCTTCGCCATGGACGAGCTTTCTACGGTACTAGATCGCGCCGCGGCCTCTCTTGTCACCGACACCGCCACCCGCCAGTTGCGCGAGCGGCTCAGGCTCTCGCAGGGATTGGGCGCCATGATCGGCCGCTCCGGGGAGATGGAAAAGCTCTACCGCATCCTCTCCAAGGTTGCGCAGAGCTCCCACCCCGTCCTGATTCTGGGCGAGAGCGGCACCGGCAAGGAGCTGGTTGCCAGGACTATCCACGCCTACGGGCCCAACTCGCAAAAACCGTTTTTGCCGGTCGATTGCGGCTCTCTAGTCCCGACGCTGATTGAGAGCGAGCTGTTCGGCTACGTCAAGGGAGCCTTCACCGGGGCCAACCGCAGCAAAGACGGGTTGCTGGTCTCGGCCGAGGGAGGCACGGTTTTTCTGGACGAGATCGGCGAGCTCTCGCTCGACCTGCAGGCCAAGCTGTTGCGCGCCCTCCAGGAGAAGGAAGTTCGCCCGGTCGGCGCCACCCACCGCGTCCCCATCAAGGCCCGCATCGTGGCCGCCACCAATCGGGATCTCGCGGTCATGGTCGAGAACGGCACGTTCCGGAAAGATCTGTTCTACCGCCTCAACGTGGTCAACCTGCGGCTGCCCTCGTTGCGCGACCGCCGCGAAGACATACCGCTCCTGGCCGCTCACTTCCTTGACCGCCTCAGCCGCGAGCACGGCACCAAGTTCACGCTGAGCGATGAAGCGCTGCGCACCATGATGCGTCACGACTGGCCGGGCAACGTAAGGGAGTTGGAGAACTCCGTCGAACGGGCATGTGCCCTTTCTTCGGGTCCGGTGTTGCACCTCGGCGACCTGCCCACCCAGCTTCAGCAGCAAGGCCTTGAGGCCCGCCGCGCCGCCACCGCAGCGGACGATCCGGCCCAGGAAGGCGCGGCGCCGCAACTGACCACACTGGCCGACCTCGAGCGCCAGGCCATTCTGTCCGCCATCCGCACCCTGAACGGCGACAAACTGCAAGCCGCCAAGCTGCTGGGCATCGGCAAGACGACGCTCTACCGCAAGCTCAAGGAGTACGGCATCGCCGACCCGCTTCGGGAAGAATGAGCTGGCCGGACTGAAGCGGTTTCCAGTTGCTGTTTCGGGAGGCCAAAGCTGCCGAGTGGCGTTTTCCTTAAGAAAAGGCCACCCTTCACCAAACCCGAAACGGCACATAAACTGGAGAACCGCTCTGAAGCCGGAACCGGTTGTGCCGATAGTCCAAATACGGGACAACTCACCTCGGCCATGGGAGAAGTTCTCTCCAAAGGCCAACCAACCGCCCGCGGCCGGGAGCCGCATGGGCACGCTCAAAAGGAGCTGGAAATGAGCATTCTGATTGTGACCGGGATTGAAGGCGCCCGTAACTGCGCCGCCGTAGTGGGAGCCCAGTTGGGCTTGGAAGTAGAAGTAGCCGAGGGACGCAAGGCCGCACTGGCCGCGCTGCGCCGCCACGAGTTTCTGGCCGTGGTGGTTGACGAGACCATGGCCGAGTGCGATCCGGCCGCCGCCGAAGCAATCTGGGAGCATGCCGCGCTGGCGATTCCTATGCAAATCAACTTCGCGCTCTCCGGTGCCGCCCGCCTTACACGCGAGATCCGCTCCGCGTTGCACCGCCGCGAGCGCGAGCAGACGCTGGCCCGCAGGGCCGCCGCGGCAGCCATCGAGACTGAACTTAAAACCACCGTCGCCGGCCTGCTGCTTCACTCGCAACTGGCCCTCTCGGGCAGCGAGCTCTCGTCCCCCGTCGCCGACAAGCTGCGCATGGTGGCCGACCTGGCCGGCAGCCTGCGCCAGCAGTTGAGCGCTCCGCTCGAGGTGAGGGGCAGCACCGCCGCCTGAGCGAAGTACCGCGAAGCCTCTTTTATTGCGTTGCACGCGCATCGCCGGGGCGGCATTTGCCCCGGCGTTCTTTTTGTTGTCGGTCCACGATGGGGTGGAGGCCCTGGGCGGCGCACGAGAAGCCGCAGGATTCCGCAAGATGCCTTAATCTGAAGCAAGCATGAATGATTCGGCCGTTCTTCTCGTCGATTGCCCCGACCGCAAGGGACTGGTGGCTCACGTCTCCACGTTGCTCTACGAGCACGGCGCCAATATTCTGCATGCCGACCAGCACCAGGACCACGACCTCGGACTCTTCTTCATGCGCGTCGAGTGGGCGCTCAATAGCCAGTCCGACGGGCCGGATAAGGCATCCGGTCAGGCGGGCTTTGACCTGGAGGGCTTCAGGCGGGCTTTTGCCCCGCTGGCCGCGGAGTTGGGGATGCACTGGAAGCTGACCTGCGGCGCGCGACTGCCGCGCGTGGTCCTGTTCTGCTCGCAATACCTGCATTGCATGGCCGATCTGCTGGAACGTTGGCGCCTGGGCGAGCTGGCGTGCGAGATTCCGGTGATCATCTCGAACCATCGTGCAGTCGAGAATCTGGCCGCCTTCTACGGCGTCGCTTTCGAACATGTGCCGGTTACGGCGGCCACGCGAGCTGAGGCCGAGGCGAGGCATTTTGACCTGCTTGCCGCGCATGAAATCGACCTGGTGGTGCTGGCCCGCTACATGCAGATTCTTTCCCCGGAGTTCGTGGCCCGCTATCCGGCGGCGATCATCAATGTGCACCACTCGTTTTTGCCCGCATTCACCGGGGCCAAGCCCTACCACGCGGCTCATATACGGGGAGTGAAACTGATTGGCGCTACCAGCCACTACGTCACCGAGGTGCTGGACGACGGGCCCATTATCGAGCAGGACGTAGCCCGCATCTCGCACCGGGACCAGGTGGAAGATCTGGTGGCGCGGGGGCGCGACCTGGAGCGCGTGGTTCTCTCCCGTGCCGTCCGCTGGTACCTGGACCGGCGGATTCTCTGCTACGGAAACAAGACAGTGGTCTTCGATTGAACCAGCGATCAGGGGACAGCACTGGCTGCACCCAACTTTCTGCAGCCCTTGCACCGTGCCGACCGTCCATCACGGTCTGCGGCAGCGGGAAGGAGATTTGCGTTTTCCTTGACAGCGGTTAACCGAATGGATATTGATGGAGAGCGTCAGACGTCGGCGTTCTCCGTCGGTCGATAGCACGGGCCGGCTTGGAGATAGCTGGCCCAACTTATTCATCAGGAAGAATCGAATGACCTGCACAAAGGCACTCCATCTGCTTGCCGTCGTGGCATTATTGCTTCCCGCCGCATCCCGGATCGCCGCCCAGTCCGCCCCCTCTTCCGCAGTCACTGCCCAGGCATCCCACTTAACCCCTCTCCAGGTAGACCGCCACGATGCCGTGATCGATCAGATCATCCCCGCCGGCGCGAAACTCGAGCGCATCGCCACCGGCTTCACCTGGACGGAAGGCCCGGTCTGGGCCCAGGGCAGCCTCTACTTCGCCGATATCCCCGCCAACCGCATCCACAAGTGGACCCCCGGCAAAGGCGTGGCGACCTTCCTCGAGCCCAGCGGGTACAAGGGTCCCCACCACTACAACGGCATCGAGCCCGGATCCAATGGAATGACCCTCGACGCGCGCGGCCGCCTCACCGTCGCCGGCCACGCGCAGCGCGATCTCTACCGGCTGGAGTCCCTTGACCCCAAAGCGCCCATCACCATCCTCGCCGACACCTACAAGGGCAAGCAACTCAACAGTCCCAATGATGTCGTCTACAAATCCGATGGCTCGCTCTACTTCACCGACCCGCCCTACGGACTGGAGTCGCAGAAGGACGTCGATCCCGAAAAGAAACTCACCGTCAACGGCGTCTACCGCATTCCAAGCGCACTGGCCCAGAAGCCCGGCGCCGCGCCCGCCCGAGCTGAATTGCAGCTTCTTGTAAGCGACCTCACGCGTCCCAACGGCATCGCCTTCTCTCCCGATGAGAAGTATCTCTACGTCAACAACTCCGAGCCAAAGAAGATCTGGATGCGCTACCGCGTGCAGCCCGACGGCACACTGACGGACGCCAAGCTGTTTTACGACGCAACCTCTGACCCACGTATCGGCAACCCGGACGGCATGAAGGTGGACGTCGAAGGCAACATCTACTCGGCTGGCCCCGGCGGCGTGTGGATCTTCACGCCTGAAGGCAAAGTACTCGGCGTCATTCTGATCTCGGAAAAAGTAGCCAACGTGGCCTGGGCAGGCCCGGACCGCAAGACGCTCTACATCTGCGCCAGCACCAGCGTCTATCGAGTCCACCTCAAGATAGCCGGCGAACCGCTGATCCAGGCGAAGAAGTAGGAAACCAACTGTGCGAGTCAGCAGGTCAGCCGGGTGCCCCAGGTCCGGGGTCCCCGCGGACAGGTCTTCGTCCGTGGGGTGGAGGTCTCGATTTTGAGACCTGGGATACCTCGACCCTCAACTAAACTCGTTCATGAAAATGAACTCGCCCTGCTTTACCGCAGAGACCGCACGCCCGGGATCCGCAACATGTAGCTCAGCACCGCCGAAATGACATACATGCCTGCGAAGATCCAGATCACTCCGGAGATGCCGAAAATCGGCTGGAAGATCCCGACGATGGCCGGCCCGGTGAACATGCTCAGGCCGGAACCGAGATTCATGATGGACATCGAGGCCCCGCGCGACTCCGGGGCAAGGACGGCCATGATCGCAGCAATCGGCACAAAACCGGCCAGCGCGATGCCGTATGCCATGCCCGCCAGCATTACCAGAAGGAAGTTGGCGCCAAAGATGTGAGGGATATAGAAGAGTCCCAGCGTGGTGACTGCGCAGCCGCAGGCTCCCACAAACGTGATCGTCCTTCGCCAGCCAATCCTGTCTCCCACCCAGCCCCAGAAAAGGTTGGCAACCACGTTGGTTGCAAAGATGATACTCACGATCTGCAGCCATTGCCCCTGCGTGAATCCCACCTTCTGCACGTAGAAGATGGGCAGGCACACCAGGAAGCCAAACTCCGATGTGGTGGTAATGGTGGCCACGATGCCGCCCAGCCCGACCTTCGGGTGGCGCCATACAATCGAAACTCCTGTGAACAGGACGCGCAAAGGATTTTCGCCAGTGGTCGAGAGCGGGAGGGAACCACGCTTCTCTTTCACCAGCAGCAGCGCTATCAGTCCACCCGCCGCAACCAGCACCACCGAGACCCAGAGCGTTCTATAGCCGCCAATCAGCGGAAAGGTGAAACTTGCCAACAGCGCGCCGAGCGTGGGCAGTCCGCCGGTACGCGCGGACCAGAACCATCCGACGGCCGTGCCCAGATACCGTTCCGGGGTCACAGCGGCCACCCAGCACAGGAAGCCGTAAGCAAAGAACGGGTAGCCGAAGCCGCGCAGCCCATAACTCACCACAATCGTCTCGTAATTGGCATGCGCAATGCCGCCCAGAAGAAACGGCATCTCAAAGCCGAGCCAGATCACCAGTCCGGCCCACATCACTTTTTTGGGGCCAAAAATGTCAGACAACGCCCCGCTCAGCCATGAGGCCAGAGCCGCGGATGCCCCATACGCCGTGAACACCAGGGCCACTTTTGCCGTGCTGAAGTGGAGGTCGGTCAACATGAGCGAAAGAAAGCCCGCCTCGACCCCATCACCGATCATGAACAACAGCAGCCCAAGGTAACCGATGGCCAACTCGGGATGCATGCCCAGCCGCTCTGCAAAGGGAATTCTCGCCTGCGGTACAGGCTCAATGGAACCAGTCATGGCGGGTCAGTTTCCTCTCCGACACTTTTCTGAATTGTACGGAGCGGCGTTCAAAGGTGAACAGGCGGCCCGCATCCTCAATTTGAACAACTACGCCGTTTGCACTTCGGCCAGCACTTTGTCGATGGCAGCTCGAACACCGTGCGCGCGCAGTACATCCAGGTTCCCCTGCACCAGGCCGGTCAGTTGCGGATACTCGGCGGCAAGCTCCCCAAACAGCGAGCGCACCTGCAATGCGAGCCGCGCGTCTTTGCATCCGGAATCGACAAACTCCTTCAGGAACCCAACCTGCGCATCGGCCATGGTCATGGCGCGGCCCTTCTCGTCGTGCCCGCGCTGGTAGTGCAGCCAGCCGGCAATCACCAGCGGAAGCACGCGCGGAGTGCGCCCGCTCTTCAGAAGGTCGGCGAGCGAGGGCACCAGGAACTTGGTGACCTTGGCGCAGCCCTCGCTGCAGATGCGCGCCACCTGGTCCTTGATGGCCGTGTTCGTGAACCGTTTCACCACCGTCGCCGAATACTGGTTGAGGTCGATGCCGGGAAGCGGCGGCACCGTTGGCTGCACCTCCGCCATGAAATCAATGAGCAGCTGCCGCAGTTGCGTGTCGGCCGCAGTCTCCAGCACATAAGTGCGACCCAGCAGATCGCCCAGGAAAGCAAGCGTCAGATGGCCGCCATTCAGCAGCCGCATCTTCATCTTCTCGTAGGGCGCCACGTCCGAGGTCATCTGCGCGCCCACGTGCTCAAAGGCCGGCCGCCCGGCAACAAAACTGTCTTCCAGCACCCACTGGCGGAAAGACTCGGCCACCACCGGAACCCGGTCCATCACGCCGAACTTTTCCTGAATCATGGCACGGTTTTCATCGGTAGTGCGCGGCGTAATGCGGTCCACCATGCTGTTCGGAAACGTCACGTTGGCTTCGATCCAGTTGTGCAGCGTGCTGCTGCGCGCCGCCGCAAACGCCAGCAGCGCTTTGCGCGCCACCGCGCCGTTTCCGTGGACGTTGTCGCAACTCAGCAGGGTGAACGGCGCACGGCCAAACTTCATCCGCCGGTCCGCAGCCTCGGCCACAAAGCCCAGCCACGTCTTCGGCGTACCGTGATGCTCCAGGTCGTGCCGCACATCGGGATGGTCTTCCAGAAAGCGCCCCGACGCATCCTCGATAAAGTAACCGCCCTCGGTCACCGTGAGCGAAACAATGGCGCACTCCTGAGACACCATCCTCTCCAGCACCGCCTCGCTCGCCTCCGGAGCGTAGAGGTGCCCGGCCAGTGAGCCTATCACACGCAGGCTCTCCTCGCCCGCCTCCAGTGCCATCAGGCTATAGAGATTGTCCTGCGCCGCCAGCCCTTCGTGGATCTCCTTGTCCCAGGGCAGGAGCCCCACGCCGAACTCACCCCATCGCATCGCTTCGTCACGGGCCAGCAGGTCGTCCAGGTAAACGGCCAGGTGCGAGCGGTTGAACGCTCCTACGCCAATGTGGACCAAGCCCGGAATCGTGCGGCTCCGGTCATACCTGGGCCGGATGATTTTGCCGGGAAGTTCAAAAAGCGTGGATTCGCGAAGAGGAACGTCGTCATGCCCTGGAATCGTATGCATGGAGCCTTCTTGCTAGCTGCGTGGAATTTGCGCAACGGCTGGCAGAACAGCCAAGTCTCAATCAGGCCCTTGGGCGCTGTCAAGCAAGGCACGCAATTGCGCGGCCTTTGGGTGTCCAACATTCGTCGTCCGCCGCGGCGGATTCTTGAGTTGTGGCGGGTACCATGGACACTCACGGTCCCCAGAAGGCGGTCTTTGCTGGAAAGGATGAGCGGTAGGGCCTTTTCGGTGGGGTGGCTTACGTTGGGATATCCACATCTACAGTTTTTTAACTATAGCTTTTGTACACAGCTGCCAGCACCCATGCAAACGTGAGCGGCGGCAGCCCGACTAACAGGCTGCCGCCGCTGACGTGCTGACTCGCCATTCCCTAGTCGTCTTCGCCGCCCATCTGCCCCAGACGCTGAGGGTCGAGAACCACAACCGCTTCTCTCCGGGGCTGGACCACGCCTTTCTCTCCCCACCTCGACAAAATGCGGCTGATGGTGAAAAGGGTAGTGCCGGTCATCTGGGCAAGCTCCTCACGCGAGAGGCAAACCTCGATTCCACCTTTGACTTGCCTTCCAACCTGCTTTGCCAGCCGCTGCAGCGCGAGAGCCAATCGCTGGGCCACTTTTTCTGTAGCCACTTCACGGAACCGCTCCTGAAGTTCATTCAGCCGGCCGGACATGATCTGGCTGATGTTCCTTCTTACCTGGGGATACTCCACCATCAGTGCTTGGAGTTTCTTGTACTCCCAGACCAGGGCCCTGCATTGCTCCATGGCTCGTGCGGAGCAGGTGTGGCTGCAGGAAACGCAATCGGCATGCATGCTTACCGGGTCCCCAGATCCGCCCAGCCACAAGATGACCTCGTTGCCACTCGAACTGAGTTGGGAGAGCTTAACGCTGCCTTGTTCGATCATGACCATATGGTGTGCCGTCTGCCCTTGCATGAAGAGCAGTTCGTCGCGTGCAAAGGTTCGCATTGTGGCGCATGAAGCGATCTCCACGCATTCACTATGCGTCAACCCCGCAAATAGCGCAGAAGCGCACATCAATACGGCGCGCTCTGAGTTGATTGTTTCTGTTGTTTGAGTTCTTCCAGACGTACTGCGTACTGCCGACAAACTTGCTGTCGCCATTGACCCCCCCGAAATTGTTGCTCGTTCAAATTGCGTTGATCATGCCTCAAAGTCCCCAAACTTCAAGGCGCATCTTGCGTCAGATTGGTTCCGGGAGGGGTAGGGAATTTCCTCTCTCCGTCCAATCCTTGAACTGATCTGATCAATATGATGCAGCTTTCGTACTTCCGGCCGTATCGTGTCGTTGATTAAATTCAACGACTGCGGCGAAACAGCCATTTTCCGCACGCTCTTCGGGTCACAATTCCGAACAATCCGGACCCTCAGGAAATCAAACGTTCAATCCAGCTCCGATTATGGGTCACATCTGGATCTTGAAGTGTAAAAAGATGTAAAGAATTGCTGGCACTCCAAAAAGAAGCCCCCGGCTGGTTTGCCGGGGGTCTTTTGTTTCTGAGCTTTAAGCTGCTGCTAATTACTGAAGAGCAGTATCCCCGCTCCCTTCTCTTCGCTGGCGGTTTCGTCAGCGCTGACCGGGCGGTAGAACAACTGGTTGGCGTCGAGGTAAACCTCAAGGAAGGCTGGTCGCGCGGTAATCTGTCCGGCGATCAGTGCTTCGCTCAACGGATCCTCAACGTAACGCTGCAATGCCCTCCGCAACGGCCGCGCACCGTAGCTGCGGTCCACCAGCGTCTTGTCCAGAATCCACCTCTTGGCATCCTCTGTAACCGAGATGGTAATCGACTTCTGCGCCAGGTTGGCGTTCAAGCTCTGCACCAGCAACTCGACGATCTGGATCAGGTCGGCGTCCGACAGCGACTGGAACAGAATCACCTCATCCAATCTATTGAGGAACTCAGGATTGAAGGTCTTCTTGACCTCCTGCTTGACCAGTTCTTCGATCTTGTCCGAGACGATGTCTTCGCGTTCGCTCTGGAAGCCGAGGCCCTGCTTCTTCATCAGGTGCCGCGCGCCGATGTTCGACGTCATGATGAGGATGGTGTTCTTGAAGTCCACCGTGTTGCCAAGACCGTCCGTCAACTGCCCGTCCTCAAACACCTGCAGCAGGATGTTGAACACATCCGGGTGCGCCTTCTCGATTTCGTCCAGCAGCACCACCGAATAAGGCGAGCGCTTGACGCGTTCCGTCAACTGCCCGCCCTCCTCGTAGCCCACGTACCCCGGAGGCGAACCGATCAGCTTCGACACCGAGTGCTTCTCCATGAACTCCGACATATCGAAGCGGATTAGCGCTTTGTCCGATCCGAAGAGGAAGTTGGCCAGCGTCCGCGCCATCTCCGTCTTGCCCACGCCCGTTGGCCCAAGGAACAGGAAGCTTCCAATAGGCCGGTGCGGGCTCTTGAGGCCGGCACGCGACCTGCGAATGGCCCGGGCCAGGGCACTGATGGCCTTCTCCTGCGAGATGACCCGCTTGTGCAGTTCTTCCTCAACCCGCAGCAGCTTCTGCGTCTCTTCTTCCTTGATGCTGGTAACCGGCACGCCCGTCCAGCGGCTTACCACGTCTTCGATATCCTCGCGCCCAACGATTCCCGCCGCCGAGTCATCGAGATGATACTTGTCGCGAAGGGCGCGCAGGTTTTCGCGCTCCTTGCGTTCCTCGTCGGAATAGAACCGCGCCTTCTCGAATTCGTGATTCGCAATCGCCGAGTCCATCCGGTGCACGATGAACTTGATTCTCTTCTGCACCTCGGTGATCTCTTCCGGCAGCGAAGTCTGGCGCAGCTTCACGCGCGCGCCCGCCTCGTCAATCAGGTCGATCGCCTTGTCCGGCAGGAACCGGTCCGGAATGTATCTGTTCGAATGCGACACAGCGAACTCGATAGCCTCATCGGTGTAGCTCACGGCGTGGAATTTTTCGTAGCGCTCCTTGATGCCGTGAATGATCTTGATGGCGTCAGCCTCGTTGGGCGGCGGCACCTTCACGGCCTGGAAGCGCCGTTCCAGCGAGCGATCCTTCTCGATGGACTTGCGGAATTCCGCCGGCGTCGTAGCTCCAATGCACTGGATCTCGCCGCGGCTCAATGCCGGCTTGAGAATATTGGCCGCGTCCAGCGAACCCTCAGCCGAACCCGCTCCAACCAGCGTGTGCAACTCGTCGATAAACACGATGGAGTTCTGATTCTCCATCAGTTCCTTC
>OCZT010003906.1_pt1 | contig 15187 bp, 16 predicted proteins | sample 1539031 | NCBI WGS metagenome assembly OCZT01 (sample SAMEA3539308, study PRJEB22396) | soil metagenome | biome: tundra; feature: field; material: soil | place: USA | collected 2010-05 | depth 0.15 m
CGTTAGGACACGCACGCGACGATTCCGGTAATGCTCCCGTCAAGCCGCGCGACGCAAGTACGTTGATCGTCTGGCGTCACGGCATTGGGGGCGCGGAAGTATTGATGGGTCGGCGTTCGCGTAGCGCGGCATTCGTTCCAGACTTCTTTGTCTTCCCCGGTGGCCGCGTCGATCCCGGCGATTACGCCGTCAATGCGGCGACACCGTTCGATCCCGCCGCCTCCGAGCGCATGGATGTGCGCGGGGATGCCTCACTAGCCAAGGCCATCGCCATCGCAGCGGTGCGTGAGACCTTCGAGGAAACTGGTTTGCTGCTGGCTGAGAGCGGCGATATCGGCGAGGCCGCAAATGCCGAATGGGCACATTGGAAGGCATGCCGCCTCGCACCTCGGCTTCACTGCCTCACTTATTTCGGCCGTGCCATAACTTCGCCTATCAGCCCGATCCGCTTTCACGCGCGCTTTTTCATCGCTCGCGCGGAGGCGCTGCAAGGCGAACTCGCCGGCTCGGGCGAGCTCAGCGATCTCGGCTTCTATCCAGTAACCGATGTACTGGCGCACATGCCGGTCGTCGATGTGACCGAATTTATGCTCAACCGCGTAAGCAGCTACGCCGCCGCCTCGCCGCAATTCAACCCCCAGACGCCGGTGTTTTCGTATAAGGACGAAGTCCCCTTCGTGCACTACGAGTAAGTGACCTTTACGGGATTGTATCGTTTGGCTTGCCGTTTGGATTGATGGGCTGGCTGTTATGATGCAATTAAATTCAATGCGCGCGATGAATAGACGCGCGCAAGAAAGAGAGACAGATGCGACGCCTGATCGTTGGCCTGACGGGTGCAACCGGCGCAATACTCGGTGTGCGGCTCCTTGAGGCACTTAAGGACTGCGAAGTGGAATCCCATCTTATAATCAGCAAGTGGGCGCAACGCACGATCGAGCATGAAACGCCGTACACCGTTAAACAGGTGCGCGCGTTAGCCAGCGTCTATCACAATTCTGCTAACATGGCGGCGGAGATCTCGTCGGGCTCGTTTCTTACCGAAGGTATGGTGGTGATACCGTGCTCGATGCGCACGCTGGGCAGCATCGCCTGTGGTTACGGTGAACATCTTGTGCATCGTGCGGCCGATGTCGTTCTCAAGGAACGGCGAAGATTAGTCCTCGTCGTGCGCGAGACGCCATTATCTGAACTGCACCTCGAAAATATGCTAAAGCTGGCACGCATTGGGGTAACAATCATTCCGCCAATGCCGGCTTTTTACAATCACCCCAAATCCATCAACGATATCGTCGACCATATCGTGGCGCGGGTACTTGACCAGTTCGGCATTTCCGCGCGTTTTGCCAAACGCTGGGATGGTCGTATGAGGAGCTCTACGAAAGCAGATGACGAACGGTTGGCGAGCAAGGCCGGACTACCAGGATAATTCCTCACGCGGTTATACATGGACAGTCCTGACCGACATACAGGACACGGACGACACCAAAGAAGGCTTTCGCTCCTTCGTGGAAAAGCGAAAGCCGAAAATTTTAACCACTTTATCACCAATATTGCAGAATCTAATTTTCGGCACCCACAGGCCTTCCTTTCTCAACAAAGCTCGCCGCTTTGCTTCCCCCTTTATTTCATCACCAGATTGGGCACGAACAGCGACAGCTCAGGCCAGTAGGTGATGATAGTCAGCGCGACCAGATAACAGACGAAGAACGGCCACAGCCCGCCGATGACTCGTGAGGACGGTACGTTGAATATGCTGCAGCTGACGAAAATATTCAGACCGAAAGGCGGGGAAAACATGCCGATGGCCAAGTTCACCGTATAAATAATGCCAAAGTGGATGAGGTCGACCCCGGCATGCTGCGCCATCGGCCAGAGCAGCGGCGTAAACAGCACCACGGCGGAGTTGGGATCGATGAGCATGCCCACGATGAGCAGGATCACGTTGATTATCAGCAGCACCATCACGGGAGATAGGTGCATCTGATCGACCAGGGTGACGATTTTCTGCGGCACCGCGTCGGCGCTGAGAACCCAGGAAAACACGCCCGCAACCGCGACGATGATGAATACCTTGGCGGTAAGCTTGGAAGTTTCGCGGGTAATCGCCCAGATGTCGCTCCAGGTAAGCTCGCGGTAAATGTAGACGCTGACGAACACCGCATAGGCAGAAACCACCATCGAGGCCTCGGTGGGGGTCATGAAGCCACCGTAGATGCCGACAAAGATCACGACCGGAGCGCCAAGGGTCCAGACGACCTCCCGTGAGGTGCGCACGATTTCCGCCGCGCTCCACGTGCGGCCCGAGGTGATCTTATGCTTGAGGGCATACCATACGCAGTAAACCGCCAGGCAGATCCCCACCAGGATGCCGGGCAAGAAACCTGCGAGGAACAGCTTGCCGATTGATGCGTTTGTCATCACCGAGAACAGAATCATGGTGATGCTCGGCGGGATGATGATGGCGATCGCTCCCGAAGAGGTGATCAATCCCAAAGAAAACCGTTCATCGAATCCGTTTTGTCGCAAACCTCGATAGAGAATATTGCCCAACGCCGCCACGGTGGCTGAACTGGATCCGGATATCGAGCCGAACAATTCGGCCGCGGCAACGGCGGTGAGCGACATGCCGCCGGGCACGCGACCGAGAAGCGAGGCGATCCAGTTGATCAGGCGGGCGGACATACCGCCCCGGCCCATCACGCTACCGGCGAAGATGAAGCCCGGCACCGCCAGCAGCATCAACTGATTGATGGTGCCGGTCAGCCCCTGAACCACCACATCCATGGAGACGCCCTGCATGATCATGGCCACGAGGGCCAAGATCAGGAAGATCATCCACATGGGGATGCCAAGAAATAGGAGTGCGAAGGCCGCGACGCTGATCGCTGTCCACACGCCTACACTCCCTCAGCCATTTTTTCTTCTTCGCTGATCACACGTTTCCGTCGGCCGGTAATAACGGAAAACAGATAGCTGAGATACGCCACTGTCATCAGGCCAAAGCACAGGGGAATGGCCAAGGTCTGCAGCCAGGAAGGTAGGTATCCGCCGGCTAGCAGCGTGCCGTAATCGAACTCCTGTCGCATGTTGTCATAGCCAATCTTGGCGATAAACCCGCACAGGCCGATTCCAGTCAGTGCGATGATGACATCCATGATCTTGCGCGCCGGTTTCGGCAGACGGATATAGATGACGTCCATGGAGATATGATCGTTATCGAAACACAGGGAAACAGTGCCGAGGTAAACCAGCCAGATCAGCAACATGCGCAGAAGATCATCCAGCCAGGTAATGGTGATGCCCAGCCAGGCGAGCCAGATGATAATGATGCCCATCTGGTAGATAATGACGGAAAGGGTCGTGACGACGATCAAAAAGGCGCAGACCGAAGCTGAAAGCAGGTCGGTCCCCTGCGTCACCCGTTGAATGATAAAGTCGAGGGCTCGGAACAGCCCTCGACCGATACCCGCGCGCGAAGTCATGTCGGCAATGCCCTATCTACATCTTGTTGTAGCGGGCGACGTCTTCCTCAAGGAGCTTGACCATAGGGCCTTTCTGCGGGTCTTGCTTAAATCTTTCCCACACGCCCTTTCTGGTTAGGTCTTTCATCTTCTGGAGTTCGTCCGCTGGCATAGTGGTGACGGTGATGGACTTTTTCATCGCCTCCAGGCTGGAATTCTGTGAAGCTGTATAAGCCGCGTCGGCCCAGACAATCGTGTCCTTGCCGGCCTTGGTGACCACGTCCTGAAGCTCCTTGGGCAGTCCGTCGAACCACCGCTTGCTAACAATGACATTGGAGACGAAAGCAAAGTGCTCGGTAATGGTATAGTAGGTTGCAACCTCGTGTAGTTTCATCTTGTAGATGACATCAGGCGGATTCTCCATTCCATCGAGGGCGCCTTGTTGCAGCGAGGTATACACTTCGCCAAGCTCCATCGGCCGGGCAACGGCGCCCCAATCCTGGTATGCGCCTACCCGCGGCGGCGAGGGAATGATCCGGAATTTCTTGCCCTGGATGTCCGCCAGCTTGTTGACCGGAAACTTGGTCAGGAAGCTTTGAGGCCCGATGCCATGAAAGCCTATAACGTGGATGCCCTTTTGCTCAGCCAGTTCCATCATCTTAGCCGCAGCTTTGCTCTGGGCGGCGAAGGCAGTGATCTTAGCCGGGGCACCCGGGAGCAGGAAGGGTAGGTCGAACAGCGCCATATCGGGCACGACCGTGGAAAGAAAACCGGCCGGGAAGACCATTCCGTGCACCGAGCCGGCCTGCAGCGCCCCTATCATTTGAGCATTATTGCCCAGGGATTGACCGTGGCGGGCAGAAGCCTTGAAGCGACCGTTGGAGTACTTGGTCAGAAGTTCAGCGAACTTGTCATTAGCCTCCGCCTGTGTATCGCCTGCCGTCGCGTTGCCTATGAGCACGTTCATGGCCGGAGCCGTGGATTGTGCTTGAACATTCTGTTCGAACGCGGTGCAAGTAGCAAATGACAACGTCGCAACCATAGCGACCTTCAACATCGTCTTCATAACGTTTCTCCTCCCAAAAAAGCCTGATGCCTTGGTATCAATTGAACAGGAGAACTGACGTGTGTCGGAGGTACCTCTACGTTTTTATTCTTTATCTTGACAGCAGCACGTCATGTATTGCCAGAAGGTGACACTATACAGCCTTGGCGTTCTGCGCAACTCCGCGTAAACCTCGTCGTAGGCCAGTCGAAGAAACTGGAAAGAACTCGATCAATATGAGAAAATACTTTTCATGAAACGCGATTGAGTAAGGAAGGTAGGACGTGATCGACAAGACCGTACCAACCTGTAGAGAGGCGGTGGCGCAGGTGTTCGATGGCGCCACTATCATGATCGGCGGATTCGGCGATCCCGGCGTTCCCGGACAGTTGATTGAAGCGCTCAGAAAGCAGGGGTCGACCAATCTGACCGTCGTGCATAATGGCGCCGGCGGCGGCGATTTTGCTTTGGGCGGTCTCATCCTCGACGGACGAGTTCGCAAATTGGTGGCCTCTTTTCCTTCCAGCCCTGGGGGCACTGCGTTCCGGGACCGCTATCTGAAAGGCGAAGTGGAACTCGAACTGGTGCCGCAGGGAACCCTCATCGAGCGGATTCGCGCCGCCGGCGCCGGTCTGGGCGGTTTTTATACTCCGACGGCAGTGGGGACCGACCTGGCTGTAGGCAAGGAGACACGCGTCATCGATGGACGGGAATATGTGTTTGAGAAGCCCCTGCCTGCGGACTTCGCCTTCATCAAGGCTTACAGGGGCGATCGCCTGGGCAACCTCAGCTACCGCAATGCCATGCGCAACTTCAATCCGATCATGGCGACGGCGGGCAAGGTAGTGATTGCCGAGGTTGAAGAAATTGTCCCCGTCGGGGGCATCGCTCTGGAAGAGATTCATACGCCCGGTATTTTCATCGACTGTCTCGTTCAGGTCGAGCGTCACCCCCGCCTCTTTGATCCACCGAAACAGGCAAAATAAAATGACGCTCACCCGCGAAGGCATTGCTTATCGAGTGGCACGCGACCTGCCCGAGGGAAGTTACGTCAACTTGGGAATCGGCATCCCGACCCTCGTGCCCGCTTTCCTGCCTCCCGACAGAGAGATCTTCATCCACAGTGAGAATGGAGTTCTGGGCGTCGGACCGATGGCGGCCCCTGGCGCCGAGGATCCCGACCTCGTTAATGCAACTAAAGAATATATCACCTTATTGCCCGGCGGCAGTGTGTTTGATCACGCCCTGTCCTTCACGATGATCCGAGGTGGTCATCTTACGCACGCCGTGATCGGAGCCATCGAAGTGACTGCAAACGGCGATTTGGCAAATTGGCATGTGCCGGGCCAAAAAGTGCCCGGCGTGGGCGGCGCGATGGATCTTGCCTTCAGCGTGAGTAATCTTTTTGTCGCCATGACCCATGTAACCAACAAGGGCGAACCGAAGATTGTGATTCAACGCACCTGCCCTCTGACGGCCCCTCATTGCGTACGACGAATCTTTACGGACATGGCCGTGATCGATGTAATTCCGGATGGGCTAGTGCTGCGCGAAGTGGCGAAGGGGCTGAGTCCGTCCGCCGTGCAGGCCAAAACCGGAGCTCCATTGCGCGTGGCGAATGACTGCCGAGATATGGATATCCCAAATGAATTTAACGGAGTTAAACTCGCCGTTTAGACTAGCGCTTCACACAAGGATGGGCTTGTTTTGGATATACGCTTTGTCGATACGACATTCCGCGACGGACACCAAAGTCTGTGGGCATTTAGCATGCGGACCGGCATGATGGAGGCCGTCGCAGAAGACATGGATCGAGCCGGATTCGATGCCATCGAGGTCCCGATCGTCGGTATTTTTATAAAAAAATGCATCCGCGACTTGAAAGAGGACTTCTGGGAACTAGCGCGAATGCTGGCGCGGAAGCTGCCCAACACAACAAAGAGTGGGTTCGCTGGCGCTTTTATTCTCCCATTTGAACTTGCGACACCTCGATCGGTCATCAAGCTCTATTACAGCCATATGGCCAAGATTGGAGTCGTGAATCGCGTCCAGGTGACGTGTAACACGCTTGATCAAATCAAACGTGCTTTGCCCTGGATTATTCCGGTGTTCAGAGACTTAGGTTTGCAAGTCGTGCTCGCGCTTTCGTACACTATTTCTCCGCGGCACACCGATGAGTACTATGCGCAAAAGACGCGCGACCTTATCCCGTTCAAGCCGGACGCAATCTATCTCAAAGACCAGGGTGGCCTGCTGACCGTGGACCGCGCGCGAACCCTGCTCCCCACCATTATGCAGAATGCCAATGGCATACCGGTCGAACTTCACTCGCACTGCACGACGGGTCAGGCAGACATGGTCTATCTCGAAGCACTCAAGCTGGGAATTCCGACATTGCATACGGCGGTTCCGCCGCTAGCGAATGGTTCATCGCAGCCATCGGTTCTTAGCGTTGCAAGGAATGCCCGGCTCATGGGATTCTCAACACGAATCGATGACAATATCATTCGATCGGTCGCCGAACGGCTGACGGCGTTTGCAAAACAGGACAACCTCCCGATTGGCGCCCCACTCGAGCACGATGCAGCCCAATACATTCATCAGGTCCCGGGCGGCGTGATCTCTAATCTAAAATACCAGCTGGCTGAGCTGCGCATCCAGGACCGATTGGATGAAGTGCTGGAAGAAACCGTGCGGGTTCGCAATGATCTTGGCTATCCGATCATGATTACTCCGCTTTCACAATACGTAGTCACGCAGTCCGCGATCAACGTTGCGTTAGGGGAACGGTACAAGATCGTCATCGATGAATTGATTTTGCACGCGCAAGGAGCGTTTGGGGAAGATTCTGGTTTTACTTGGATGGACCAGAATCTGAAGGATAGGCTGCTGAGCCTGCCAAGAGCCGTAGAACTGGCTAGTCGACAGAACCCGGACATTTCGCTGAAGCAAATTCGCGAAAAAATCGGTGGGCCCACCCTTTCAGATGAAGAGTTCCTGCTCCGCTACGTGATGAAGGGCGATCAGGAAATCAAAGCAATGCGCGCCGCCGGTCCGCCGCGACAATATCACGGCTCTGCTTCGCCATTGGCAACTTTAATTCAGGAACTCAAGAAGAACAGGGGCGTACGTTACGTGCGAGTGCAACGCGGTGACACTTCTCTGGTCCTACAGAAACATTCGTCATCCTGATTAGACGTCCCAATTTCGATCGAGACCGACTGCTAACTTTATAATTCGAGCAACGGTAAATCAGATGATGGAATATCCATATGTTGACTTGCAACCGCGAGCTTATTGAAACAAACATTGCGGCATTCAACACGATGTCCGTCAAATGCTTGACGTCAGCCCTCACCCAACCTGTTCTGCAGAACGACTCGAGAGGAGTGTCGCGTGAGTAATATATTTGGCCCGCTGAGCGATGACGAAGTCCGACAGATTTCCCTTCTTGTTGAATCTTTGGATCGCTCCTCGCTCGATTTTCTCCAGCTAGAAATGGGAGATATGAAACTGACGATCGGCAAGGGTAACATCCCGGCCGCTTCTGCGTCTTCCGAATCGAGATCGCCGACCGCCGCGATGCCTACGCCGCCGGCGGTTGTCGCCATGCCGGCCGCGACGACGCATTCTCCATCAACTGTGACGACAAACGATAATTTGACACAGGACGGAACCATAGCAATCGTGGCGCCTATTATGGGGCGGTTTTACGCGAAGCCCGATCCCGGAGCCGCGCCCTTTGTCACGATCGGCGATGAGGTGAACGAAGATACCACGGTTGCGCTCATCGAGGTGATGAAGGTATTCAATGCGGTTCCCGCAGGTATACGCGGTGTCGTCACCGAGATTTGTGTGCAGGATACCGAGATCATTGAGTACGGGCAGGTCATATTTCGGGTCCGGCCAACGTAAGGAGCTTCCTATTGACAGTCTCCCGCGTCCTGATTGCCAATCGTGGCGAAATCGCCGTCCGCATTATCCGCGCATGTCAGGGACTGGGAATCGAAACCGTCCTCGCGGTTTCCGAAGCTGACCGTGACAGCTTGCCCGCTCGACTGGCGAACCGCGCTATTTGCATCGGTCCGGCGAGCGCCACCGGCAGCTATTTGAATATCAAGGCCATCGTCACGGCAGCGCAGGGGACCGGGGCGGATGCCATCCATCCGGGCTACGGTTTCCTTGCCGAATCCCCGGAATTGGCGGAAGCCTGCGAAACGGAGGGAATTGTTTTTGTCGGACCGCGGTCTAATCAAATTCGATTAATGGGTAACAAGCTCCAGGCCCGGGTTCTCGCCCGCCAATGCGGCGTCCCCGTTCTTCCAGGTTCGGAAAAAGTCCATTCCTACGATGAGGCGGCGACGCTGGCGGAGCGGATTGGCCTTCCCGTTATGATGAAAGCGGCGGCGGGCGGCGGCGGCCGCGGCATGAAGATCGTAACGGACCACAAGGACATGCGGCAGATGTTCAGTTCTGCCTCGGCCGAAGCCCGCTCGGCCTTCGGGGATGACACGCTTTACCTTGAACGATTTATCCGCAATGCACGGCACATAGAGGTTCAGCTGCTTGGAGACCGCTTTGGCAATATCGTTCATCTTGGCGAACGCGACTGTTCCCTGCAACGCCGCCATCAGAAATTGGTGGAAGAGGCGCCGGCGCCCACCATTTCGGATGCGCACCGCGAAGAAATACATCAAGCCGCGGTGACCCTGGCGCGGAACATCGGCTACGAGAATGCCGGTACGATCGAGTTTATTTTCGACCAGAAGGCCGGAACGTTCTATTTTCTGGAAATGAACACACGAATCCAGGTCGAACATCCCGTTACCGAGATGATCACCGGAATCGATTTGGTTCAAGAACAGCTTCGCATCGCGCGGGGCGAAGCACTGCGATTTTCCCAAACCGACGTTAAAATACGCGGCCATGCCATCGAATGCCGCATCACGGCAGAGTCGCCAACGGAGGGGTTCCGTCCGAATCCGGGCCGGATCACCGCATGGCGTCCACCGGAGGGTCCTAACATTCGCGTGGACACCCACTGCTACGAAGGTTATGCCGTCCCCATCTTTTATGATTCAATGCTGGCCAAACTGATTGTTTACGGCTCAACCCGCATGGAAGCGATAGAACGGATGCGGCGCGCGCTGGACCAATTCTCGATTGTCGGCGTCGGGACCATTTTGCCATTTCTGCGGTTTGTGATGAACCATGCGGACTTTGCGGCCGGCAAGGTGAATACGCATCTTGTAGAAACACTACTGCCGGAAATGCTGGCGCAGATCGCGAATGAAAGTGATAGGTGATCCCACAAATATAGTCGCCGTCTTTGTCGGCCGCGCATTCAGTGAAAGCGGCCTTGAGGGCTGTAGATGCAAATTGATCCGCGCATCGGACTGCGAGCAATGAATACCAACTCGATCAAGACAGTACCTTAACAAGGCCGAATGACAGATTTTATCATTCAAGCTTGGCTTATAGTCGCTCAACGATTTGGTTAGTCGACTGTACATCACCGAAAAAGAGATAGAAATTTCCCAACGTCGCGGCATGTTCCCCGTCGGTCGCGGCCGCACAGGCGTCCGAAACCATAAGTGATCGATAGTTCAGCATCATCGCGTCGCGCGCGGTCGATTCGCAGCACGCATTGGTGGCGACGCCGGTAACGATAATGGTCTCGATCTCGTTATCCCTAAGCACGTTCTCGATATTCGATGAACCTTGGATGAATGCGCTGTAGCGACGTTTGATGACCCGTTCGTCATTGACCTGCAGATCGAGCTCCGGCCACAGTTGGAAACCGTGAGCGTTGTGCTGCATCGATTCCCAACGCGTCTTCGCTTTATCCGAGGTATACATTTCCTTGATGGCGGACCAACTCTTCTCCGACTCCCAAGTCGCGAGATTTTGGATCCAGATAACCTTGCCGCCGACTTTCCGTATCGCCTTGGCCAGCCGGTTGATGTTCACGACGATTTTTTGCGCTACCGGGCAAGCGGCCTGATAGGGTTCGGTCATAAAATAATTCTGCATGTCGACGACCAGCAGGGCGGTCCTTGGCCCATCGAATGTGTCGCATATATGCGGACGCCCCTGACGGGCCGTGACGCGTTTGATGTAGTCGGGCGGCATTTCGAACTTATGCATGGCTGTTTCCTTCATGGAATCAGAGCCCGAACTGACAAAGCGCAATGGTCGTCCTACAGCGCATCCGCGGTTGCAAGCACCGAGGTCGACTGGCTTGAGGCGGAATTGCCGCCGTTGCCATTCACCACCGCCGTCTTCGCGCTCTTCACCTGCCGCCCTCCGCACTCGCCGCGCAACTGCCGTGCAGCTTCAATGGTGGCAAATGCGCCATACATATTCGGATGCACGCATGATAGCCCGCCGCCATTGGTGTTGACCGGCAGCTTTCCGCCTGGCGCGATCGCGCCATTTTCCACGAATGGACCGCCTTCGCCCTTTTTGCAAAAGCCGAGATCCTCGAGCGCGAGGATCGTATTGATCGAGAACGCGTCGTAGATTTGCACTACATCGATGTCTTTCGGCCCCAATCCGGCTGCTGCAAATGCGCGCTCGCCGGACTCCTTCGATGGCGTCACGGTCAGATCATGCATCCCCGCGATTGAGCGATGCCACACTGCGGTGGCGTTCGAGAGAATATGGATCGGTTTTTTCTTTAAATCCCTGGCCCGGTCGGCACGGGTCATTACGTACGCCGCAGCGCCGTCCGTGACGAGGCAGCAATCATAGGCGGTAAATGGGTCGCTGATCATCCGCGCCTTCAGCACGGTGTCGATATCCAACGGATCCCTCGCGAAAGCCTCTGGATTCAGCTGAGCCCACTTACGGGCCGCTACTGCCACCTCGGCCAGGTGGCGCCGCGTCGTGCCGTACTGGTACATATGCCGCGCCGCAATCAATGCATATGACGATGGCGGATTGAACGGCTGGTACGGTCCATCAAACGGATTGGGATCAAGTAGGTTGCGCGCGGCGGTGCGCTCCTTGCGCCCGAAGACGGCCGTGCGCTGGGTGCTGCCGTAACATACGAGTACCGCGTCACACACGCCGGCGTTCAGGGCCAGCATCGCTGGCAACTGGTGCGCCACGAACGCCGCGCCGCCGATATTCGTCCCCTCAACAAATTTCGGCCGGAGACCCAGATACTCAACCACGTTGAGTGGCCACATCGCCGCCATGAGATTTGCAGTGCAAAGCCCATCGATATCCTTCATTGCGAGACCGGCATCCTCGACCGCCGACTTTGCCGCCTGGGCAAGGATCTCCAAGTCGCTCATGCCATGAGCTTCGCCGCAGCCGGCGGTCCCGACGCCAACGATTGCAATTTTGCCGCGCAGGTCCTTGAGGCTCATTGCGCGTTCTCCACCTCAAACACGACGAGACCGGCGCCATTATTGTCAATAACCTTCGCGCGCACCCGCATGCCGATTTTCACCTCGGTCGGAGGCAGTCCCACGACCCGGCTCATCATGCGCACACCCTCGTCCAGGTCGATCAGCGAAACATCATAATCGCCGCCCGCATCCGGTTTGCGCCGCACAGTAGTCGTTGAATAAATCGTGCCGCTGCCTCGCGGCTTGACCCAATCGAGCCGCTCGCTCCAACAATGCGGGCAAATACTACGCGGAAAAAATACGTGTTTGCCGCAGTCACGACAGCATTGAATAAAGAAATGTCCTTCGTTTAACGCAGCGCGATAGTGTTTTTCGGCGCCGCTCTGCTCACTGGTCTGCATGAATTTTCCTCGCTCGCCATGCGCTGCAATCTGCCGCTGATTCTGACTGGCACATCCTCGCACATCGTTTCGAGCAGATGGCAGCGCTTTCTTATTAGGCCGGATGTCGCGTTCTTAAAATATCAGCACATATACAACACACGATGTGCTTTTTTACAATATTCCTGTCGTAATCTGACCTATGAAAGATCCAGTTGCAGGAGTGGTTGTGGATGAGGTGGCGCATACTCCGATATGGTCAACCTCAAGATGCTTGGTATTGGACCGTCAGGCAGTAGACTGCGGTGCAATAAACCTTGCGTATGATCAACAATCAAAATACAGCCGTGACTAAACAGCTTGACCTCGTCACTTGATCAAATAACCTCACTCGATCGACGCCATGCCGCCCCCAGATTCCAATACCAGCCGCAGCGGGGTCCAAGCGAGCCTCTTTTCATTAAAAGGCTTGGTATCAAAAAGGAAATTGAAATCACTGATAGAATATCAAGCAAGAAATAGCGTGAAATACAACACCTAGACAGACCGAAGATACGTCGGTAGCCCCGGTTTACTCGTTGTGCGATTGGTGCGGTTGAAAGTGACAACGCGAAGGCGACGGCATGAGTTCGTCCATCGAGCGTCCTTCTATTGAGGAAATCCGGGAAATTCTTAAGGTTTTTCTCGACTCGGAGTTGCAGGATCTCCGGTTGGAGATCGGGGATGTCAGACTGATCGTCACCAAGGCTGGAGCGGCAGGCGTTGCCCATGAACCTTTCAGTTCTCTGGCGCCGCGTCCGATGGTGACCTCACCCACAGCCGCGGATACACCGGCAATTGACACTCAGGCGCGCGCTTCTGCTACGCTCGGCGCTACCGCCACGGCACGCGAGACCTGGGTCGCCGTCACGTCGCCGTCGGTGGGCGTCTTTTATCGCCGGCCAGCACCGGACCAATCCCCTTTCGTGGATGTGGGAACCGAGGTGGCGGCGGACGATTCCGTCTGTCTGATCGAGGTTATGAAGATGTTCACGAGCGTGGTTGCGCCGTGCCAGGGCCGCATCGTCGAGATTTTGATCCAAGACGCGACTATGGTGGAATACGGCCAGCCGTTAATGTACATCGAACCGTCCTGATTGAGGCGGCTTTGGGCGAAATCTGATTTTGCAATTCGAGCGGCGTGGGTAATCGGCGTGAAGAGATTCGACGAACCCTCGACAATCCTCAATAATATCTGGCCACACCCACAGCTAGTCGCCATGCAATTAATGTAGGAGCCCTGGAATGGCTAAAAAAGTCAACCTTATTGAAACGACGCTGCGGGACGGACAGCAGTCGTTGTGGGCGACGCGCATGACCACGGCGATGATATTGCCGATCCTGCCGGTGATGGATCGGGTCGGCTTCGATGCCATCGAGTGCATGGGCACGGCGGTCATGGATTCCTGTGTGCGCTATCTAAAGGAAAACCCATGGGAACGTCTCCGTCTGCTTCGGGAACACGTAAAGCATACACCCCTGCAGATGATCGGTATCTGCATCGGATTCAGCGTCGGCAAGGCACTGATGCCCGACGATATCCTGGAACTCTTCTTCCGTCGTTGCGCCGCTGGCGGCATCGACCGCTTCTTTCTGATGGATGGTCTCAACGATATCCGCAATTTCGAAGTGCCGATTCGCGCCGCCCATAAGGCCGGCGCCCAAGTACTGGGCGGTATCGTGTACTCCATCAGCCCAGTCCACACGGATGAACACTTCATTCAAAAGACGAAGGAATTGACGGATCTGGGGGCCGATATCCTCGTGCTGAAGGACCCAAACGGAATCCTTACCCCGGAGCGGGTGTCCACCTTGGCGCCGGCGATGAAGGCGGCTTCTGCCGGCCGCCCTTTCTATTGCCACTCTCACTGCATTACAGGTCTGGGGCCCGCCACCAATCTTGAGGCCGTGCGGCATGGAGCGGAGGCGATCTGGACAGCCACTCGGACGCTGGCCAACGGCTTCTCGTTACCCGCCACTGACTCAATGGTGCGGCATCTGAAGCACGCGGGGTATGTAATCGACCTCGATCAGGAAGCCATCCAGCAGATTGAGGATCACTTCGCCAAGACAGCCAAACGCCACAACAAGCCGGTCGGATATCCGGCGGAGTTTGATCCTTCATTCTATGAACACCAAATGCCGGGCGGTATGATCTCAAACTTTCGTGCGCAATTGGCGCACTTGGGTCTTGAGCACAGGCTAGAAGAGGTATTCGAGGAAATTCCCGCGGTGCGTAAAGACTTGGGCTGGTCTCTGATGGTCACGCCGTTCTCCCAAGTGATAGGTACGCAGGCAGTGCTTAACGTCCTGTATGGCCGTTATAAGGTAACGCTGAACGAGGTGGATCAGCTGGTGCTTGGTTATTATGGCAAGACGCCGGCGCCGGTGAACCCGGAACTGCTCGACGTCGTCAGTGGCCGCACCGGTCAACTACCCATCACCCAGCGACCAGGCCTCACTCTGGAACCGGTGCTGGATCGTTTCTGCCGGAAAAACGGTCCCTTCGCCTCAGACGAAGAGATGCTCCTAGAATACATCTTCATGCCCGAGCACATCGCCGCGCTGCGGGCAGCCGGTCCGATGCCGATCAAGGATTCCGTGTCCTCAGGCTTCTTGCTGGATATTGTGCGGGACGTGGCAAAGCACAAAGATGTCAAGCGCTTTCACTTCGCAATGTGACGTTTGATACTGACCCAAGAAGATGATCCGGGTGAATTTGAGTCCAGCCTTTGAAAAATTGCGTGCCGCGTCCTGAAAACGCTGCAGCTGTGCCCATAGCAAATCAGATAGAGACATATTCATTATGCAGTCCGCCCAGGTGTGTGTACCGAAAACCTGTCCTTTCCGAAAATCATATCCGGAGGATGGTAGAGACGAGCCTTGAAGCGGTAGCCCTTT
>OCZT010003907.1_pt1 | contig 15187 bp, 14 predicted proteins | sample 1539031 | NCBI WGS metagenome assembly OCZT01 (sample SAMEA3539308, study PRJEB22396) | soil metagenome | biome: tundra; feature: field; material: soil | place: USA | collected 2010-05 | depth 0.15 m
CCCTCAACAAAGAACTGGGTCGCGAAACGCGAAGTTGAGCAAACTTTCTGAGAAAGTGTTGATCCGTAACGACCCTACCCAGAAGCGTTGGCTGTCTAAACTTCCACGGTGCACAGTGAGTCGCATCAGTGGCTATCCAGCACGGACGCTGGGCGATGTGGCGCTCACTTACCGTGGTCATCCGCGCCTTGGCGCGCTCCGAGCGTGAACATGGCCCGCAGGAGCGATGCCTGTACGGTCGTGCACAGGAACGCAGGATGATGAGGACCAGGCTATGAAAGCGACTCCCGGCGAGCGAGAGGAAGTTCTCGCCTACTTCGATGCCCAGATGCAGGATGACCCAGTCGTCCACCTGGAGAAGGTCGCCGTTGAGCGTGTCGGAGCCAACGTTCACGACATCTGGGACGTGCACTGTGAGAGGAGCCGTTGGTGGGCTGTGACCTGTCCGCTCAACTACTACTCCCAGGAGGACTTCAAGAGTCGAGACGTTGTGCTGACCTTCCACATCGGGCTGATGGCCAGAGTGTTTTCGAGGGAGGATGTCCCGCTGACGGACAGCGCAGCGGCGTTCCTGCCAAATGCGTGGCGGTTGTGGGAGCAAGCCGTCGAAGGCATGGCCACGAGCCGAGAGGCTGAGGACTTCCAGGCCGTAGGCGTGCGGCTACGGGAGTGCCTGGTGACCTTCGGTGGGGAGATCGCAGATGCCGATCTGGTTCCGGAGGGGCAGGAAGTACCGAAGAGTGCCGACGTTGTCGGTTGGAGCAACCTGATGGCGGACCGTCTGGCAGCAGGTTCGTCGGGTGAGCAGCTGCGCTCGTACCTCAAGAAGCTGGCACGTGAGACGTGGGACCTTGTGAACAAGCTCACCCATGCCAAGAACGCCGTGGGCTATGACGCCGAGATCGCTGCAGCGGCGGTGAGTCACTTCCTTTCGACGATGACAGCTGCAACCATGCGGTGGTCAGTTGGCAACCCGGAGCGCTGCGGATCGTGCAGCTCGTACCACCTCGGTGCGGGGGTCTGTCTGCGATGCGGGTGGATCGACCCCGACTATGTGAGCCCTCCGATTCGAGAGATCAGCGAGGATGAGCTGGCAGAACGGCTTGCCGAGCCCTGCACTCCAAGCTCGGATATCTCCACCTTCATCTCACCGGACGACTGTTCGTGATGGCAGAACCAGCTCGGCAAGGCCCGGATTCTTCTGAGTTCAGTGCAACTCTTCTCGACCAGGTGTTCAGTCTTTGGGTCGAACCGGCTGTCTCCGAACGGGGACTCGGCCTCACCAGATCGGATGTTGTGAAGGCCCTTGTCGCGATGGCACCCTCGGAGGTTCCGAAGGTCTACATCAACGATGAGGTTCAGCTCGTTGCGCAAGTTCGGGCTACCCGATCCATTCAACAGGGTGAATCGGTCACGCTCGAAGACATCTCCGGCGTCGAGGACCTACGTCCACTCGACGTGGACGGCAACTCGGGGTGGATCGCGTTCGCCAAGATTGGCAACGAGATCACGATTGCCTTCGATTTTCGGCGCAACCGGCAAACAGCGACTCTGCTCGTTGAGCGTGCAACTGAGTTCGCTGTGGCCGCAGAAGGCAGTCTTGCGCAAGGTCACCTCGGTCCAGCTATTGAGAACGCATTCGCTGCTGCGGAACTTGCAGTGAAGGCAGAGATGTTCCTCATCGAAGACAAGCCGACGACGAAGCATCCCGAACGAGTTGCCTGGTGGACTGAGTGGGAGAGGCTCGGAAATGCTCCACCCGGTGCAGCTCGGGTTCTCCGAGAGCTGTACAACGAACGAGGTCCTTCACGTTACGGTGACCGACCGATCGCAATGGCCCCTGATGATGTACGAGAGGCTCTTGAGGGGGTACGGCAGATGATCGAACACACCCGAGCACGGTGTGCCGAGCAGCAACCTCCAGCCTGATGGACTAACTGCGATCCACAGCAGGGAGCCAGCGGTAGAACGTCGCCAATGAAACCCCGAGGTCGGCTGCCACGGCTCGGGGAGAGTGAACCACGCAGGGCACAATGCCCAGCTGGTCACGGTGGTCCAGTCGATCGGCTTCACGGTCGAGGACCACGAGTTCGATGGCTCCACGAACGGCGACTGCTGCCAAAGCGAGCACCGCATCCGGGTCGAGACCCGGAACACGCCCGCCCAGCGGGTCAAGACCCTCGCTCACGAGATCGCTCACGCTCTCCTCCACGAAGACGTGAAGGATCGACGACTCGCTGAGCTGGAGGCCGAATCCACCGCGTACGTGGTGTGCCAGTCACTAGGGCTTGACACAGGCGACTACACCTTCGGGTACGTTGCCAATTGGGCAGGGGGCGGCGACGAGGCAATTGCGGGAGTCAAGGCATCCTGTGACCGAATCCAGAAGACAGCGGGCACAGTGTTGCGGTCATTCGAGTCAGAGGATCAGGAGGCAGTTGCATAGTGGTCGCCGGCCTGAAATATCGGCCTAACGCCCCTGACGTCGGGCTCGGCTCGCCTCGGCTTGTCGACGTGCGCCCGTCGAGTTCACTCGATACGTCATCATCTGTGTGCTAACGCCATACTCGACAGCGGCGACTCCCATCGCGGTTCCCGCCATTGCGATCGCGACGGCGGCCGCACGTGGGACGAGTAAGCAGCCAGACAACCATGCTGCTTCGTCCTCCTCGGATCTTGCGTAATCGCGACATCCGTTGACGATGGCTCCACGTGGCTCGTGCAGTAGCAGTCCATGAGACAGTTCGTGGGCGATGTCAGAGTTCTGCCGGGCATCCGAGTTCACGTCGTTGTAGACGATGACACGATGCCTCCGCGGCCAATCAGGAAATATCGTCATCGCAGAAAGCACCGCGTTGTTCTTGTGCACGTGGCTGATGGCCGTGGCCACTCCATTCCCGTCGAGCGTCGACAGAGGGTGAACGGGAATCTCCAGGTGCTGGGCCAGGTCGCGAGAATTCAACGGTGCATGTGGGTGCAGACCGACCTCTGCACGCACTGCCGTCGCTGTTGATTCACACTCGCTCTTGAACCCGCGCTTCACTCAGTGCCCCGTCCTCTGTCACTGCCGGAACTGGTCGTACGCGGCGCGGATGATGGTCTCCAACGCCTGCACGCCCTTCTCGTCGAGGTTGGGATCACTGCGGAGGTACGTAGGAAGGTTGGTGAGAAATCCGCCGGCCGGCTGCAACCTGGGCGTCGTAACGAACTGGTCGGCGGCGAACCCGCCCCAAGCGACCAGCCGGGCGAACGAGTCGACATCGGGCCGACGGCCCTGGCCGAGACGGGTCAGGGTGGACGGGCTCACCCTCGACTCGGCCGCCACCTCCTTCCAGTTGAGCCCCCGAGTCCGCCGCTCCCCGTCGAGGGTCTCGTAAAAGGCGTCCGCATCGAAGGCGGACGTGTCTTCGGCCTGGTCAGCGGCCTTTCCAGCCATGCATCTCCTTCGGATTGCAGATGTGAAATCGAGCGTCACGAGTGCGCTATAATTGCAGATGTGATGTCGGGTTCGAGTATAGGCATCAACCGGGCGCCGCAGCCGGATACCAACTATTGCCCCGAGGAGGGCCACCGATGAGCCAGACCGATACAGCCGCTCCCGAGGAGCACCACAAGCACCATGAGTTCACCATCACCGTGAACGACAAGCCCGTCACCCTGACGGACCACCACCAGACCGGCCTCTCCATCAAGGAGGCGGCCATTGATCAGGGCGTCCCGATCCAGGCCGACTTCGATCTGTCCGAGGTGCTCCACGGCGGCAAGCACAAGCCGATCGGGAACAACAAGAAGGTCGACGTCAAGGAGGGTGATGAGTTCTGGGCCATCCCTGGTGATGACAACTCCTGATCTCGCCGATGTCAAGGAGGCCGTGAAGACCGCCCTCGCCGACATCATGAAGGCCTACGGCGACAACGTCCGTGTCGTGCCCGATGGGCAGGGGGGTACGTGGATCGAGATCGCCGAGGTCGGACTCGGCGATACCTACGCTCAGGACAACACCTTCGTCATCTGCCTCTTGCCTTTCAACCTCCCTGGCGCCGATGTGTATCCGCTTTTCGTGCGCAACGACCTGACGCGCAGCGACGGCAATGGCCTCGGAGAGGGCTTCGGCACAACGTCGGTGGCCTGGCCTGGCGATCCCGAGGCCAGGCCAATCGTTCAGGTCTCCCGGCGAACGCGGGGCAACGCCTTCGTCCTTCAGACCCCACTTCAGAAGATCGAGAAAGTCCTCGATTGGGTCCGGACCCGTTGATGTCGGCACCCTTCGAGCTGCGACTCACCGAGGCGGACTGGACGAAGCTTCACCACCACCTCTTCCCCGGCGACCGCGACGAACACGGCGCTGCGCTCCTGTGCGGTGTCGCCCGAAGCGACCGGGCCACACGTCTGCTTGTCCGAGACATCGTCCTGGCACGCGACGGAATCGACTTCGTCCCGGGCACGAGGGGGTACCGTCTTCTTACCGGCGAGTTCGTCACGCGGATGATCCGTCGCGCCAAGGACGAGGGACTCGTATACCTCGCCGTCCACAACCACGGTGGCACCACGTCCGTGGGATTCTCGGAGCCAGATCTGGCATCCCACGAAAGGGGATACCCAACTCTTTTGGGCCTGAGCAAGCAGCCTGTCGGCGCTCTGGTTCTGGCAGAGCAGGCCGTCGCCGGAGACATCTGGCTCTCCGAGGGACGCCGCGTCGAGCTGACCCGCACTGTCGTTCTCGGGTCGCGACTCGAGGTAGTGACGCCGCAGCCGGACCACCGCGAACCGGTTGTCGCCGCCCGCTACCATCGGCAGTCCCTCCTTTATGGTCCCTCGGGTCAGGCGATCTTTGCCGGGGCCAAAGTAGCGATCGTTGGGGCCGGCGGCGTCGGCATGTTGCTGGTACAGGCCCTTGCACGGCTGGGTGTGGGCCACCTGGTCGTCATCGATCCCGAGCGGGTCGACGCCACCAATCTGCCGCGACTGCCCGAAGCCACGCGGCTGGACGCCATGGAGTACCTCGACCACGATGGCATACCGCAATGGCTGCGACGAATCACCCGTCGATTCGCTGTGCGCAAGGTGCGGGTGGCCCGACAGATCGCTCGCCGGGCCAATCACCGAGTCACCTTCGAAGGGATCGTTGGTGACGTCGCCGACGACCATGTCGCTAGGCGGATCACTGATTGCGACTTCATCTTCCTTGCCGCTGACACGATGCTCGCTAGAGGCGTCGTCAACCAGATCTCATACCAGTACCTGATTCCGACGTTGCAGGTCGGGTCGAAGCCCGTCATCCAGAAGGAGACGGGCAACGTCCTCGACGTCTTCGCCGTCGTTCGCACCCTCGGAACGGGGCCTGGATGCCTCGCATGCAACGAGCTGATCGATCCGGTACGTCTCTCTGAGGAGGCACTCGGTGACCCCGTTCAGATCGCCAACCAACGGTACGTCGACGACCCCGACGTGCATGCGCCGAGCGTCATCACGTTGAACGCCATGGGCTCCGGCTGGGCCGCCAACGACTTCATGCAGTTCATGGTCGGCCTCGGCCGTCCGGCCGGTGGGTTCCGCATCCTGCGTACCAACCCCGTCACCGACAACAGCCCCCACGTCACCGTCCAGGAGCCGGATCCCGAACCCGCGTGCTACATCTGCGGTCTTCCTCCGTCCAGTGTGCGCGCTACGGGTGACGGTCGAGAACTTCCGACACGTGTGAGGCGGACCGGCAGATAGTCGTATTCCGAGGCGCTTGTCATGCCGTCCCAAGCCGGTACGTCACTAACACCCGGAGGAGCGTTCCGCTCGGCTGTCGGCCTGCTTGTCACAGAGGGCAACGAATCTTCTGGGGTTCGGTGCTTTGCAGGATTGCACGGAGCCGCAGGGCGTCAAGGCGGTCCGAGCCGCCGCTTCGCTCCGGTACTCCCGGAGGACGGCGTCCTCTTCCCTTGACTCCCTACTTCCCCTCCGAGCCCTTCCGCACCCATGAACCCAGAAGGGAAACGAGTTGCAGTCATGGCCTACACGATCACCGACATTGCAGAGCTGGTCCGGTACCACCTCGTCCTCTCCGAGCCCGACGACGAACGGGCCGACGCCAACCTCGCCCAGCTCGTGCAGCAGCTCGAGCAAATGGCGAGCCGCCCGCTGTGGCGGGAAGCGTCCTGGGTCTTCTGCGATCGGTGCGGGTGCTCGGTCGATACCGACCTCATCCACCCTGACGGACACCACTACGCCGACGATGGCGATTTCTACTGCGCCGACTGCTGGGAGGAGTTGTAGCTAGCGGTGTCCGCCCGATCCAGTCTGCGCATCAGCATGCTGGCGAATGCCAGTACCTCTAGCCCTTCCTCTTCGTCAAGCAGCTTGAACTGTTCATGAGCATCAGGGTTTCGAAGTCCCTGTACAGCTCCCTTGAAGAGGAAGTGCAGACCTTGTTGGACATCCCTCCCGGTTTGCGAAGACAGGTCCGCAAAGCGAATCTTCGGGTTCGTAACGTTCAATGTTGCGTCCATGAGCTTGCTACCGTCGAGATCGAGACTGCTCATCTCCTTCACTCGGTTATTGATGGCCTTGAATGACTCAAAAATGGCAACGTCAAGGTGGCCTTCGACGAACCTCTCGATGACTTGCCGAATATCCGCATGGAGCCCTGCCAGCAGTGCATCACGACCAAGTGGCGTAACGGTTCCGGGTTCCACGTACAGCCGCTCTCCTATGACGAGGCGGCTATCACGAACGTGCCAACCCTGCTGCCCGAGCAGAGCGACGATGCGCTTTCTAACTTCGGTGGAAGGTGGGGCATGGTACCGACCGTCCAACCAGCCCCCGATGAATTCCCGAAGTGTTCGCCGTGTCGCTGACCCGCCTTCGTGCAGCGCCGACAGGACGTCGAACACATAAGACCATTTGTCCCCTTCAACCGACGGAGGCAGCGCCTCGTCAGGAATCCCGGAATCGTGAAGGTACCGGGGCAGTTGGGCAGGGGTGTAGGTCGCACCGATCGATCGAGCGATCTCCTCCAAGGTCAAGCCGGTGATAATGCGACCATCGTCTTCGTCCGGGTCCGGCAGCTCCAGTTGAATTACGCGACCGCGGGCTCGGTCTCGTCCGTCGAGGGTGAGCTTGATGTCGTCGATCGTTTGCAACCACATGTTGGGATCGTTCGTCGGGCTCGATCTGCCGACATATTGCTGGCTTCGGTCCGTCCACGTCAGGTAGCCAGCATCATAAGCAAGTGCCAACTCGATGGCGAAGCCAGACACCTCCTCGTGCATTGGAACGCCAGCACGCTGGGCAAGCTCCTGGAGCAGGTTGTGCCCGTTGCCGATGTAAGCCTGTGATTGCTCCATCTCGTCGATCGATCGGAGGAGCTGAAGGTCGTCCCAACGCATGCTCCCACTGTGACACAAGCCTGCGAGAAAGCGCTCTCAGCTCGGTGGGAGGTGTGCCGTCTCAGTAGTACTGGACGATGTAGCCGTACGCCCTGTCGAACAGGTCCTGATCCGAGTGCAGTTTGTACTTGAGCAGGCTCTTTCGGAGAGCCCGTTGCACCTCGCGCTCGCCGGCCGCCGTCTGTTGCCAGCCGGGAAAGCGAACTTGACGAACGATCTCGTCAATGTCGGCGACCACTCTCTCCACGATGACCGGTGTTTCGGTGTTCTTCATCGTCTCGAACAATTCGGTGAGCGCCGCCTTGCCTCGGTCTTCTTGCTCCTCCTCTGGCACGTCCCGCTCTGCCTCAACGACGTCCTTCGCCAGGACGAGGAGACTCTTGAGAAAGTCGATCGAGGCGAGGACACCTTGCTCGTGCTGGAGACGGAGGTTTTCGAGCCGCTCTGACAGGGCCACGAACTTTGGGTCGTTGCCGTGACGGCGGAGGCGAACGGAAATCTTGACCTCAACCTGCACCTTGCCAGCTTCAGGGTCGTCATAGAGTTCCTCAATGACGTCAGCATCCATGACGAGTGTCTCAAGATCGTCTCGGACAGCCTGCACGGTCACGTTGGAGTGAATGAGATCGATGGTCTTGGCCCCGAGCGCATGCCAGAGCAGCTTCCCGTTGCCGGACGGGGGCTTGAGGGACTCGTAGACCTGGGCGAGCCAACGGTAATCGTCCTCGAACGGAGTGAGGACGGGGTCCGGTGAGACCGCCTCCCAGACGATGGCAAGTCGAGAGAAGTCCGCTGCGAAAGCGTCTCGCTTCTCGTTGTCAGGAAGACACTGCTGGGCGGCGAGCAGACCCTCCCAACCGGCCTGCTCGCGGTCCACACCCGGAAACCAAGCAAGGCACGCTTCCATAAATGGGCCCAGCTGCGACTTGAGTTCGTCAAGGTTGCTGATAACAGTCGTGATCGAGGCTTCGTCGAAGACGAGCGCTTGAGCCACGTTGTCGAAGATGCCCAGGTAGTCAACGATGAGTCCGTAGGACTTCCCAGGTGCCGGTCGGTTCGTCCGGCAGATGGCCTGGAGAAGCGTGTGATCGCGCAGCGGTTTGTCCAGGTACATGCACTGTAGGTTTGGGGCGTCGAACCCTGTCAGTAGCTTTGCCGTGACGATCAGAATCTTGAGCGGATCGCTGGGGTCACGGAAACGGTCGAGGAGACGCTCCTCCTCGTCCTTCGATCGCTTGAAGCGGTCTCGCCAGCTCTGCGGTGCCCCTTGGCCAACCGAGATGACGACCTCGCTGACTTCTGGCGGCAAGATCAGGTCGAGCGCTTCCTTGTAGAGGACGCACGCCTCCTGGTCGATGGTGACAACCTGTGCACCGAAGCCCTCCGGGGCAATGCGCTCCTCATAGTGACTCGCGATGTCTTCGACGACAGCGTCGACGCGGGCAGGCGACTTCACGAGAAGTGCAAACTTCCCTGCTTGACGCGATACCTCCGCCCGGTCTGCGTCAGTGAGCCCTTCGGTGAGCTTGGCGAAACCCTCGTCGAGTGCCTCGCGATCGATCCGGAGCTTCACGTCTCGGGTCTCGAATCGCAGCGGCAGTGTCGCCTCATCACGGATCGATTCCTCGAACGAGTAACGGCTCATGTAACCACCGGCGTCCTCAGGGGCACCGAAGGCATAGAAGGTGTTGTGCTCCCTCTTGTTGATTGGAGTCCCGGTCAGGCCGAAGAGGAAGGCTTTCGGCAGGGCATCACGCATCTGGCGACCGAGATCTCCCTCTTGGGTCCGGTGGGCTTCATCAACCAGAACAACAATGTTTCCGCGCTCGTTGAGCACGCCACCGGCCTCGCCGAACTTGTGAATCGTCGTGATAATGACTTTGCGAGAGTCGTGCGCGAGCAGCGTCTGCAGTTCCTCGCGAGTCTGAGCCGTCACCGTGTTCGGAACGTCGGTCGCGTTGAAGGTTGCGGTTATCTGGGTATCAAGATCGATCCGGTCGACCACGATAATCACCGTCGGGTTTCCCAGTTCCGGGTGCAGCCGGAGCTTGTTGGCAGCAAAGACCATGAGGAGGCTCTTTCCTGACCCTTGAAAGTGCCAGATGAGACCCTTTCGAATCTTGCCGTCTACGACTCGTTCGATCAGCTGATTGGTCGCCTCGTACTGTTGATAGCGGCAGATGAGCTTGATTTGTCGGTGCTTGCGGTCGGTGGCGAAGACGGTGAAATTCTGGGCGATGTCGAGCACAACCGCTGGCCGCAGTAGCGAGGAAATGGCACGTTCTAGGTCTTGAAGCCCAGCTAGCGCAGCCCCGCCAGCTCGCCAAGGAGCCCACGTCTCTATGGGCATGCGGAGCGCGCCAAAGCGGAAGGTCTTCCCTTCGGAGGCGAACGAAAACACGTTTGGCACAAAGAATGCCGGGACATTGACCTCGTAATCGTCGTGAACTTGCGCGGCACCATCAACCCAACTCACAGCTGGCCGCACGGGGGTCTTCGCTTCGCCGACCACAAGAGGAACTCCATTGACATAGGCGACAAGATCGAAGCGTCGCTGCGGGCCTTGCGAGAAGGTGACTTGGTTCGCTACTGAAAACGTATTCTTGTTCACATCGTCAAAATCAAGGAGGCGAATGGTTACGTGCTCGCCGTTGAGGCCAAACGGCATGGTGCGCTCTCCACGAATCCATGCCATCAACTCCTCGTTGGCGCGCACAAGGCCATCTCCACCGACACCCTGAATCACAGCACGTATCTTGTAAATGACCTCCTCCGCCCTGGTTGGATCTTCTGCGATCGCGGGGTTTAGCGTGGACAGCGCTTCGGTCAGCACAGACTCAAGAAGCACATCGGCTGTGGAGCGGGGTAGGTCTGGACCGAACACATAGGTCCACCCCATATGAACCATTCGGTCGAGGACGAATTCCTCGACGGCATTGGCTTCAGTGAACATCGCCGGCTCTCTCTAGACACCAGTTGGTTAACCGTGAGCTGACATCTCGCGCGCACACGATAGAACGTTCGATAGTGCTCACCAAATCTCGGCTTGAATCGAGCGCACTTCGGATTGCCACTGCCTCCTCCGGAGGCGGAAGTCGGATCGGCATCTGCCCAACGGTAGTAGTGCTTGTGCCTGGCATTGTTGTCCGAGTGGAGTGTTGGGTGACCCATCCGAATGCATCGCGCTGAATCGTCGCATGAAGCAGGAATGGCGCGAGTCCAGGTTCTCGAAGCCTCACTCGGACACAGTCAGAGCCCAGGATCCAACCTGCCTCCGACGCGGTGATCCTGACTCTCTTATCAAGGTCTCCACGTCGAGCAAAGACAAGGTCTCCCTCCCTGAGCTCATATTGGGGAAACCGAGAAACGAAGTCTTCAGGAATTGTTGTGGTTGGGAATCGCTTGAGTCGGTCAAACTGCATGTCGAGAGGGTTGAGTAATGGAATACCTCCCTCTACATACTCGTGCGCATGCAACTGGCTTCCAAACGGACCTGCAATCACTCCGCTCTCTGTCGCTAGCGACACGAGGCGCTGAGCATCGAAGTGGGCCAACATGTCCTCGACATGCGAACGGTACAGAGTCCAGGCGCCTTGCATGGCCGCCAGAAGGCCATCGACATGAGCTGCAGCAGACCTCAAGACTTCGACCAATCGTTCCTGCTCGTCAACAGGTGGTAGGCGAAACTCATACCAGGTCAAGTCCCGATAGTTGATGTAAGGGTTTACCGACCCCTTGCTCTGCTTGATGGAGTGCTCATGAAAGCGTTCGGTTGTCATTACAAAGGGAAGGAAGCTCGAAAGGAGGTCGCTAGAGCTTGGCTCCAAAACAAACGTTGTGTTTGCGCAGACGCCCTCGAAATCAGCAACCGCAACCTTGCGTAGGTACGTTCGCCGACTTCCATAAAGGATCTGACCAGGACTGAAGTGTGCCGTGAAGGCAGGTCCGAGGTAGCCGTCCCCGACGTCGCCCCACCTTCGGATGCGGAGATCGTCGGTGTCCATATGCTCGCCAGCAACATATCTCTGGACTCCAGCTGCCACTGGGTCCACCTTCGTTTTTACTTGACGCACTACATCGCCGAATCGAACGGCGCGCCACCCCTCGGGAAAACCACGAGCGCCACTCACCGAACTGCGTCTCGGTTGGTCAGAAGATCGAAAAGCTCGCTTGCGGCGACCCGGAGGTCTGCTGAACTCTCCCGCCATTCCTGCAGCGCCTTAGGGAGATCCGAGCTATCGCTTCTATTGGCGTTTCGCGTGACGTAGAAGGGGATGCTCAGGTTGCCATCGTTGATGGCTATCTCTGCCAATGTTGCCGTCGCGGCAAAACCAGGCTCCGCCTCGAATGAGCGATAGGCGGAAACGATGCGAGAGATATTCGCGGGGGTGAGGAAGCTCTGCGCTCGCTCCCTCGTGACCTCAGTCAACGCATCAATGAAGAGAACCCGGCCTGCTCGGTCTTGGCCTTTGGTTGACCGGCACACCACCACACACGCCTCCATCGGCGAGTTGTAGAAGAGGTTAGGACCCAAGCCAATCACGGCCTCCACGACGTCGTCCGCCACGATCCGCTGCCTCATCTCCCGTTCCTCATCCCGAAACAGAACACCGTGTGGAAACAGAATCGCGCACCGTCCTGTCGACTTGTCCATCGAGCACAGGATGTGCTGCCAGAAGGCGTAGTCGGCCCGCCCTTGCGGCGGGGTGCCGTAGAAGTTACGGCCCCACTTGTCCGATTGCCACGCAGTCCTGTCCCATTGCTTGATGGAGTACGGCGGATTGGCTAGTACTACGTCGAACCGTCGCAGCTGGTCTCCCTGGATGAAGGTCGGGTTGGCCAACGTGTCCCCCCTCACTATTTCGAAGTCCTCGATCCCGTGGAGAAAGAGATTCATACGAGCGATGGCGGAGGTGGTCAGGTTGCGCTCCTGCCCGTATAGCTTGAGACTGCGGTGCTCCTTGCCCTGCCGTCGGAGTTCGTCGGCGGCCGAGAGCAGCATGCCCCCGGAACCACAAGTGGGGTCGTAGACCGTGTCCCCCGGCTCGATTGCGAGCATCTGCGTCATCAAGTGGACGAGGGTACGGTTTGTGTAGAACTCTGCCGCGGTGTGGCCTGAGTCGTCAGCAAATTTCTTAATGAGAAACTCGTAGGCAATGCCCAGCTCGTCTTCCGGGACGTTCCCAAGATCGAGCCCCACCGTCGAGTAGTGCTCAATCAGGTCCCGCAGAACTGGGTCAGGCAAGCGCTCCTTGTTAGTCCAGGGGGCGTCGCCAAACACTCCGAAGAGCCGGGGATTGGTGACCTCGATTTCCCGCATAGCACCGGAGAGAGCTCGCCCGACATTGGTTGTGGTTCGCCGGACGTCGTCCCAGTGGGCGCCATCTGGAACCTGAAATCGGTGTTGCTCCGGCAACGATGCGTAGCCAGCATCGCCATCGGATTCCTGTAATGCCGCCTCGTATTCCTCGTCGAAGACGTCACTCAGTCGCTTCAAGAACAACAGCGGAAAGATGAAGGCTTTGTACTCCCCAGCATCGATCGTACCCCGCAATAGCGTGGCTGCACCCCAGAGATAAGCCTCGAGTTCAACCTGGCTGATCCGCCCACTCATCCGATCCTCCGCTCAACCAAAAGAGCATTGAGCCGGTCCTCGGCTTCCCATGCGGACTCAAGTGCGGCTCTCAACTCGGCCGCTGCCTCGGTAACGCTTGGCATGACCTCATCGTCCATCTTGTCTACGTAGCTTGCGAGATTTAAGTTTCCATTTCGCTCGACGATCTCATCGAGTGCAACTACCCGCGCTCGACCGCCCTGGTCGGCGAAACCTGCATAGGTGTCCATCAACTGGACCGCTTGCTCCTGTTCGAGAGTGTTCTGGTTTTTGCCTTTTCGGAAGAGGTCAGAGCCATCGACTAGCAAGACCTTTCCTTTGCGCTCCGCAATCTTGGTACGACGGGCCACGACGATGCATGCAGCTAAGCCCGTGCCGTAGAAGAGATTGGGTCCGAGTCCAATTACTGCCTCAATGAGGTCGAGTTCGAGCACTTTGGACCGAATCTTGCCTTCAGCCCCCATTCGGAAGAGGGCGCCGTGCGGAAGTACCACAGCGAGCCGCCCTGACCTTGGTGCCATCGACGTGATCATGTGCTGCACCCAGGCCCAATCTCCGTACCGTTTGGGCGGGGTGCCGGCGAGATTCCGGCCCCAAGGATCGCTCGCCCATTCTTCCTCTCCCCAGGAGCTGAGTGAGAAAGGCGGATTCGCAATCACGCAGTCGAACGTGGCGAGTCGGTCACCAGAGAAGAAGGCCGGGCTCCGCAAGGTGTCGCCACGGACCACCTGAAAGTCCTCTGCTCCGTGGAGGAAAAGATTCATGCGGGCGATCGCCGCCGTCGTCAGGTTTTTTTCTTGTCCAAAGAGCCTGCCCAGCATGAGGCGGTCATCACCGCCGTGTTCGCGAACGTGGTGGAGAGTTTCCAGGAGCATGCCGCCAGTTCCACATGCAGGGTCATAGACGGTCTCCCCGGTTTGAGGGTCGAGGATGTTCACCATTAGGCGAACGATGGACCGGGGTGTGTAGAACTCACCGGCCTTCTTGTTGGTGAGGTCAGCGAACTTCTTGATGAGGTACTCGTAGGCGTCGCCGAGGATGTCGCTCGGAATTGAGGTGTTCCGCAGATCCATCTGACTGAAGTGGTCGACGAGGTTGACAAGCAGAGCATCAGACAGTCGATCCTTGTTACTCCACTGGACGTCACCGAAGATACCGTAAAGTGTGTTTGGGTTGGCCTTTTCGATTTCCCTCATTGCGCGCTGGATCACTTGGCCGACGTTCGTGCTGCGTGCTCGGAGGTCGGACCAGTGGCACTCGGCCGGAACCTGGAAGCGGTGCTGCTCTGGCAGGGACGCGTACTCCTCGTCGCCCTCGGATTCAGAGAGGGCTGCCTCACGCTCTTCGTCAAAGACGTCGCTGATCCGCTTCAGGAACAGCAGCGGAAAGACGTATGCCTTGAAATCGGAGGCGTCCACGGGGCCGCGAAGAATGTTGGCCGCCTCCCAGAGCCACGATTCCAGTGAGCGTTCCGACACCATCGTGCTCACAAGCAGCTGCCCCCGAGCATGGTTCCGAGACTTGGCGCAGGTGAGACCAGCTGCGGGCGCCTCCTCGCTTCGGTATGAGCGGGCAAATTGCTGGCTGACATGCCCTGATGGTACGACAGGGATGCCCTGTCTGACCGAGAAGCAGCTCACGGCCCATCTCGGGAGGCCGAGCCGATGCCGTCAGCCGACCACGATCACGTGATCGGCCACGACAACGCCGTACCGACTGCATGCTGCGGCGATGGTACGGGGAAAGAGCGCTCCTCGCCTTCTGTGGCGCTCGAAGCACCGTAGCGGCGGTACCGGACGAGGATGCAGGTGCTGGACTGGCACGCCTGGGACCCGAAGAGGATCGGGCGAGCGGACAGGCGAGCCGCTTGTACCCAGCCACACGTAGAGGTCGGTCAATCGCCTATCGGTGACCTTGGTTCGGTTCCCTCGAGGACGGCGAGCGCGGTTCGACCGAGCCGGGATGCCGGCTGCAGCCAGCCCCTGTTGCACGCGGGCGTGAGTGGCCCCGAGTTTCTCGGCCACCTCCTTTATCGTCAGGCCACCTTCAACGTAGAGCTCCGCCAGTTTGGCGTGGTCGACGCTCGGGTCGAGAGGAAGGAGAGCGGCGTCAGCAAGCCAACGAGCCGCGGTGGCGGGGGCGACACCGAACCGCCGAGCCAGGTTGGCGCCGGTTGCGCCGGGCTCTGCGTACAGTC
>OCZT010003909.1_pt1 | contig 15186 bp, 17 predicted proteins | sample 1539031 | NCBI WGS metagenome assembly OCZT01 (sample SAMEA3539308, study PRJEB22396) | soil metagenome | biome: tundra; feature: field; material: soil | place: USA | collected 2010-05 | depth 0.15 m
AGGGCCAATACGATTTCGGCACGGTCTTGTTGAGAATGGGCCGGTTGGAAGAGGCCGTGCGCCACCTCAGCGCAGCCGTGAAGTATAACCCGGCCTTCGCTCACGCGCACATCAACCTCGGCAAGGCACTGATCGAGCAAGGCAAGCTGGATGAAGCTGCGGCCCATCTTTCCAAAGCGGCGCGGCTTGCTCCCGATGATGCCGAAGCGCAATACAATCTGGGCACCTTCCTGTTCATGCGAGGGAAGATGGACGAAGCGGTGGTTTGTTTCTCTGAAGCTTTGCGCCTGAAGCCCGAGTATGGGGAGGCCCACGGCAACCTGGGAGTCGCACTTATGAGACAGGGTAAACTGGGCGAGGGCGCCACCCACCTCGCCGCCGCCGCCCGGCTCAACCCGGACAATCCCGGGGCGCATGACAACCTCGGGCTTGCCATCCTGGAACTGAACCACCCAGCCGAAGCGGCGGACCAGTTCGCCGAGGCGCTCCGGCTCAACCCGGACGCGCCCGCGGCACATTATCATCTGGCCCTCGCCCTGGTCCGCCTGGGCAAACCGCAAGAAGCCCTGCCCCATGCGCAGAAAGCCCGCGACCTGGCGCTGGCCGCCGGCCCGCCGTCCCTCGCCGCCAAAGCCGAAGGTTTACTGAAGCAACTTCGCTAACCGGGTTCAATACTGCGCGTCGGATAAATTGTAGCCAAACAAAAAAGATGTCCCCCAAAGGTGCAACTCGTGACAGCGAAGCGAGTAGAAACGGTAAGGGCCGCTTTTTCAGCGGCTATCAAAAACTCGACCGTAACCGGCTCTTTAGGCCGGCACGGCTAACGGGGCAATATCAGTGACGGCGCCCCTACCGCGCGTAGCCGGCAGACTCCCCGCCGCGCCCTCGCGGTGGTGCTGCGGCCTACGCTCAGCGCAGGAAAATCCACGTTCCGAACTCTGAGCAACGGCGGCCTGCTCAAGCGACGCTGGCAGGCCCGCTCCGGCCCACTCTGCCGCCTTCCGAGCATCAACCAGCGCTACCCGGTCAGCGCTGCGCATCCGCGCCTCATGACGCGCGCGTCGGCCAACCTGCTCCAACCATTTGAAGCCGCATTGCTTCTGAGCGGCCACGTCGCAAAGCTCTTCTAACACGCAAGGGGAAAAGTCGGGAAAGTGCAGCCTCGCAACCGCTACATAGTCCACGTCGGATGGTTCATCGCTGAGCACTACTGGGGGCGCTATCCGGCCCAGCCACTGCCCAAGGCAGTAATGTGTCTTCTCTGCATACCTCTTCAAAGTCTCATCTGAACTTTGAGGCGTGGCCAGAAAGGCACAAGGGATACCACGATCTATGACTTCCGTCCGCACCCATTCGAGCCGGCGCGGCGGCGTGCCTTTGTCGTAATTGATTGGAACGAGGTAATGACTCTCGTCATACAGCAGGAAGAGCCCGGTGTTGCGCAGGGTGAACTCAACCCACTCTTTCAAGTGAGGCGTTGCGGTGGACGGCGTAAAGTCCAATCCAAAAGCCTCAGCATGAGCCCGCAATAAATCCCGTTCCCCGTTGGAAGCCGGCACAGTTACCATACGGGCGCGGCCGGGCCATGCCCTGCAGTAGGTTTCGGCAGCAGTGGTCTTACCGTGCCGCGTATCGGCGACCAAGGGTACCGGTACGCATTCCAGCCGGGCAAAGTCCAACTCTCCGAAGACCTTGCGCCGCAGAGCCGTATCCGCCGTCTTGGCAATTGCGGCTTGAGCATAAGCATCCATGAAGGCTCCAAGCGCTTCAAGAAATCCCGGGCAACGCTCGGCAAACTCTCCGCCCCAACTGTAGCCATTTGGCACCGCTCCGCACCAAGACGCCAAATACTCGGCGAGCTGACTACCATCTAGCGAGTTGTCACAGCCTTTAGCTTCATGGGCCTTTGCTTCTTCCCGCAATGCCTTTGCCCCACGATTCTCGTCATTATCAGGCAAAAACGCCTCTAGCCGAAATCTGTTTGCACTGTAATTTTTATCATGACCATGCCGGTCCAAACGCTGCCAGAAATCATCCCATTCCCTACGGGGCGGAAGGGTGCGAAGCCATCCTGGTGAAGCCTTCAAAAAGTCCTCACAGAACCGCTCTAAGCCCCCCGGCAGTTGGGTCATTGCCTGCACAAAGCATTTGCCTTCAATGAGGCCGGGCTTCGCCAGCTCCCTGGCCGATCCGTCGCTCCCGTCCATTTTGAGGCGGTGCAGCATCTCGGCAATGGTCTTAAGGCTTATTCTGGTCATAATTCAACCCCAGCTTCTGCTACGCGAGCCAATCGGCGCTGAGCGGCGGCAATCGCTCGCTCCGGATTCTTAACGCCCGCAGGAACCCCCAACGCTCCTGCCAGCGCGCCCAGCCGCTTGGTTTCCCGCACATCCGCGTTTTTCCGAACCCGGTGTTGCTCCGTCGCCTGGCTGATAGCTTCTCCCTCCGCATGAACGTCCGCCCCGTGCTCTGTGTCACGAGTAATCTGCCTCAGGAACGGGTGAGGCAGATTGTCAAAAAGTGCTTTGCCGTTGCGTATCCAGTGGTTTCGATCTGCTCCGGTCCTGGATAGTTCAGCCGCCGTCGCGGTCGACGAATCGAGTTCCCTCAGTTTCATCGTGAATGGGATTCCGCCGGGTGGGAGGCAGTGCAGCAGCTCAGGCTCTTCAATATTCCACCGAACGGGTAACGTTTTGTGCTTCCAGGCTATGAGTTCGTCCGCCCAAAACACCAGCGCCCGGCTTCCCACTTCAAAGCGGATACCCCGTTCGGTTACGCCCACACTCCGCCAATGGGTTGAGAGCAAGTGACGGGCAGACGGCGCCAGCTTCCGCAGCGGACTACTTGCAATCCCGGGGAATTGGCCAATCCCATTCTTCCACACTTCGACGGGAGAGACGCCAGGAAGCCATTGGCCATTCTGAGGCTCTGCGGCGTAGGCCATCAATTCGCCGTCAAGCACGTCCCGAAATTCCTTGAAGCTAAGGAACATCTCGCGCGGGTGTTCCTTTCCGGCGTCCACACGGCGCAAGAAGTCGTCCAGCAGCTCGGGCTTATACTCCCTATGGTTAAAACCCACAAAGCCAGGCAGCGACCGCATTCGCTCCTGAGTGCAGCGAATCATGCGTTCGATGATCTTGGTTCTTGGATTCCCGGGAAGGGCGTGGCGGACAGCCGGCCCTTTTGTCCCCAGGATGATCCCCTCGCCGTTTAGGCCGCTCTCGAAATTGCGCCACGGATTGAACCGCCAACCGCGCACGCTCCTGCCAGCCACCAGCCGCGATTTCCAGATTCCATTCTCGAACTGGAATCCGAGCCGTGGAAGCCCGATCCTATCGTGAACGTGCAACACCCCGAGGCGGATATCGACACCGGTGTAATGCGCCGGCCGCTGTCTGCCGCTCTGATCAACTTCCCCTGCGATCAAACGGTAACCGAGCGGATACCAGCTCCCTCGATCCAGAAACAGCAGGCACTCTCCGCGGCCCACATATGGCCTGCCACTCTCGTCAGTGTCCCATAAATAGAACTCGTGATTCCAGGTGACGTCGTCGCCCTCGAAAATGTCCCCCGGCCCGATGTCGCGGCGGCGTAACACGTAGGGGGAAAGCAGCCGAACCCGTTTCGGGCCATGCCGCCAGGGCACTGCTACCGCGACGCGCGGGCCGACCTGGTTGCGGACGGCCAGCGGGACATAGCTCTTATTGGACCGCACATCAAAATGCCAGAGCCCTACACATTTCTGGCAGAGCTTCTTGCTCAAGTGCAACCGGCGCCACGCCTGGGCAATGTCCCCGTCCAGGTCCACAGCCGCCCCTGTAACAAGCGCCTCACAGCCCGGACACAGTGCGGCGCCAGGCCGGCCCGACTTCCCGGGGCGGCCGTCCTTCGGCGCCTTTAGCTTTCGCCGAAAGGTCTTTGCAAGCGATTTGCGCGTGCGCGCCAGTCCAGGCAGAGCGCTGAAAGCGTAATCCAGCACCGCCTCCCTGGGCGCTTGGCTCTTGATCAACGCGGCCCAGATGAAATCCCCGTCCTCAACGGTGGGGCTTGACGGATTGGCTACCTGGCTAAACGCATCGGTCAGCTCTGCCAGATCGCCAGCCTCGATCATGGCCCGCGCTGGCCGTTGCGCGTGCGAATGCTGAAAAGCCTCTTCCGCGGCATAAATCTCAAGCCGGCCCCATTGCTCAAGTCCATTGTCGCGTTTGACCGCCAAATCAAAGTGCCGGCGCCAGGTTGATTCCGCGACATCTCGACCGAAAACCCGCCGGCACTCTGCCAGGCCGCGCTGGCACAGTTCGCCCGGATCGGTATCGTGCTGGCGCGGCAGAATTGGCATCAGCGCGTTGCGCCACTCAATCGCTTCCGCTTGAAATCGCTCAGGAACCTCCGCGAGGGGCACGGGCGGCGCCCAGGGCGCGGCGGATTTGTCAGAAAGCATCTCCCCCGCACAGCGGTAGCCTTTGCGCTTTGCTATTGCAGCCAGCGTGTTTTGCCACTCCGCTGGCAGCACAGCCCAAACCCAGCCGTTTGCCGTCTGGCCTCCCGGGGTTGGAAGCTTCTTTGCCGGCTCGTGTTGAAGCCGTTTCCGCACCGCCCAGCCCGACAGCCCAAGAAACCCCGCGATCTGTCCAGCCGTAAAGATATTTTCAGAACACGCGTCTGGCGCCGGGCCGGAATTTCCGCACGCCTGCATTCCGCATTCCAGCGCCGTGAAGTCAACTCCTTCGATGCTTCCGGTGCGGTTTAATATTTCGCCAGGCTGCATAGGGTCACGTCGCCTCGTGAACGGGCGAAAGGTCCTGGCCACCAGCCGCCGCGATGAAACTATCCATCTTCTGGACTATTTGCTCGGTTGCATTGGCCGTGCGCTGGGCAAAGTCGGCATTGCCCAGGCCGCTCATCACAAAGCCCATCTTTTCCAGCGAGGTGAACTCCGGCTTGTAATCCCCACCGATGGGGGCGCCCTGTTTGTCGGTCTCGGTATCCTTAGGACTATGCTCCCAGACAATGTCCCCTTTAAGCTTCTTGATCGTAGCGGCCAGGCGGTCCTGTGCCGGGCCGCCCGAATTGGCACTGGCCTCAGCCCACGCTTTGTTCATCTTGTCGGAACCGGAGGCAAGGCGGCCTGCGCCCACGCCAAGCCAGCCGTCAATCATCTTGTTTGCCCCGTTGGCGTTATCCCTTCCCTCAGCATAGTTTTCGCCGAATGTTTGGGCTTTGTAACCCGAGAGTCCAAGCATCTTGCCGACCTTGGGAATCTTCCCAACCCACTCAAAGACTGTCTGAAAAGCGGTAGTCAGGGCTGCTGTCAGAACTACGCCGAGATTCATGAACAGCTTGGCTATCACGGCCCATTTGGTAATGAACTCGCCTACCATGATGTCCCATATGCCTGACCAGAATGTACCACTCCCCAGCAGACCAAAGATCAGGTTGCCCAGATACTCGACCGCGGCTTCGAAGGTCTCGGTCATCAACTCGTACACCATCCCCTCCTGGAACGCCTGCTGTAGAACTCGAAAAAACACCGCGATTGAGTGCCCTATCTTCGATAGATCAATCTTGTTCAGCCAGTCCAGGGCCTTCTTTAGCGCCGGCCCGACCCCTTCTGCTATCCCTGAAAAAATCGGCCCCAGAATGTTTTTGACGCGTTGCACGCCGCGCTCAATTGCGGCAAAGGTCGCCGCCATCCTCTCAAACACGTAGGCTTGCGTCGCCGCCCGCTTCATGGCTTCACTAAATTCATCCATGCTATGCGACAACTGAATCGCATTGCCCGCACCCGACCTGCCGAAAATACCCGAGGCGGCTTTGGCCGCGTCAGACTGATTGAGCTTTCCGATTCTTCCCAGGATCTCCTGCATCGCATCCGCGCCGCCTTTCTGCTTCAGTCCTTTGACTGAGAGTCCAAGCCGCTGAAAGACAACGTCGGTTCTCTGACCCAGTTCATTGACGCCGCCCAAGGCCTTTTGCATCTGGAACAGCATCGGGCCCACGTCGCCGGCCTCCACCCCCGCTGCTTGAAACCCTTTTTGCAGCATGTATAGGTGCGCAACCGATTCTCCGGTGCGCTTGTGCAAATGCTCAAGAGCGGCGCCCTGGTCGAACACGCTCCACGTCTTCTCCATTGTCAACCTCAGCGCCGCGCCGACCTTTTCCAGCCCTATGATTGCTGCCGAGGAAAGGCCGATCTTATGCAGGAAGCCTGATATTTCCAGCCCGATGGTAAATTGTAATTCGCCGGCCATAGCTTATCTCCGTTTCTTAGTGCCCCTGATTTTGCTGGGTTTCCGCAGACGGCTTTCGACCTCTTGTGCGATATAGCCGGAGCCGTCCCGCTCCACCTGGTAATCCGGATTGTGTTCTATGGACCATGAGTAGTAGGCCCAGCCTCGTTTCCCGGGCAGGTCGAACAGGATATATTTTTCATCCCAGCCATACGCCTTCGCTAACTGGCAGAGGTAACCGAGCCACCAGCCGAGCCCGTCTGCTGCGGGGCCGGTGGAACAGGAAAAGACCCGTCAGGCGCTTCCTTTGGTGCATACTGAACGGCAGTAGAGAAGTAGGCCACAAACTCTCGCTCGACGGCCTTCACGAGTAAGCCGACTTCCATCGGCCCCAGCTTCAATCCAATCTCGGCCCGGGCAAGCTTCCTGAATGCGGCGGCCGCTTTCTGTGGATTCGGGACTCTATCGAACCAATCAGCGATCTCTGCGGCCGGCCGGGTGAACTGATAGACCATCACGTAACCGTCTTCGTCATCGTATGGAGTCGCCCGCTTGCCGGACTTGCCCTTGACGAGCTGGCGGAGCAATGGCGAGTCCACGCGGCGCAGTATTACAAAATCGAAGTGGCATAGCGGGCGCACGCGTAGCCCCGCAATTTGTTCCGGCAACCCTGCAAACGCCTCGAGCAGCGGGCCGGGCAGCGGTTCCTTCGACGCTTCTGTCCGCGCGTCCACGCGGCGCTGGTGATCCTCGACTTGCTTGGCGGTAATCCCGGGCGGGAGTTCATCGCCTTCGGGAGCTGTCGGGCTTCGATGATGTTGGCTCATATCTTTTGGTTTGTGGGTTTGAGGGTTAAGGACTCCGCACGCAATGCGCCGCAGGCGCCAGGAGGCATCCCCCTGAGGAGAGCAGCCCCGCAAGGAGGGGATGCGTCTCGGGGGCGCTCTGTCTGGCTACCCATGAACCGCCTCCGGCAATCAAACCCAGTGGTGTGAGGCTGGGGAAAATGGCCTGCCCGGAAATCATCGGAAAGGGTGGCTTGGACATTAGGCCCCTGACGACCATCCCTAAAGAGATCCTTCCGCGCCTTCCCGCGCGTTGCTTCTTCCGCCTGAGCTCGCATTTAACGGCCTCTCGCGGAGCGCCGCGCCCGGGTACAGCGCGTCCGGCGTGCAGTCCGGTAGGTTGATGGTGGGGCAAAGCGTCTGGGGCCAACTGGCGCTTCCCATCCTCAGGCAAAAGCGGGTAGTCTGGCCGGCTCGGTGGTGGCTGCCGGGCTGGCAACCCTCGGTGAACAGATTGTGGTGGTGTGCGCATGATGGCTGTTTATTATTGGGGTTGGTTCATGACGCGCGCCAGCACCTCGGCGCGGGCGAGCTTCCACCAGGACCTGGCCTTTAAGCCGGGTCTGTGAGCGGTCTTGAAATTGCCCGATTCGCATTCGGCGATTACCCAGCGTCGGGACATGCCCATGATGCGCGCGACTTCCGCTGTTCCGATCTGCGCTTCAATAATAACCGGTTTCCCGGCTTTGAAGAGAACGGAGCCGTCTGATTGGAACACTTTGACCGACGGAATTATAACCTCGGGAATGGCTGCCATTCGGGCTTGCGGGCGTTTGCTCATAGCAGCTCAAGAGCCAGCCTGAATTTTCCACCCGACTCCAAGCCTGCAAGGCGGGTTACAATCGCTGAGAGGTTCATCCGCGCGAGTTCCTCTACGAATCCTTCAATGCAGTGCCGCCGCGTGCTGGCCGGGGAGGCCTTCACAAGTCGCTCAATCCGCGGTGTCACGATGGGCTTTCCTTCCCGCTCGCGTATCGCCAACGCTTCTCGCAGGCTGGCTGGGCATTCCGGGGGCGCCTGCAAGTTCAGCCGGGCTAAAAACCGGGCGCGGGTCTCTCGACGCCAGCCCAAAGGCAAACTGGGCAGCGCGGCAGCGCGGCGGATGGCGCCAACCAAGGCGCCCTGGCGCCGATGCGCAGAAAGATAGAAGAACTGGGCAGCCGGGACAAACCAGCCCAAAGACTCGATTTGCTGGGCCAGATCAGACGCCACCGCCCCGCGCCCGCGCCGCGTCAGGCCGGCGATGCCCCCGCGCAAATAGCGGTGAAGCATCGAACCTTTACCACTGAAAGACGAGGCTGACCGGCCGAGCGCCCTGGCTGCACCTGTCACAGTGAAACGCCCTTCGTCTCTCAGGCGAAGATACTCTTCACACAGAGCCGCCCTGAAAACAGGCAGGTTACGTGCAGGGTGTTGGGCGGGGATTACTGGGGGGCGATTCATACTGTTACTGGGGAAATTAAGTGCCGCGCTGTGGACGTTCAGCGCGGCCCGGCCATGTCCTATTATGACCGAACACAGACGTCGGCCGGTCTCCAGCGACGGCGAGACGTGGCGCGCGCTCGCCCCGGAGGCGCGCCTGCCCGTGTAGCTGGAAAGTGGATACATGATTGGCTCTCTAAAGTCGGCTTTGAAAGTCGCGCGGAATTACAAGCTGTCCACGCCGGCCGCCGCCAGGGCGGCGGTGACATCGTTTTCAAACTGCGCGAACTCGGCAGGTGAGCGCGGACCAGGCCGCCGTTGCTGCTCCGCATTCCAGCGATCAATCGCTGCCCCAATTATCGCTCGCCGAATCTTGCTTTGGACTTCCCCCACTTCCATGGCGTCAGCGGCAAGGCCAGCGATGACCCGCCTCGCGACATCTTCCGGCAGGGGCCTGAATTTTACATTGGAACTTGATGCCGGAAGCGCCTCGCGCCGCACTTTCGCCATGGTTTCCTCCCAGTCCGGGTCGGCACTGAGAGTCATGTTTGGGCGAGCGGCCTGGCCTCGGCCAGCGTTCTCTTTTTCCTGGGCGACACAAAACCGTGAACGGCCCGTTATCTGCACCGGACGCCCGCAATGCGTTTGAGGTTCCCAGTCGATCTGTTGACCTGACGAACAAAGGGTAAGAATCATAAGAATTGTTTTAGCTGTTTGAACTGTTGGGCCACATGGCATCTTACCATGTGGCCCTGGCGACTACCTCGTCTCGACGGTAGTCTTCTTCACATCCTGCGCCGACTTGCCGGGCCGGTGAGTTGTGGTCGTTTCGTCGCACCCAGCCTGACCGGGCTTGTGGGTTTCCTCGGTCGTTTTCTTTTCGCCGGGAGTCTCTTCTACTGTCGTCTTTTTTATTTCGTCTTTGTCCATATTCACCTTTTGGTTAATCACGGCGTTATTGCTGTGAAATTGTTAAATGGGCGGCCCAGCCGGTGCAGCGAATGAGCGCCGCGGGCGTCAGTGGCAGTTGGATGCTTGGGAGTGGCGCTCATCGCTGACCTTTCTCGTTAAGTGCGTTGTTGAATCTCCTTGGCAGCCAGCCTGAACGCCGTCTTTTTGTTGACCGCCGCCAAATTGAGCGTGTCCCCGGTGAAGAACGCTTCACGAATGCGCTCCAGCGTGCCGGCCAGGGCCAGCAGGCTGCGAGCCTGGTCGATTGGTTGTCCCATACTCTGGCTGCCAATCGGATCGAGCCCAAAAAGGGTATTGACCACCAGGGACGCATTTGCGATCTGCTGGGCAAACATTTTGACGTGGTCGGGAGCGTGGCCCAGGAAACGGTTCAGTTCCGGCTCAATGGCCGAAATCAGATCCTCCTTACCCCTCATGATGAGCAGACCATGATCATCCGAAAGCTCATTCCGCAGCGCCCTTATCGGCCCATCCGCCAGTTCGCCGATGACATTTGCTTTGAGATCGTCGAGTTGCTTGAGCTTGAGGGGCAACATCGACAGTTTTATCTGCAAGGTGGAAGCTGCGCCTACGGTGCGTTCATCATCGAATCGACCGCTGGCCACTAACCTTTCCCGGTCGCTAGACAGTGTTGTCTTAAGTGCCTCCAGCCGGCCGATCTCGGCGTCGGCCGAGTCAACTTGCTGGACCAGTTTGTGCAGGGAATCGAAAGCTTTATAACGCTTCATTTATATGGTTTTTGTTGTCGTATTTGGGATCGCTGCGCGAGCAAAAATCTCACGAATCATCGCGGCCTTGTCCGTGCAAAGGGAAAAGTCTGCGCCGATACCCTTGGCGAACCGGCGCAACCCCCGTACGCCGACCAGGTATGGGTCAAAGCTAAATTTCTCCAGGCACCTGCGGCGTTGCTCCAACGTCTCGCCGTCAGACCAAATCGGGCGGCGGTATTGGAAACCAGCCTCGACCTTGAATCGCGTTAGAGGATTCGGGAAACCTCTGGACATAGCGCTTGACAATGAACACGGCTTCAGGTCGGAGGCGATTGCCAGGGCGCGAACATCCAGACCCTCTTCGATCAAGGCAATCCGGACCGCGTCCGTCTCCACGGACCTCAGCCTTACAACCGTTTTGCTAATCGTGTCTTTCACGTCTAAAAAATTACGGGCGGTTTTCCGCCCTCTTGTCGCCGATCTCACCACATCTACCCGCCCCCCGTAAAGTCGCCGCTGCCAGTCCTGCGCATATTGCGCATCTATTTTCTGGCCCCGCATTCCTGCCACAGTTGCGAGCAGATTACCACGATCCGTGGCACACGTCAACCCCCTTTCTTATATTTTGTTTGCTGGTACAATTCCACTGTGCCACGGCTCAAAAAGCCCAGTAATCCTGACGTAGAGCGCAAGATTGCGGCTCGGTTTATCGAGCTTCGCAAATTGTGGGAGATGTCCCTGAGCGAATTTGCCAAAGAGATTGGGCTCACCCGCGACCAAGTGTCCAATATAGAGCGCGGAAGATCACCCCTTCGCTATGTCAACGCCGTGCGCGCGCTTGCAGCGGACGGCAGAAGTAAAACTGGCTGGCCTTACTTGCATCCTTTCAATCCCCTGTGGCTCTTTGGAGAGGATTGGCCAACGCAGCTTTCCTGGCCGATGCTTCTTCCTGATCCTGTATCCATTGGGCTAAGCCTCACTCTAAGGTTTTCGGATTTTGTTGCGGATAACCTCGCTCTGCTCCAAGTTTTCGCATCGGATACGCCCCGCAATGCGCGGCTTCCAGAATCCTGGCTGCAACTCTACCTACACCACTGGACAGGCCTGCACTTGAAGGCGGACAGGGCCTGGAATGAGGCCTTGACCGTTTTTGACATCCTCGGCCCTTCCGCTCTCGACCTCGCCCGCGTTTCCCCACCAGCGCGCCGTGTCCTTCAGGTAGTCAAGAAAACTAGCCTGGGTCTTGGCTGGCTTGACTCTGAAAGGGACCGGGCTGGAAACCCTGAGGACAATCCACTCTCTGAAAAAGAATCGTCAAAACGGGTGTTGACAAGTAGTTCTGAAAGCGTAATATTGCCCCCAATGAAATCCGAACTTCAGGAACTGCTGGGGGCCGCGCGGCGCTTGACCAAATCCAGGGGGATGAAAACCAGGCTCGCCAAAGACCTGGCCGTTCCGTTGCCTCGGGTAAGCGACTGGCTGGCCGGCAACTATCTGCCGTCTGGCAAGCGCGCCCTCCAGTTGCGTGAATGGGTCCATCATGCACAAGAGGTTCAACAAAACCAAAGTCCCGGAAGCGCTACAACGCCGCCGGGACGAAAGACCCAATCGAAGGCATCCAATGAAAAGAAACCAAAATCGAGTCCGCAAGAACGGTAGCCGCTCCGCTGCCGCTTCACAACCCAAAACCGCAAAGGGCAAAGCTGGGCAGCGTCCAACATCCGTATCGACTGCCATTGCCCTTTTCCCAAAATACCTGGAAGAAGATGGCGGAGTGGCCGGCGAGATAATCCACTTGAGCAAGGCTGAATACGCCGAGCTCAAGCGGGCCGCCGCCGCCACCCGCGATGGTGTGGTCATGTTCATGGTCAGAGCGGGCTTGGAAAAAGCCCGCTGGCCTGCCGGGCCAGGGCCTCAGCCCACAACTAACAGCAGATCCCCTTCGTGCCTCTGCTTCTTCGACGCCGGAGTCGGCGAGCTGGCTGGCCAAATTCCTCTCGTAGGGAAGGAACTTCCCTCAGTGGTCGTTGCAGCCTATCGCCAGCGCACCACCGTCGATCAGTTCATTGCCGATGCGATCAGAGAGAAGCTCAGCAAGCCAGTTGGTAAAGCGCCAAGTTCATCGCCAGCGCTGGAAGAGGGTTTCTGCATGCCAGGTGGGATCGTCCTCAAGATCGCTGACTGTCATGGCAATGCAGTTGGAGTAACCAAAGTTGATGACCTTGATGCCGAGCGGCTGCAAAAAGCGGCCACGGCCTCGGGGTTGCCTCTCAAAGACCTCTTGTTATTCATGATACTGCGCCAACTGGAAGCCTTCTTTCCACCCGGTGTGGAAGGGCTTTATCGTGTCTCCGATAATGTTGTTACGGAAGTTTCGGAAGGTCTCTCGGACGCGGAGCGCAATTCGGATGGCCTCTGGGCCTTGTGCTGCAAACTTGTCGAACAGGTCTATGCAATAGATCGGCACGTGCACCCGGCAGATCGGCCCGCAGCCATGTCCAAGTTGGAAGCTTATTGCAAGGTCATTAAGGATCTGTCAGGCAGCGTGCGCGTGGACGTCTCTGATGCGCACACGCATTGGCGGATTGGGGCCCGCCCGGCCTTGCTCGAGCAGCACGTCGCCCCGGTATCCCGTCCTCTGGCACGGGCCGCGCAGCCGAATGACCATCGGAGGGCAGCATGAAGACCAAGGCTCTGGTCAAAGACTTTGCCCCGGTCCTCGCCTATCCATTCCAGATCACGGACCTGAAGCCGGTAAGGAGGCGGATCGCCACTCGCAGGCAGGGGCTCAAGCGGCCATTTCCCGGTGTCAAAGTCCGCATGATGAACTTCTTCGTGGAAGAACTTCACGCCTGCGCTCAGGCAATCGGCTGGCGCTTCGATGCATTCCTATACCGGGCCCTGCTTCAGGCAAAGCGGGAAACCGAGCGCCTGTTTGGCATGTCGAATGGCGGCCTGGTCACACTCAGCAGAGCTGACAGAGCCAAGCTGGCGAGCCACTACCAGGCCGTGTGCAATTCGGGGCGCAAGGCCCAGCTCAGCGACTTCTATGACCCCCGGCCAGCCCCCGAAGCGGGCGAGCCGCTAGCGTGGGCCGCCCGTCATGGCCCGCCGATAGACTCCAACTGAGCCGCACGCCACCCCACCGCGCCGGCCCGGCTCGCCCTGGCCGGCGCCTGATAGCCTTACTGACATGATGAAAACGACCACCATCAGCACCGCCACCGGCAGAAGATTGTTTCACTATACGATAGTCAGCCGATTATTGAACATTGTTATTGAGGGAGAAATTAAGCCAGCAACTCTCTTCGTTGACCGGGCTGAAAAGCCAGTCGTCTGGTTTTCTTTTCGACAGGATTGGGAACCCACCGCGACCCCCGCCTATGAAAAGAACGGCACGGTAAGGCAAATTACCTTTGCTGAACTGGTCGAAATAGAAAGTCCTGCACGGATTGAAATTGACCCAGCGGCGGCGCCGCTGGATTGGCGAGCATGGCGCCAGTTGGCGGGCGTAAGGTCAAAGATAATCAAGGGATTGGAGGCAGTCGCCTTGCGTCAACGCGCAAGCCCCTCGGATTGGCGTATGAGTTTTGTTCCCGTTAGGAGAAAAGATGGACACTGGCTTGCAGTGGAGATTTTCTCGGAAAGCCACTGGCGAAACGCTAATGATGTTTTGTCAAAGTCCACATAGCCGGCAACGCTTTAACCTGCTATGAGACCGAAGCTGCAAGTATTCCGCATCACACTGGCCGCCCGCGCCCGCTCCCGGAGTCGCCGCCAGGCCGCCGCATAACACTCATGAGCTTATGAATGCCGATATCGAAGCCTTTGTGAAGGCAATGGAGAAAATGGACTCAGCGCTTCAAGAGGCGCAGCGAGACATGATCGAACTCATGCGCACATCTGGCGAAGCCGCCTTGAAGGCCAAACTGATGAAGCTAGGACTGGTTGGGCTTAACGTGGACAAGTTCTGCAAAGCCAAAAGCTCAGATGATAGGTTGCTGTGCATTATCGAAATGCATGAGCTCGGGAATTGTTGACTTCCCTAAGCATTCACGTGCCGGCCTGGGCAGCCTGGCCGGCGCTTTCCTTTTCCGGCCGGCCCGCCATGCCCAAGGGCAGCGCAGGGTGCCGCAGCGGCCCCCCCCCCGCCGGCCCGCCATCGCTACTGAGTCGCGCGCCTCCCGCGAGAGCCCGGCGGGCATTCCGCATGATCCCCGCTATGGCCCGGGCCTGAGCCACTCGCCCCGCCAGATTGCGCCAAGCTGGTCCTCCCCGGAATCAGGGGGGCCGTCTTCCGCCGGATGGGTCAAAATCGGCCTTTGGTTGCACCTTTCAGCAAAAACAGAAAAGATGTCCCTCTAAAGGATGCAACTTGTGCATAAGACCCTGATTTCATTGATAAAAGGCGGTTGCGGCTTCCGTGGAAATGTTTTCTGTAAAAGCGAGTTGCAGCTTGCGGTGGACATCTTTTCCCATTTGGGCTGGTTTGGGTCCCGGGCCATTCCGCCCCAGTCTTTATCAACGCAAGTGCCGCCTTGTTAATACCTTATGGATATGCGTAGCGCTCAAGCCAAATCTAGTCTGGTCAAGCCCATTCAAGGCTCCCATGCCCATCTATTCTGTTGCTGCATATAATATTGCAGTGGCCTGGTGCCACGCCATGCTGCAAGATTATGATTGCTTCCAACCACACTAGGCCTATAATCGCTCATATTCGATCAGACTGAGTTATGGCCGATTTAGACCACAAAGCGCTGGCGCCTCAACGGTGGGACAACCTCCGCGCGCTGATCCGTGATAGCGGAGTCATCCGCATCGAGGATCTGTGCCGCCGGCTCAAGGTCTCGCCAGCCACGGTGCGGCGGGACCTCGACCAGTTGGAGCGCGGCGGCGCCATCCGGCGGGTGCACGGCGGCGCGGTCAGCGTGGAGAGCCGGCTGGATGAACCAGTGTTCGCGGATAAGACGTCGCTGGCGGCCCGCGAGAAGCGGCGCATCGCCGAGG